>Ga0187810_10000868_pt1 | contig 10898 bp, 4 predicted proteins | sample NC_wetland_sal_i_9_FD_132963 | JGI IMG/M metagenome (GOLD analysis project Ga0187810, IMG submission 132963) | Wetland sediment microbial communities from Neuse River Estuary, North Carolina, USA - ASW_5 | ecosystem: Environmental > Aquatic > Freshwater > Wetlands > Sediment | place: USA: North...
CGCGCATGAGATCGAGGATCCTTACAGCGTGCAGCGGGGGATATATCGGCGCAGCATCTGTGCGAAGGCTCTTGGATCTGGGCCGCGAAGCGCTCGCGCTGGACAGTTTCTCCTACGATCATCGCGCTCACCCGGCAGGGTCCTCCAAGAAGCAGGTTTCTTGATTGTAACGAATCGTATTTGCTCAGCTCGAACAAAACTCTTATGAGCGTTCCCGCGGAGACCAATCTCATCGGCCAGATTCACGGCAAGATGGTGCATCGCCGGCGAGTATCCGTCCTGGCGGAAATGCTTGCCGAGAAGCTGACTCCCTCTCAATCGGTGCTGGACATCGGGTGCGGTGACGGCTCCATCGCCGCGCTCCTGCGAGAACGGGTTCCGGGGATTCAAATTCAAGGCGTCGAAATTCGGGTGCGGCCAGATTGCAAGATCCCCTGCCAAACCTTCGATGGGTTCAAACTGCCATTTCCGGATTCAAACTTCGATGTCTGTTTATTTGTAGACGTTCTGCATCATACTAAGGATGTCGCAGTCCTTCTGAAGGAAGCCTATCGCGTGAGCCGCGCGTATGTGCTCATCAAGGACCATTTGGACCAAAATTTCCTCGACCACCAGACTCTGAAAGTCATGGATTGGGTCGGGAACTCTCCCCACGGCGTGAAACTCACGTACAACTATCAGAGCCGCGAGTCATGGCAACGGCATTTCGAGGAGGTAGGGCTGACTGTCCGGAGTTGGACCGAAGACGTGCCCCTCTACCCTCCTCCCATAGCCTGGGTCGCGGGACGCCATCTGCACTTTGTCGCGCTGCTCCAAAAAGACGGCTAGCGGCATAACCAGGCGTTCGGAAAAACGCTTCAATTTTTTGGTGGAGAATAGGGATCCAGCGAAGGGATGAATGCGTCCGCATTCACGACCCAGATCTTGCGATTCTTGTAGTATGCAAATAGCCGTTGATTTTGTTCCGGATCCAGTTCGCGCGCCCAAATGACCTTGGCGCCGTCAAGGTCGGCTCCGTTGAACACCCATTCATCATGCGAACTGTGGTTCTCGGCATACCGAACCATGATCAGATGATTGCCTGGAGTTGATTCCAGTTGCTTGATGAACTCTGTCCTGCTCGTCATTCGCTGGCCTCCCCATCCAATTGCATCAGGGTTCTCAGTTACGACCGCAGTGGTAACGTCGAGCACCAGGGCCAGCACGACCAGTCTGGCCAGCAGAGGGCCTATCGCGATCTTTCTCGGGCGGAGATGGTGCGTGCGCCGGATCGCCAATGCAACGCATGCGTAAAAAACTGCTGTGGCCGGTGCGAAGTAGTGTGGATACGCCCAGGTGAGTACGAACGCTCCTGCCGAGAGACATCCAAGCGCAGCAAGGGGAAGGCGCATCCTTCTCCGCCGGAGCAGATAGAACACTCCGGGTATGGCACAGAGCAAACCCCACCATGCGAACGTCACTAGAAACAGTAAGTACTTCGTGTGCGTCACGTCCTCGAAGTCCTCCCAGGTTCTTTGGTACAGATCGCGCTCCCAATGGTTATAGAAGTCGTCGAACTGCGCATTGTCGAACACCCTGGGTGGCTTGGGAAGTTGCCACAGAAAAATCGCTCCAACGTCATACTTCCGGGAATTCAACTGTTCGGGGAATTGCCACGGGCTTCTCGTCAGACGCCAGTTGTAGTAACCCATGAACGCAAAATTGGCGATCAAGATAGCTGAGAGAGGCAGCAGGACCTTTTGCACGCGGAGCTTCGTTGTGCCAGGGGATTTTGTCTTTCCTGCCAGCCAGTATAGGAAAACGCCAGCCACCGGAAGGCAATAAAGCATGCCTTCAAATGGCCGGCTGTTTGCGAGGAGGCTGACTCCAATCCCGAGCAATACCGCATTGCCAACACGGGGGCGCTGGAGGATTCTGCCAAATGCTCCCAAGACGAGTGCGCCGCCGATCGCCGCCGGTGCTCCACCCCAAAAGCTATTGATCCAGTAGGTGGCGACGCAAAGCTTGAGAGCGGCCATCAAACTCGCAAGAAATGCCCAGCGCGGCGGGATCCAGGCGCACAGCGCCCAGTAAATGGCGACGCACATCAGAGCAGTGCTCAGCAGCACGCCAATCCAAGGCTGCCCCAGGAGTTGCCCAAGCGCGAGAAAAGCCCCTTGCGCCGGGGGGTACATTGAGGAATACGTTGGAAGAAAATTTTCGTGAAATGTTTCGAAGCTTTTCCACATGGCGGGCGTGGGATTGGCCAGCCGCCCGTGAACGAACGTATCCGCGGCAAGCAAATAACCGAACTCGTCGTGTATTCCCGGCGTGGGGATGCCCAGCAGTGGAAGAACAGCCAGCCGAATTGCGATTACTCCGAAGAAGATCGCTGCTATCGCTGGGCCGCGTCGTTCACCTAAGCGGGCAAGGGTGGAGATCGAGGAACGAATTAAGCCATCCACCCAACTCTTGGGTCGAAGGGCCGCCAAGCACAGTACAGTGAGGATGCCGTACAGCGTCCCAATCACAATGGGTGGGGTCATCGCGGTGCGGGGTTCAGCGGAGATGTTCTATCTCGCACGGTTAGAAGCGCTCGATCTCGATTTCGGCGGCGCGCACCTCTCTAAAAATACTGCCGCACCTCCGAAACGAAGGCAATCCGTTTCGGGGCTGGAATGTCTCATGAATCATTCGCAATTCGTTCGCCGAACTACCGGATCCAACTCTCGCGCGCCCCGTATCAGTCTTAGCCGGGACTCATCGTCCCGGCTTACTCTTTCGGGCCTGGTCGTCACTTCTTCTCGAAGGTGTCGTTGGTCGAGCATATTTGGTTTGCTCTGATCAAAGTGTCAATCCATCGGATCGTAGCGCGGTGTCGCCGTACAGAACTTACAGACTTGCACGTGAGCTGCGAGCAAATTCGGAAAGTAAGCTACAATACGAAACTGGATCCGTCGGGGCGTAGCGCAGCCTGGTAGCGCGCCTGCCTTGGGCGCAGGAGGCCTCCGGTTCAAATCCGGACGCCCCGACCATTGATCCCCGCGCGCATCGCTAACGGCGCGCCAGCGCTTATCCTACGCGCCCGAGACGACGCCGTGGTGAACTTATGCGGCAAACGTCGGGGCTGCACTCCGAAGTAACAACTAGCGTACGCAAGCGGGATCCAAAAGTTGAGAGAAACTTTGAGAACAGAACCTGCCGAACATCGTCGAAAACCGCGGGCTGCGACATAGGAAAAGCAAAACGAGACATTCACTTAGAATTATTTCAACTAATTCCTAAGGAGAAGATCGGGGGTTCGAATCGCTCCGGGCGCGGCACTATCAGCCCAATCGTGATTAGGTACTAAGCGCCCTTCGTCGATAAGGGAAATACATCAGCGAACAGAGTCCTGTGGCGAGAAACAACAACGAAGATGACTCGGGTGCTGACGTAACCGGGGCGATTACGTCCAGCGTAAAATCCACGGTATAGCTGTTGCCCAAGGCGTCAAGGATGTCGTAACTTCCCAGTTCGATGCCCAGCGCTGCGTTCGAGAGAACGTCGAAGCTAAACAATTCCATTGGCCCGTTCGCGCCGGCGCTTAGCGTGAAGGGTGACAAATCTACAATCGACAACGGATCCGCGCCCGGCACGGTTTCTGAGCCAAGCACGTCCAACGGGCTGCCGGTGTTGTTGGTTAACGTGCCGTCAATCGCGACATTCAGCTGGCCCTGGGTCACGGTGATAGTCCCAAGGGGAGCAATGGTAATGTCATCCGCCCACGCGCAAGCGCTGATCAAGCATGCGGCCAGCGCGGCAAGGGCAACTCTGATTGAGGTCTTTGCTAACATTTTGCGCATACTAGCCTCCCATCTGATTTGCGTCAAGGCAAAACTAGGAATAGAGCCAGATTAAACCCACCAGGCTGCGTCGCTCCGCCTGGCAGAGAGCCGACATACGTGCCGGTGATTCTCAGCACCTTCGTACTTCCAGCCGCGCCGGCAGACGACGAAAAAGTGAAGCTGACCTGGGCGCTCGCCCCGGGGAGTAGATTGGTGATTGTAGCCGGCAAGGCGCTCGCCGCGGTCGTGCCGAGCAGAGCTTTTTGGATGGTCACGTTCGCGAGCGCCACGTTACCCTTGTTGGTTAGCTTCACCGTGATCGCATAATTGCCGCTTCCGTCCGTCACCATCGGCCCGGCCGCTGCGACGGCGAGGCTGTACGCCGGATTTAGGGTCGTGAGCGCGGCCGTTCCAGAGACTCCGTCGGCGGCAGCAGTAATGGTCGTCGTGCCCGCCGTCGCGGCCATCACAACTCCTCCAGTACTGATCGTTGCAGCGGTCGGGTTCGAAGAAGTCCACGTTGCCGTGGAGGTCAAGTCCTGGGCCGAGCCATCGCTATAGTTGCCCGTCGCGGTGAACGGCTCGGAGCCGCCCACAGGCAGCGCGAGCGACGCGGCGCTTACCGTGATAGATTGCAGCGTGGGCGCAGGCGCAATGTTGGTCAGCGAAAAGCTCGCCGGGGTGGCTATCCCGCTTACCCAGGCCGTCGCCGTATAGCTACCGGCGATCCCATCGGCCGTGAACGGAGGGGCCACGGCTACGCCCGAGTCGTTCGTGGTAACGAAGGCGAGAGTAGCGCCGGAGAAGTTGCCCGTCGGTCCGCCGGTTGGGGCCTCAAACGTCACGACCACCCCGCTCACCGGACTGCCGCCCGAGTCAGTGACCGTCGCTTGTAAAGGCGCGGCAAATGCCGTGCTCTCCGTAGCGTTCTGCGGAGTCCCTCCGCTCGCCGTGACGTTGGCTGGAACCGGTCCCACAGGCTCGAAGAGCGCAAACGGCGAGAGCGAGCTGGCCGTGCCGCAGGCGGTTGCCGTAGTCGGGTCATTCGATATCGTGGCGTCCACCCACGCCGGGGGCTTGAGGGTCTCGTCGTAATGATAAAGTTTGATGGCAGATAGATTTGTGTACTTAAAACCGCTGTAGTTGATGCAGATGGTGACCGTCGGAGGGGTCGGAGGAGTGGTTAACACCGCGCTGGTGCTGACGTCGTAGTAGGTCGGCGGTGTGCCCAGCTTGAAGTCAGCGGGGGTTGCCGGTGACGGGGCGGTAGCGCTGCTCGTGACCGTAGTTTCTCCAGCCGAGGTATTGGAGAAGGTCATGTAGACGGGAGCGGTGCTCGTTCCGGAATCTGTGGGATGGACCTCAATGTTCTGGCCGGCCGGCGTATTGAGTTTCCCGCAGCTCGTCGGGAATAATGAATGAGTGACATTTCCGCTGCCGCCGCTGTTGGGGTACTGAACCTCTTGGCCCGTTGACACGGTGGTCAGCGTGATCTGCGGCGGAGTGACAGAGAAAGATTGCGACGTCAGTTGTTGACCGGTCCTTACGTCGTAGAGAGTGACTTCGCTTTGGCTCGCGGCTAGGCCCGGCGTAACCAGCCCGATTACATCGCCGCAAGGGGAAAACTGCCAGGATGCCATCAGGGTAGTGGTGAACGGCGTTGGCGTAGCAGGGACGCCCGGATTGCTTCCGATCACCGGATGACCTGGGGAACTGGCAGTCAAGTTGACCACAGTCCAATAGAGAGTGCTTGATGAGTTGGCGTACGCATACACAAAACTGGTTTCCGGGTAGTCAGGACCGAATCCCCCGGTGCCCACTGTGCCGAATGCTGCGTCTTCGGTCACGAATGGGGTGGTCGGGTAGAAGAATGTGTACGGGTTGCTGTAGACCGGCTGCGGGGTTGTGCTGCCCGCCGCCACTCCCCAGAGCTGCCAGATGGATAACTGAACATTGTTGGTGAGCGCCGTATAGCATCCACTGGCGTATACGTTCGCCGTATATACGAGGTACTTTCCCGACGGACTGAATTGCGCGCCACTCTCCGCAACCGGCTCTAAACTGTACGCGACCTGCGTATTCGTGGTCAGGTCATATACCGACATGGTCTCGTTGCAGGGGTTCAGGCTGGTCGGGTCGGTTGAGTCGAAATAGAACCGGTCCTCGTCGGGGCTAAAATCCCAGTGGGAAGTGATCGGTATATTACCATTCTTCAAAATAGTGGGTGTCACATCCTTACCCGTTGCGGTGACGGTGATTGTTATACTCGAGTAGTAGTTCGCTTGCGTCCCTGTCACGGGGTTATACGGGATCGTCTTTGTCAAAGTATACTTGGGGTTCCCATTAGCGGATGATTGCAGTGGATTCCTAACTGCTGTCGAAGTCCCGCAGGCCCCGGTGCAAGGCGCGTCCCCCTGCATTTGTATGGCAAGACCCAGGTTTTCGTTTTGCGCTTCGTAGTGAAATTGGTCCCCAAGCTGGATCACACGGTATTTGCCGGTGTAAGCCATCGAGATTGGTGTATTGGCTCCCTTAATGGTCACGACCGTGTCGCCGCTTGCGATTCCCCCAACCACAGGGTCAACCTGAGCAGCAGAAATTCCATTAGGGGCTGAGGTTGTGACGTCGATAGCTCCGTAATTAAACTGATTGGCGTCCATGCTGACAGCGGAGATGGGCGCCACCGTCTTGCCGGCTGTGATCGGCTTGACAGGAGGCACGTAATTCCCGGTGAGTGTGCAAGAGCACGAATTGGAGCCGGCGCCTGGCGTTGTTCCGTTGCCGGTCGTTCCGGTCGTGGTCGTTCCGTTGCCGCTGGAGACCATACCGATGATCAGCGAGAAGGCCTGGGTAGCGTTCGGGGTTACGCCATTTTGAGCCGTAAACGTGAGGTTATATGTCTTGGCCGTTCCCGTCGCCGCCGGGCCGCTGAGTGTGCCCGTGCCATTGCCGTTATCCGCGAAATTCAGGCCGCTCGGCAAGGGGTCCCCGCTCTCGGTGAGGCTGGGAGTTGGAGAGCCGCTGGTGGTCACGGTAAAGGAAACCGTCTCGCCCTCCAGGTACGCTGCGCTGTTTGGGCTTGTGATGCATGGGGCCGGGCTTGGGGAAGCGAGAGTCAGCGCCAGGCTGTAGTCCGCTCCGGCACCAATTGCTTTCAGACCCACTCCGCAAGGGGCGCTCACCTGGACCGGGGTGACGCTGCTGAGGATCGGGTTAACAGTACCCCACTCCCAGACCGTGCCATCGCCCTTGAGCGCCATTCCTTGGTTGGAGCCGGCCGCAACGGCCGTCACGCCGGTCAAATTGCTCACCGGAACGGGCGCGGGAGAATTGGCGATTGTCCCAATACCCAACTGGCCGTCGCCGTTGTAACCCCAAGCCCAGACTGTGCCGTCGGTCTTTACCGCCAAGCTGAAGCCATCCCCGGCAGCAATGCCTACGACGCCGGTGAGACCGTACACTTGGACGGGCGTGGAGGAGCTGGTGAGTGCCGGGTTGCCGTTGCCCAACTCCCCATATTGGTTGTCACCCCAGGCCCAGACAGTCCCGTCGGATTTCAGCGCCAGGCTGTGAGCAGCCCCCGCAGAAATGGCTACGACGCCGGTGAGACCGCTCACCTGGACGGGCGTGACGCTGTTGTTCGTTGAGTTGTTTCCCAACTCGCCATCGGCGTTATATCCCCACGCCCAGACTGTCTGGTCGCTCTTTATCGCCACGGTGAATCCGCCCCCAGCAGCAATAGCTGTCGCGCTGGAGAAAGGGGTGCGCGCCGCGGTAACCACCTGAACAGGTGTGCTGCTGTCAGTGGTTGTGCCATTGCCCAGCCCACCATCCAAGTTGGATCCCCAGGCCAGGACGGTGCCATCGTTGATGAGCGCAAAGCTTTCGTTTTGGCCGGCGGCGATGGCCGTCGCCGTCACACCGGAGAGATTGCTCACTTGAACCGGCGTGCTTGTGCCCCCAATGTACGAATGTTCGCCGAGCACGGGGTACGGGATAACACAGCAGGCCGAGCCGTTGCCAAGCTCACCATAGCCATCACTTCCCCAGGCCCAAACAGTTCCATCGCCCTTCAGCGCCAAACTGTGGCTCCACCCGGCGGCGATGGCTGTCACGCCGGAAAGATTGCTCACCACGGCCGGCGCATTGGAGAACCACCCGGGTAGATACCCGTTGGCCCACCCGTACTGGCCCCAGGCCCAAACGTTTCCGTTCGCCTGTCCGGACTGCGGGGCCGCCTGTACCTCCAGCGATACGGTAGTCGAAGTACTCGCTGTGAAATTCGCGTCCCCGCCATAGGAGGCGGTCAGGGTGTGCGTCCCTGAGGCGAGGGTTGAAGTAGTGAACACGGCAGTGCCTGTGGGGTCCAGCGAGACGCTCCCCAGCACGGTTGCGCCGTCCAGAAAAGTTACCGTACCGGTAGGCGTACCAGAGCCAGGAGCAACCGCAGCCACGGTTGCCGTCAGTGTTACGGTCTGGCTGGAAGTCGCCGGGCTCGGTGAAGCAGTCAGTGCGGTTGTCGTGCCGGCCTGAATCACAGTTAGCACAGTAGCCTGGGTGCCATTCGGGACGACGCCATTCTGAGCTGTAAACGTGACGTCATAGGTCCCAACCGTCCCCGCGGCGACGGTTCCGCTAAGCGTGCCTATGCCATTGCCATTATCGAAAAAGGCCAAGCCGCCCGGTAGAGTTCCGTTTACGATGAGACTAGGTGTAGGGGAGCCAGAAGAGGTTACGCCGAAGGAAACCGTCTGTCCCACTTGCAATGTTGAGTTCGGAGGGGCCGAGATGCATAGACCCTGGTTTGAGGAAGCGAGGGTCAGCGCCAAGGTATAATCCTCGAACCCGGCGATGGCTACCGCGCCGGAGAGATTTCCCACACGGACGGGCGTGACGCTGTCGCTATTCGTGCAGTTGCCTAACTGCCCGGAACTGCCGGCACCCCAGCCCAGGACCGCGCCATCGCTAGTTAACGCCAAGCTGTCTTCGAACTCAGCGACGATGGCGGTCACGCCGGAGAGATTGCTCACCTGCACGGGCGTGTTACTACTAGTTTTTGGAGCGTTGAAATAACAATAATAGTTGCAGCCCCAAGCCCAGACCGTGCCGTCGCTTTTCAGCGCCAAGCCGTCGTCAGAGCCTGCCGCAAGGGCGACCACGTTGGAGAGGCCGCTGACCTCGACGGGCGTAGTGACCGGTGCTGAATTTGTCGCGCCAGTGCCCAGCTCGCCGTAATTGTTGTCGCCCCAGGCCCAGACCGTGCCATCACTCTTGAGCGCGAAGCTGTGCGCGAACCCAGCGGCGATGGCGGTAACGCCGGAGAGATTACTCACCTGCACGGGCGTGGAGCTGTTGGTTGTTGTGCCGTTGCCCAACTCACCGGCGAAGTTGAAGCCCCAGGCCCAGACGGTGCCGTCGCTCTTCAGCGCAAGACTGTGGACGTTCCCTGCCGAAATTGCTGTCATGCCGGAGAGATTGCTTACCTGAACGGGCGTGGCGCTGTTGGTTGTTGTGCCGTTGCCCAACTCTCCGTCGAAGCCAAAGCCCCAAGCCCAAACGGTGCCGTCGTTCTTCAGCGCTAAGCTGAAGCCGTTCCCGGCGGCGATGGCGGTCGCACCTGAGATATTGCTCACTGGGACGGGAGTGGTGACGGGCGTGCTAGTGTTCGCGTTTGTCGGGTTTCCCAACTCGCCGAAGCTGTTATCGCCCCAGGCCCAGATCGTGCCGTCACTCTTGAGCGCAAAGCTACTAATTTGATGGCCAGCTATGCCCGTCAACCCGGAGAGACCACTTACGGGCACCGGCATATTTGCGTTGGTCGTCGTGCCGTTGCCCAACTGTCCATAATGGTTGCTGCCCCAGCCCGCGCCGACGGCTTGGCTCTGCAAAGCCATGCTATAGTAGCTTCCGCCTGCAATGGCTGTGACACCAGAGAGGCTGTTCACCTGGACGGGCGTGAGGCTATTGGTGGTCGTGCCGTTGCCTAGCTCGCCGTTCTGGTTGTTGCCCCATGCCCAGACCGTGCCATCACTTCTCAGCGCCAAGCTGTGGTAAAGCCCGCCAGCGACGGCTACTGCGCCGCTAAGACCGCTCACCTGGACGGGCGTTGCGCTCGTGGCCGCTGAGCTGCCGTTGCCCAGCTCACCGTCCTGGTTATTGCCCCAGGCCCAGACCGTACCGTCGCTCTCCAGCGCGAGATCGTGAGCGAAGCCCGAGGCGATTGCTGCGACGCCGGAAAGGCCTGTGACCTGCACTGGAGTGTTGTTTTGATACGGAGGGGTGATTGTGCCGATTCCCAACTCGCCATATTGGTTATCGCCCCAGGCCCACACCGTGCCGTCGCCCTTCAACGCCAAACTATGTGCTTGCCCTGCCGCTATGGCTGTTACCCCGGTGAGGTCGCTCACTTGAACAGGTGTTGTAGTATTGCTGGTTGTGCCGTTTCCCAACTGGCCAAACAGGTTAAAGCCCCAGCCCCAAACCGTCCCATCGCTCTTCAGCGCCAAGGTGTAGACGCCCCCGGCGGCGATGGCAACCACTCCGGTGAGATTGCTTACTTGAACAGGCGTTGTGCTATGGGTGGTTGTGCCGTTGCCCAATTGCCCGAAGGGATTAGTTCCCCAAGCCCACACCGTTCCATCGCTCTTCAACGCCACGCTGAAGGAGAGCCCGGCAGCGATAGCGACCACTCCGGTGAGATTGCTTACTTGAACAGGCGTTGTGCTGTTGGTGGTTGTGCCGTCGCCCAATTGGCCGCTGTTGTTCATCCCCCAATCCCACACCGTCCCATCGCTCTTCAGTGCTACGCTGTGATCGTTGTCGGCGGCGATGGCTACCACGCCGGAGAGATTGCTCACTGGAACCGGTGTATAACTGTCGGTGGTAGTGCCGTTTCCCAAGGTGCCTTGATAATTGGAGCCCCAGGCCAAGACATTTCCGACCGACTGTTGCTTTCGCGGGGGCGCCGCAGAAACGTTGGAGACGCCAACGAACAGCGCAAATCCCAAGCTCAGCAGCGATACGGCTCTGCGCAACATGTCGAGATGAATTCCCCCTCACTCTCTAAAGCGTGAAGCGAGGCCGAAAAGGGTA
>Ga0187810_10000869_pt1 | contig 10887 bp, 9 predicted proteins | sample NC_wetland_sal_i_9_FD_132963 | JGI IMG/M metagenome (GOLD analysis project Ga0187810, IMG submission 132963) | Wetland sediment microbial communities from Neuse River Estuary, North Carolina, USA - ASW_5 | ecosystem: Environmental > Aquatic > Freshwater > Wetlands > Sediment | place: USA: North...
GCCTGAGGCGGCGAACACCGAAAGCAGAGTTGCAAGCAGGATCAGCCAGGCCGACTCCTGGCTCCGAACGGTGAAGCGCGACCGAACCAAATCCTCTGTGCCCGGGGGGATCACCTGGACCAGAAGCCTGGAAAACACGCGCGCCACCGCGCTCGCGTTCACGCTCGCCAAAATCGCACCGAGCGAAGCCAGCACCGGGAAGAACGAAAGCAGGGCCGAGTAAGCCGCGCCCTTGGCGATCCCGAATACATTGTTCTGATAGGTCGTGATGGAGGCCTGGTGAAACAACCCCCAAAAGCGCTGCACGGGGCCGGGGCGCTCCAGGTAGAGGCTGGGGGGAGTTGAAGTCATGCTTTATTCTCTCTTTTGGACCAGACGGAGTCAGGCTCGTCAAGTGGAACGGACGAACCCTGCCCATCGTTCGATCGCAAACAACGCCCGCTTCGGAAGAGTGACGCCTGCAATGGCCGCGGCGCTCATCTTCCAGTTCCGCGTGTCGCGCAGGAATGCGGCAGGAGATAGCCCGAAAGCTCGCTTTACCAGTTCGATCGCATCTCCGAATTGGCCGCCTTCATACGCCAGGGACGCATAATAGCGAAGCATGTTGCTGGACGCCACGCGTTCTACTTGCACAGTGGCCTCCGGCGCGCGCTGCCGGATCGAAGCGAGCACCTGATTCCACCCTTGCAACATCCGCCGCCAATCGCGCGTGCGCTGGCTGTCGTGCCGCCGGTAAAGGGTCAGCACTTCGGGAATCGCACAAATGTTATTCGGCCGCAACAAGGCGGCGCGGAGGAAGAATTCCAGGTCCACGCAGCGCACCAGGCTCGAATCGAATCCCCCAGCCAGCTCGGCCGCCTCGCGCCGGATCACCACTGCGGACATGGTCCGCACCATGTAATCGGCCAGCAGTTGAGGCAGCGAAACCGTACCGCGCCAGCGCGGGCAAGGAATGCGCACCGGCTTCCCGCACACGTCGATGGCGTCCACCCAGGAAAATGTAACGTCGATGTCCGGACGTTCCTGATGGACCCGGATGTGGTGCTCCAGTTTGGAAGGAAGCCACACGTCGTCCGCATCGAGGAAACCGATGTAAGTTCCCCGCGCGGCTTGGATCCCAGTGTTTAATGCGGACGCGAGACCTTGGTTGGCTTGTGTGATCACGCTGAGACGAGGATCATTCCAGGCTCGAAGCCGGTCCGCCATGTCGTCGGTCGAGCCATCGTTGATCACGATCACTTCCACGTCGCCGACCGATTGATTGAGCGCGGAGCCGACGCTCGCGTCAATGAAGGCGCCCGCATTGTAAGCGGGAATTACTACGCTAACGAGCGGCTTCATGCCGCCTCGCGGGCGTACCGTTGGCAACGGTGTCTTCTCAGCCGAATCCCCGACATTCTTATTTAAATTCTAACCCGCGCCTGCGCTCAGGCGGTCACGGGCGCCGCGGTCGCCGAGCGGAATTGCTCGATCTCGGCGATCTCTTCCGCGCTCAGCCGGAAGTCGGCGGCTCCAATCACGCCGTCCACTTGTTTCGCGGAGCGCATGCCAACGATCGCGCCGGTCACCGCCGGATGCCGCAGCGTCCATGCGATGGCAGTCTCGCCGGCCGTTCTGCCATGCCGGCGGCCAATGGTGGCTAGCAGGCCGGCCAATTCCAGGTTTCGCGTAAGCAGCGGCTCGTTGAAATTCGGAGTGCGTTTGCGGAAGTCGTCTTCGGGCATCGCGGCGATGCGCTCGCGCGTCATGGCGCCGGTGAGCAGGCCCGACTTCATGGGCGAATAAACGATCACGCCGATATTATTCGCCTGCGCGTAAGGCAGAATCTCTTTCTCGATGTCCGGCGAAATGATCGAATAGGGTGGCTGGAGCGACGTGATCGGTGCGATCGCCTGCGCGCGGCGCATCTGGTCCACATTGAAATTCGACACGCCGATGTGCCGCACCTTGCCCTGCTCTTTCAGCTTGGCCATCATGGTCCAAGCCGCCTCCACCAGGTCGTCCGGCTCCGGCCAATGGATCTGATACAGATCGATGACGTCCAGCTTCAGCCGCTGCAGGCTCTGCTCAACTTCTTTGCGGATCGATTCAGGCTGGATGGTCCGGCTCGGCTCGCGCCGTTCGTCCCAAACGATCCCGCATTTGGTGAACACCAGCGGCTTATTCGAGCGGCCCTGTAACGCGCGCGCCACCACTTCTTCGGAATGCCCCAGGCCGTAGATCGCCGCCGTGTCGATCCAATTGATGCCCTTGTCCAACGCCGCGTGGATTGCAGCGATCGATTCGTCGTCGTCCTGCGCGCCCCAGGCGAACTGCCATCCTCCGCCTCCCATTGCCCACGCGCCCACGCCGAGCGGCGTGATTTCCAAATCGCTCGCGCCTAGTTTTCTCTTTTGCATTTCCCTATTTTGGCATTAACCCAAGGATTGGCTTCCTTCGTGCTGGACCGTCCAAGAGAATTTGGTCCTCTAAGGGCACTATGTTTTCGACCCCGTGAAAAATCCCCCACTCCGGAACCCGATGGTCCCACCGCTTCTGGCCTTGGCCGCGGGCCTCGTCATCTCACGGCTGGTGTCGTTTGCGGTGAGCGACCTCCTTTGGACTCTGCCGCTCTTGGCCGGCCTTGCGTTTCTCGCCTGGAGGATTTCTTCGCGATTGATGTGGTTTTGCGGCGCCGCCCTGATTCTGCTTTGCGGGGCGCTGCTCGAGACCCTACGCCGGCCCGGGCTCACGCCCGAAATCGATGCCGGCGCGCACGAGAACGTGATTCTGGACGGCTGCGTGGTTTCGCCGCCCGCGTTCTATGAGGGCCGCGATCAATTCCTTCTGGAACTGGCGCCCGATGCGCGTGCCCGTGTCACCTTATCGATCCGCGACGGCGAAACGCCGCTGGATTTGCGCTACGGGCAGTTGGTGGAACTGGAGGCTCGCGTGCGCCGCATCCGCAATTTTCAAAATCCGGGAGCTTTCGATTACGAGGCGTACTCTGCGCGCAGCCACGTTTACTGGACCGCGTCCACCTCGGCCGCGAATCTTGTCACTGTGAAACCGGGCCGCTGCGGTTCGCGATTTCTAGCGGCGATCTTCGGCCTGCGGACTGCGGCGCTCGGCCGCATTGAGCGGCTTTACCTCAACAATCCTTATGCCACCGCGATGATGGAAGCCACGCTCATCGGCGAATCCACCCGCATGGAGCGAATCTGGACCGATCACTTTCGCCGCACCGGCACGTATCACATACTGGTGATCGACGGCCTCCACATCACCGTCCTCGCCGCGTTCTTGTTGTTTCTTCTGCGGCTCTGCTTTCTTCCCGAGATGCCCGCGCTTGCGATCACTGCCTCAAGCGCATGGCTCTATGCGATGGTCTCCGGTTGGAACGCCCCGGCCATCCGCGCCGCCGGCGGCTTCACGCTGTATGTCGCGGCCCGCTACTTCTACCGGCGTGGCCGATTGATGAATCTGCTGGCTGCCATCGCCGTCGTGTACCTGCTGTGGGATCCGGGCCAGCTTTTCGATGCCAGTTTTCAGTTGTCGTTCCTGGCTGTGGCGGCCATCGGCTTGTTCGCCCGGCCCGTCTTGGAGGCCACGTCCATGCCCTATCTCCGCGGTCTCAGCGGGATCAACGAACCGAGCCGCGATCCTCGTCTCCCGCCGCGCACCGCTCAATTTCGCCTCGAATTGCGGCTGCTGTCCGAAACCTTGAGCTACTATGCGCCGATTCCCAAGGCCTGGGCCGCGCGCGCGTTTGCCGTCGCGGTGCGGATCGCGATCTTCGGCTACGATCTCGCGGTGATTTCCACGGCCATCCAGATCGGTCTCGCGCTGCCTATGGCCATCTACTTTCACCGCATCTCGCTCACGGGCCTCTCGGCGAATATCTTGGTGGTTCCGTTGCTCGCCCTGGTTGTTCCTCTCGGCTTCCTGGCCGTCTTCACCATGTGGCGGGTTCCCGCCATCGCTGCGGGAGGGCTCCTGCACGCAGGCGAAGCGGTCGCCAGTTGGCATACGCATCTCGAACCCGATTGGCGGGTTTTGGCGCCTCCGCTGTGGCTGGGTGTTGTCTTCTGTGCGGCCCTGCTGTTGTTCGCTTACGCGATCCGCCGCTCCAAGCCGTGGTCGTGCGCCGCGTTCGCCGCCGTGCTGGCACTCTTCGCACTCATCTTCTGGCATCCATTTCCACCCTCGCTGCATCCTGGCGAACTCGAATTCACGGCCATCGACGTCGGGCAGGGCGACAGCCTGCTGGTGGCCTTTCCCGATTCGAAGCTGCTGCTCGTCGATGGCGGCGGCATCCTGTCATTCGGACATCGCGCCGCGACAACCCGCATCGACATTGGAGAGGACGTGGTGTCGCCCTATCTGTGGAGCCGCTCCATCCGCAAGCTCGACGCCGTTGCGCTTACCCACGCGCACGATGATCATGCCGGCGGCCTGCCCGCGGTGATCGAAAACTTCCATCCCTCGGAGCTGTGGACCGGCGCGATGGCGCCGAGCGCCGCATGGTCGGCCGTGCGCGACAAGGCTCGCGCGGAACATGTCAGGATCAAAGCGCTCACCAGCGGTCGTGGATTCGATTTTGGCGGAGCGCGCGTCGAGGTGATTTCACCGCCTGCCGATTATCTTCCCGGCGACAGCCCGACCAACAACGATTCCCTGGCGATACGTGTCACTTTCGGGTATCGCTCCCTGCTGCTGACCGGTGACATGGAAAAGCCCATGGAGCGTAGCGCGCTCGCCGGTGCCGAGCCCCTGCGTGCCGACATTCTCAAGGTGGGGCACCATGGCAGCAACACGTCGAGCGTCGATCCGTTTCTGGACGCTGTATCGCCTGCTTTCGCCGTGATCTCCGACGGATTCGAAAACACCTTCCGGCATCCCCATCCCCTGGTATTGGAGCGGCTGGCGGCGCATCACTCGAGCGTTCTGCGGACCGACCAGGATGGTCTCATCACCTTACGCACCGATGGCCGGCGAATTTCGATGGAAACTTTTCGTCTGAAACAAGCATCCGAACGAGTGTATCGGCTCCCGTCGACTTGGATGCCCCTATTTTGAACCGCGACTGACCGAGCCGCGACCGTGAGGGAGCCGGTATTGCTACTATAAAAGCACCCGAGGTTGAACTACTTTTATGTCATCGCCCCGCTGGCTCCTGGGCTCGGTTCTTCTCTTTGTCGCTAGTCCGGCTTTTGTTTCGGCTCAGTCGGAAGCCGACGTTAACGCAAGCCTGAAAAAGTTCACGCAGGTCTACGAAGCGGTGGAGAGCAACTTCGCCGACCACCTGGACGCGGACAACACAGTGTTCAAGGGCGCCATCCCGAACATGCTGCGGTCGCTCGATCCGCACTCGAACTTTTTCGATCCCAAGGCCTATCAACTGATGCGCGAGGGCCAGTCCGGCCACTACTTCGGCGTCGGGATGTACGTCGGGTCGCCCGAGGGCAAAGTGATCGTGATGTATCCGTTCTTGAACTCGCCGGCGTATCGCGCGGGGCTTCGTCCAGCCGATCAGATTATCGCTGTCGACGATAGCAACACGGAGCGCTCCACCGTTTCCCAGGTCTCCGGCATGCTGAAGGGTCCCAAGGGAACACCGGTGACGATCACGGTGCGCCGCGCCGGCCATTCGGAGCCGATGCACTTCTCGCTGGTTCGCGACAACGTCCCTCGCGGCAGCGTGAACTACGCGTTCTGGCTGCGTCCGGGAATCGCATACATGCGCGTGGAGGCTTTCAACGAGACCACCAGTCATGAAGTGGACCAGGCGCTGGCGCGCTTTCCTGAAGCCAACATCGACGGTCTGGTCTTGGACCTGCGCGACAATCCCGGCGGCCTGGTGCAGGAGGCTGTGAATGTGGCCGACCGTTTCCTGCGCAAGGGCCAGCTCATCGTTTCGCATCATGGCCGCGCCTCGGCCGAGACCAAATTCATCGCCAAGCACGGCGAGCGCGGGCGCGAATATCCCATCGTGGTGCTGGTCAATCGCGGAACCGCTTCGGCGGCCGAAATCCTTACCGGCGCGTTACAGGATCACGACCGTGCCTGGGTGCTGGGCGAAAGCACCTTTGGCAAGGGACTCGTCCAGGCGCCCTTCCCGCTTTCCGGCAACAGCGCTCTGCTGCTGACGATCGCGAAATACTATACGCCGAGCGGCCGCCTGATCCAGCGGGACTATGAACATCAGGGGTTGTTTGAATATCTGAGCCGCAACGAAGACGGCAAAGTGAATGCGAGCGACATGAAGAAGACCGATAGCGGCCGTATCGTCTACGGCGGCGACGGCATCCGGCCCGACGAAAAATACGACACGCCCAAGCTGACGCCGCTCGAAGCCACGCTCAGCGATAATCTGGTGTTCTTCTTCTACGCGCCGCAGTTTTTTGCCCACCGTAGCTCACCGCTGCCGAAGGATTGGACGGCCGACTCTCAGGTGCTTGAGGACTTCCGCGAATTTGCCGTCAAGCGCGGCGTTCCGTTCCTCAAAGCCGACTTCTTCCGCGATCAGACCTGGATTCGCGAGCGCCTGCGCGAAGAGCTCTTCGTCACCGCTTTCAGCAAGGAAGATTCCGACCGTTTGACGTTCCAGAACGATCCGGAAGTCGCCAAAGGGTACGGCTCGCTGCCTGCTTCCAAGGCCATGCTGGATCGGGCTCACGAGATCGTGAGCTCGAAAAAAGTCGCCTCCAACGAGCCCGTGCAGTAACCCGTACCGGGCGCTCGGGTCCGCTCCCCTGCGCTACAGTGAAGAATTGGCCGGAGGTGAACGCATGAATAAACTCGCACTCGCGCTACTGGCGGCCTCTTTTTCGCTGCTGGGCGCCGATGCGCCGCTTCCCAGCGTCCAAGCCGTGATGGACCATTTTATTGTGGCCACCGGTGGGCGCGCCGCGTGGGAGGCCCGGCACAACATGGTGCAGCACGCCACCATCGAAGTCTCCAAGGTGGGCATCAAGGGCACATCCACCATCTATCAAGCGGCTCCCGACAAATATCTCGATATCACCGAGCTCTCGGGTGTTGGAAATGTGGCGGCCGGAAGCAATGGTGAAGTCGCTTGGGAGAACTCGGCGCTGCAAGGTCCTCGCGTCAAGCAGGGCGTCGAGAAGGCGGACGCGTTTCGGGAAGGCGCGTTCAATGCCGACCTTTACTGGCAGAAGCTGTACGCGAAAGCCGAGAACGCCGGTGTGGAAACCGTCGCCGGCCACGAATGCTACAAAATCGTGTTGACGCCGAAGGAAGGCAACGCGGTGAACGAGTTTTTCGACAAGACGACGGGCCTGCTGGTGAAAACGGCGACCACGGTGAGCTCGCAGTTGGGCGAAATCCCCGCCGAGATCCTGTACGACGATTACCAGAAGGACGCGGGCGTCCTGTCGCCGCATCATCTGGTCAATCGCGCGGCTCAGCAGGAATTCGTGATTCAAATTCAGAGCGTCGAAACAAATGTCGATTTGCCCAAGGATCGCTTCGATCTGCCGCCGGAAGTCCAAGCGCTGGTGAAGAAGAGCGCGGTGGCAGTCCCGGCCGTCACGCCCCCAGGGGACAACGTACAGTGGAACGTGGCAGCCCGTCAAGGCAAGCTCACCATCTACATGGCGGGTAATCCCGTGGCCACGGAAACCTACATAGTCGCGCAAGATGGTCACGGCGTCGACATCGATGGCTCCGGCTCCGCCAATCTCGGCCCGATGAAAATCGACATCGAAAAATTTGAAGTGCGCACCAACGCGAAGTATGAGCCGGTGGAGGCTACCGCCAAAGCGAAGCTGGGCGCGATTCAGATGAACGTCCACACCACCTTCGCTGGCGGCCAGGCCAAGAACGAGATCGACACCGGCCAAGGTCCGCAAACCAAGGATCTCCCGGTGTCCGCCGGCGCCATCGTCGTCAATGCCAATCTGCCGCTATATCCCTGGACGTTGCTCGCCATGCGCGCCAGCTTCGACACTAACGACGCGCAGCAGATTCCCGTCTACATTCTCGGTCAGGCGGAAGTGGCGGCAAACGTCGTTTTCAAAGGCAAAGAACCGGTGCAATTCGCCGGCCGGACCGCCGACCTGAACCACTTGACCGTTAGCGGAACTCCTCCCCAGGGTCCGCCTCTGAGCGCCGATTTCTGGGTTGACGACAGCCGCAAGATCATCAAGATGGCAGTGCCGGCGCAAGGCGTGGAAGCGTATCAAGACGGCTTCGAGCCGAAAGCTCCAGCCGCCGGGCAACCGGCAGCGCCGAAAGGATAGCCGGCAGAAAAAGCAATCGATGGGAAAGAGTGGTTCATGAGCTCGCCCGAGACTCCCCCAAACACCACTTCCGCCGCAGTGGAATGCTACTTGTCTGTGATTCTCGATATCGCTGAAGCCATCGAGGCCATCTCGCCTGAGATCAGCGCTCCCTATCGTGAGCGATTGACGCGGGTGCACGCGAACTTGGCGTCCGACGCCAATTCCCAATCTCTCGAGGACAGCCGCCAGGCCGTGCACGAGCTTTTGTGCGATTTCTCCGGCAAGGCCCGCCACAACAATCAGGCATTGGCGCGCGATCTGAATCAAACCCTCGACATGATGGCCCGCACCGAGAATTCGCGGACCGTGCGCAGCGTCCAGTATGTGGAGCGCCTGGTGGATTTCGCCGATCAAGTGGATGCAGCTCTCCGCTCGGGCAACCTGTCGCATCTCGCCACGCAAACCTCGCAGTTGCGCGGATTCGCGGAATCCATCGAGCTCGACACCCACGATGCTTTCGCCCGGTTGCGCGAGAAGATGACCGAAATCCAGCACCGCCTGCACGAGGCCGAGCTGCTTGCAACACTCGATCCGCTCACTGGCGTCGCCAACCGCCGGGAGCTGGATCGCGAACTCGCGGCGCGCGTTGAAGCCCAACAGGAATTTTGCGTGCTGCTGTTCGATCTTGACGGATTCAAGGAGGTCAACGATCAACACGGGCATCTGTGCGGCGACGAGGTTTTGAAGCAACTGGCGGCCCGTCTCAGCGGTCAGGTGCGCGCACGGGATTTTGTCTGCCGCTGGGGCGGTGACGAGTTTGTCGCCATTCTGGCTTGTGCGCAAGACCATGCCGAAACTCGTTCGCGCCAGATCGCCGCGCGTCTCAATGGGCCTTACCGTATCACCGGCGAAGGGCACGAAATCCATGTCGACGTCGCGGTTTCGGTGGGCTTGGCTCAATATGCGCCCGGTGAATCTCTCGCGCACCTGTTTCGCCGCGTCGACGAGTCCATGTACCGCCACAAGGACACGGCCCCGTCCGGCTAGCTCCGCCGGTCACTTTGTACTAACTTGAATTGGGAGAAGTTGAACTGGAAGGAGCCGCCCCACGGTGGACACTCTCATCAACGCCGGTGTGCTCATAACCGGAGCCGGGCGAGGCATCGGAAAACGTTTGGCGCTCGGGTTTGCGACCGCCGGAAATCGCGTAGCGCTGCTGGCGCGCAGCAAGGCTGAATTGGATCTGGCGCATCTGGAGATCGAACACGCCGGAGGTAATGCGCTGCGCATCCGCGCCGATGTTACCGACTTCGAACAAGTGAACGCCGCGGTCGACCGTATGCGTGTCCACTATGGCGAAGTCCATGTTCTGATTTGCGCCGCGGCCATTCCCGGCCCCATCGGACCTTTTGTGGATCAATCGCCTAAAGCTTGAGTCGATACGATCAACACCAATCTACTGGGCGTGATGAACGCCTGCAAAGCCGTTCTTCCCCACATGATCGCGCGCCGCGCCGGGAAGATCATTGTGCTCAGCGGCCCCGGCGCAACCACCGCGCGGCCGAATCTATCGGCCTACGCTGCATCGAAGGCGGCGGTGGTTCGATTGGTGGAGACCATTGCCGAGGAAAATCGTGAGCACAACGTGCAGATCAACTGCATGGGCCCCGGCGGAACGTACACGCACATGACGGACGAGATCCTGCGCGCCGGCGAACGCGCCGGATGGAAAGAAACTGAAGAAGCGCTGCAGATTCGCCAAACCGGCGGCGTCGCGCCCGAAAAACAGATTCAACTCGCGCTGTTTTTGGCGTCGGAACAGTCGAACCACATCAGCGGAAAGCTGATTCATGCCTCGGATGATTGGAAAAAGCTCCGGTCAGAGAACATTCATCCGGAGGCGTACACGCTGCGAAGGACGCAGAAAGTAACTGGCTAGCCGCCGATAAACGCAGATGAACGCCGATCAAAATTCACAAACGATACGCTTCCACTCAACCTTGGGCTTTTGGAAATTGATGAGAAGGCATAACGTCATGCCAGAAGCGCGCAGGTAGTTAATGCATTGTGCGGTATGTTCATTCGCCAGACGTTCCACACACTTCAACTCGATTACCAGCAAGTCTTCCACAAGAATATCGGCAAAATACTCTCCAACCGCCCGTCCCTTGTAAGTAACACCGAAGGACGGCTGCGCTACGGCTTTGATGCCTTGAAGACTTAGCTCTACGAGTAGCGCCCGTTCGTAAACCTTCTCTAGGAAGCCCGCTCCCAGCGTATTTGCAACGTCAAAGGCTGCACCGAGCACTCGCTCACTCAAAGAATCCAAGTATTCGCGTTCATCGGCGTTCATCGGCGGCCAATATTGATGTGCCGTCTTGCCCGACTGTCTCTCTCTTCAACTGCCCACAGGCCGCGAAGATATCCCGACCCCTCGGCTTCCTCACAAAGCACGGCATCGCGCGACGCACGATCGCTTGAAACGCATGCACGCGCTCCGTGTCCGGCGTCTCAAAGGCGATTCCAGGCCCGGGATTCAGCGTGATCAGATTCACCTTCGCGTTTAAATGCGCCAGCAGTTTCACCACCCGCCGCGCATCCGCATCCGTATCGTTCACGCCCTTCAGCAGCACGTACTCAAACGTCAGCTTCTCCCACGGCC
>Ga0187810_10000870_pt1 | contig 10879 bp, 14 predicted proteins | sample NC_wetland_sal_i_9_FD_132963 | JGI IMG/M metagenome (GOLD analysis project Ga0187810, IMG submission 132963) | Wetland sediment microbial communities from Neuse River Estuary, North Carolina, USA - ASW_5 | ecosystem: Environmental > Aquatic > Freshwater > Wetlands > Sediment | place: USA: North...
ACGAATCAGTGCGCGTTGATCGGCAAATACTTTGGCTGCCAGCAAACCGTTGGCGGGAAAATCGAGGCGCTGGTCATTTTTGTTCCGGCGGAGCAGAACGGGCACTACTTCACTCAGTCGGTCCTGCCGGAGGGTTGGGCAACGGGGCGAGGTGAACTCGAGATTGAGGGCGATCGTTGGACTTACAGCTCAAAGGCGCAAGATGGCGCAAAAACGATCTATTACCGGACGATGAATGTGTTTAAGGGAAAGGATCAGATCCACTACGAGCAATCGGAATCGTCCGACGGCAAGCAATGGACTACAACAGGTTCTGGCGACGAGATGCGTGCTTCAGAGGCCGGCAAGGCATCCGGAACCTAAGGCAGACATGGCCGCGGCGCGTGGGAGTCGAATCATGCGGATCGTATAGAGGCGCAATCTCTGTGGCCGGTGATTCCGCAAAATCGAGACCTGGCAGTGCTAGTCAAATCAATTAGAAATTCTTTGCGACGTACCCCCGAAGCAGGTCAATCCTGAACGCGGAATCTCCGGTCTCAATTTCCAAAAGCAGTTGCGCCGCAGTCAATTGGTTTTGGAAGTCGAGGGCTGCTGAAGTGTCCGCACTGCGAGCAATCTGAAGGTTTTTGTCGATCTGTCCGCTTTCTTCCTGCAGAGACCTGAGCTTGGTCTCTTGCACCGAGACGCTTTCAACCAGTTGCTGTCGAAGAACCTCCATGCTGCGGTTAACATCGCCCTCCTGCAACCTCTTCCATTGATCGTGGGCTTCCTCAGCACGATTCAGATGCTTGTCGATTGCGCGCCCGGCGAAATTGTAATTGACGGTCACCTGTCCATACGGTTGCGCGCCCATGGCCAGCGGATTGACCTGCTGATGGACGCCAACGGAAAGAGCCACGTCCCATTCATTCTGACGACTTAACTTATCCAGAGCCTTTTGCTCGCCCGCTTCACCGCTTTGTTTTTCTGTGACCAGTTCTTTCAATGGTTCCTCACCGAGTTGTGGAACATAAATCGCCGCGATTTTCGACTGGGTGTCCGCCCAGTCAGCCTGCAGCTTGATCTTCGTCGTCTGTAGCGAGAAGAGCATCAGTCGGGTCGCATTCTGCGCCTCCACCATCTTGGAAGCCTTTTCCATCAATGCGTCCAGGGACTTCGAAGCCTGTTCGATCAGTGCGAGCCTGTTGCGCAGAGCTTCCCTCTCCAGGCTGGGCAGGGCATATTGGATTTCCTGCCGGGCTTCAGTCGCAGCCCTGTAGAGCTCACAATTCTTGCGGGCCGCATCAATTGTCAAACCGGCTTTCCTCAGGTCCGAGAGACTTAAAGAGGCGCCCCCTATGACTTGCATCGGCAAGCCAGTCTCAGGCTGAGTCATGGCTGCAAAGGCAATGGGTGTCCGGAGGAGGTCTCGCTGCGCCTGGGCCTGCTCCATTACGTAGGTGCAAAAGTCCTGCTGGTCACCTTGGCCTGCTGCAAATACCTGGACGGGAAGAAACAGAACTGCGGCAATCAGAAACCGCCATTTATTCAGGACCATTTCTAGTCCTCCTTAAAATAATAATGGCTTGCGGTTCAGAAACACGGTCTTCGATTTCGCAGATTCCGCATGGTCCAGATTCATCCGGATCAGGAAGCCGCGAATCTGGGTCTTGAAAATCGGATGGATGGCGTCCTCTTCGCCAGCGAATATCTGACTCACCGTGCCCACTTTGCGGCACGCGACCATATTCAGGTAACAGTCATAGATCGGACTGCCCGCTACCGCGCTGGCTTGGTTGTCATAAGGAACGAACGCGAAATACAACTGTTGCCCGCCCGTTGCATTCAGGTAGTACGGACTTTGTTTGGCGGTCACGATGGCCTGCCTCAAACGATCGATCTGTCGGGTTTCTTCCTCAAGCTGCTTTTCCGAAACATTGATGGCCACATCAAGCTGGGCGGCCTCAGATCGCAACTCGGCTTGCTTTTCCAGCACATCAAGGGAGTTGGTGCCGTTGGTGGTCTTGTCCAGCACGCTGTCCGTCAGCAGGACCTCGGCAATCTTGCTGTCCGTATAGGCCCCCTTGGCCTGATTCAGAGCTGCCAATTGCGTCGCCGCGTCGCCCTTCGTGATCAACCCCGCGGCCAGGTCTTTGTTAATGTTGGACTCCACCTCCTTGAGTTGCGCCAGCACTTTTTCCGTTCTCAGGTTGTCCGCCTGCTTCTGGTGGTCGAGGTCTGCAAGCTCCTGGCCGGTGGCGTGGTTGTGCGTTTGCTCCCTCTCAATCGCGTCCCGGAGTTGTGGCTCCAGGGCCAGCAGCGCGCCGCGGTGCTTTCTCATCTCGGCGATACCGCTTTCCAATTTATTCGAATCTACCTTGAGGTCTTCAATCGTCTGCTGGCTCGTCACCAGCTTATCCCTGAAATCGAGGCTTTTTTCGTCCACGGCGGAAAGAATGAGCGGCGCAGCCCACGACCTGCTGAGGGCATAAAAGCCCATCACGAAGGCATAAGAGAAAATACCTGCAAGCACGCCGTACAGCACAATGATGGCAAAGACCCGGTAAACCGTGATGACAATCTTGTAGTGCAGCGATTGTTTCGCCGGAGGTTTCTTCGTTTCTGCAGGAGGTGTATTAGCTGTTGGAGTTGCCAAGGGCTGCCTCTCGTTGTTCTGCTTTGGTTCGAGTCCCCCAGTCCGCGGAATCCATCGTGCACAGGGCCAAGGGCGTAAGGAAAAGACTGCTGACGAGCGACCAGGCTACATAGGTGCCAAACACCAAAGGATGTGCAAGGGCCTCTCTGGCGCTATATTTCTTGATTACCCAGCTAAGAATAGCCCCAATTCCAAGAGCTGTGATTATCGGGACAGGCCCCGCCCATGCCAGAGGGTCCAAACTGAGCATGGTTACCACGACAAGAACTCCAATCAGCGCTCCGAGCGGAGTCAGCACCAGCGTGAACACAGAGTTGGGGTGCAGTTTCCAGACATGCTGCGGGAGCGTCCGGAGTGTGTAGAAAAAGTCGCGCACGATGCTCCGCCGCCAGCGGAGTTGCTGCTTGAATAGCACGGAAAGTGTGCTCGGAACCGTGGTCCAGCAGAGCGCGTCATTATTGATGTAAGTGCCGTAACCTCGCAGCAAGGTCTGATGGGTCAGGAACCTGTCTTCACCCTGATTCACGGGGATGCCGAACCAGTGGCGCGCTCGGATCGCCGGCTCGATTTCCAGAAGCAGCTCCCTCCGGATGGCAAACAGGCATCCGCTGATGCAGCAGACGCTGCGCGTCCAATTCTCGGGAACTTTGTAAAGCTGGAACGCGGCGAAATAAATGACGGACTGAATGGCGGTAATCACGCTGTCGTTGGGGTTCCTGACTCCCACTCTGCCGCCTACTGACCCGATGCGCGGCTCCCCGAAGCACGAAGTCAATTCAACAATCGCGTCCGGATGGAAGATGCAATCGGAATCGATGGAGATGATGATTTCCGCAGAGGAGTGGTGCAGCGCATTACATACTGTGCGCGCCTTGCCGCTGTTGACCTCATTCCGCCCGGTCCTTATGCGGATGTTGGTGAAATCGCGCTGCGCTTTAAGAGTCCACTCGTAGCTGTCGTCAACCGAGCAGTCGTCCTGCGCGATCACTTCAAACTTGTCGTTCGGGTAGTTGCTCTTACTGATGCTCTCAATCGTCTCGTAGACCGTCCTGCCTTCGTTGTAGCAGGGCATGAGCACGCTCACGGTTGGCTGATAAGAGTAATCCTTTTGGATCTTTATGCCTGGGTGGATGAATTTCAGAATGATGCCCATCAGGTACTTGACCACTGAGATCACCAGGCAAAGAACCATGATGAGCCAGAGAAGAATCGGGGCCATTACCGCAGCTCCTCCGATGACGCACATCTTATGCCGAGGACACAAAGATGTCCGGCAAAAATGGCGCCCACGTGGCGACTTGCTTCACGATGAGTGATGCTGCGGCGTTCCCCGGAACTCGCGCATATCAATACGCAATTCCTGAATGCGGCTTCCATTATGGCGTGATTTTATACCGATTCTCTTAAAGCCGCCGTTCGACGCCCGGCAAGTTGCTCAACTACCTACTTATCCAAGAGAAATGGCGGAAGCGCGTGGGAGTCGAATTGTTAACAAAACTCTAGAAGCCTCGCGGAATCAGGGCGCCACACTCCGCCATTGCTTTCGCTCAGAGTCAAATGGAGTCGAATGAATGAATCCATTGCTAAATGGGAATGCTCTGACCCTAACTTGCATTCGATTGACCTCCCAGATAGCGCGCGGGGCAAGGAATCGCGTCCGGAGAGAGTCGAACTTGAAAGCCCTAATTCAACCCGACCGACTACGCCTCCGCTGAATGCCTTGACACGTTCGGCTGTCAGAAGTATGTTCCGATTCTTGAATAAAGCGGAGAAAGCAGCATTCCGATAGCATCGCACCTTCTATCCACTGGAGGCTCCAATGCCGGTTAAAACCCTACGAAGCCCATTCATGGTCCACCTGCGCCCGCGTCTGGCTCCCAGCGGTGAGAAGGTGGGCCTGGTGGACCCGCCCGGCCCTAAGGCCGTGCATGGGAGCCAGCCGACCAATCAAGATGTACTCGATGCGATTCAGGATTTGAGCAAAAAGATCAGCCAGTTAAGCAAGAACCAGCAAATCCTTGCAAGTAAGTTAGACCAGATAGAAAGCACTGTCGGCGATAATTACAGCAACATCATCGCGGCAGCTAACTATGGTGTGGCATGGCAAGTAGTCATTTATAACCTCACCACTGGAATTGGTCAGCCTAACCCAAGCCCCCACTGGGCATCATGAGCCCCCCCCGACCGAGGCACGCCCCCTGATCTAGACTCTCTCATTCGCCGTGGTACAAGAACTCGGACTGGTCAGGTGCGGCGGACCTTCCCATGCCTACTGCCTTAGAGAAACGGCTCCGCGAATATCTCGCGCGTGGCTCGCGGGAGAACGCGGCAGGTTGGTTCTTCTTCAATAACAGGGGCAATCCTTTTGCCCGACAAAGTTGCCTGCAAACTAGAGGCCACCTTACATGAGCTTGGGATTGAGAAGGCCGGGCTTCATGCTCTCAGACACATGGCCGCATCGGAGTGGCTGCAAGGCGGCGCGTTCCCGAGCGTGGTACAGCGTCGGATGCGCCAAAGCGATTCACGCATCACACTTCAGACGTATGTCCAAGTCAATGGTGACGCCCAGCGAGAGGCCGTGGAAGCGCTCACGCAGAGAGTTCTTGGGGATCGAATCGGAGTCAACCCGCTGAATTGGAGTCACAATCTCAGTAACCGATTGAAACTAGAGACCAATGGCGGAAGCGTGTGGGAGTCGAATTTACTTGGTGCTGATAATCCAAGTACTTACGAGGAAGCAGTTGGACGGATTCGGAAGGACTTAGCATCCCTCGGAACTGTGTATTGCCGCCTTTTTGCCGCCTCGTTTTCTCATCCCACTTTCCTTTGCGGAAGCACCCTTTCTACGACCTTGCTGTTCGCGTCGCGCAACGCATCCGGCACTGCTTGGGTACGGGCGCCATACTAATCGATGGCACGGACGGCGCGGTGCGAAGCGGCAGGCAGGATGACCAGTAGCACCATGGCCGCTGCGCAGAGGAAGGTTCCCCTGACGCTGGCCTTCAGTGCGACGCCTGCGATTGCGAGCGAAAACGGCAGGAGGCCCATGGACGCAAACATCACAACACTCATCACGCGGCCCAGCATGGCGCGCTCGACGCGCTGCTGAAACCAGGAGATTAACTGGATGTTGATGAACGCAGCAGCACCGCTCATGAGGACGAGATCGGGCACCAGAGTCGTCATGCGGGCAAGGAATCCAATGGGGGCAACACAAAGGCCGATCACCACGCCGGCCAGGAGCAGGGTGAGCCCGCGGCGGCGTTGCGGCACCAAACCTGCGCCGAGCATTCCTGCAAGACTGCCGGCGGCGAACGCCGACATAAGGAATCCGAACGCCGAGGCCGTGCCGAACTCGTGTTTAGCGATCACGGCCAGACCGATACCCACAGGGCCAGCGAGGGCGAAGTTGAGGACGGCGATGACCAACAACAGCGAGCGGAGAGAGACATCGGCCTTGACGTAACGAAAGCCGTCGGCAATGGACCGCACCATGCCCTTCTGCGGCGCCCTGCTGCTCGGGGTCGGTGGATCGGGCAGGCGCACCAAGGCGGCAATGATGCCAAAAAAGCTGATGGCATCGAGCAGAAACGCCCACGCGTTGCCGAACGCCCGGATGAACACGCCGGCCGGTCCCGGCACGGCCAGCGTGGTGATTTGCCGTGTGGATGCGGAAACGGAATTCGCCGCGGGAAGCTGTTCGGGTTCGACGATGGACGGCAGAAACGTGGAGCCGGCTGGGTAGGCGAAGGCATCAGCTACGCCAAATCCGAGGGCGAGGAAATAGAGTTCCCACAGATGCAGATCCCTGAGGAATAGCAGCGCCGCCACCGCCCCCACAAACAACGACCGAACGAATCCGGTGAGTATAAGGATCCGCCGCGGAGAAGCGCGATCGCTTACCGCTCCGCCCACAAGCATGAGCGCGGCGCGGGGAATCGCGGCAAGCATTTCGATGGCACCGAGAACGATACTCGAGCCGGTGAGCGAAAGTACAAGCCACGGCAGGGCGACAAGGTAGAACTGGTCGCCCGTCCAGGAGATGGTGTTGCCGATCCAGAGCAAGCGGAAAGCCCGGTTGCGGAGCGGATGCTGCGTCTCCCGCTCGGCTTGGACTGCGCCCCGGCTTGTATCAGGCTGCTCCACTACGCCCAAGGCGCTGCTCCAGCTTTCAAAACCGCAGAGGCGCCGGGCAGACTTGCGCGAATTCCATCCCGTGATGAATCTTCCATGGATCTGCGCCTCCTCACGTCAATTGATTTGTTATGTGTTCAGGGCTTCGCGGAGGAACTGGGGCGGCCAGCCTTGCTCCTCAGCCGTGAAGCGAAAGCCCGGATCCACGGTGAAATATCTGGTGCGTCGGCCATCCCTCCAACTGATGTGGACTTGGTATAGGTCGAACGGCTCCAGCCCGAGAGCCCTGACATGGCGTACGAGCCCGCTCTGGATGCCCCCCAGGACCAGCAACCCATCCCGTTCCACTTTCCTCCGCAGGCTTTTTTTTTCGTATCGGTAGTGGCCCGGAAAGGCCAAGCAGGCCACTGTATTAGCGTCTATGGGGTGAGAGACGCTCAGGAGAGCAGCCACGAATTTTTTCTCGAAGTAGCCAATTCTCTCCATCAGCAAAGTGAAGAGATCGCTCGTCCACTTCCCATGCGCGGGAAGGCCGGCGTAGGAACTAGAGGACGGACTTTCTTCCTCCTGGCCATGGGCTCTGAGGTATTTCTTGAGCGCTACCACCTCTTGTGGGGTATCAACCCTGTACCACTCGCCTCGGAACTCAAACTCAATAGCCATTTTGTTGACCACCGTTAAGGGTTCTCTCAGTGTCCCTTGCTACCCAACAAAGATTGAGGACCTCAATGCTGACATCGCCGATATTCGATTGTTCTTCAAAAATAGGACGGCGATCGAGGGAGGCCATCTTACGCCGATAATATGCCAGGCCCAGCCAAATTCCCGTTAGCGCGAGAACGAATTTCAAGTACCACAGTGGGTCGTCAGACGCCCGCAGCTCGATGCTCGGAAGCCACCAACTGAACACTATGAACCCGACAAGGTAAAAGAAGACCGAAAGAGGAATGTTGCTTTTGAAATGAGGCGCCGAACAGGTGAACGGAATCTTGCGAAAGGTCAAGAGCAGGATTTCAATCAGCAGCATCGAAGCTGCGGCAACGACGGCCGTGTGGATCAGTCCTACTCGCCAGCCCCAGGCGAAACCGTACGCCGGGAGCGCGATTGCCAGCAGCGGCGGAATCAGGAACGCCAGCATGATTTTCCGCGCGAGGCCAACACACTCGCTCGCGCCAGGGTTCGTTCGTATACGAAAAATCCAATTGGCCCTCTGCATCACCGGAATTTCGAACGAGAACCGCAGTCCGATGAGAAGCAGGTAAAGTACGATCATGGGAATACTGAGCAACGCGGCAGACGGCCATCGGTTCGCGCCGCCGGCGCTCGCCGATTGAACCAGCGTTTCCGAGGCAAGTACGATACCCACTCCTGCGAAGCCGCCAACGATCAGCATGTGGTTCTCGCTCCGGAACAACGCTTTCAGCGCGAACGAAAAGCAGCCGCGCTCGAACGGCGTCCGCAGGAACAGATCCGTCACGCGATGCCGACTCCTGTGGCGGATCGCACCGCCGACAGAGGCGAAGTTCGCGATCGATTCCGAGATCTTTGCGAAGCAGCGGCGGTAACTCAGCGCGTACGCCGCTACTGCCAGCGCGAGGGCCGCGACAGAAGCGAGGATTGCCTTTTCCGCGAGCGCCCCGAACGCCGGATCCGTCACCCCTCGTAGATATTGGCACAATCCCAAGAACCAAACTGGCGGCATGAATTGGACCAGTGGCCGCGACCCTAGAGACGGCTGCTGAACGATAGCGCTCATCTCAAAGGTTGTAGAAAGAACGGCCATCAGAAAGGCGAACATGCCGCAGCGTACGTAAACCGAGGATCTGCGAAAGACCCGATAAGGAAGCACGGTCATCATCAGACCAAGGATCGCGAGGACAATGAAAAAGCCGAAGATGCTCGCGAGGAACACTGAAAAAAGGTGAGTCGCGAAGAATGTCGCCATGGAGCCAAATGACGAGTGCGAACCGGCGGCGAACAGGGGAAACAGGACGGACGACGCCGCATTCACATCGAGACCCAGCGCGGCGGCGAGAAGCAACAGGGCCACGAGATTCGCGTACAGGATGTGCTTCGCCGGAATCGGAAGCGGCGCAAGGTTCGCATAATCGCGCCGGTCTGGAATGAGCGCGTCCCACTTCCAGATGGCCACTGCGCCGGTCGCGACCATCGCCAACACGATAAAAAAATATTCGTCGGCTGGAGAAGCCGCTAACGACGCGAACGCGCCGGGAACGGCCAACAGCACCAGCATGGCACCGATGCCAAAATCGAGTTCGCCAGATTCGTGGCCGCCATGCATCACACGTTCGATCGAGTGCCCTACCAGGCGCGTGAATGGCTTGCCAGCCCTCTCCCGACTGCCCTGCCGAGCGCGTTCTGGCTTACTCCAACTCATGCCGCTTCCATGACGCTGATAATGTCCCGCGCGGTTCGGGCGGCGTCGCGCTCCTCCACCAGATGAACGAAACTGTTTTCCAGCGACGATTGGCCGGCGCGCTCTTGAATCTCGGCGCTCGCCGCGTACGCCAGCACTTTGCCTTTGCGGAGGATCATGACGCGCGTACACACCTTCTCAACTACTTCCAAAACGTGCGAGCAGTAGAAAACGGCCGTGCCCCGTTCGCCGAGCGACTTGATCAGATTTTTAACAATGAGTGCGGAGGTTACATCGAGGCCCGACAGCGGTTCGTCGAAAATTAGCAGCGCGGGATCGTGCAACAGCGCGGCGATCAGCACGATTCGCTGGCGCATTCCCTTCGAGTACGTGCCGATGGATACGTATTTCGCAGGCGAGAGCGAAAACAGCTCCAGCATCGCACCGATTTTCTCCGCAAGCGCCGCGCGCGCCAGACCACGCAGCGTTCCCACCAAATCGAGATATTCCCAGCCCGAAAGGAACGGATAAAGCTCCGGCTCTTCAGGAACGTAGCCGAGCTGCTCGCGATAGCCGACCAGGTTCTTCTGGATGTTTGCGCCGCCGGAGAGCACTTCACCGCTCGTCGGCTGAATCAGTCCGGTCAGCATGCGCACGATCGTGCTCTTTCCCGACCCGTTCGGGCCGATACACCCCAGCACTTCGCCCGGTTCCATTGAGAATGTGACCCCGTTCACGGCGGGGACCGCCGTGTAGCACTTGACGATGTTTCGCGCTTCCAGGAGGACCATGTTGCTTCACCAGACGCCGGCTGTGTAGGCCTTAAGGGTGATAGCGTAACCTTAAGGACCATTGCTGTCAAGACGAAAGCACCCGTCCATTCGAAGAGGGAGGTTTCTAATGCATGAAATTCGCGGTGCGCCACATCAGAGATCTTTCGCCGATGCCAACGCTAGCCGCCCGGTCGTCACTCATGCCGCTAGGATTTAGCGCCAAGAACTTGGCTACAGCCGTCAATGCCGCCGTTTGACGCCTTGCAAGTTGCTAAACTGCCTACTTGTCGAAGAGAGATGGCGGAAGCGTGTGGGAGTCGAACCCACCATTCGTTCCGCGAGGAACGAATCGCCGGCTTTGAAGGCCGGGAGAGTCACCGGACCCCTTGCGCCCCCGCTGATTGCCTGAGGAATCTTACCAATGTCACCCTTCACCCGCTACGCCGGGCTCAGGGCAAGCCGGACCCCTTGCGCCCCCGTTGATTACATGAGGAATCTTACCAATGTCACCCTTCGCCCGCTACGCCGGGCTCAGGGCAAGCCGGATCCCTTGCGCCCCCGCTGATTACGGAGGAATCTTACCAATGTCACCCTTCGTCCGCTACGCCGGGCTCAGGGCAAGCCGGAACCCCCTTTGCCTGCGCGGTTGCAAATTCGAGTTCTGACGCAAATTCCCTTCCCGCTTCGGCCAACGAGTTTGCCATCGGGTCGATCAACCAGCTGAAAAACGCGCGGCGTCATTCGGAGGGCCGCACTTGGGCCCGAAGAATCCCTTCCGCCCTTTACTGAGGGCTTAGAACAAGCCGAGCGTAATGTCGTGGCGAGGATTATAGAATTAGGCGGAAGCGCGTTCAATCGCGAGAATTCAACTGCGGGAGGCCGACGTCACGGCCATCATGGATTCGACAAGATCGAACACTTTCGGGCTGGTGCAAACTTCGTAGAACGCGCGGGTCCCGG
>Ga0187810_10000871_pt1 | contig 10879 bp, 9 predicted proteins | sample NC_wetland_sal_i_9_FD_132963 | JGI IMG/M metagenome (GOLD analysis project Ga0187810, IMG submission 132963) | Wetland sediment microbial communities from Neuse River Estuary, North Carolina, USA - ASW_5 | ecosystem: Environmental > Aquatic > Freshwater > Wetlands > Sediment | place: USA: North...
AAATCCGTCCTCAACGCCGTGATCTGGAAGGGCTCCGCGCGCAGCCTCAAGGTCCGCCCGGAACAGGGTCTGGAGGTGGTCTGCACCGGGCGCATCTCCACCTATGGCGGTTCCTCGCGTTACCAGCTGATCGTCGAAGAGGTGGAACTGGCAGGGCTGGGCGCCCTGATGGCGATGCTGGAGGAGCGCAAGAAGAAGCTCGCCGCCGAAGGCCTGTTCGATGCGGCGCGCAAGAAACCCTTGCCGTATCTGCCCGAAGTGATCGGCGTGATCACCTCGCCGACCGGTGCGGTGATCCGGGACATCATGCACCGCTTGTCCGAGCGTTTTCCGCGCCGCGTGCTGTTGTGGCCGGTGGCGGTGCAGGGCGAGCGCGCCGCGGGCGAGATCGCCGCCGCCATCACCGGTTTTGCGGCGTTCCCTAAGGACGGCCTGCCGCGCCCCGACGTCTTGATCGTGGCGCGCGGCGGCGGCTCCATCGAAGACCTGATGGCCTTCAACGAAGAGAGCGTGGTCCGTGCCGTGGCCGCTTGCCCGATCCCAGTGATCTCGGCGGTAGGACACGAGACCGACACCACCTTGATCGACTTCGCGGCCGACCGCCGCGCCCCTACGCCCACCGCCGCCGCCGAAATGGCGGTGCCGGTGCGCAGCGAACTCCAGGCCCAGAATCTCGATCTGGAACGCCGCCTGCTGCGCAGCATGGCACGCGGCCTGGAGGAGCGCCGCCGCAGCCTCAGCCATCTTGCCCGGCTGCTGCCGCGGGCCGACCAGCTTTTCGCCCAGCCGCGCCAGCGCTTCGACCTGGCGTCGGAGCGCCTGGCCCACGGCCTGCGCCGCAATCTCGAGTCACGCCGCCGCGCCTTTACCGAGGCGGCGGCGCTGTTGCGCCCGGCCGGACTGCAGAATCGCCTGGCCCAAGGCGCCGAAAAGCTGAAGCTGCTGGCCGCCCGGGCCGCACGCAGCCAGTACACGCGCCTGACCCAGGTCGCCGTCCGCCTCGACGGACTTGCCCGCGTGCTCGACAGCGTCAGCTACCGCTCGGTGCTGGAGCGCGGCTTTGCCCTGGTGCGGGGGGCGGACGGCAGCATCCGGCGCAAGGCCGCCGCGCTTGTCCCCGGGGAAGCCCTGTCCCTGACCTTCGGCGACGGCACCGCGCCGGCCGTGGCCGGGGAGGGCCGCCCATCGCCCAAAGCGGCGAGAAAAAAGACCGGCGGCAACCAAGGCGACTTGTTTTGATGGTATCCGGGGCCGCACTCCCCTAATACTCGGCTGCGGCAAAGGTGTCGGCACATGAACAGGATGGAACGGGATTTGAGGCCGGAAGGCGAAGCCGTACTGGAATACCAGGACGGCGAATTCCATGTGGTGAAGCCGGGCTCTTTTGTGCTCTGCGCCGTCACCGGCACGAAGATTCCGCTCGACGCCCTGCGCTATTGGAGCGTCGATCTGCAGGAAGCCTATGCCACGGCCGCCGTGGCGCTGGAGCGCTTCCGGGAAAAAGGGCAGACGCCGGGATGATCGCGCGGCGCACGCTGCTCGGCGCGGGCGTTCTGGCGCTCTTGCCGCGCCCGCTTTTCGCACAGGGCGCGAAGCTCTCTTTCGGCGGCAGCGCGGATCAGGGCGGCCTGGTGATCGGCCGAGCGCCAGCCGGCGCCAAGGTCACGGTCGATGACACGCCGGTGCTGGTTTCGCCCGAAGGCACCTTCGCCTTCGGCCTGGCCTATGACCGTATGAAGCCCGTGCTGGTGGCGGCCGCTTTCGCCGACGGCACGCGCGAAACCGCCGAGGTAGCGGCCAAGCCCCGCCGCTACGAGGAACAGGCGATCAACGGGCTGCCCGAAGAATATGTCGCGCCGCCGCCCGAAATCGCCGCCCGCATCGCCCGCGAACACGAAGCGATCTGGAACGCGCGCAAAGCCGAAAGCGAAGGCGTGGGCTTTGCCGAGCCGCTGGAATGGCCCTTTGCCGGCATCGTCACCGGCCTTTACGGCAGCCGCCGCATCCTCGACGGCAAGCCGATGGCGCCGCATCTGGGCATCGACATCGCCGCCCCCATAGGCACGGAAATCCATGCCGCCGCCGACGGCACGGTCGCCATCTGCGACGATTACTTCATCGAAGGCGGCTTCACCCTGCTTGATCACGGCCACGGCGTGGCGACCTGCTACCTGCACCAGTCGAAGCGCCTGGTAAGCGCCGGGCAGAAGATCGCCCGCGGCGCGGTCATCGGCCTGGTGGGACGGACGGGGCGGGCGACGGGCCCGCACACCCATTGGGGCCTCAGCTGGTTTCAGCTCAAGCTCGATCCTTCGCGTGCCGCGCGCACGCCCGCGCCACCGCCGGCTCCGCCGGAACCGCCGGCTCCGCCAGAGCCGCCGGCTCCCTGAAGCGCTTTCATCCGTTCGATGTCGCGCGCGCTGGTCCAGCGGCGGTGGGTCCACAGCCATTGCGACGGGTTCTGCCGCACCATCTCTTCGATCTTGGCATTGATCTTGGCGGTCAGTTCCAGCACGTCGCGGTCGCCATCGCCGCTCGGCGTGAATTCGATGGGCGGATGGATGGTGACGCGGAAGCGCGCCCCTCCCAGCCGTTCGGCCGAAGCGGGCAGCAGGATCGCGCCCAGCTTCAGCGCCAGCGAGGCGGGGGCGGGCGTGGTCATGGCTTCGCGCCCGAAATAGGGGGCGGGCACGCCTTCATAGGTCTTCTGATCGACCAGCATGAAGATGGACTTGCCGCGCCGGAGCAGCGTGAAGATGCGCCGCGTGCCCTGCGCCCCTTTGCTGATCTGTTCCGAGGGGCCCTTCTTGGCGCGCTGGCGCGAGATCCAGCGGTCGACGAAAGGATTGTTGGGCGGGCGATAGACGAGGCCGCCTTCATAGCCGCGCTGGGCGGCGAGGATCGGCATGGATTCCCAGTTGGCGAAATGGCCGGAGATGAACATCACGCCTTTGCCGCTCTTGGTCAGCACATCGGCCCGTTCGATGCCCGCCGTGGCGATGCGCCCGCCCGGCCCGATGTCGAGCTTGTCGAGATGGGGGTATTCGCCCGCCACGCGGCCGAGGTTTTCGCACACCCCGCGCACGATGGCCTCGATCTCCTCCGGCGATTTCTCGGGATAAGCGGCCTTGAGGTTGGCGCGCGCCGTATCGGCGGTGGGCAGGCGATAGTAGAGGTGGCGGCCGATGAAGCCGCCCACCGCCGAAGCGGCATCGATGCCGATCAGCCTGAAGAAGGCCATGAGGAGGAAGAAGCAGGCGGCCTCCCCGCCATAACGCAGGGTCTTAACAAGCGAGAGTGGTGCCGGCACCGTCATCGGGGTCCGGCGCTATCGCGGCTGGAACAGGCTGTCAAGCAGCTCATCCACCACAGGTTGCGGATCGAGGACGGCACGTACGGCCAGGGCGGCGATCCCCTGCCGCGCGGCAGGCGCCAGCCGTACCAAATCCTTCGCCGTGGTGACGAGACGGGCGCCTTCGCGCCCGGCCAGCGATTTGAGACGGTCGAGATCATCTTGCGTGTAAGGATGATGATCGCCGAAAGGCACGGTGTGGACGATGTCGGCACCCAGGCTGCGCAGCGTGGCGAAGAATTTCTCCGGCCGCCCGATGCCGGCAAAAGCCACCACGCGCTGTCCTTTCCAGTCCTCGCCCGCATATGGTTCCAGCCGCGCCCGCAGCACCGCTCCGGAGAAACCCGCCAGCGCGGGAACGCCCCCGCCCATCACGATCACGGCATCGGCCCGCGCCAGGCCTTGCACCACCGTCTCGCGCAGCGGCCCGGCGGGCAGAAGGCGTCCGTTGCCGAAGCCGCGTTCGCCGTCCACCACCACCAGCGAAAGGTCTTTGGCCAGCGCGAAATTCTGATGGCCGTCATCCATCACGACGACGTCCGCCCCGCGCTCCGCCGCCAGCCTGGCTCCGGCGGGCCGGTCGCGAGACACGACGGTTGGGGCCGCCGCCGCCAGGAGCAGCGGCTCGTCGCCCACCTCGGCGGCGCTGTGGCCTGCCACCAACACGGGCCCGCGCAACGTGCCGCCATAGCCGCGTGTCAGGAAGAAAGGGGTCTTCCCCTTCGCGCGCGCCATCCCGGCCAGCGCAATCGCCACCGGCGTCTTGCCGGTGCCGCCAGCGGTGAGATTGCCGACGCAGATCACCGGCACGGGCGCCCGCCAGGCGCCTTTCGATTTCCGGCGCACCGTAGCGCCGTAGAGCGCGCCCAAGGGCGTCAGCGCGGCCACCAAGGCCCGCGAGAGAAGATCGTCGCCGTCCCAGAAGTCAGGTGCGCGCATCGAGCATCTTCACCACCGCTGCGACCGTTTTGGCGACGGCCCCGCCCAGCTTGCCCGCGCCTTCCGCCGCCGCTTTCCCAAGCCGTTCCGCTTCCCCCGCATCGCCGAGCAGCTTAGCGGCCAGTTCGGCGATCCCGGCGCTGCCCTGCACCAGCCCGCAGCCCTGGGCGGCGAACACCGCCTCGTAGGCGGTGGTGAAATTGAAGGTGTGCGGCCCCGCCAGCACCGCGCAGGCGAGCTTGGCAGGCTCCAGCGGATTCTGTCCGCCGTGCCGGATCAGGCTGCCGCCGACGAAGGCGAAAGGCGCCAGCCGGTAGAACAGGCCCAGCTCGCCCATGGTGTCGGCGATGTAGACGGCGGTTCCGGCCTCCGGCATTTCGCCGGCGCCACGCCGCTTCACGGGGCGCGTGCCGCACAGCATGGCGATGTCCCCCGCGCGTTCGGGATGGCGCGGCACGATGACGGTGAGAAGATCGGGGAAGCGCTGTCGCAAGGCGTCATGCGCGGGCAGCACGGTTTCCTCTTCGCCGGGATGGGTCTGCGCCGCCAGGAAGAGCGGCCGTGTGCCGATGGAAGCGCGCAGCGCTTCCAGCTTGTCCTTGTCCGCAGGCAGCACCGGGGCGTCGGCCTTCAGGCTGCCGGCCACGCGCACGTCCGGCGCCCCCAGGGCGCGGAAGCGCGCGGCGATCTCCTCGTCCTGTGCCAGGCAGACGCGGAAGGAGGACAGCAGTTCCTGCGCCGTGGCGTGCACCCAGCGCCAGCTGTTGTAGGAGCGTTCCGACATGCGGGCATTGACCAGGGCCAGCTTGACGCCGCGCTCCCGGGCGCCCAGCACCAGGTTGGGCCAGATGTCGGAATCCACGAACAAGCCGGCTTGAGGCTTCCAGTGGTCGAGAAAGCGCGCGGTGGCCGCGGGCGTGTCGATGGGCACGAACTGGTGGAAGGCGTGCGGCGGCAGCCGGTCGTGCATCACCTTGGCGGAGGTGACGGTGCCGCTCGACACCAGCACCCGGCAGTGCAGCACCTCGTACAAGGCGTCGATCAAGGGCAGGGCGGCCAGGCATTCGCCGACGCTGGCGCCGTGTACCCAGAGCAGCGTTCCCTCGGGCCGCGGCCGCGAGGCATGGCCCAGCCTTTCGTCGCTGCGCTCGCTGTGCTCCTTGCCGCGCAGGCTGCGGCGGCGCAGCAGCATGGGGGCGGCGGGCGAAAGGGCCGCGGTTGCCAGACGATATGCCGTGATGCCGATGGATGCCATGCTTCAGACGTGCTCTGCGGCCGTATGCGGCTCTTCCTGCTGGTCGTGCTGGTAAAGCCGGGCATAAAGCCCGCCTTTGGCCATCAATTCGGGATGGGTGCCCGCTTCGGCCACCCTGCCGCGTTCGAGCACGTAAAGACGGTCGGCATCGGCCACGGTCGAAAGCCGGTGGGCGATGACGATGGTGGTGCGGTCCTGCATCAGGCGCGAGAGCGCCTCCTGTACCTGCCGCTCGCTTTCGCTGTCGAGCGCGGAGGTTGCTTCGTCGAGCAAAAGGATGGGCGCGTTGCGCAGCATGGCGCGGGCGATGGCGATGCGCTGGCGCTGCCCGCCCGACAGCTTGAGGCCGCCTTCGCCCACCTTGCTGTCGTAGCCTTGCGGCAGTTGCAGGATGAAATCGTGCGCGGCGGCGTCGCGCGCCGCCCGTTCGATGTCTTCGCGGCGCGCGCCCGGCCGTCCCAGCGCGATGTTGTCGGCCACGCTTTCGTCGAACAGGATCGGCTCCTGGGTGACCAGCGCGATGGCGCGGCGCAAGGAGGCCAGCGAAAGCTCTCGGATGTCGTGGCCGTCGATTTCGATCCGCCCGTCATCCACGTCGTAGAAGCGCAGCAGCAGATTGAAGATGGTGGTCTTGCCCGCGCCGGAAGGCCCCACCAGCGCCACCTTGCTGCCGGGTGCGATGTCGAGATCGACGCCCGAGACGGCGGGTATTCCCGTGTCCGCCGCATAACCGAACGACACGGCGCGGAAGCGCACCGCACCGCCCTCCGGCGCCCGCTTGACCGTCAGTTCCGCGGCGCCCGGGGCGTCGACGATATGGGGCTTGGCGTCGATCATGGCAAAGACGCGCGCGGCGGCGGCCGTGCCGGTGGAGGCGATGGGCAAGAGCTGGCTTAAGTTCCGCACCGGCTGCAAGGCCAGCAGCATGGCGGTGACGAACATGGCGAACATCTTGGAATCGAGCGCGCCGTGGGCGCTCTGGTAAGAGGCGTAAAGCAAGGTTGCCGCCACCACGATGCCGGCGAAAACGTCGGTCACCGGCACGGCGGAAGCGCGCCGCCGCGCCAGCTTGGCGAGCTGCATCAGCCTTGTCGCCAGCCGCGCTTCCGCCAGCTTGGCGGCATGGGCTTCCAGGCCGTAGGCCTTGATCACGCGCCGCCCGTCCAAGGCTTCCGAGATCACGGTGGAGAGCGAGCCGGTCTCTTCCATGTTCTTGGTGGTGGTGCGGCGGATGGAGGAACCGATGCGTTCCATCGCCCAGGCCACGCCCGGTACGGCCACGGCGATCATCGCCGTCAGCTTCCAGTCGGCATAGATCATCAGTGCGACCAGCGCCACCAGCGTGGTCAGTTCGAGCGCCACCCCCGCCACGCCCTTGGTGATGGAGTCGCGCATCAGCGTGGCGTCGTAGAGGAAGTTGGAGACGAAGGAACCGGAATGCACCGCGTTGAGTTCGGCCAGGTCGCGCCGCACCAGCGAATGGAACATGTCGCGCTGGGCGGCGGTCACCACGCGTTCGCCCACCGTGTCGATGCGCGACTGCTGGAAGTACGAGGCCACCGCGCGCAGCCAGAGGATGCCCAGCGCTTCCAGCGGCAGCAGCCAATAGGGCCCGTTCTGCGCCGGCACGCCCTTGACCGCGCCGCCGATGATGCCGAAGGCGCTGCCCACCAGGGGGGCGATGCCGGCGGTGGTGGCCGCGGTGACGATCATGAAGAAGATCGCCACGGCCAGCATGGCCTTCTGGTTCCGCAGATAGTCGCGAAGCACCCGCTTCGCGATGGACATCCCGCCGGTCTTGGTTTCGGTCATGGCGGCGGGGTTTAGCATGGGCTCCGCCCGGGGGCGAGGGCCGCGGTTATTCCGGCTCCATGGGGCGAGGGATGCGGACGACAAAATGGCGCATCCGGCGCGACGCGCCGGTTTTTCTTAACGCTCGACAGGCTCGCGGCACCGCCTTCGCGGTGCTGTTCGCTCGCGCCGCGCGAAGAACGCACAACGCCACGCGGCGCCCGGTCGGGCGCCGGGTTCACAGTTTCGTCCATGCCGGCGCAGCCTCACCGTGCCAGATGCGTCAACAGGATCTTGTGCAGGGCCGGGCCGGCGGCCAGGACCGAGGGCTGGACGACATCTTCGCGGTTGTAAACGGGCGTCACGCCTTCGATGCTGCTGATGACGCCGCCCGCCTCGCGGAGGATGAGATCGGCCGCCGCCAGATCCCAATCGTGGATGGCGGCCATGGTGATGGCCGCATCGAACTTGCCGGCCGCCACCAGCGCCACGCGATAGGCGATGGAGTTCGGATTTTCCACCTGCATGGCGGGCCACGGCTGCCAGCGCGGGCTGGTCAGCGTCGCCCGGCTCGCCAGCAGGCGGCAGTTTTCCAGCGAAGGCGTCGCCGTCACCCGGATCGGCACGCCGTTGAGGCGGGCGCCTTCGCCTTCGGCGGCGCTGAAGCATTCGTCCGTCATCGGATTATAGACCGTCGCGGCCACCGGCCGCCCGTCTTCCACCACCGCGACGGAAACGGCGAAATGCGGCTTGCGCTTGACGAAGGCGGCGGTGCCGTCGATGGGATCGACCACGAAGACGCGCCGCGCCGAACGCCGCCCCCCGTCGTCTTCGCTTTCCTCCGACAGCCAGGCGTAATCCGGCCGCGCCGCGCGCAGCTTTTCGTCCAGGTAGCGGTTGACGGCGAGATCGGCCTCGGTGACGGGCGAACCGTCCGCTTTGCTCCAGGTCTTGCAGGCGCGTTCGGCGATGCCGCGCGCGATGGCACCGGCCTCGCGCGTCACCCGTTCCAGCAGGAGAAGGTCAGGCTCCGGCAACGGTCATGCCCTCGATGCGGACGGTCGGCGCGTCGGTGCCATAGCGGAAGACGAGATCGTCGGCAGGCGTCAGGTGCCGGAACATCTCTTTCAGGTTGCCGGCGATGGTCACTTCCGCAACCGGATAGGCGAGCTTGCCCTTTTCGATCCAGAAACCGGCGGCGCCGCGGCTGTAATCGCCCGTCACCAGGTCGACGCCGTAGCCCAAGAGCTCGGTGACGTAGAAGCCTTGTTCGATGTCGGCCATCAATTCGGCGGGCGTCCGCGTGCCGGGCAGCATGGTGAAATTGGTGGAGGAGGGATGCGGCGGCCCGCCGGTGCCGCGCGCAGCGTGTCCGGTGGTTTGCAGTCCAAGCTGACGCGCGCTGGCGCAATCGAGCAGCCAGGTGTTAAGCACGCCGTTCTCCACCACCGCCGTCTTCCTGTTGGCGACGCCTTCGCCGTCGAAAGGCTTGGAACGCAGCCCGCGCAGGCGGTGCGGATCGTCGATCACGGTGATGGACGGCGCGAAGATTTCCCGGCCCAGGCAGTCCTTCAAAAAACTCACCCCGCGGGCGATGGCGCTGCCGGAGATGGCGCTGGCCAGATGCCCCAGCAGCCCGGCGGATTCGCGCGGATCGAACAACACCGGCACGGCCTGCGAGGCCACCTTGCGCGGGGCGAGCCGCGCCACGGCGCGTTCGCCGGCGCGCCTGCCGACGGTTTCGGGCGCTTCCAGATCGGCGGCGCGGCGCGAGGTGGCACTGTCGTAATCGCGCTCCATCGCCATCCCGTCGCCGGCCAGCACCGAGACGCCGACGGAATGGCTGGTGCCGGCATAACGGCCCAAAAAACCTTCGCTGGTGGCCAGCGCGATGGCGCTGCGGCTGAAACCGGCGCCGCCGCCTTCGGAATTGGTGACGCCCTTCACCGCCATGGCGGCGCCTTCCACGGCGCGGGCGCGTTCGACCAGGGTCTCGGCCGCGGGTTCTTCGGCGTCTTCCAGGTCGAGATCGGGGATGTGTTTCGCCAGCCGCTCCTGCGGCGCCAGGCAGGCGAATTTGTCTTCCGTGGCGAGCTTGGCCATGGCCACGGCGCGGCCGGGCAGGGCGGCGATGGCCTCTTGGGAGAAATCGGTCGAGGAGACGAAGGCCACGCGCCGGCCGACGAAGACGCGCAAACCGATGTCCGCGGATTCGGAACGCTCCACCTCTTCCAGTTTGCCCAGGCGATAGGCGACGCTGGCCGAGACGTTCTCGACGAAGAGGGCGTCGGCGGCATCGGCGCCGGCCTTCCTGGCGGCGGCGGTGAGGTCCTGCAGCAGGCTTTCGGGCTGGATTTTCATGCCCCCGTTTTGGCCTGCCCGAAGCGGGAAGGCAAGCTCAGTTCGGGGATTTGCCCGGCATGTCGCCTCCCGGGGTGGCCGGGGTCATGTAGAGAGTCTGGTGGTGGTAATCGATATAGAGGTGCAGATGCCTGAGTTCGGCCATGCCCAGGACCAGATCGGGCTGTTGGTTGATGGGCATGAAGTGCACTGCGGTGACGAACTCCAAATGCCGGATTTTCTGATCGGCGAGAGGAGGCAAGAGCACGAGCCGCGGATTCTCGATCTTCAGGTCCCCGGCGCTCAGGCTTTGGAACCGGTGGGAGAAAAGCGGCGTATCCTTGTTCAGCCGGCCTTCCGGCCGGTTGCCGGGGGAATCGTTGTCGATGTCGAATACCGCCCTGGCGACGCGCAGGTTGAGGGTGGACATCGGCACGCCGGTGTTCAGCACGGTATCGAGACGGTGCCCGTCGAGTTCCATGACGAAGCTGATCTTGTTCTTGTCCGTCACCGTCATGGGCAGCTTCGCCATGGTCGCCGACTTCCAATAGACGGGATCGACGTCGCAGCGGTCGCGCGAGATCAGGTTCAGCTTGTTGCCGCCGAAATCGAGATCGACGTCGTAGCCGCGCAGGAAATCCGCACCCAGCACCCCGGCGGTGACGCTCCCGTCCGGAAGCGGCAGGCCGTTGCCTTCCGTCATCACCAGCGAGGTGGAACCCGTGCTCAAGCGGCCCAGGCCGAAGCTCGGAACGACCGCCAGCTTGTCCGAGGTATTGCCGGCGAGGTCGACGAATTTCACCGCACTGTGCTCGCTTGTGTAGTGGTTCTGCGCCACGATCTGCTCGCGGATCGAAGACATGGGGACGGCCGTCGCCAGGATGAAGTAGGTGGGCTGTCCGCCCACCGTCACCGGTACGGCGATACGGCCGCTCTTGAGCGGCACCATGTCGACGCTGGCAAGCACCTTGAGCGGGGCACAGTCCTCGGCGGCATAGGAGGCGGAAACGGATAAAGCCGCGGCCAGCAAAAGTGCACCAAATCTGTTCATCGCAATCTCCCCCCTGATGCCTGCAAGTCTAGAGCAAAACGCCTTCAAACGGAATCGGCGTTTTGCTCTAGGTTTTTGATTGTCGCGGCGTTTTTGCGCAAGTCGGTAGCGCCAGCGTGCCGACGCACACACTTTTGCGCACGCCGCTCTA
>Ga0187810_10000873_pt1 | contig 10865 bp, 8 predicted proteins | sample NC_wetland_sal_i_9_FD_132963 | JGI IMG/M metagenome (GOLD analysis project Ga0187810, IMG submission 132963) | Wetland sediment microbial communities from Neuse River Estuary, North Carolina, USA - ASW_5 | ecosystem: Environmental > Aquatic > Freshwater > Wetlands > Sediment | place: USA: North...
GACGACGTGCTGCGAGCGCTCGATCTTGCGCGGAACGACGCCGAGCGCTCGGCCGTCGGGGCCGCCCTCGACGGGTATAACGGCGCTCTCTCGATCCGAGACGCGGGAGGCGTTCAGGAGACGGCGCAGCTGCAGTCCGGACGGGCGAGACAGTGGTCGCGGAGCTCCGACGACGAGCGAGGACATATCGCGTATGCGGCCACCTTGGCCGACGAGGCGCCGCAGAGTTTCGAGCTCTCCCAGCCGGGAAACGCGATGCACGTGACCTTCGCCGCCTATCCGTATTGCGCCGCCATCAGCTTCACGGAAGCCTCCACGAGCACGGAGTACAGCTTCGCTCCCGAGGCCCTCTCGTATGCGCCGATCGTGATGCGGGCAATCCTGGGCCAGGGGGAGGCCCGGCGCTTCATCCCTGTAGCGAGCGCGGAGCCTCCGCCCACCGAGGCGGCCTGCGCGGCCTCGGCCCTGACCATCACGCTCACCTCGTCAGATGGCAAGGAACGTCAGGTGACCAGCATGGATCAGGGCATTCCGCAGAGACGCGAAACCTGGAAGGATGGGCGCCTATACGCGGTGTTGGCCTTCGATAAAGGGCATCCCACCGTGGAACGAGTCGATACGGACGGCGATGGCCGCTACGAGACTGAACGGATTTACGGCGGCAGCGATGCGGCGAGCCCGAGTGTCGTCGCCGTGCGCATAGACACGAAGGGGACGGGAATATTCGACTATCGCGAGCAGCTCGTACCGCCATACAAGAAGGAATGGGACTTCGACGATGACGGCAGCATAGATGCGATCCAAAGCCAGGAGCCCGACGGTTCAGTGCTCAGGCAGTTCTCGACCAAGATGAACGGCAGTTTCGATGAGACCATGACGATCAGGAATGACAAGATCCTCAGCCTGACGCGGAATGGCAGGAAGCCCGCCCTGATCTCCGACCGAAACCCGCTCGTAACCTGGATCGGCGAGAAGCCGTTTAACCTTGGAAGTAACGTGCCGTCGGGAGAAGGTGTTTTTACCGTGATGAACAAACGTATCAGGATAGTTAGGGTTGGAACGCAGGTATTTGCGGAGATCGTTCCGTGAGAAAGTTTTTGGCGATCTGCAGCGCCATCGCTGTTGGACTATTCACATCCTGCGCGAGCACGCCCAAGGTCGCGCCTCCCCAGCCGGCGCCCTCATACGCCACGCTGAAGCTCGAGGAGCTCGGGTCCATGGAGGCGAGCGATCCCGCCCGCGCGCTGGAAGCCTGCGCCGCGTTGCTGGCTTCCCTCTCCTCTCCCGACGACTCGGGGGCATCCGCCCCCTCCGCGTCGGACCTTCGTTCCGTGGCGGCGAAAGCCGAGGCGAAGATTTTCGCGGACTATCGCTCGGCGGTCTCGTCCGAGGATTGGCGCGCGGCCGGGGTCAACTTCGAGAGCCTGAGAGCGATCGCAGGGGAGCCGCACCTCAAGGGGCTCCTGCCCGATGAGGCCGCGGCCGAAGCGGCCAAGGGCGCTGCGCGCTCCGCCGAACTCGAGGCTATGGACGCCGAATCGCTCTTTGCCAAGGGCGGCGCGGCCGCTGCTCTCGAGCTGTATCTCCAAGCGTTGGACGCCGGCCGGTCGCAGGACCAAAGCCTCAGCGCCGAGGAGCTTCAGCGCTGGGCTGGCAGGGCGCTCGCCGCCCGCGACCGGTCCGCTCTGGCCGCTCTCACCGGCCTGGCCGCCTCGCGCGGCCTCGCTCTTCCTGCGGGCGCTGCCGCCTTTCTCGCTTCGAAGGATTCCATCGCCGACATGCGCAAGGGCGTGGTCACCATCGATGTCGACCGCGGCATCAAGATCGAGCAGGGCTACGGCATGCCGGACCGCGTGCTCGGATCGGGATTCTATATCGATCGCGGCGGCTATCTCATCACCAATTACCACGTGATCGCGAGCGAGGTCGACCCCAAGTATCGCGGCTACTCCCGCATCACCGTGCGACCCTCGGACGCACCCGAGGTCAGGCTTCCCGCCAAGGTCGTCGGCTGGGACCGGCTCCTCGATCTCGCCCTGCTCAAGGTGAGCACCACTCCGGACTATGTCTTCTCGCTCGCGCGGGACAGCTCTCCCTCCCCTGGCCAGCGCGTCATCGCCATCGGCTCTCCGGCCGGCCTCGAGAATACCGTCACCTCCGGCATCGTGAGCGCGGTCGGACGCCGCCTCCTGGCGACCGGAGAGGTTTTCCAGGTGGATGTGGCCCTTAACCCTGGGAACTCGGGCGGCCCCCTCGTCGACGAGAACGGCGAGGTCGAGGGCGTGGCCTTCGCCGGTCTCCCCCAGTTCCAGGGCCTGAACTTCGCGATCCCCTCCTCCTGGGTCCTGCGCGTCCTGCCCGACCTGTTCCGCGGCGGCGAGGTGAAGCGGGCCTGGCTGGGCCTGGCTCTCGCGGAGGACCGCGCGCCGCCGAATGATCCCACGGGTGATCGCCTGGAGGTGACCTACCTCCATCCGACGATGGCCGCAGGCATAGAGCAGGGCAATTTTATCGAGGCCATCGACGGGACCAAGCTTACCAAGCTTCCGGAGGCCCAGGCCTTTATGCTGAGCCGCAGCATCGGCGGCCTCGCGCTCGTCACGGTCGGCGACGCCGAGTCGACGCGAACAATGCTGCGCTACCTCGGCGAGCGGCCCTACGCGCCCATAGAGTCCGCTGTTTCGATGGATCGCAAGGATAGGCTTTTCCCTGTCCTCTACGGAATGGCGGTCTCGCGCATCCCGAGCGGCCTCTTCGGCCGAACTTCATACACTGTCTCCAAGATTTGGCCAGGTACGATCGCCGACGAGTCCGGTCTTTCGGTCAACGACCCCTTTGATCTTCGCGGCTTTTTCGTCGACGACTCGGCCAGGGCCGCGCTCATCCAGATCCACGTCAAGAAACGGAAGGACGGCTTCTTGGAAAGTGTCATCCAGTTGGCGGCGACAATCGACGACCCCTCATTCATCTGAAAGCCTCTCGGAGGCCTTGCTTTTTCGGTCCCGGAACATATAGTGGGCTTAATGGGAGTATAGCTAAATGGCCCGGGATTCAACGCCTCTCGTACTCAACCTTGACTCGTCGCTCACTATAGACCACGCATCCGAGCTAAAGAGAGAGATATCCTCTGCGCTCTCCAATTCGGCTCTCGTCCACTTGAATTTCTCCGGAGTCGAGGAGCTCGATTTGGCCTGCCTGCAGGTGCTCTTTGCCGCCCGCGCCACGGCTCGCGCCGGGGGTAAGGGACTCGTTTTCACCGGGCTCCCGTCTGAGCGCGTCAGGAAACGTCTGAGGGCGGGCGGCTTCCTGCGCAGCGGGAATGGGGACATAGAGAGTCTCGAAGCGGCGCTCATCGATTCCTGACGCGGGGGTAGACTGCTCATGATCGACAAATTCAAGGCTTCGTTCCGGGAGGAGGCCCAGGAGCTCCTCGGCCAGCTCGAGGCGACTCTCCTCGAGCTCGAATCCGACCCAGGCAGCGGCGAGCTCATCAATGCCGCCTTCCGCGCAATCCACACGATCAAGGGCTCGGCAGGCATGTTCGGCTTTGACGAGATCAGCCACTTCACCCACGACCTGGAAAATGCCCTCGATCGTTGCCGCAGCGGCAGCCTGGCCGTCAGCAAGGATTTCATAGACATGACGCTGGAGGCGAGAGACCACGTGCTCGCCTTGCTCAAGCGCGAGGAAGGGCCTACGGAGGAACTCGCCGCCATGGGCGAGATCCTGTTGGGGCGTATCCGAGCCTTCGCGGGGCTCTCCGCGGAGCCCGAGGGGCGGACGTCCGCGCCCGCCGCAGCGCCCGCCGAATCGACGACTGGCGCAGACGCGGAAAAGAGACGGAGAACTTACCGTATCCAATTCAAGCCTGCCCCCGCCATCTTTAAGAATGGCACCAAAGTGCTCAACCTCCTCGAGGAGCTGGCGGAGCTCGGCAGAGCCGACGCCTTCCCCCACACGGAATCCATCCCCGATTTGGAGGCCATCGATCCCGAATCCTGCTACTGTTTCTGGGACGTCATGCTCACTACCGAGCACGACGTGAACGCCATCCGGGACGTATTCATTTTTGTGGAAGATCAGGCTGAGCTCAAGATCGAGGAGCTGCCGCCGGAGCCTGAAGTCGACGCCGGGGGCCACGCTCGCCGGCTCGGCGAAATCCTGGTCGAGCGCGGAGAGGTCACGCCGGATGCCCTCCGTGAGGCGCTCAAGTCGCAGAAGCGCCTCGGCGAGGTCCTCGTCGAAAGAAAGATCGTCTCCAAGCCGCAGGTCGATTCGGCCCTCGTCGAGCAGGAACACATCAAGAAGACCCAGGACCGCGTCGAGCCGACGATGGGGTCGATCCGCGTCGCGAGCGATAAGCTCGACGCCCTCGTCGACCTGGTCGGAGAGCTCGTCACGGTGCAAGCCAGGCTGTCCCGAATCTCGCTCGACCTCAAGGACCCGGCGCTCGGCTCCACGTCGGAACAATTTGAGCGGCTCATTGCGCAGCTCCGCGACGACACGATGATCATTCGGATGCTGCCCATCGGGAGCACCTTCAACAAATACCGCAGGCTCGTGCGCGACCTCTCCACCGAGCTCGGCAAGGAGGCGGAGCTTCTCGCCGAGGGGGGAGAGACGGAGCTGGACAAGACGGTCATCGAGCGCCTGGGCGACCCCCTCGTCCATATCATTCGCAACTCGATCGACCACGGCCTCGAGATGCCCGATGCGCGCGAGAAGGCCGGCAAGCCGCGCAAGGGGAGCATCAAGCTCGCGGCCCGGCATTCGGGGGCCTATGTCCTCATCGAGGTTTCAGACGACGGCAAGGGACTCGACCGCGAGGCGATTCGAAACAAGGCTGTCGAGCGTGGGCTCCTTCCTCCCGCGCAGGAGCTCTCCGATCAGGAACTATTCCAGATGATTTTTGCGCCCGGCTTCTCCACCGCTCAGACGGTAACCACTGTCTCCGGCCGGGGGGTCGGCATGGACGTCGTGAAGCGCGAGATCGAGTCGCTGGGCGGCTCCGTCCACCTTTCATCGCAGAGCGGACGGGGCATGGCGGTTACGCTCAAAATCCCGCTGACTCTCGCCATCATCGAGGGCCTCCTCATCCGCGTCGCCCAAGAGTCTTTCGTCATACCCCTGTCCTCGGTGGACGGCTGCATCGAGATAAACCGCCAGGAACTCGCGTCTATGGGCGAACGGCGAATCATCAACTATCGCGACGAGCTCGTGCCCTACGTAAGGCTTCGGGAGGCCTTCGAATCCGACGGAGAAGAGCCGGCAATAGAGCAGATTGTGATCGCGACCGGGCAGGAATCGCGCGTCGGCTTCGTCGTCGACGAGGTTGTCGGGCAGCACCAGACCGTGATAAAGCCCCTGGGCAGGATGTACCGCGATGTCGAAGGAATATCGGGGGCAACAATCCTCGGCGATGGCACGGTCGCGCTGATACTGGATGTGAATCGGCTCGCCATAGATGCCCAGGTCAGGAGTGGTGGGCAGCGGGTCGCGGAGGGAGCGTAGGCCGTGGCCGAAGGTGCGGAAAGCGGCGGGGGCGCAGGGTGGGCTCCGGCGCCGATGGTTGCAGGTGTCGCGAATCTGTCCGACAAGGATTTCCATAGACTGGCCCGCTATATCGAGACAGAATTGGGCATACGGATGCCCGACAGCAAGCGCGTCATGCTCGAATCGCGACTTCAGAAACGCCTGCGTAAACTCGGCTTCACCACGTTTTCCCAATACCTGGAACACGTATTCTCCGACTCCGGGCGGGAGACCGAGCTGATCAACATGATCGATGCCGTCACGACGAATAAGACCGACTTCTTCCGTGAGGCGGACCACTTTGATTTTTTGATCGAAAACATAGTGCCGGAAGCCGTCAGGCGCAGCGGAGCCGGGCACGCCCGGCCCTTTGAGATCTGGTCGGCCGGCTGCTCGACCGGCGAGGAGCCCTACACCATCGCCATGGTGCTCGAAGAGTATCGATCCTCCGATCCGCTCTTCAGCTATCGGATATTTGCCAGCGACCTTTCCTCGCAGGTGCTCGGGAAGGCGCTCGAGGCCGTATATGACGAAAGCAAGGCCGAAGTCGTGCCCATGAGCTTCAAGAAACGGTATATGCTCCGCAGCAGAGACCGTGACCAAGCGCTCCTGCGGATGAAGCCGGAAATAAGGGCGCGCGTGCGATTCGCCCGCATCAATCTCATGGACGAGCGCTACGACGCGGACGAAAACTTCGATGTGGTTTTTTGCAGGAACGTGATCATCTATTTCGAACGAAAGGTGCAGGAGCTCATCCTGAGGCGGCTCTGCTCCCACATCCGGACGGGGGGCTGGCTCATCCTCGGCCACTCCGAGACTCTCACAGGTATGGATGTCCCGCTTCGCGGGATCGCTCCGACTATCTACGCTCGCGTTTAGCGGGGAAAGCGCTTGCGATGCAGAATCCGATCAAAGTGATGATTGTGGACGACTCGGCAGTCGCCCGCCAGACCCTGAAGGATGTGCTCGACTCGGACCCGACCATCGAGGTCTTGGCCGTCGCCTCCGATCCGATATTCGCCCTCAAGCGGCTCGAGACCGAGCGCCCCGATGTGATCATCACCGATGTGGAGATGCCCAGAATGGACGGGCTCTCTTTCCTCAAGACGGTCATGGAGCGCGACCCCATCCCGATGGTCGTCTGCTCGAGCAAGACGGAAGCGGGGTCGGACAACGCCATCAAGGCACTCGAGTACGGCGCCGTGGAGATCATTCAGAAACCAAAGCTCGGCACAAAGGAGTTCTTCGAGGAATCGAAGATGCGGATCTGCGACGCGGTGAGGGCCGCTTACCTGAGTCGGGGCGGGCTTTCTCGCTCCAAATTTCGCGCGGCCCCGGCGGAGGTCTCGCCGAAGCTCACCGCGGACGTGATGCTTCCAAAACCCGACACTCGCGTCTTCGTCGAGACGACGGAGAAGGTCATCGTGGTCGGCGCCTCCACCGGCGGAACGGAGGCTCTGCGTGAGTTCCTCGAGGCCTTCCCCGAGGACGCCCCCGGCATCGTGATCGTCCAGCACATGCCGGAGCATTTCACGGCCGCGTTCGCCAAACGCCTCGATGGACTCTGCCGCATCAATGTGAAGGAAGCGGAGGAGAACGACACCGTCATTCGGGGGCGCGCCCTGATCGCGCCGGGGAATCGCCACACCCTCCTCAAACGCTCGGGGGCGCGCTACTATGTCGAGGTGAAGGAGGGCCCGCTGGTGTGCAGACACAGGCCCAGCGTGGATGTGCTCTTTCGCTCGGCCGCGCGCTACGCGGGCAGAAACGCCATCGGCGTGATCATGACGGGAATGGGCGACGACGGGTCGCGGGGAATGAAGGAGATGCATGATGCGGGAGCCTACACCATAGCACAGGATGAAGCCTCCTGCGTCGTCTTCGGAATGCCCAACGAGGCGATCAAGCTCGGGGGCGTGGATAGGGTGCTCGGTCTCGATGCCATAGCTATGGAAGTGCAAAAAATGGCCCTTTAGGAGAGCGCCGGGAGCGGCCACGGAGGCCTTTTTGGCGCTTCCCTGAGTATGCAATTGCGTAGAAACTGGAGAGGCGTTTGAAGCGGTAGCCTGTACGCCGTTGTGAACTGCACGAGCATTTTACGGCCTGCCAGGGGAGCAGGGCGCGCATCACAGGGATGGAAACCGGCGGCTCGCGCGCCGTCGCAGCAAGGAGGAATGTGAATGGCCAAGAAGATCCTGATCGTCGACGATTCGGCCACGATTCGTCAGAGCATCTCGTTCATTCTCAAGCAGGAAGGTTACGATACTGTCGAAGCCGGGGACGGGCTCGAGGCGCTCACGATTCTCGGTTCCGCCGGCGCTTTCGACCTGATCATCACGGACGTGAACATGCCCAACATGGATGGCATCGTTTTCATCAAAAAAACCCGCGAGCTCGCCAAGTTCAAGTTCACGCCGATCATCGTCCTCACCACGGAGTCGCAGGGGTCCAAGATGAACGAGGGCAAGGAGGCCGGCGCGACAGGCTGGATCGTCAAACCATTCAACGCCGACAAGCTCCTCGGCATCATCAAGAAAGTGGCGGAGTGAGGCCCCGCCATGAGCGCAACGGGAGCCGGCCGCTATCTCGCATTCGAGCTCGCAAGCGAGCTCTTCGCAATCGAGGTTGAGCGCGTCGAGGTGGTGCTCGATTCTGCCACGATCACCCGCGTGCCGAAGGCCCCTGCGCACCTGCGCGGCGTCATCAATTATCGTGGTGTGGTCATCCCCGTCGCCGATCTGAGGGTCCGCTTCGGAGAAGCGCCGAGCTCGACGGCGAACGGAGTGAGCATCGTCGTCCTGCAGATCCATTACGGCTCGGAGAATCTCACCATCGGCGTGCTGGCGGACAAGGTGCACGAGGTTATCGATCTCGACGTCTCTCACATAGAGCGCGCCCCGAAACTCGGCGCCAAAATCGACGACGCGCTCATCGCTGGCATTGGACAGTACGGCGACCGTTTTATCGTCATCCTCGATATCGACGAAGCCTTCAAGGCCGAGGCGGCCGACCGCTCGAGCGAACGGTCGGCTGAAACCCAATGAGGGTGTTGCGGTACGTCGAGGGCCACGCGCCGCGGTCGCAGCGGCGCTCCGGAGGCTGATGGCGATGCCAGGAATCGCGATCGTCGAAGACGAATATATCGTCGCGCTCGATATTCGCAATTTCCTGGAACGGTCCGGCTATGGCGTCGCCGGAGTCTTCGCCTCTGGCGAGGATTTGCTCGATCGATACGCCCAGCTCCAGCCCGACCTGATCATCATGGACATCAAGATCAGGGGGCGACTCGACGGCGTGGAGACGGCACGCCTGGTCTACGAGCGCTATAGAACGCCGGTTGTGCTCCTCACGGCCTATGCGGACGACGAGACGGTCGCCCGCGCCAAGATCACGCAGCCCTTCGGCTATCTTCTCAAGCCCTTCGAGGAGCGCGAGCTCCGGACGGCGATCGAGATTGCGCTCTACCGCGCGTCCATGGAATCGAGGCTGCGCGAGAGCGAGGAACGCTTCCGCAGGCTTTTCATGGAGGGCATCTCCGGCAACTTCCTTGCGGACGCCTCGGGCCTGGTCACCGACGCGAATCCCGCGTTCCGGCGACTCATCGGCATAGATCCGGACGCGCCCATACCCGGGCTTGACCGTCTTTTCCCCGACCCCGCGGCCTGGGAATCGTTCCGAGAGGGGCTCGCCACATCCCGCAGACTCGAGCTGGCGGAGCTCTCGCTCGTGAGATCTGACGGCAGCGAGCTCTTGGTTCTGGCGAATGCGGCGACGGTCGTCGATGCCGACGGGACCATGATCGGCATCCAAGGCGAGTTGACCGACACCACGGAGCGGCGCAGGCTCGAGGAGCGCCTGCTCCAGGCGCAGAAGATGGAAGCGGTCGGGCGCCTCGCGGGAGGGATCGCCCACGACTTCAATAATGTCCTCACTGCCATCCTCGGCTACGCCAATCTCCTCGTCGAAGAGATACCGGACCTCAAGGAGGCCAAGGACGATGTCGAGGGTATCCGCAGCGCCGCGGCCCGGGCGAGCAACCTCACGCGTCAGCTCCTCGCCTTCTCGCGGCGCCAGCCTGTTTCGCCTCGCCGGATCGATCTCAACTCCCTCATACAGGACACCGAGCGGATGCTGCGGCGCCTCCTCAGCGAGGGCACCGCCCTCAGCCTCTCGCTCGCGTCCCGACGATCGGTCGTCATAGCCGACCCGGTCCAACTCGAGCAGGTCCTCCTCAACCTCACGGTCAACGCTCGCGACGCCATGCCACGAGGCGGCATCCTCTCGATCCTAACCAGGGACGCGAGCATCCTTTCGCCGCGCGCCGTCGGGCTCGATACGCTGCCCCCGGGCGATTACGTCGTGCTCGAGGTGGCGGACTCGGGCGAAGGGATAGCTCCGGCGATCCGTGACCGGATCTTCGAGCCCTTCTTCACAACGAAACCCAAGGAACAGGGGACCGGGCTCGGGCTTTCGACGGTCTACGGAATCGCGAAACAGGCCGGTGGCGCGGTTGGCTGCGAATCGGAAATCGGCTCGGGCTCCGTCTTCTCCGTCTGGCTTCCCTCGGTCGGAGTCGCTGATGAGGGAGAGGTGGCCGAGCTTGAGGGCGTGGAGGAGTCGATCGTCCCGGGAGCGACGATCCTCTTCGTCGACGACGATGAGGCGCTCAGAACCCTCGCCGCTCGTTTCTTGTCCCGCATGGGGCACCGGGTTCTCGCGGCGGCGAATGCCGGAGAGGCGCTCCTCATAGCGGAGAGTCACGGCAGGCCCATCGATCTCCTGGTGGCTGACGTGGTCATGCCCATCATGGATGGTTACACGCTCGCGCGCCGCCTGGCTGCGATACTGCCCGGCATGGCCGTCCTTTTCGTGTCGGGGCATCCTGAACGCGCCGCGGACGGAGACGCCGCGGGGCGCTTCTTGGCCAAACCCTTCACCGAGGCGCAACTGGTTCAGGCCGTCTCCGAGGCGCTCGAGCGCAGGGCCGCGACAGCCGCGCGGGACCTTCCGTCTCGGCCCTCCTAACGACGCGGCGGCTTCGAAGGCGAAAGCACGGCCCGGTAGAGGCGAGCCTCGGCTTCCATGGCCGCAGCGGCTCCGAGCGAACGGTCGCGACGGGGCAGCTCCACATCGAACTCGTCCAGCACGCGCGCCGGACGGTCCGAGAGGGCCACGACGCGGTCGGCAAGGTAAACTGCCTCGTCTATATCATGGGTGACGCAGATCACGGTGCGGCGCTCCTCCCGCCACAGCTCCAAGAAGATATCCATGAGCTCGAGCTTCATCCTAAGGTCGACGGCCTGAAAGGCCTCGTCGAGGAGCAGCACCTCCGA
>Ga0187810_10000875_pt1 | contig 10853 bp, 10 predicted proteins | sample NC_wetland_sal_i_9_FD_132963 | JGI IMG/M metagenome (GOLD analysis project Ga0187810, IMG submission 132963) | Wetland sediment microbial communities from Neuse River Estuary, North Carolina, USA - ASW_5 | ecosystem: Environmental > Aquatic > Freshwater > Wetlands > Sediment | place: USA: North...
AACCGCATTATTGGGTCCGTTTTATTTCGTCCGATTGCCAAAATACGGCCGATTTGGGGTTATTTTTAAATGGAGCCCGATACGGGCTTCTTTTGGGATGGGAAAAGGATGATCTGGGCTCAAATTGAGCCCGGATTGGGGCAGGTGAGGTACAGGTCAACGAGGCTGTGCGCTCTCCCGGTGGTAATACTCCCATCCTCCGGGAGTAACCAGAAAACTGTTGCTTATCCCCCCGGGCGCCGGTTTTGCATTTTCAATAAGATCGTAATGGATCAGCATTTTCAGGTGATTGACAAGATCGCGGACATCCATATCGGAAAATGTCCCGTGGATTGAGCCGATGGCCACAGGAACGGTACAGTTCCCCCCGCTTAATGCAACGATGGCTGCAAGAACCTTTTCTTGTTCCTCGGTCAGTTTCATAAAATTCCCTCAATGCCGGAGTATATGTATGTTGATATCCGGATTTCCCCCGGATCATTTTTATTTCAATTCTGTTGACTTTAAAGGAAATCAAATGAAAATATTTTATTGATCGGCGAAACAACGATATGTTAATGTACACGTGGCCATCGTTCTCCGCCCGGCGCCTCGCCCTGCTCGTTTTTATCGCGTTGCTGTTCGCGGCAGCTGTTTATGCGGACAATACACCTGATAATCTCCAGAGCGCAACTCCCCTGGCCGCATCCTCATCCCCTGCACCGGTCCAGGGTCATCAGGTCTGGAACTATACCACCGGGAACTGGATCGCATCGTCCCCGGCGGTCGAAAATGGCATGGTCTATATCGGCAGCGAAGACGGGCATGTCTACGCGATCACCGCGAACACGGGAACCGTGGCCTGGAACGACCAGATCGGAAATTATGTATCGTCGTCTCCCGGAATCTCGGGGAATATCGTCTATATCGGGAGCGGTGACGGGAATCTCTATGCCCTTGACGCCGGCACCGGGGCCGTTGTATGGAAATACCAGGCCGGGGCCAGCATTTCATCGTCTCCCGCTATCACCGACGGGACGGTCTATGCCGGAAGCGAAGACGGGACGCTCTCTGCGCTCGATGCAGCATCCGGGAGCGAGCGCTGGCATTACACGACCGGCAGTTACCTCCACTCATCTCCTGCGGTTGCCGGGGGAATCGTGTATTTCGGCAGTTACGACCACAACGTGTATGCCCTTAATGCAACAACGGGAAGCCTGGCCTGGAATTATACCACGGGCGACACGGTCCTGTCTTCACCCGCTGTGGCAAACGGTATCGTTTATATCGGCAGTTACGACCACAACGTGTATGCGCTCAATGCGGGTTCCGGGGCCGTTGTATGGAAATATGCAACCGGCGGGACTATCCGCTCGTCCCCGGCCGTTTCCGAAGGAGTGGTCTATATCGGCAGCGGCGACGGGAATATCTATGCCCTTGACGCAAACTCCGGGGCCGCACGCTGGACCTATAAGACCGGCGGCGAAGTGGACTCGACCCCTCGTGTCGACAACGGGACGGTCTATGCCGGAAACAGCGACGGGAACCTCTATGCCCTCAATGCCGCAAACGGGCAACCCCTGTGGTATTACCCCACGGGAAACAGCGGGGATTCCTCACCGGCCATTGCCGGCAGGATCGTTTATATCGGCAGTTACAACCACAACCTTTACGCTCTTTCCAACCAGCCGCCGGTTGCGGATTTCAGTGCGGACGTGACCAGCGGGGATACACCGGTCATCGTTCATTTTACGGACACCTCGACCGGATCGCCCACCTCGTGGCTCTGGGATTTTGGCGATGGCGAAACCTCTACGCTGGAAAACCCGGCCCACACGTACGTGGCATCGGGCACATTCACCGTAAACCTCACGGCAGCGAATGGCGGGGGATCGGACAGCATGGTCCGGCAGAATTACATCACGACCATAACTATCCTGCCCCCACCCCCGGTTGCAAACTTTACCATCGGGGTAACCGGGGCACTCACACCGGTTACCGTCCGGTTCACGGACATCTCGACCGGTTCCCCGACCAGCTGGCTCTGGGATTTCGGCGATGGCAACACCTCGACAGCGGAAAACCCCACCTACACGTATGTCCAGCCGGGGCAGTTTGTGGTCACCCTGACGGCAAAAAACCGTGGAGGCAGTTCCACCGTGTCCCTGCCCACCCCGATAACGGTCCAGCCGCGGGTGATTAAGCCCGGCCCGGCGTTTACCGCCAATGTGACTTCCGGGACTCCCCCGCTTGCGGTCCAGTTCACCGATGCCTCGACCGGGCCGGGAATAACGGCATGGGCGTGGGACTTTGTAGGCAATGGGACGATCGACAGCACGGCCCAGAACCCGATCTGTGTCTACCAGCAGCCGGGCAACTACACGGTCAACCTCACCGTTACCAATTCTTTTGGGACACGGTCAATCGTCAAAACAGATTTCATCACGGTTGCAAGCCTTGCGCCGACGGTGTCGTTTACGGCGAACAGCACTGCGGGTACCCCGCCTCTTGCCGTTCAGTTCAGTGATACCTCTGTTGGCCAGAATATCACTGGGTGGGCGTGGGACTTCAACAACGACGGGATCATCGACAGTACGGAGCAGGACCCCGTCTGTGTCTATAAACTGCCGGGCAACTACACGGTCAACCTCACTGTTACGAATGCCTACGGTTCGGGCACGCTGGCCCGGACAGACTTCATTACGGTCGGGAGCCCGGCCCCGGTTGCCGCATTCAATGCAACCCCGGTTGTTGGGGCGGCTCCCCTCAACGTACAGTTCACGGATACCTCGGTCGGCCAGAATATCACCGGGTGGGCGTGGGATTTCAACAACGACGGGATCATCGATAGTACCGTCCAGAACCCCACCATGGTCTATACCAAACCGGGCAACTACACGGCCGATCTGACTGTCACGGATGCCGACGGATCGAACACAACGACAAAGGCCGGGTTTATCCTCGTGACAAACGGAGTGATACCAAATTTCACCGCAGACACGACCACCGGCCTCGCCCCTCTCACGGTCCATTTCCACGATACCTCTGTCGGTCAGGACATCACCGGGTGGGCGTGGGACTTCAACAACGACGGGATCATCGACAGTACCGATCAGGACCCGGTCTGCGTCTATAACCAGCCCGGCAACTACACGGTCAACCTGACGGTCACAAACGCCCTTGGGACGAACGCGATCATAAAAAAAGGATTCATTACGGTCACGTCCCTTGCCCCCATAGCCGGTTTTACTGCAAACACGACCTACGGGGTCGCACCGGTTGCCGTCCAGTTCACCGATACCTCTGTCGGTCAGGACATCGCCGGGTGGGCGTGGGACTTCAATGGCGATGGAATTATTGACAGTACCCTCCAGAACCCCACCATGATCTATACCAAACCGGGCAACTACACGGTCAATCTTACTGTTACGAACTCCTACGGGACGAACACCACATCGGAGCAGGGATACGTCCTTGTTTCTAATGGTGTCCCGGTTGCACGGTTTGCCGTGAACAAAACCTCAGGGCCGGCACCACTTGTCGTCCAGTTCCGGGATATCTCCCGCGGTCCGACCATAACCAGCTGGTCGTGGGACTTCAACGATGACGGGATCGTCGACAGCACGGACCAGAACCCGGTCATGGTCTACAACCTGCCGGGCAATTATACGATCAATTACACGGTTTCGAATGCCTACGGGACGAGTACGATACTGAGGAAAGACTTCATCACGGTGACTAACTGAGGGCAGGCCCGGAGAAACATTTTTTCAGGATACCTGCCGGGACGTGTGGAATGATCCCGTTAAGTGAAAAAGTTCAGACTTTTTTCCTACTACTGTGGAGCGGGGTAGTGTATATGAGGTGCTGCCCAATACGGAGGTATCACCGGCGTCCAATCGACGCCTCGATCTTCCTTGGAGCCCCGCAAGGAACATCAGTACTTGAGATCCCTCTTCGCATATGATAAACGTGCATTCTCTACAGAGGACACATCAATATGCTACTAGAATTAGCGACAGGTGCCACATCAGATAATCCAGTATTTCACACCCCGGGTCAACCCGAGATCTTCTGATGACCGGATGGTTACAAGAACTGTGATGTCAATAACACCATCAACGATTGCCTCAATAAGCGGCTCTGGTGGAATTGTCTTTTTGGTCGCCACCGGCATGTCATAACCCTCTCCTTAATAACCCGATTCTCATCAGTACTATTGATGCAGCACGAGTCCGGTATTCACATGAAAGGCGGTGTCATCACCGAGCGGGACCCCGATTTCACCACGGTCAGGATCCGGGCACCGGCCGGTGTCCTCACCGCAGAGCAGTTGAACGGGATTTCAAAACTCTCAAAGAAATACGGAACCGGCGTGGTTCACTGTACCATACGCCAGACCATTGAGATCCCCCATGTCAAACCTGCCATGCTAAAAAGACTGGCACAACAGCTCGAAAAGAATGGCACACCGGTGGGCTCCGAGAGAGATGAGGTCGTTAACATTATCTCATGCCCCGGAACCGAACGCTGCCAGTTCGCGAATATCGATACGATCAGCCTTGCAAAAAGGATCGATGAGAAACTCTTCGGGAAAGTGATGCCGGTCAAGATGCGCATCGGCATCTCGGGCTGCCCGAATGCCTGCGTAAGCCCCATGCTTAACGAGATCGGCATCATCGGGAGAATGAAACCGATCCGGACGACCGGTCTCTGCACCGGCTGTGGATTCTGTGCCTATTACTGCAAGGAGAATGCTATAAAGATCAAGATGGGGATATCCGTACTGGATGAGGAGAAGTGCGTCGAGTGCGGCATGTGCGTTAAGTCCTGCTGGTTCAACCTGCTCAAATCGGCACACTCCCATTACCTCATTACTGTTGGCGGACGGAGGGGCCGTCACCCGAAGATCGGTCGGGAACTGATGACCGTGGAAACCGAAGACCAGGTCCTCGTTGCCATCGAAAAGATCATCGACTGGGTATACCGCCGGGCATGGAGCGGGAGGCTGCTTTCCGAACAGCTGGATGAACTCCATTTCGAGAAGTTCCGGGAGGATATCTTAAAACAGATGCCGGATGCAGGGGCAGTGGGCACCGTTAAAAATTGACTGCGCGGATATTTCCCTCTTCTTTTATTCAGCATGGTATCACCGTGGAAGCCGCAACAACCGAAAAATGTCCTTTCCTAAACACGTCAGGATTTTAAAAGAGGTACTCATTTTAATTTTAAAACTTGTTCTTCGGACCCCCGTTTTGGTGTCCGCCTCTGTGTGTGAGTGAAAAAGAGGATAGAGATTCAGGCCTTCACGTACAGGTTCGCGTAGATAGTCTGTCCCTTTTTCTTCTTGTGTCGCTCTCCCATGTCGCCAATGAAGTGGGAGAACTTCGCTTTTACGCCGTCAACTTCGAGCTCGACCTTGTCTACAGGCTTGAACCCGGGCATCATCGTGTCGATTGTGCCAAAGATAATGATCTCGCCATCAACCATTTGCCCGCCGACTTTGCTATTCGCATTGCCCTTGACAACGAGCCTGCCTCCTTCTGCGTGGGTCATGGCGTGAACATCGACATTACCGTTTACTACGATCTCGCCACCGGTCATGAACATGCCGATATCCGATCCTGCATTGCCTTTGACGAGGATCTTACCCCCGGACATACCTCTCCAGTCGCCGCGGTAGGCAGCGCCGAGATAGTTGCCGGCGTTGCCCTCAACGATCAATTCGCCTCCCTTCATGGCGGTCGCGGCGAATGCCTCGATATTACCCTTCGCGAGGATTTTGCCACCCGTCATCCACGCCCCTACGTACAGATCAGCGTTGCCTTCTATGACGAGCTCCCCGGCGGTCATCTTGAAACCGAGGTACTTCACTTTCTTAACATCGCCTTTGACAACGATCTTCGTTTCAGCTGCGGTTGCACCGGCATTGCCAATGACCTCGAAATAATTTCCAAGAGTCGAGGTAGTGTTGCCTTCGTGGACAGAGAGTTCTGCGATCTGTGCTGCAGTTTTGCCGGCAAATGCATCGGGGGAGATATTGTCTGCCTCAAGATACAGTGCAGGCACATTTTTCATGGTAATGGTTACAGTTTCCATCTCGCTCACCTACGCATGCGTTGCATCGACTTCAAGCGCGTACGGGTTCGGGACGAAGGTTTTACCGAGCGCTTCGTAGTTGTTCTGCGTCATACTGTAGTACTTGACGAACTTTTCAGCGATGTCACGCATGACCTGCGGGTTGTCATTGACCTTCGCATTGACCCAGAGCGTGCGTTTATGGCCGGTGCCGATAATCTCGCCGTTCTGGACAACCTGAACACCACTCTTGAAGACCGCCGCACAGCGCGAGAACGCGGTTTCAATATCATCGGGGTTTGCAACAGGTTTGTCCGGATTGAAGTTATAGACTGCAACGTCGGCGTCCATGCCGGGTTTCAGACCGCCGCACATGGCGGAAAGGCCAAGGGATTTTGCGGGACCTGCGCGGGTCATCTGGGCGAGCTCGTAGAGCGAGATCTCGCGGTCAATGCTGCCGATACTGGTCTGTGAAAGGACCTTATCCTTGTGCTTGAAGGCGTTGATCTGGGTTTCACGGGCCTTAGTGGACATCAGCCACTTGAAGACGCGGGGGTACCGGGTGAATGGACCTGCGTTCGGGTGGTCGGTAGTGATGTAACAGCGCATCGGGTCCTTCATCATCAGCGGGATCTCAAGGCCGATTGCCCACTGGATCGCACAGACCGAGATGTTCGGGCTGTAGATATACGGTACGACTCCGGCTGCGGTCTCAAGTTCCACATCAACATTCGCCCATTTGAGGTGGTTGAGGCCGGTGAGGTGGTGCTCGAACGGGCCGTCCGCCGTCATCGTGGTGGTTTCGTCAAGGGTGACGTTTCCGGTATCGATGGTAATGTTCCTGTTCTTGTTCACGTAGTCCGTGACTTCCTTCGCACCGGACTCAAAGTCTGCCCAGTTGGTGCCCTTGTAGGAGTGGAACTGGGTGTGGGTGAGGTGAAGCACCTGCTCGCGGCCGAACGTGTTCCTGGCCTTGAAGCCTTCTGCGAGCTTCATGGTCTCAAGTGTGGTCTCGTAGCATCCCGGGTTCCCGAGGTTGTTCGGGTGGATATGCATCGAGTGCGGGAGACCGAGGTATTCGTTCGCCTCGATGAGTCCCCTGACAATCTCTGCGGGAGTAATGTCAAAATACGGAACCGGGTCGTTGACGGAGAGACAGTTCAGCCCCCATGCCCAGGCTTCAGTCCCGCCGGGGTTGACAACCTTGACCGCGTACCCTTTTGTCACGCGGAGGAGCCACGCGATGTAGGCTGCGGTGTTCTCGACTTCGTGGTTCTTGAGGTACTCAAGTACGAACCAGTTGTTCCCAAAGACCGGGAATGCACCTTCATCAATAATGGGTGTGTCGCGGATCTCTTCGTGGACGTGGCGGGAGAAGAGCGGGGGCATTGCCGCTTCCATCGCGGTGGTGTAGCCCATCTTTGCATACTCGTAGCCGGTCTTGAACGTGGTCGGGATCGATGCCCCGCCACCCATCCGCTCCATACCGTGGGTTGGTGTGCAGCTGAAGAGCTTGTCCTCGGGCCGGTAGATGCGGCCGAGGTTGACCTTGGGGCCTGCGATGTGGGCGTGGATCTCCACGGCGCCTGCCATGACGGTCTTATCCCTCGCATCGATAACTTTTGCCGAGGAGCTGACCTTGTCGACTATCTTTCCATCCTTGATTGAGATATCTTTCTTGTCGCCTTTGATGCCCTGGACCGGGTCAAAAACATGACCGTTTTTGATGATGTATTCTGACATGGTTATGCCACCCCCTTGAGTTGTCTGACGCGGTCCCGGACTTTTATCAGGAACTCTTCGTCAGTAACCATCCCTTCCGGGGGTTCGACTACCTTGCGGCAGTCAATTGGCACGTTGTCCATGCGGTAGCAGTTGCCACCGGTTTCGACACCATTGAAAGCGACCGGGACATGGAGTTTTGAAACACCGGAGGTCGGGGTCAGGTGGGGGTCGATGCAGACTGACGGCATGTTGGCGATCGGCTTGACCGCGCTGATCGGGAAGTGTGCGCCCGGGTCGCTCCCGATGGTCAACATGGCGTCGATCTCTCCACGGGTGAGGAGGTCGATCGTACTGGTGTCGCCCGGGTTGTAGCGGGCAAAACCGCGGGTGAGGTCGACCGCGTACGGGAACCCGAACTGCCATGCGAAGACTTCCCCGGAGCCAGTGACATTGTAGTGGCCCCTCATCGGCATGATCGAGAATTTTGTGTGCTCGTTGAGGTCTTTTGTAAGTGCAATGGCCTCGTCGATGTTGTGGTTCTTCCCGAGCGACTGGGTGACACCCATCCCGAAGAAGATGATCCCAAACCGCCCGCTTTTCAGGATGTTAGCAGCTTCGCGGATCTTCTCACTGGGTATCCCTGCAACTTCATCAGGGAGCCATTCCCCCTTCAGGGCAATGCGGAGTGCGTTCAGGAATTCGTAGTCCTTGCCCTGTTCCACCTGAAGGTGCATGTCGGCCATCTTTGCAGTGTCGGTGACACGAGGATCGACAACAATCAGTTTGCGGCTCATCTGTCCCTTGGCAGTAAAGAAACCGCGGGGGAATATAGAGTATCGGGACATGTGCCGGGGATGGGCATGTGCCGGGTTGCAGCCCCAGAAGACCACCCTGTCCGCACGGTTCTTGATCTCCCCGAGAGTACAGGAAGGAAGACCGGCATCCTGAATTGCAATCAGGGAAGTGCCGTGGCAGGTTGCAGCGGTATTGTCACAGCATGCCCGGCTCATTTCGGCAATCTCATTACCTACGCTCTGGGCCTCGCAGTTGGTAGAAGACCAGCCAAACATAAGCGGCTTTTTCGCATGTGCGAGCATCTGAGCGGTGTACTCAACTGCCTCATCATAGGAGATCTCCTTCCATGACCCGTCTTCCTGATGCATCCGCGGACGGGTGATTCGGTCAGAGGACTGGGAGTGCAGGAATTTTTCTGTCCCGATCACGCACGCATTGTTGACTTCGAGGAGTTTCTTGCCGTCATCGGAAACAATCACCTCAATATCATCACAGAGTGTTCCGCAGAACGGGCAGATTACATCGGTGATAGTCTTTGTCATTCTGTTTTCACCCCGCAGAGTTTCTGTACGAGTTCGATACCGAGAAGAATAGGCTCATTTGCCGCGACTTCCAGAGTCACAGGAGTTCCTTTGAATGTTGGCATCCCCGTTGAGTAGGTGTTTGGATCAATAATGGCGTTTGCCCATGGGCCCATCGGGATAAAAGCAACACCCGGGTGCGGTCCCTGGGTGGTCTCGATTGCCTTGACGACAACGCTGCCGTATGGACTGGTGACCCGGACGTTGGTGTTCTTCCATACGCCGAGTTTCTTAAAGTCGGACTCGTCCATCTCAATAATGCCGGCGGCTGTACGGTACAAGGGCTTCTCTTTGCCACCTTCGATAGCAACACCCTGCTGGATGGTGCGACCCGAGATCAGGTTGATAGTAATGTTCTTTGTCATGCTGTCCCCTTTTTTAAAAATTACAAACCGTTAGTGATCAGGTAAACCTCTTCGGATTTTTCAGGCCGTGGATGGTATCCACTCGCCCTTCCCGGAAAGCCGGATCACACCGAACGGGCAGGCAAGAACACACACACCGCAGCCCGCACAGAGCTCGGTTTTCACGTCAAGGTGTATTGACTTCCCGTTTTTAACGGCATAGATCTTCTCTTTTGTGACCGGGTCGATGGTATGAAGTTCAAGTGCATCTACCGGACATGCAACGACACATTGGCCGCAGCCGGTGCATCGCTCCATGTTTACATGTACTGAAAACGCCATTTACATCACGCACACACTATTGTCGAGAAATCCACGTTTGTTGGGCAAGTTAATTAAGGTTATCCAAAATTTTTTGCGGCCAATGACTTTTGTTTAACTTTAAATTTTTGAGTTAAACAGTACAATTTGATTTTGAGGGATTCAACCCTGATTCTTGCTTAAAACGAATGTGGCCAGCAAATCCTTATGAAACACCAGTTAAACATAATTAGTTATTAATGATCTTAAAAGTAAACTAAAAATATTATATATTTCTGCAAACAACGATAGGATTATGTATCGCAGATTCGTATAGTGGGCAAGTTATGACGGGAGCATAATGGAATGGACAGTAATGACTGGATCCTGACAGGGCTGGAGCTTATTCAACATTGCCGGTATCAGGAGGCGATAGCTGCCTGCAAAAAAGCATTATTGCTGGATCCTGCCAATGAAATTGCCTGGCTCATTATAGGCGATGCTCTCTACAAACTTAACCAGTATCAGGAAGCAGTGGATGCTTATGATAATGTGCTGTCAATTACCCCGAAAAATGCAAATGCATGGCTCAATACAGCAAACGCACTCCATAATCTTGGTCAACTTACGAATGCCTTGGATGCCTGTAATAATGCGTTGTCAATAGAACCGACACTTTCACGAGCCTGGCTGAGTAAAGGAATGATTCTCCGTGATCTCAACCAGTATGAAGGAGCAATACGATGCTATGACCGGGCTCTCGAATTAGAACCTGCAATAAAAGGGAGAGAAACCACCCATGGTATCCCGCCTGTTCCTGATAAAAAAAAGTCATCAGGCAAAATCTATAATCCTCCCGACTGAAAAATCGTCATAAAATTCACCGTTCATGGTGTATTTCCTTCAGGGTTTTTGGTGACGGTGATTGATTAACCATGGGGATTTATTAGTCAGCTCTTTGTAATTCTTTCTGAGAAGTTATGGGTTCCAGTTCAGATATCATGCACGATTTTATGGCAAAGGAGATACGGAATATCTACTCCAGTTATGA
>Ga0187810_10000876_pt1 | contig 10845 bp, 10 predicted proteins | sample NC_wetland_sal_i_9_FD_132963 | JGI IMG/M metagenome (GOLD analysis project Ga0187810, IMG submission 132963) | Wetland sediment microbial communities from Neuse River Estuary, North Carolina, USA - ASW_5 | ecosystem: Environmental > Aquatic > Freshwater > Wetlands > Sediment | place: USA: North...
CGGGCGCGACGCTCGAAGCCCTCGGCAAGGCCCGGGAGCTGTCGCCGGGCACGGGAGAGGTGGTCGGTTTCCTCGCCGGCCGGAGTGCCACCGCCGCGGCGGGCGAGTTCGGCCGGTACGGCGTTCCTGAGGTCTGGTGCGCGAACGACGCTTCGCTCGACGCGGCTCCGGTCGCCGCGCTCGCTCCTAGCGTGACGGCGGCCGCCGAGGCGGCGCAAGCCACGATCGTCCTCGTGGGTGGTACGACGTTCGGTCGGGACCTTGCGGGACGGCTCGCTGTGCGGTGGAACGCGGCCGCGGCGACCGGGGTCACCGAGGTGGTCCCGGGCGATGGGTTTCTCCGAGTGCGACGGCCCGTCTTCGGGGGGCGGGCAACGGAGACCCGACGACTCGAAGGGACCCGCTTTGTGCTCGCCCTACGCCCCCATGCATTCCCGCTACCAACCGAGGCGCCCGCGAACCCGACGATCCGAGAGGTCGCGCCGGGCGACCTCCCCGCGAACCTCCGGGCCCCGAAGCGCACGGGAGTGGAACCCGTGGCCACCGGCGCGGGTCCGACGCTCACCGACGCGGCGACCGTCGTCTCGGGCGGTCGTGGGGTTCGCTCCCCCGAGAACTTCCCCCTCGTCGAAGCCCTGGCCGCCGCGCTCGGCGCGGCCGTCGGCGCCTCCCGCGCCGTGACCGACGCCGGCTGGCGACCGGCGTCGTACCAGGTCGGACAGACGGGGAAGGCGGTCTCGCCGCAGCTCTACATCGCTGTCGGGATCTCCGGCGCGATCCAGCACATCGTCGGCATGGTGAGCTCGCACGTCATCGTCGCGATCAATTCGGATGCCTCGGCGCCGATCTTCAAAGTCGCCGACTACGGGATTGTGGGGGACCTGTTTGAGATCGTTCCCGCGCTCACGGCCGAGGTCCGGCGGGTCCGCGGGCTCTAGCGCGGTCGGCTAGGCGTCCCGGAGCAGCTCGAACCCGTCGCGCACGAGCTTCGTGATCGGGACCCCCGCTGCTCGCTGGACCTTGAGGAAGAGCCGTCGCATCGACTGCTTGCGGGCCCCGGTTTCGGTCATCATGGCGTGGAACATCTCCGTCGCGAACTTTGGATACAGCGTGTAGATCCGGGGGTTCCACTTCACCCGGTCGAGTCGGGCGAAGTCGCGGAAATCCGGGAGGACTCCCGTCGACTCGAGCCGTTGGTCGTACGCCGAGAGGCTCCGGGCCGACGGGTCGTTCGCCGCCTTCGCGGCGAGCGCGGTCTCGGCCGCGGCGAGGCCGGACCGCACTGCGTAGTTCATGCCCTGGATGACGAGCCCGTTCGAGAAGACGAAGCCGGCGGCATCGCCCGCGACCATCCAGCCATCCCCGTGGAACGCGGCCGGACGGCTGGCCCAGCCCGAGCTGATGAGCTTGGCGCCGTACTCGACCAGTTCGGCCCCCTTGAGCCGGTTCGCGATCGCCGGATGCAGCTTGAACTGCTCCACGAGCTCCTGGGAGTAGGCGTTCCTCCCGAAGAGCGACTGGATGTTGAGGACGAGGCCGAGGGAGATCGTGTCGCGGTTCGTGTAGAGGAATCCCCCGCCGAACACCCCGGGCGGGAAGATCCCCGTCACCCACTCCTCGGCGTGCCCCTCGTCCGGTCCGAGCTGGAATCGCTCCTCGATCGTGCTCGCGTCGAGCCGGAACACTTCCTTGATGCCGAGCTCGGTCGCCTCGCCCGATAGGCGAACGCTCGGACGGATCGGAGTCCCGAGGGAGAGCCTTGAGTTGGCTCCATCGGCGAGGATCGTCACGGGGGCGGTCATCGTCTCGCCCCCCTGGACGATCCCGTGGACCCGCGAACCTTCCCAGTTCAGCCGGTCGACGGGGACCGAGGCGACCACGGTGGCCCCGGCTTCCTCGGCCTTCTTCGCGAGCCAGGCATCGGTTCGGGCGCGCAGCACCGAATGCGCGACGTACGGCTCCTTCCTCCAGCTACCGTCCTCGAAGTCGAACGAGAGTGCGCGGTCGCTCGTCAGGAGCCCGAACCGCTTGCGCACGATGTGCCGCTCGACCGGCATCTCGTGGGCCCAGTTCGGCAGGATCGTGTCCAGGTCGTGGCCCCACAGGATCCCTCCGGAGAGGTTCTTCGACCCCGGTTCGGCTCCCCGCTCGAGGAGCAGTACGTTCGCGCCGCCCTGAGCGAGCCGGATCGCCGAGGAGGAGCCGGCCAGTCCGGCCCCCACGACGATCGCGTCGAAGTCGTCGGCCATACCCTCTGGGCGAGGCGGCGGGACGGATTTAACGATGCGTGACCGGCCTGGGGGTCCCCGCCGGGGAGAACTCTAGCGCGGGGGGGGCGAGCTCCAGGAAGCCGCGGCGGGTGGCGACTGAAGGTTGACGGTGGCGTTTTCGATCAGTTTCTGGAACCGGAACGGCTTCGGGATCCCGACCCAATCCTCGTTTCCGAGGCGGCTGCCCCCTTCGGAGCTGACCCGGACCGTCCCGTAACCGAGCAACCGCTGGCCGAACGATTGATGGACGTCGACCCCGCGAACCTGGGAGACCGGGATTTCGTTAAAGTCCTTCCCTAGGATCCCCCGCTGGACGATCACCCGACGCGAGGTGACCGCGTAGACCGTGGTGATCCAGCGGAAGTATCGGATGAGCAGCCAGAGGAGACCGATGATGAAGAGGACGAGCCAGACGTAAGCGAGGTACGTCTGGACCGTGGACGAGAGGTAGTTCGACAAGGTCAACCACGTGTTGAGACCCGGCGCCCAGTTGGGCACTCCCAAGCTGATCGCATGCGCGGAGAAGAGCGACGCCAAGCCGAAGATCAGGGTCCAGAGCACCGGGCCGGGGAAATAGAAGAGCTTCGTCGCGCGCGTCTCCTCGAGCAGACTCTCTTGGTCCGCGAGGTACGTCGCCTTCAGCAGCCTCGGCATCGTACGCGGGGACGTGGGGCTCACCATCAGTCGGCGATGGATTGTCCCGCCTTGATAAAACCTCGGGCAGAGGCTCGAAGGAGGCCCGGACCTTATATCGCCCGACCGGTCCGGCCCCCCGATGGGCATCACCGATTGCCACGTTCACATCAACCCGCTCTGGGAGATGCGACCGGACGCGCTCCGGATGCTCGCGAAGATCGACCCGTCCAACGCGCGCTACCTCGAGGACGCCCGGGCCTTCCTCGAGTACCTCGACGCCTGCGGGGTCGAGCGGGCTGTGCTGATCAACTACGTCGCCCCGGAGGTGATCGGATACACCGAGGCCGCCAACACGTTCGTGAGCGAGTACGTACGACCCGATCCCGAGCGCTTGATCGCGGTGGGAGGGATCCGGCCGGACCATCCCGACCCGGAGGCGGAGGTCGTTCATCTGGCCCAGGACCTCGGGATCCGCGCGCTGAAGCTCCATCCGCCCCACCAGCTCTTTCGCCCCAACGCCTACCTCGACGGGAGCCACCCGAGCCTGAGGGCCCTCTACGACGCCTGCGCGCGCCACCGGCTCCCGGTCATCTTCCACACGGGCACCTCGGTCTTTCCCCGAGCCCGCAACCGCTTCTCGGACCCGATGCTCGTCGAGGACGTCGCGCTCGATTTTCCGGACCTCACGATCGTCCTCGCGCACGGGGGCCGACCGATCTGGATGGAAACCGCCGTCTTCCTCGCTCGTCGCTTCCCGAACGTCTGGCTGGAGGTCTCCGGGGTCCCGCCCGCTCGGCTCTTGGAGTATTTTCCGCAGCTCGCGCGGCTCGCGGACAAGGTCCTGTTCGGCACGGATTGGCCGGGCCCCGGCGTGAGGGACATCCGTGCGAACGTGGAGGCGTTCCGAGCCCTTCCGATCCCAGTCGATGCTCAGCATCAGATCCTCGAGGAGAATCCCCTGCGCGTCTTCCCCCGCCGGGCGCCCTCTTGAAATACTGGGGCCGGCTCTTAGGACCGTGCCCGATGCTCCCGACGCTCCGGACGGTGCCCCACCGCCGGTGGAAGAGACGGCCGAGCCGGTCGTCGAGGTCCTCGAAGGCGGCGAAGAGGTCGGTCGGCTCCCCCTTCCCCGACGCAACCGGGGAGAGGTGTTCGGGATCGCGAGTCAGCTTCTGGGCGCCGCCCGCATTCGGGTGATGTGCGAAGACAACATCTCCCGGATGGGACGGATCACGGGGAAGATGAAGAAGAAGATGTGGATCCGAGAGGGCGACCTCCTCATCCTCCGGCCGTGGGGGTTCCAGGAGGGCAAGGCCGACATCCTGTTCCGATACAGCCGGACCCAGTCGCAGTACCTGGCCCGTCGCAATCTCTTGCCCGCCTCCGTGAACCTATTCTCGAGCGTCGAAGCGCCCTCCGACACGGCTCCCCCCGCCTGATCGCGACGATGTGGGCTGCCTCCCGCCGTCCGCTCTCGTCCGAGGAGATGGCGGTCGTCGAACAGAACGCGGTCGCGCTCGGCGTCACGATCGACACGTTGATGGAGAACGCGGGGCGCGCCACCGCCGAAGAAGCCGCTCGCCACCTCCCGCCTCCCCCCACCCGGATCGCGGTGGTCGCGGGCACTGGCAACAACGGCGGCGACGGGACGTGCGCCGCGTTCTACCTCCAGCAGTGGGGGTACTCGCCCGAGGTCTGGCTAGTCCGTCCGCCGTCCGAGATCCGGTCGAGGGCGGCCCGCCGGTGCTTCGAACGCGTGGAGCATCGCGTCCCGATCCACAGCCGCGTCCCTCGCGCCGAGGAGCTCGCCACGATGCCGCTCGTGGTCGATGCGCTCCTCGGGACCGGCCAGTCCGCCCGGATGCGCTCCCCGATTTCGGAAGCGGTGCTCGCGATCCGTACCAGTCGGGCGCCGGTGCTCTCGGTCGACCTGCCTACGGGTGTTCTCGACCCCGACGGCCTGCGACCGTCCTGGACCGTGGCCTTTACGACCGTGAAGGAGGAGATGGTGCCGGGGACGGCGGGCCAGGTCACCGTTCGGGACATCGGCATGCCGGCCGCGGCTTGGCGGCGCACTGGGCCGGGGGAGTTCCTCTTCTTCCGCGTCCCGGACGGAACGGCCGACCGGGGGCGCACAGGACGGGTCGTGGTCATCGGAGGAGGTCCCTACGCCGGAGCCCCGGCGCTCGCCGCCCTCGCATGCCTGCGGTCCGGCGCGGAACGGGCGACCGTCGTCGCTCCCGAGGGCGCGGCCGAAAAGGTCCAAGCGTTCAGCCCCAACCTCGTTGTGCGGGCGTTCGGAACCCAGCGGTTCCGCCCTACCGACGTGGCCGAGATCCTCGAGTACCTTCGCGCGGCTCCCCCGCAGGCGGTCGTCGTCGGGATGGGAGCTGGCGCGCACGCGGAGACCACCGAGGCTTTGCGGGCGCTCATCGCAGAGCTCGTGGGCGAGGTCCCTCTGGTAGTGGACGCCGATGCCCTGGTCGCCTTGCCGCCGGCCTCCGAGGTCCTCGAGCGCGCCGCAGGGACCACGCTGCCGACCGTCCTCGCGACCCCGAACCGCGGCGAGTTCGAGAGGGTCTTCGGCGGGAGCCCGCAGGGGCCGGTCGATCATCTCGTCGAGTCGGTCGCGCGGATCGCCTCGGAGCGCCGGGTCACGATGTTGGTGAAGGGGGCCCCGGACCTCATCTCGGACGGGGAGAGCACGTTCGAGAATGCTCATCACCACGTGGCGATGACCGTGGGCGGCGTCGGGGATGTGCTGGCGGGGGTCGTAGGCAGCCTGCTCGCCCAAGGGCTGCGTCCGCTCCACGCGGCCCGCCTCGGGACGTACTGGACGGGAGAGGCCGGCTATCGGGCCGCCTCCTCGCGCAGCTTCGGACTCGTGGCGACCGACGTGGTCGAACAGCTCCCGGCCGCCCTGCTGGCCGGACTCGAACGGGTCCGGCACGGACCCTGAGCGTCGGGTCGCCCGCGACGTTAGGCGTATCGGACGCGGCCGCGGATCACCCGGGCCCGGGTACGCACGTCCTTCTCGCCTTTCGGGTTCGCTTCGGCGTACCCCTGGTGGAAGACCCGAACGAGTCCCTCGGCCTTCGCGTGGAGGGCTTTCAAGTCCTCTTCGACGAGATGCAGGTCGATCCCGAGCTCCTCGAGCCCAGGGCTTCGGCTGCCCATCGACAGGTCGAGGAACGCGGGGGCGCCGGTCGGACCCTCCGGGTAGATCACGTTCGAGCTCGTGAGGTCTCCATGGGAGACTCCGCCGCCATGGAGCCGACCGAGGGCGGTTCCGAAGGCGCGCACCGCCCCCAGGAGCGTTTCGTGCGGAAGGGCCGGATCCTCGAGCAACTGGCGGAGCGTCGGCCCCGGTAGCTCCTCGAGAATGAGCCGATGCCGAGCAAGGTCGATGTCGTAGAGGATCGGGGTGCGCACCCCGAGGCGACGCGCGTCGACCAGGAGCCGAGCTTCGTTCCGCGTGCGCTCGCGGCGCAGCCGGTCATCGAGCGCCTTCGGTCGGTAGCTCTTCGAGTCGCGCTCCTTGAGGAGGGCCGGAAACCCCCACCAATCGACCTTGCGGAGCACCGCCTCGGCGCCGCGCGAGACCGTAGGCCCCTCGGCCGGGTCGGCGGTCATGCGGACGCCGAAGCTCCGCGACCCCGGTGCGCTGCGAGCTTCCGGACTATCGCTTCCCGGGCGAGACGCGCGGCGAGGACGCTCGTGTTCCCGTTGTCGTAGTGCGGGCTCACCTCCATGATGTCGAGCCCGGCGAGGCGGGGAGCAGCCTGCCCGATGGCGTACTTCACGTCCCGAGGGGTCAGCCCGAACGGTTCGGGGGTACCGGTGCCGCCGGCGTAGGCAGGGTCGATCGCATCGATGTCGAGGGAAATGTAGATCCGCTCCGTCTTCAGCATGTTGAGCGCTCGCTGGACCGCCGACTGGATTCCCTCGCGTGCGATCTCGTGGGCCGTGACGAACGACATGCCGATCGACTGGTTGTCCTCGACCTCTTCGTGCGAAGCCGACCGGACTCCGAGCACGACGATATTGCGCGCGCCGACCTTCTCGAGGATCCTCCGCGACGAGCACCCGTGGCTCCGCCGGTCCCCGAGGTAGCTGTCCTTGAAGTCCAGGTGGGCGTCCAAGTAAAGGACGCCGAGGCTCGGAGCGTTCGATGGGTACGCCTCGACGACCGGAGGCGAACACGCGTGGTCTCCGCCAAGCACGATCGGGACCTTTCCCGCCGCATAGATCGGGCCGATCTCCTCGCGGACCGCGCGGACCATGTCCTCCGAACTGCCGAACTCTTCCGTGTTCCCGAGGTCGTGCACCGGCCCGCCTTTGAGGTCGACGCCGGTCTCGAGGTCGTACGATTCGAAATTCCAGGAGTGCATGCGGATCGAATCCGGCCCGAAGCGCGCCCCGGGACGGAAGGACGTGGTGCGGTCGAACGGGACCCCCACGATGACGAACTCGGCGGCTTCGAACGACGCTCCCGCGTCCGCGAAGGTCGTGGGCCGCTGCACGCCATGCCACCGGCGGCACGCTATAAGAGGGTGCGGTCGCCCCCGCCCGAGGGCGCCGCTGCCGAGGGGACGGGAGGTCGTTGCAACCGGGCTCGGATGCCCATCTCGCCGTACAGGAACTCCATCACGACCAGCGAGACGATGGTGGTAGCGATCGCCATCACGAACAGACCGAGGAAGCCCGCGACCTCGATCGACACCGCTCCGACCAGGGGACCCACGCTCCAGAGCGAGGAGTTGATCAGCGTGAACACCGCGAGGTATTCGGCCCGTTGATTGGCCGGCGCCATGCGGGCCACCCAGGCGTTCATCCCCGGGCCCAGCATCGAAAGTCCGCCGTTCCGAACCGCCTGGGCCGGGACCGTCTCCTCCCATTGGGTCGCGAAGAGGAAGATCCCGTACGACGCGAGGGTGAGTACCGTTCCGTACCAGATGCCGCGGATCTCTCCCCGACGATCGATGTATCGGCCGAGGGGGAGTGAGACGAGCGCCGCGGTCAGGAGTCCGGCGATGGCGACGATGCTGACCTCGATCGAGTTGGCGCCGAGAGTAGCGGCGAGGTACCCGTAGAACGTGGCGATCGCCCCGCTGCCGATGGCCCGGATGGAGACGGCCAAGGAGAAGGTGACGACCGGCTTCATCTCCTTCAGCGGAAGGCGAGCCACCACGGGCTCTTCGAGCCGCAGGTCCGGTACCAGGAAGACCACGACCGATAGGGTCCCGATCATCACGGCGACGACGAACGGGAACAGCGCGGCCAGCCCGAACCAGAACGTGACGACCCCAGCGAGGATGAATCCCGCTACCCCTCCGGCGTTCGAGGTCGCGTTCAGCAGACCGTACCCTTCCCCTCGTTCGTTGATGCGGGTGAGGTCGGCGACGTACGCCGTGTAGGCGGGCGATCCGATCGCCAGCGCGAGTCCCGCCGCGATGAATAGCCCGCCGGCGAGGAGGTATCCCGGAGCGAACGTGATCGCGAGGAAGAGCGGGAACGCCGCAGCCTCGCCGAGGAGGAGGAACGGGCGGCGGCGACGGGCCCGGTCGGAGAGGCGGCCCAGCCACGGCCCGAGGAGCGTTCCCGGGAGCCAGGCCAGCGTGAGGATCGTGAGGGCGATCGGGAGGGTCGAGCCCTTCACCTCGACCAGGTAGAGGGGGAGGAAAACGACGAACAGCCCGCCCCGGTTGCTCGCGAGCAGCGAGTACAGGGAGAGCGAGAGGAGCTCTTGGCGAACCACGCGCGGCGCACCCCGGTGGGTTACTTAGGGTTCGCGCGCAGGGCGTGTGGAGCGACCGGGTCGACCCCAGCAGGATGCGTTAAGAGCCGAGGAGCGCCTTTCGGGACCGGGTGGTTTTCGTGTCGGAGACGGAGAAGGTCGTTCGCAAGAGCGAGGAGGACGGCGTCGAGATCCTGGTCCTCAAGAATCCCCCGGTCAACGCCCTCAGCACCGGGGTGCTGGCCGAGCTGGACCATCATGTCCGGGAGCTCGAAGCCGACACGAAGGCCCGAGCGGTCGTCCTCACCGGCGACGGTCAGTACTTCAGCGCGGGCGCCGACCTCAAGGAGATGGCGACGCTCGACCTCGCGAACGCTCCCGCGGTGGTCCGGCGCGGCCATGAGCTCTTTGGGCGACTCTCGAACCTGAAGACTCCGGTCATCGCGTCGATCAACGGGCTCGCGCTCGGCGGGGGCCTCGAACTCGCCCTCGCCTGCGACCTGAGGATCGCCGGAGATTCCGCGAAGCTGGGTGCGCCCGAGGTCAATTACGGACTGATGCCGGCGTACGGCGGCACCCAGCGACTCCCCCGCCTCGTCGGGGTCTCGAAGGCGAAGGAACTGATCTTCACCGGCGGGATGATCTCCGCCGCCGAGGCGATGCGGATCGGGCTCGTGAACAAGACCGTTCCGGCCGGGCAGGAGCTTCGCGCCGCGCGCGACCTCGCGCACACGATCGCCCAGCGGGCCCCGAAGGCGGTTCAAGCCGCCAAGAAGGCGATCGCAGAGGGGCTCTACTCCTCCCTCGCGGAAGGGCTGAACACAGAGGCGCGTCTGTTCGAGAGCGAGGTCCTCACGAGCTCCGACCTCGGGGAAGGCATCCTCGCGTTCGTAGAGCGGCGACCGCCCAAGTTCAAGGGGGAGTGACGATGCCCTTCGAGTTCTCGCTCTCGCCGGACCAGGAAGCGTTCCGCGACGCGGCCCGGGCCTTCCTCCAGAAGGAGGTCGCTCCGATCGTGCCCGAGATGGACGAGAAGGAGGAGTTCCCGAAGGCGACGGTCCGACGGATGCAGGAAGAAGGGTACTTCGGCATCCCCGTCCCCGAGGAGTACGGCGGGCTCGGCCTCGGCAAGGTCGGCTACTGCCTCTTTCTCGAGGAGGTCGGGAAGGTCGACGCTTCGCACGGCGTGATCGTCGGCGCCCACACCTCGCTCGGGACGACCCCGCTTCTCTACTACGGGACCGAGGAACAGAAGCGCCGGTGGCTCGTCCCCGCGGCGAAAGGAGAGAAGCTCCTCGCGTTCAGCCTCACCGAGCCGGGCTCGGGCAGCGACTCGGGCGCGGTCCACACGGTGGCCGAGAAGGAAGGCGACCACTGGCGCATCACGGGGAACAAGATCTACGTCTCCAACGGACGCGAAGCCGACGCCATCGTGCTGATGGTCGCCACGGACGTCAAGCTGGGTCCGAACGGTGGGGTGACCGCCTTCCTGATCGACACGAACCAGGCGGGCTTCGCCATCGGCCGGTGCGAGAAGAAGATGGGCCTGCACGGCACGTCGACCGCCGAGCTGATCCTGGACCACGTCGAGGCCGGACCCGACCGGGTCCTCGGGGAGGTCGGAAAAGGGTTCCACGTGGCGATGACCGCCCTCGACGTCGGTCGGGTCTCCCTCGGCGCGGCGTCGCTTGGCGGCATCGAGGCCGCGACCCAAGAAGCGGTCCACTTCTCGAAGAACCGGACGCAGTTCGGCCTACCGATCAGTGAGTACGAGGCGATCCAGTTCAAGCTCGCGGACATGGCGATGAAAGCCCACGCGCTGCGCTTCATGGTCTACCACGCCGCGGCGCACCAGGACCGGATGGGGACCGACCCAAAGCAGTGGGGCCGGCTCGAACGCGCCGACAAGACGCGCGAGGCGGCGATCGTCAAGTGCCTCGCTTCCGAGTGGGCGAGCGAGGTCATCGACGAGTCGCTCCAGATCCACGGCGGGAGCGGGTACATCCGAGGGACACCGATCGAGCGTGCGTACCGCGACGCGAGGATCAGCGAGATCTTCGAAGGAACGAACGAGATCCAACGGCTCGTGATCTCGCGCGACCTTCTCACGCGCGGGCTCTGAGCCGCGGTCGGCCGACCGTCCCTGGGCCTCAGCGGGTCGGGGGAGAAGGGGCGACCGCCGGGGGGCCGACGGAATCGTCC
>Ga0187810_10000877_pt1 | contig 10842 bp, 8 predicted proteins | sample NC_wetland_sal_i_9_FD_132963 | JGI IMG/M metagenome (GOLD analysis project Ga0187810, IMG submission 132963) | Wetland sediment microbial communities from Neuse River Estuary, North Carolina, USA - ASW_5 | ecosystem: Environmental > Aquatic > Freshwater > Wetlands > Sediment | place: USA: North...
AGGGCTGAGGCAAGCGAGATCGTCACGGCCTCCTTCCGAACAGCGCGTTTCAGGCCCCGACCAATTGCTTGCGTTCAGTGGAGTTGATAACATCCCGGATAAGATAATCGAGGGGGGCGCCATCAATTCTGAGCCCGCTGAATTCGGTTGCGGCTTCGATGCTTGACTCCTGCTCATATGCGTCTCCGGTCGATCAAAATGCCACGGCTCCGGATGCGAATCGGCTGCTGAATTAGATTGCATACAAAATGGCCGCTAAGAACTCAAGAGTCATCGTAAAAATTCGAGAGATGATTCTGCAAGGCTGGCTCCCCCCTGGAGAGCGAGTCAGGGAAGTCGAGTTGGCAGACAAACTCGGAGTCTCAAGAACCCCTGTGCGAGAATCCTTGCCGACCCTCGCGCAAGAAGGGTTGCTTACCCAGCTGGACACTGGCGGTTTCATTGTTCGCGCCTTCACGCCGCAGGAGATTATGGACGCGATCGATGTCAGGGGCGTCCTTGAAGGACTTGCGGCCCGAATGCTCGCGGAGCAAGGACCGCCGCGCCGGCTTTTACAATCCCTGCACGAGTGTCTCCGAGAAGGCGACGAGATTTTTGCCAAAGGGCATCTGGTTCATTCGGACGAAGCACGGTACGGCGACATGAACAAACAATTCCATTCCCTCATCGTCCAAGGAGCCGGGAGCAAGGTAGTTGCCGAAGCGATCGAGCGCAATGGAAGGATACCCTTTGCAGCTGCGCACGCGATTGCATTCGATCGGGTGGACCTTTCACGCATGTACGAGTCATTGAAATACTACCACCGTCAACATCACGCAATCGTTCAGGCCCTCGAGAACGGCGAAGGGGCCAGGGCGGCCGCGCTGATGTTCGAGCACGCCTCGGGAGCGAAGGAAAGCATTAATATGACCCGCACTTCATCGCGATCGGGTCCGGCGAATGCACATGGCCTACCTTTCGATCAAAGCAATGGAAACATCCCGTAAAGCTGAACGTCCTTGGGAAAAGCGTTTTCGTGCGCCGTTGGCCCGACTCATGCAAGAAGAGGTGCGATTCGGCGGGCTAGATTCCGGAGTTGGGGACTCAGGGAGCCTTCGCGCCCTCCGCGCGCTCAATGCTCCGAAAACTCCGATCGTCGCGCAACCTGGTACACGGGGAAACTAGGCCATTGACAATTGTTCACAGGAACGACGACAATTCGGACAGTATTCAGTATACTGAACGTCGAACGCCTCTCGAATGAGATAGGGTACCGTCCCACAGCCGGCGTTCTCGGATGGGAGGATGGCGCCGGACGAGTTAGACCTAGGCGCTGCTGCCATGACGGAAACGGCAACCACTTCCACGAGCATCGCGGTGACGCTGCGCGGCTATTCCATCGAGGTGAATCCGAACGAGCCTAAGGTCGTTGATGCAGCGGTCGCCCGTCTCGATCCGGGCACTGAAGTATTCCTGACTTGGATACCGGGCGCAAACCCAATGAATCTAATCGGGCCTGCTGCGAGGTTGCGGCGCGCGGGCCTGGTCCCGGTCCCCCATGTTGGCGCGCGTCACATCCAGAGTGCCGATCAGCTCGAGCAGCTTGCGGCGCGTCTCGTGGGTGACGCGGGCGTCGACCGCATTCTCGTCATAGGCGGTGATCGCGCCACGCCGGCCGGGCCCTATGACTGCAGCCTGGCTGTGATGCAAACTGAAATTTTTCAGAAGTCGGGAATCGACCGCATGGCCGTCGCGGGCTTCCCTGAAGGCAACCCCAACATTCCAGAAATCGCTCTGAATGAGGCCCTCAACTCAAAACTGAAGTTCGCGCGCAGCGTTGGGCTGAAGCTGTCAATTGTTACGCAATTCTGCTTTGAGCCAGAACCGATCGTCGAATGGCTGCGCCGAATTCGTGGCCGAGGGATCGACGTACCCATAATTGTTGGCCTCGCGGGCCCGGCGGGACTTATTACGCTGGCGCGCTACGCGGTGCGGTGCGGAATCGGCAACTCTTTGCGCGCGCTGACCGAAAATCCATCGTTCGCAAAGCTTCTGGTGGAAAAGGGCCCTGAGCCTATCATTCGAGGCATCGCTAGTGCAGCAGCAGCGGAGAATGCAACAACTATGCCGTTCGACATCGCTGGCCTACATTTTTACGTCTTTGGCGGGTTCCATAAGACCATCGAATGGATAAATGCCGCGCGCGCTCAGTAGTTCGGTCTTCGCTTAGGGCTGAGCCGCGCGCCAGCCTTTGGCATAAGTTTCCCGTACAACTTTGGAATACGGAACCGGGCTGACGACGGCCCGTATCTCCGTCTGTTTGTGGCGTTCAACCGTCGTCTTCCGCGAACCGCCGCCTCCTTCGCCCCACACGATCCTGACTTCGGCGCCCACCTCAATACCCGGATCCACCACGCCGAGTGACAGCATCGCTCGCTCATTGTAGCTGTATCCGCTAAACATGGAAAAGCCGACCGTTTTTCCCGCGCTCTGCACTCGGTCGTAGGACGCAGAAGCGTAGTTGGATAGAGGTATGTCGATATACTTGTAGGGGTCGCCAGGTTCAAACATGGATGCCATCACCTTGACAACATCCTCAGCGTTCCAAGCGAACGTCACCTTTTTGCGCTGCGGTATCCCAGCCATTTTCTCGAGGGCATATCTTCCGATGAACTCGTGATCAAACTTGATGAAGGGCCCGTAACCCAGGGCGTAAGGAGACATATAATAGTCTTCGATATTGCGGGAATCGAAACTGCCTCCAAGCGAACCCGTCCCTTCATAACTTGCCGCCGGTAACCACTGCCGGTATGCCTTCATATTCTCGCCGGTATAGACCGCCGGAAGAGGTGAAGGAATCCATCCCGACTCCAGAGTGTTTGTTGCGTAGGCCCTGGCGCCAACTTCGCGTAGCCCCAAGTCCTTTCCAGCATCAACGATGGCGGATCGAATTTCTTCGCGCTCCTCGTACGGCCCCCAAACTTCCAGGCCGGGCGCACCAGCCATGCCGTGCCGCAGCGCGCGAACCTTGCGACCAGCGATGCTGATGACACCCATGTGGAAAAATTTAATCTCTGAAACCGGACCGCCGTTTAGCTTCTCAATAATCTGCGGAGCGTTGGGCCCCTGAATCTGATAACGATAACATGTGCGAACGACCGCTTTCCCCCGCGGGTTTGAGGGTGATCGATCGTCTTTTTCGATTCTGACTTTGTAGCCGCCCGTCTCACCGTGGAACTGGATCCAATTTGCAACCGGCGCGCGCCCGACGAAAACCAGCCGATTCTCCTCAAGATGAAAGAGAATTCCGTCGCCAATCACGTAGCCGTCATAGCTGCACGGCGAGAATTGTTTTGCGCGATTGATGGGAAAATTCGCATAGCTATTGGTACCGAGAGCCGAGAATAGTTTGAGCGCGTCGGGCCCTTCCACATAGATGTTCGCCATGTGGTGAGACTGGTCGAACAGGACGGCCGTATCCCGCCAGGCGCGCTGCTCGTCACGCCAATTCGAGTATTCGGCAGGCACAACCGGATACACGTAGGCTCCGATCTCCGAATTGCGCAACAGGGTCACTGGATTTCCGACGGACTGTAGCAGGTCTTCCAAACTCTTCTCTTTCATCGCAGCTCTCCTCGTGGCGCAAATACTCGATCCTACGAACCGGTTCGCGTGTCGTAAGGCCTCGATTGTGGTTCAGCATACGGAACGTACTAGGATTTTGCAACATCGCGCGCCGCGAATATCGATGTGGACTGGACCAGCGGCTACGGCTTCCCGCGCCACCTTGGAGGTCCGATGTTTTATGCCGATTCTTTGGGTCTTGGGAACGTCGCCGAGCTCATCCGTTCCTACCATGAAAAGCTCGGCCATTATTGGCGGCCGGCAGCGCTGATCAAGCAGCTAGCGGCCGCCAACTCAAGTTTCGAGGAATAGGACAAGCAAAAAGCATGAATCCGCACGCGCTGCCGCAGCCTGCGTCGCTCTTCCTCATTTTTCCCCTCGGAAGTTCACATCAGGCATGTTTGGCTCGAAAATTTGAGTTGTTGTTTCGCATGCGGCTGAACGTGCGGTCCAGCGGCGCGCGGCTTTCCTGATTGTTCAGATGGACGAATTTCTTCAGGAGGCGAAGAAAAATTCTTTGTTCTTCCTTGTTCAAGGCTCGAAGCAAGCGGCCGCTCAACACGTACGCACATGGAACAAGCCGCTTCACAAGCGCGGCTCCCTCTGACGTGAGCTGAAGCAAGCGATAGCGCTTGCTCTTCATTGGCATCATCCGCCTGACGAGACCACGCTCTTCGAGCCGCACCGCCAGATCTGCGGCCGTGGAAGTATCGAGGGCGCACAGCCTCGCCAGCGTCACCTGGTCAATGCCGGGATGATCCTGAAGAACGCGTAAGACACAATACTGGATTGGGGTTACGCCGTTGCGCATGGTCGAGTGGAACATGGACACGGCGATCTGTTGAGCACGGCGAATCAGGTGGCCTGGCTCATCATAGACGTCGATGTACAATCCATCGTCGCGTTTGGCCGCACGGGTCGAGGAAGCTCTGACGCGACGATTCACGTTTTCTCCATGGGGCCGCTATCGTGAGAGAAGCTCTCCTTCCATTCCAAAAACGAGTTTAGCACAGCCCTTGCGGCGGCGACTTTCATCTATTAAGCTTCGGACATTGAGTACACTTAACGACCGGCGATCCGTACTTGGCGCGCCCTTGCGACCCGTACGTTTCTTCTCGCCCGACGTTGAGCTGACCAGGCAGCCGGATGGTTCTCTCATCATGCGTTCAGTCGAGCCGCTGGCGAGTTACGACCATCGGATCGGCGATTGGCTGGATCGCTGGGCGCGGGAAGCCCCGGACCGTGACTTCATCGTCGAGCAGGCAGCCGAAGGCGAGCGGACGATTCGGTACGGAGAAGCTCGCGAGGCGGCACTGGCACTGGCCGAGAATCTGCTCACGTACGGACTTGGTCCAGATCGGCCGCTCGCGATCCTCGCCTCCAACGGGATCGACCATGCGCTGATCATGCTGGCAGCGCTGTACGTCGGCATCCCGGTCGCTCCGATTGCGCCTGCCTACGCTCTCCAGAGCGCCGACTTTGCCAAGCTTTCGCACAGCTTCCGTCTCCTCACTCCGGGAATGGTGGTGGTTGAGGACGGCGCGCAGTATCGGGAGGCGATCGAGCACGCCCTTGCGCCTGGCGTTCCCGTTGCGGCTCTGCGCAATGCCTCGGCGTCATCGAACATGATTCCTCTTGCATCCCTGCGCGGTGATGGAAACCGCCGTGCTTCCGTTATGGCAGCGGCAGCCCGCGTCGGCCGAGACACAGTTGCCAAGTACTTATTCACCTCTGGCTCGACCGGTATGCCGAAGGCGGTCATTAACACGCATGGCATGCTTTGTGCCAATGCCCAGATGAAGCGGCAGGTGGCTCCCGTTCTCGCCGAAGAGCCGCCGGTGATGGTGGATTGGGCTCCTTGGAATCACACCGCGGGAGGAAACAGCAACTTCAACATCATTCTATACAATGGGGGCACACTTTACATCGATCCCGGCAAACCCACACCCGGGCTTTTCGGCTCAAGTGTCCGGTTGCTGCGCCGAATATCGCCGACGATTTACTTCAACGTTCCACGGGGTTATGAGCTGCTGATCCCTCACCTCGATGCCGATCGGGAATTGCGTGAACATTTTTTCCGGAGGCTTAAATTCCTTTGGTATGCGGCGGCTTCGATGCTGCCGGCGACCTGGTATGCTCTGGAAAGACTGGCCGTCGAAGCCGTTGGGCAGAAGATTTTAACGGTCACTGGTCTCGGCATGACGGAAACGAGCCCAATCGCACTTTTCGGCAACGCGCACGCGAACGGTCCCGGCGTCGTCGGCATTCCGGTGGCCGGATTGGAACTCAAGCTCGTGCCCCACGATGATAGCTTTGAAGTCGGCTATCGTGGTCCGAATGTCACTCCTGGTTATTGGCGCGATTCAGCGGCCACCAAGCTGGCATTCGACCAGGACGGTTTCTTCCGCTCGGGCGACCTCCTCAGTTTTATTGACCCGCAGCGTCCCCGGGCTGGTCTGCGCTTCGATGGCCGGATCAAGGAAGATTTCAAGCTGACTTCCGGCACGAAAGTGAGCGCCGGCAAATTGCGGCTTGACGCGCTCGACGCAATGCGGCCCCTCGCCACAGACGTCGTAGTCGTAGGGGCAGACCGCGATGACGTGCGCATTCTTGTTTTTCCTGACTGGGAGTTGTGCGCCGCGACCGCTGGTCTGGATCGTGCAGCTCCACCGGAACAGATCGCCTCAAACAAGACGCTAAGAGTGGCGTTGCAAGACCGATTGGAACAACTCGCTGCGACGGGAACGGGGAGTTCCAATCGGATCGTCGCGGCCCTACTCGTGGAGTCCCCGCCATCTCATGCGGCGGGAGAGCTGACCGAGAAGGGCACGGTCAATAGTCGTGCGCTTCAACGGAATCGCCCCGAGCTTCTCGATATTCTCTTTGACGAACGGGACGAAAGGGTTCTGCGCATCCATCCTCGCGAGGTGCGACGTTAAAATGGGTCGAAACTCTGAATTCACATTTAGCCGTTCCGGGAACCGAACGAGCGCAAGCATCCGGGATGCATCTGGCGCACCGCAATTGAATTTGTTTTTAGAAATGCGCGGGTCCCGCGAATGTACACAGATGCATACAAAATTATGCTTGACAACCGGCGAGCGACCCGGTAAACGTGCCTTCATCAGGGTGGGTTCCTAAATCGATATCTAGCTATCGAGGCTTCGACTCGCACCGAATAAAAAAGAGGTGAAAACATGACTCGACGTTCTTGTGCGTTGGTGATCGTCGGAATTTTGGTTTTCACGGCCTGGTCGGCGCCATCCTTCGGTCAAGTGGGCACGACCGGGGCCCAGCTCACGGGTACTGTGAGAGACGCAACCGGCGGTGTCGTGACCAAGGCATCCGTCACGCTGCGTGATATGGATACCAATCGCACGTACACCTCTATGACGAATGATAGCGGGCTCTACATTCTCGCCAGCGTGCCCCCCGGCCGTTACGAGCTGACTGTGGATGCCACGGGGTTTGCGAAATTCACCCAGTCCGGCGTCGTTTTGACGGTGGGCGAATCCGCAACGGCGGATGTTTCACTGAAAGTTGCCTCCGGCGCCCAGCAAGTGACGGTGACCACGGAAACGCCAGTGATCGAACCGACCAAGACCGAAATCAGCCAGGTCGTCCAACCCGAGCAGATCCAAAACCTGCCCATCAGCGGACGTCTCTTCACCGATTTCGCCCTGCTCACCCCAGGGGTCGCCACGAGCCGCACAAGTTTGGGAACGACCTTTACGGACTTTGAGACCACACAAATCTCTTTCGGCGGCATGCGCTCGTTCAGCAACGAAGTCATGGTGGATGGCGCGGATTTCGTCAGCATGCACACCGGCGTGCAGCGCGCCACTCCTCCGCAGGAATCGGTGCAGGAATTCCGCGTAGTGAACAACAGCTTCGGCACCGAATACGGGCGCGCGGCGGGTGGGATCGTCAACATCGTGACCAAAGGCGGGACCAACACCCTGCATGGGTCCGTGTATGAATATCTTGAAAACAGCGCGACCGATGCGCGCGGGTTACTCCAGCCAGCGCCCTTGCCGCACGAATTGAGGCAGAACCAGTTCGGCGGCACCGTTGGCGGCCCGATCAAGAAAGACAAGGCCTTTTTCTTCGTGAACTACGAAGGAAAGCGGAGCGCGCAGTCGCCGACGTATCCCCCGGACTTGGTCACGGGCAATAACTTGCAATTGATCGATGATACCAAGGCGGTCATGGGATTGGCGCCGGAGGGCTGCTTCGCCGCCCTCAGCGCTTGCACCGGGACCGACAGCAGTTACATCAATGGGTTTTTGAAGACGGAAAATGATGATTGGGGGTTCGCCCGATTCGACGATCAAATCGGAAACAACCATCACTTGGGCATCCGCTATAGCGCTGAGGATACGCGCGCGCTGGGCGAACTCGTCGGGCAGACCCTCGACGGCGGCGGCATCGGCGTGCCGAGCGGCGGAAGGAACCTCTTCGTCCGCGATCAATCCGTGTTCGGCACTCTGGATTCCTCGCTGAGCCCCAGCCTGATCAACACCGCCCTGGTGCAGTGGGCCCGGCGGCACTACAACTTCCTCGGCGCCACAGGGCAGCCTGATTTTAGCGTCACGAATGACCTGGAACTCGGTCACAACTTCGGCACCGACGACCAGAAATACGAGAGCCGCGCCCAGTTCTCCGACGCTCTCTCGTGGGTCAAAGGCAATCACGTTTTCAAGTTTGGCTTTGATGGCAATTACATCCTGGATTCGGATACCTTCCCTGGCTTCACCCCGGTACGGGCGATCATCCCGACCGCTGGAGCGGGCCCGATCGATTGCCTGGCCAATTTCGCTGAATTCTACAACAGCCATCTCCCCACCCCTGGAGCCGTGCCAGCCGACGTCGCGGGAGCGGCCGGAGGATGCGGCCTTCCACCCAATTTTAACGGCGTAGCGTTCACCTATGCTGGCACGCCACTGCCGACGAGCCCCACGGCGTGTTCAGCGACACCGTGCGCGCCGCTGGTCACCGTCGCGGGCGGTAACCCGCTGAACACTTCGACTTGGGCGAACGCTTATCAGCCGTCTTTGTTTGGCAACTATACCCACCCGATCCATTACGGCTATTGGGCCGGATTTGCCCAGGACCGCTGGCGGATCACGCCAAAACTGACACTGAATTACGGGGTACGGTGGGAGGTTGCCACCGGCCTGTCACAATACGTGAAACCCGATTACGGAGGGTGGCAACCGCGCGTTGGCATCGCCTATTCCCCGGACAGCAAGACGGTCATTCGCGCCGGCTTCGGACTGTTTGACGACCGCTACGACATGACCTTCTTCTTTGTGCCCAACACGCAGAAAGTGGTGGCGGGCTATCTGTGCGGCAATAACGCGCCCGCGTCCATCGCCTCCGCCTGTAGCGCAGCGGGAATACTGCCCCAAAACCTCACCGGCATTGCAACGAACCAGCTCCAGGCCAGTCAGGGGTACCAGCTATTTGGATTCCCGGCCTCGCAGAACGCGGCGGGGATTGCGGCGCAAATCATCGCGACCGGTGGCTACGACGGCATCGACGGTGGGCACATCGAGATGGCCGGCACCTGCGCTCTAAACGGCGCTTGCGGCGTTGGCTCAGGAGGCATGGAGTACAACAGCAAGCTTCCCTATGCCGAGCAGGCCAGCCTGGAAATTGATCGTCAATTCGGCGGAGGGTTCGCGCTCAGTGCCAGTTACCTCATGGTTGAGGCGCACCACATGGTTCGCGGGAACAATATCAACATCCCTTGCCCCGTGGGCACGACAAAACCAGGCCCGCCCACGGACCCACTGACGCTGGGACCAGGGGGCCCTCCGGAGTGGGTGCCAGGCTTGGTGAACGCTGACGGCTCCATATCCCCGTGCACGGGCACGCCCACGCTTGGTACCGGAGCGCTGGCCGGTTTGGGTCCATGGTTTGCGGGAGCAGCGGTCAATTCCGGCCTGCAGACGGTCAGCGCCGGATTGATGGACTACAATAATGACATCGCCAATGCCATCTACCACGGCCTGAACATTACAGGAATCGAGAAGATCGGGCAGTACTTCAGTCTGACCGCCAACTACACCTATTCCCATACGATCGACAACGGGAATTTCACCACCTTCATCAACCTGCCGGTCAATCAATTTGACGATGCTGCGGAGCGGGCTAACTCCAACCAGGACCTGCGCCATCGCTTCGTGGGCAATTTCACTGCAAACACGCCGACCAAGGGCTGGTATCGAAACTTTGTGCTCAGCGGCATCATCACTGTCGAGACGGGGCGGCCCTTCACTATCTTTTACGGGAACGACACGTTCGGCGATATCGCCGGGGTGGCGACGGATCGCGTCGGTGGCGCGCCTTTAAACACCAGCTGCCCTGCCGTCCAAAACTGCTCCACCGTGATCTCGAGGAATACCTACTACGGCGATGGCCTGCGAACTGTGGATTTGCGGGTCTCTCGGGCTTTCCATGTTCGCGAACATCAGCAACTCGAATTGAGCGTGGACGCGTTCAACCTATTCAACCGTCCGAACGTCGATGAGGTCACCTCGGTGTACGGCTCGCCCGTCTTTTGCGGCGGAGTTGTTCCGACGCGCTACAAAGACGCTGCTACGCTGGCCATCGAGACCCAGTCCGCCTCAATGATATGTCCAACGGCAGGGACGATCCCGAATGTGCCCGGTGTGCCTCAAGCCGGCGCTTTCGCCCCCTCGCCTATACCGGGTACAAGCCTGTTTATCCCGTACGAGCCGGATTCTAATTTCGGTCAGCCTAGGACGATGTTCAACCCCAGGCAGTTGCAGTTTGGGGCAAAATTCACCTTCTAAGGCAGGCGGTCTCACGAGGAATACCGGCGCGCCGCCGATATTCGCAAGGGCATTCGGACATCAAGACAACGTTCCACTGCTGCGTGCACTGCGACACGAATACACGGCATAGCGCGATTGAAACGATTTAATTGGTACGATGTGCCAATTCGTGTTGCGGATCAAACCTGAGTGCTTCTATACCGGAAAGTTCTGGTAGTGGCCTTGGGGATCGAATTTGCTGTATATTCCATAAGCCCTGCCGATTTTATTGCCCTTGCTTCCCTTCTACCTCTCCAATGCAACTCAGAGGCCGGGTTTTGTGGCCTAGATGTGGCCATTTTCCGAACATCCGGCGCGCGCAGGTGTGGGTAAATCCCAAGAGGTGCACATGACGATTATGGGGAATAAGAAAGCTTCGGTCCACGTTGTGGTTTTG
>Ga0187810_10000878_pt1 | contig 10839 bp, 6 predicted proteins | sample NC_wetland_sal_i_9_FD_132963 | JGI IMG/M metagenome (GOLD analysis project Ga0187810, IMG submission 132963) | Wetland sediment microbial communities from Neuse River Estuary, North Carolina, USA - ASW_5 | ecosystem: Environmental > Aquatic > Freshwater > Wetlands > Sediment | place: USA: North...
ATATCCTCGACTCCTGCTGCCAGGCTTGGAATGCCCTCACGCAAATCCCCAACCGTATCCGCTCCCTCTGTTCCCGTTCTTGGGCTTTGTCTAATACGTAAAATTATTTTATGGATTTAGTATAATAACTGGGTTGATGGGTATAAACGTAAAGTGATTACACTATATTATTTAAAATGCTCTAGGCGAAAATGGTTTTGAGATAAAGGTCGCGCAAAGCATCCGTGCGGATGTCGGTTGTTACCTTCATGCGTGGAGCTGTTCCACCGCACGCTGTTGTAAATCCACGAGTGGAAGCTCCAGCCGTCTCTATTTGAACAGACATTTCCTGCATCGTATAAAAAGAGGGATCATAAACATATACCATCGGAAAGATGTCGTACATTACCGGACCAGGTTTCCAGGAATGTACGGAGTTCCACACATCGATAGCCTTGCCCAAGGCCTGACAGACGGGCGAGGCATGAAGATGGAACTTTTTACAATCCTCTTTTGACAAAACAAAACGCCGCGTGACATCCCATGTACCCATATAAACAGGTATTTCCGAGTGGAACACAATATCGGCAGCGACATAGTCGAAAGCAACATTATGCTCGCCCCGGTTGAGCGAGACTTCCCCTCCCATCATCATGATGGCTTTGATCTTCGGGGCGATGTCCGGTTTCCTGCATAAGGCCGTAGCGATATTCGTAAGTGGAGCAATACAGGCTAGCGTGATCTCTCTCGGATTTTCCTCCACCGTTCGTATGATCAAGTCAACCGCGTCCTCAGAATCGGGATCGTCCAACGAATTTTCCGGTTCGGCAAAGCAGTAATGATTCATCGATTGCAATCTGTTGTATTGATTCGATCGTTCTTCACCGATAAATGAGCGCAATGGGAACTGCATTCCGGCTGCTATAGGAATATTTCGATTTTCATACCGCAAAAGCCTTTTCACAAGTCGTGCACGATCCCGAGAAGGATATGTAACGGTCGTGATGGCTTTGATGTCCAATTCCGGACGCCGCAGGGCGAAAATAATTGCTAATAAATCATCGATATCTTGCCCAGGATCAGTATCAATCAGAATTTTTTCCATAAGCGGGAATTCCCATATGGGTTAAATTTTTGAGTTTTCATTTCCTTTGGCTGTTATTGAAATTCCCTCTGGAGTTGGTCAAACGGATTTCCAATGCCCTCCTTAAATCTCTCGGCAGGTGGTCGGGCGATCGCATACTTTTCTTGAGCGGTTTTTGCGAGACAAACAAAAGCTTTTGTGAATTGCGAAGCGGCGCGATTGCCTACAGGCCTTAAAAAGAGGTGGCGGGTTGGGTCAAGGGTTTTATGGGGGGGATTTTGGTTGTGGATTGTTTTTTTATTTCGGCGCACATGGCGTCAAATTGGGTTCGTGCTTTTTCGATTCCATTGGTGGGTGGAGAGTCTTTTTGCGCGGCAATTCGAGCATCGATTTCATTCAGTAGGGGATAAACTCCGCCAAAATTGAGTTCCCGGTCTCGCGCTGCGGCCAGCATGGATGGAATGATGTCATTCAGATTGTTGAACTCAAATGCATGCTCCAAGTACCAATCTTTCTGCCCTGTGGCACCCCAGTTATCGAGGGCTATATTGATTCGTTGCAGGACGGCGAAGGAATGGTAGCGCAGGTTGCCGTCCACCCATGGATCACCTGCGTAAAGGAGGCAGGCATCCCGTACTTTGCGCAATGAGGCAAGGTCGTCGGCGCTTAATTCCGCCAAGCCGCCATCACCCGCAGGTGGTGGCGCTGGGAGCAGTTCGGCAAATGGATCGGCAAGGTCGTCAGGTGTCTTCGGTTTGCCGTCGGGACCGTTGGGGCCGTAGAGAACGAACTGGATTGCCTTATCAAGGTCAAGATTTTGACCGCGCGCGGCTCGCAATCCAACGATCAGATCCAGGCTTGCCTGTTGGAGATCGCGGAAGTCGGAACTGCGGCGAAATTCATCGGCAAATTGTGGGAGGGCTTCCTTCGGTTTCCCGGTGAAGAGAAAGGTGTAGGCTCGGAGTCGAGAGGCTGCCGGGGTATCGCCCGCCTGTTTTAGCATGGTTTCAAAGGCTTGTTCCCGGTTTGGAAGTGCCGGGTATCCGATGGAATCCATGGGATTGGTTGCGCCGCCTGCGGGGCCGGATTGCTGAAAAGCCAGGAATTGGTTGGCTCGGTCCACTTTCTTGTCCAGAGCACTGAGAATATTGGCGGCAAGAATGATGCTGTCGTTGAATGTGTAGGGGTTGGGGGCTCCGTCCAGGCAGAGGTGGACGGCTTTTGCCGCTTCGGCCAGATCGCCTTTTTTGGCGAGTGTTTCCGCGATGTTTCTTTGGGCGTTATACCAGCTGTCCGGTGCGACATCCGGGAGTTCCACCAAAATGCGTTCATACAGATGCACTGCGTCGTCAAATTTGTGGTCGTTGACGGCGGCTTGAGCTTCCGCAAAGAGTGCTCCTGCCATGCCTCCCTGGGCGTAAGCTTCCCGCTCGGGATGTTCTTTTTCAATGCGTTGGTAAAGTTGTATGGCGTCATCGTACTTGTGGTCGTTGGCTGCGGCTTGTGCTTTCTCGAAGAGCGCATCGGCGATACGGGATTGGGCCTCAGCTTCCCGCTCGGGATGTTCGGTTACGATGCGTTGGTAAAGTTGTATAGCGTCGTCATACTTGTGTTGGCTTCTCGCTTTTTGAGCTTCTTTGAACAAGTTGTTGACGACCTCATTGGGGTTGGCGCTCCATGCGGACGGGGCTAACAGGCAAGCTATAAGTAGAATGGTTGCGAGTTGTTTCATGGGGAGGAATCACCTGTCGGTGGAAGGAGCGATAGCCAATCCATAAGGAGGGTGACGGGCTCACCACCATCACCTGAAATGATGATTTTGTGCAGTTTGGTTGTCTGGAATTGTGAGATTTGTTTTCCCAAGAGTTTGTCGATCGGGATGGAGACGGTTTTGTATTCGGAGTTGAGTCCTCCTGGTATGCCATCCTGGAGGACGTCGACGCGATCCGTGGTTGTTGGGGCGGAGAGTGTGGGATTGTCGCAAAGTTGCAGGTATAGTTTTTTGGGTGGAGTGCCATCGCTGACTCTGAGGCCAAAGGAGAGTTTTTGATATCCGGTGATGTCGCCATCCCAGGGAGCGATGTCAAAGGTGACGGACCAAGGTCCATGTCCAGCGTGAATGCTCAAGGATTTTGTCACGCCCTTGTGAAGTTTCTCTGGATTTGGAACGGATTCAGTTGTGACATCTCCCTCAGTCGTGCATTGAATGTCATGGTAGCGGCCCCAAAAAACCTTGCTCTCAATTTTGGGATAGATACCCACCACTCCGACGGCTCCCTGATGGGTGCCATCTGCAAAGGTTGCGGAAACTCCCATGGCAACCCGACCCGGTAGCCAGGTGCGCCAATCGTACCTTTCATGGTTCACCGGATGATAACAGAATGTAAATCCGTAGACGCCATCGTTTGCAGCGCCATCATCGTGCTTGCCATCATCATACATGGGAGTGGCGGAAGTGCCGCCAAAGCGGCTTAAGTCCACCGTGACGGAGGTCGGGGGAGTTGGCTTGAGTGGTAGACGGGCGGTGATGGTAATTTGGTTCTCATGATAGAATGCTGCGACATCTCCCAGACGTTGGCAGAGTTCTGTAGCTGCTTTGGATATGTGGGAGTTGGACGAACGCAAAAAGTCGGAGAATGCGGTGATTTCTTCTTCCAGGGATTTTCGTGTGTCGATGGGTGGTTGGAAGGCGGCGGGGGTGACGTTGACGTTTGGAACGGTCGCATCGGGACGGCCGATCAGGAGGGATTCGTTGATGGCGGCGTAGAAGACCGTGCCATTGGCATTCGGGCGGACGGCTGCGCCTTCCTTGATAAAGGCGCCTACGGGCAGTCCGCTGTAGGCATGAGTGGTGGCGAGATCGTCGGTGGTGAAGATGAGTCCGAGTTGGGATGGGTTGTAAAGGCAGAGATTCAGAGCGTCGGCACTGGAACCCCATGTCGTGGCGACACTGGACCAGCTTTCGTCTTTTGCTCCAATGGGTTTGACGTCAGGGGTGAATTGCGCGTTGTCCACGCGATAAAGACCGCTGTCCGAAGTGGCTACATACAGGGTGTTTGTGAGGGTGAGAGAAAAGGCCATATCCGTCAACATGGAGTCGTGCATGGTCTCCACGACAGGTTCTCCGAGTGTGCTGCAGACGTAGAGGTTGTGGATGTCGGGGTCTGCTTTTGTTGAACCGAACAGGTATAATTCCCTTGAATCTCTTTCCCGTGCTAACAGACGGTAAAAGAAAAAGTCGGGATTCAGGATATCCCATGTCTTACCGGCGTCGCGGCTTCGGGATATCCCTCCGGCTGCGGTACCGTGAACGGCCAGCAGGGTTAGGTGAAAGGTGTCGGCGGGATAGACGATGATGTCTTCCGTCTCATCAGCGGCCATTCCATTTGCTTTTGAGCCGAGTTGATGGAAGGTTTTGCCTGCATCGGTGGTGACCCATATTCCTTTGGTCTTGCTGGCAAGGTAAAATGTGTCGGTGTCCGTGGGATGAAATTCGACTTTTTGGATGAGTCCCACTTTTTCAACGCTTGCTTCCGGCAGGGGTTGCCAAGTGCGCCCGGAGTCGTCACTCAAGAACAAGCCGTTGCGGGTCGTCACAACGACTCGTTGTGTCAAAAGCGGGTGTGGGAAAACGCCTTTCACTTGTTTTACGTCGGGGTTTTCATTCCAAGTTAGCTGGAGTGGCGGGTAGGCGGTCTTATCGCGGTACAGGGGGTTCACGGGTGTGGCGTTGACTTCTTTGGAGTAATCGCTGGTGCCGTTGGGATTGGTCGACTGGATTTTGTAGTAGTAGGTGACGCCGCCCTCTCCTTGATCTCGGTAATTATCCGCGGTAACGTCGGTTGCGAGAAGGTTGGCGGGATTGGCGCCGGGGGTGGTGCTGCGATAGATATTGTAGCTGGATGCGCCGGGCACTTTTTCCCAACTCAAGTTTATCCAGGTCCAGTCTTCTCGGCGACGGGAATCCCCTGGAACAGCTGTCACCTCAGTCGGCGTGGCCGGGGGGGTGATGTTGGGGTGGATGGCGGGTTCATTTTTATCGGCGATGATATTGAAATTGGCGACCCCAATCTGGGTGTCCCGTCCGAATGTGGTGATGGCCACGACTCCGGCATAAGCCGTTGCGGCATTGGTGAAGGCCGTGGTATGGAACACGGAGTAATCACTGGAGCTGTCTTCCAGTTTGACGTTCGAAATGGCACCGGTGGAGGTATCCACATCATAGGAGAGGCGATGTAATTTCTTGAGGTCAAAGGTTCCAGTGTACTTCACGCTGGTTGAGGGGGTTCCATTTTGATAGAGGACAAGGGTGCCATTGGCGGCGGCATCGCTCCCTCCGCAGACCAGCTTCAAGCCGGTAAAGTTTTTTTCCACGGATTCGGAAGGTAGAGCGGAGTAAAATCCAAGAGCCGGATGTGCGTTTCCTGGGAAAGAGGCGAGATCGGCGTAAATGGTGAATCGTTGGGGTTTGATATAAGTTCCCTGATTTGATAGTGGAATGACGATGGCGCCGGTGGAATTGCCTGAGCAGGTCAAATAGGCCATGGGGGCGGTAGGGATGTCAGGAACGGTTCCAAGGGCGGGAACACAGCCATGGCCTTTGCCGCTGGAGATGGCCGACCAGGTGACTCCCGGCAGATTTTTTGTGTCAGGCCATCGATTTTCCACGGGCGCTTTATCTGCACCATTGAATGTGTCGGAGATAACGGTCTGTTCTGCTTGCGCAAATGGACAGACCAAGAAAAGCCATGTGAGTGACCAGAAGAGTGGACGGGTCCTTTTCATCACCGACGTAAAAAAAGGCTCGTCAGGGGAGTGGAAAGGATCAAAACGGCGATTCATGGATGAGGAGTCGCGGGCTGGCCGAGGATGGTGTGTGAGGCCAGATAGCCCGGGTCTTTGGGATTCTGGCCCAAAATGAGTTGCAAGCCTTTTTCACCGAGTATCGAGACGCCGATGGGTGTACCGCAATCTTCCAGCGTGGCGTGTTCATCAATGATGCGGCGTTTCTGCCATGCTTCGGTTATCTGGCCGTCAGGTGGTTGGATGTCAACCACAGCGTCCTCCACGGTTCGGTTACTGGTCGGGTCGAGCTTGCGCATCGGCTGATCCGAGTAAAGCTTTTCGAATATCTCGACGGTTTCTTTCCCGCTGGCTTTCCAAATGGTGGGTTGGGGATGCATCGGGTCGGGTTTGTCCGGGCCGGTACACGACCAACGGACTATCCAGAGGGCGGTCTGTTGAGCCGCCCAGTTATAGGCTTCCAACAGGGTGATGGTGCCGTTTTTATCCGCATCGGCACGTTTTGATTCGAGTCCACGCAGGAAGAATTCCGCGAAAATCGGTTCCTGGATTTCTGTCGGGCTGGTGGCCGTTATGTTGACGCGGTCGGATGAAACAAGAAATTTGAGAAAGTCGCCTGAGATGGCGGAGAAATTCAGGATGACTTGGTTCTTTGACGGCATGGCATCCAGTGCGGTGGCGAGCTGCTTGGCGGTCAGGTCGGGACCGGGCAGCGTGAGTTTGGGCATCTCGCCGTCCATTTCTCCGTGGCCGACGATGAATAGGATGAATTGATCCTGTGGTCTGGAACGTTTTGCGAATTTACCGAGGGCGTCGATGATGGCTGCGGTGGTTGCATGGTCGTCGGAAAGAAGGGTGATGTTCCCCGCTGGCACTCCAGCGTTTTTTGTGAGGTAGGTTTGGAATCGGGTTAACCAGTCGTGATACCAGCGACTGTACGGATCTCCTGCCAGCCCGCCGACCAGCAGTGCGTAGCATTGGGCTGGGGCTGGTTGTTCATTCGGTTCGGCCAGGGTCGTGTGCGGCAAAACGAGAAATACGAAAAGCAGGGTGATGAACAGGCGTTTGATCATGGATTAGTGGGTGAGGAAATAGATGATGACGTTGATGCCCATTTTGATCGCCTGTGTATTCTTTTCCGGGGTAAAAAAGTGGAAGGTCCAGCCGCAATGAATATCACCTGAGCTGAGCCAGGTCATGATCCGCCCTGTGCCGGGTTCGAAGAGTCCATGTGCTCCGTGCGGAACTCCCTGCAATTCGGGGCACCCTTCCGGGAAATCAAAATAGTTATGGAAGATTTCGTGGTCGTACGGGATTTTCCTCATGGGATTGTCGGGATAAAGCTTGTTGATCAGCTTGGAATAGCACAGGAAAAAAGCGTCCCGGGTGGCGGCGGTTGTACCCATGCAATCGTCTGCCAGAATGAATCCACCCCGTTCGAGAAACTCGTGGAGATTTTTTTCCTCATCAGGAGGCAGTACGAAGCCTCCGCCCGCTGTCATGAATACGAAGGGGTTGAGACACATGTCGTCGAAATCTCCAAGGCGGACGATTTTTGGCTCCATGCTGATATTGAGGTTGGTCAGCCGCTTCAACTCACGGCGCAAAACGGCGTCGCCGTCCGGGCTGATGTCCCAATGTTTCGGGGTGCCGTCGATCGTGGTGAATTGCAACCGGGGAAAAACGAATTTACCGGTTTCGTCTGTTTTGTCGGCACGGGCTGTCGAAGGGTAGAATGAGGCGAGCAGTGAGCCGAACAGGAGTCCTCCGCCGATGGATTTTGCACCGAGTTCGAGAAAGCGGCGGCGGGAGAGAGTCTCGATTTTTTCCAACCCTCCGGCGATTTCTTCCATGGAGCGTTTATAGGCGTCAGTGTTTTTGACTTTATCGAAACCGACGATGGTCGGATGCCCGGGGTCGTCGTCTGCAAGGATGGAGGAATTTGTGGAAAGTGCCGATGGATAGTGTGAGACAGGAGGCCGTTTGTGGATCGCGGAATTGTTGTCTGCGATTGTTTTCTTGAAGCTCTCCGGTTGTTCAGATGAAGGTTTGATGTTTTTCATTGGCTTGTCCCCATGTGTTTTTTCTACTTCCACTTTAGTCCTGTTTTTGGCTCTATGCCAGCCCCGATCTGCGGCGAATCAACCATTCAGCCACCATAAATCCAAATACCAGCAGAAATAGAACGGGCATATCCCAAATTTCCTTGTCATCGGGTTCCATGCCTGCCGTGCGTGCGCCCTGTACGGCTTTTGCGATTTCGGGAGGTAATTCCCGAGCATCCTTAAAGTCGTAGTAGCGTCCGTCAGCGATTTTTGCCATGGCCCGCAAGGCATTTTCTTTTAGTCCGGCATCGGCCTGTTCAACGGTTGGTTCGGAAACGCGGAAGTCGGTTTCCACCGGCTTCAGATCCCAGCCGTCGACATGGACGGAGACGCGGTAATCACCTTCGTCCTGTGGTATATATTGAGCCTGATAGACGCCTTCCTCTGACAGAATCCAGTCCATGGGCACGTCTTCGTGGTTGCCGAGAGGGTCGGTGATCGTGGCTGTGATGGTGGCGTCATCCACGGGTTGTAAATCTTTTGCAAGGGCTGTGGCTCGAATGGTGGCGGGTTTGCCGGGGGCGTAGACATCGGCATCGGTTTCGACGGTGAGGCGTTCCTTTGCTCCCACGGCGAGCCATCGGACAAGTTGCTTCCAGAATTTTTCATGGAATTCAACGATCGATGGCACGGATACGCGCCAGTACCACGAGCCGCCTGACATGAATGCGGCCACGCGCCCTTCACCGTAGTTTTGGACGGCGAGTACTGGCTTGTTGTCCGTTTCGCTCGTCAGCAAAGTCATGGCGCCAGCCTTTACCCCGGCCACCGGTGTAATGCCGATCAGGGGAGGGGCTTCGTCCCAGAGTGCGCGATTGGCTTCGGGGTCGAGCGAAAGGCGCATGACCGGGTGGACGGCTATGCCCTGTGCAACATGCGCCTTGTATTGTTTATCCGAGTAGGGTCCGTCGTTTGGAGTGATTTCCACCGGCAGCATTTTTGCGATGGGGGTGTTGGCATATTTGCCGAGTCCGAATGAGTTCACGCCACCGAGCATCATCAGACCGCCGCCACGGGTGCGGACAAATTCTTCCAGCATGGCCAGTTGTGCGGGGGTGAAATAGGAAGCTTCGATATCGCCCAGGATGATGGCCTGAAAGGCGTAGAGTTGCTCGACGGTGGTGGGGAATCCCTTTGCCAGATACGCTTCGCTGTCGTTCGCACCCTGGACATAAAAACGGTTGTCGCCGAGTCGCAGCAGGCCCACGAGCCGGAAGTCATTGTCGCCGTAGAGCGCACGCCGCAGGAATCGGTATTCCAGTCGCGGGCTTCCCTCAACGTACAGTACGGGAAGGCGGTCATCTCGGATATCCAGGACGAAATCTCGGGTGTTGTTTGTGACATTCTTCTCGTCCTTTCCGGGGGCGATGGAGATGCGGTAGGTGGCCGAGCCTTCCTGATCGGGAGTGAAAAACAGCTTCACTTGTTCAAGGTCGGTATTTGGATTGGGGATAATTTTGTGGGTCGCTATCACCGTGTCTCCGCGGTTGACGGTTATATCGAACGGATCTTTGTAGCCCGTATGCCGCACGGTCACTTCGACCTGTACCTCGGAGTTGCGGCGGACACGTTTTGGGGCGACCACTCGCACCACTTCATAATCATTCGGAGGGTTGGGATTGCCCAGGCCGATCACGTACAATGGGACTCCGCGATCCTTGAGGATGGCAGCCGCGTCCTCCATGGTTCCTCCCGTATTGCGACCGCCATCGGTGATCAGAACGACTGCAGCCAATGGCATTCCGCGCAATTCCGATTCCATGTCATGAATCCCGCGAAAAATATTCGTGAAAAGGCCGTTTGGTTTTAATTCAGCCGTTGCGGTAATCCGCCGGACGTCCTGGTCGAACCCATAAACCATCACCTTTGCGCTTTGGTTTAAGGCTTTGAGGAGTCCTTCATTGTGGGTGCTTTCGCCCAGTAATAACTGTTTTGCAGCATCCATGCGGGAGATCGGATCGCCGTTGCCCGGCGTTGCCACATCGGTAATTGCCATTGAACGGGATGTGTCCACGAGAACCACGGTGAAGACATCCTCGCGGCTGCGCATTAATCGCATGGCCGGAATGCCCAGTAGGAATAATAAGACGAGGATAAATGCGATCCGCAAACCAAGAACGACCTGCCAGGCTCTCGGCGTCGTCCGTTTCGTTACGATCCGGTAGATGAACCAAGCCGCTGCCGACAGTGCCAGAAAAGCCAGCAGGAGCACTTGGGGAGAAAAGGGACCGGTGAATATCAGTTGTCCCTCACGGAACTGATTCAGTGGAAGATTAAAAATAGTCTGGAACCAGTGCATGATGTTTAGTGATTTTCCCCCGCTTCAGTCGGACGGGAGACTTGGGATAGAACTTCAAAATATTTGTTCACAAACTGGCGGTAAGCGGGGGGACATTCCTCGCGCTGGGAGGAAAACAATTTTTTTGCTTCCGTCTTTGCTTCCATTTCGGCTTCGAGCTTTTCGCTGATGTGGCTCAGGGCTACAGTAACGTCCTGAAGAAGTTTTGGATCTACAAGCAGACGCTTTTCCAGTTCATCCTTGTCCATCGTCATCTCTTTTTTGAGCAGGTCGATGTCGTTTTGATTTACGATGTCTCGCTGCGTTAGTCCCATGACAAGATGATTGGCTTGGTAGGCCAGCGTTTGTGCTGCGGCCTTGCGATCTGCTTCACTCAACTTGCTCTGTCCCTGAGCGGGAGCTTCACCTGGGGCTTTACCAGCAGCCTTGCCGGGAGCTTCATCTGGGGCTTTACCAGCAGCCTTGCCGGGAGCCTCGCCTGGGGCTTTACCAGCAGCCTGGCCGGGAGCCTCGCCTGGGGCTTTGCCAGCAGCCTTGCCGGGAGCCTCGCCTGGGGCTTTGCCGGGAGC
>Ga0187810_10000879_pt1 | contig 10833 bp, 8 predicted proteins | sample NC_wetland_sal_i_9_FD_132963 | JGI IMG/M metagenome (GOLD analysis project Ga0187810, IMG submission 132963) | Wetland sediment microbial communities from Neuse River Estuary, North Carolina, USA - ASW_5 | ecosystem: Environmental > Aquatic > Freshwater > Wetlands > Sediment | place: USA: North...
GACGCGCGTCCCATCGTGCTCGACGCCGGCGAAGGCACCAAAAGCTTCCGCTGGCTGGAGAAGCTGACGAGCGAATTGCTGGCGACGGGCGTGGATCGCGGCGGGCTGATCGTCGCGCTCGGCGGGGGTGTCATCGGCGACCTGACGGGTTTCGCGGCCGGCGTGTTCAAGCGCGGTGTCGATTTCGCGCAGGTTCCGACCACCCTCCTGGCGCAGGTGGATTCCTCCGTGGGCGGCAAGACCGCCATCAACGTCAGCGAAGGCAAAAATTTGGTCGGCGTCTTTCATCAGCCGCGGATCGTGCTGGCGGACACCCATCTGCTGGGCACCTTACCCAAGCGCGAGTTGCTGGCGGGCTACGCCGAGGTGGTGAAATACGGCGCACTGGGCGATGTCTCGTTCTTCGAATGGCTGGAGTCCAATGCCGCCAAGGCGCTGGACGGCGAGCCGGAGGCGATCCTGCATGCCGTCGCCCATTCCTGCCGGATGAAGGCGGACATCGTGGAGCGCGACGAGCACGAAGCGGGCGTGCGGGCGCTGTTGAACCTCGGGCACACCTTCGGGCACGCGCTGGAAGCGGCGACGGGCTTCTCCGACCGCCTCCTGCATGGGGAAGGCGTGGCGGTGGGCATCGCGCTGGCGTTCCGGCTCTCCACCAAGCTGGGCCTGTGCCCTGGCCAAGACACGGAACGCTTCATCCGGCACATGAAGGCCATCGGATTACCTGCTGAAATCGCTGACATTCCCGGCGAGCGGCCGGCGCCCGATGTTCTCCTCTCTCATATGGCTCACGACAAGAAGGCCAGGGACGGCAAGCTGGTGTTCGTCCTGGTCCGCGGCATCGGCCAGGCGTTCGTGACGGCCGATGTGCCGACGGACGCGGTGCGGGACGTGCTGACAAATGCCTGAGACTATCTACGTCTATCTGCTCGCTGAGGGCACGGACGTGTGGGCCCCAGTGGAGGCCGATCACCTCCACGGCGATGTTTATCGAATCAAAGGCGACCGGGAAAAAGACGCCCAACCACAGTTTGGGCCGGGGTCGCTTGTTCGCTGCCGCCGCCAGACCCTATCAGGCAACGAATGCTTGGTCGCGTACGAGCGAGCACAGTAATCCTAGATCGTCATGGCCGCCCTTGAGGCGGCCATCCAGCCTTTTCAGTTCGTAGACGCGCGACGGCTGGATGGCCGGGTCGAGCCCGGCCATGACGAAAATGGGATAGGATGCAGCCCAGACTTCGAGGTTCGCCATGGACACCATGCTTCTGCTCACATTCGGCGCGGTCGTCATTCTGATCGGGCTGTCGGCGTTTTTCGCCGGTTCCGAGACCGCGCTGACGGCGGTATCGCCCGGTATGATGCACCAGCTCGAAATCGACGGTTCGCCGGCGGCGAAATCCGTCAATCGCCTCTTGGGAAACCGCGAACGGCTGATCGGGACTGTGCTTCTGGCCAACACCTTCATCAATATTCTGGCCTCGTCGCTGGCAACGTCGGTGCTCGAGGAACGCTACGGTCATCCGGCCGTAGCCATCGTCGCTCTGGTCATGACCGTTCTGGTCCTGATTTTCGCCGAGGTGCTGCCGAAGACGCTGGCGATTGCCCGCACGGACCGCTTTGCCCTCGCCGTCGCCCGGCCGCTGTTGAGCGTGGTCGCCGTGCTTGGCCCGGCGGTCGGCACGGTGCAGAAACTCGTCTGGGGAATGCTGAAGCTGTGCGGCGTCGACGGCGACAACAAGGGCATCGTTGCCGACGAAGTGCACGACGAAATCCGCGGCACCGTTTTCCTGCGCCACAAGGAAGGCTCCGTGGAGCGCGAGAGCCGCGACATGATCTCGGGCGTGCTCGACCTGCGCGACCTGACGGTTGCGGACGTGATGACCCACCGCAAATCCATGATGACGATCTCGGCCGACCAGAATGCCGAGGAGATCGTGCGGGCGCTGATGGCCACCCACCACGCGCGCGTGCCGGTCTGGCGCGACCAGCCGGAGAACATCATCGGCATCCTCTATACCAAGGATATGGTTCGCGCCGCGATGGGCAATCGCGAGGCGTTCAAGGGATTGGACGTGAAGACGCTGATCGCGCCGCCCTGGTTCGTGCCGGAAACGATGGGCCTGGAGGAGTTGCTCGATGCCTTCCGCGAGCGCCGTTCGCATTTCGCGCTGGTGGTCGATGAATATGGCGTAATCCTGGGGCTGGTTACGCGCGAGGACATCCTCGACGAGGTGTTCGGCAAAATCCCCGACGAGAACGAAGTGCGCAGCCAGGCGGGCATCCGTCCACAACCCGACGGCTCGTTCCTGATCGACGGCGCCGTTCCGATCCGCGACATCAACCGCGCGATGGAATGGAATCTGCCCGACGAGGAAGCGACGACCCTGGCCGGGCTCGTGATCCACGAGGCTCGGGCCATCCCGGACGTGGGCCAGCGCTTCGCCTTCTACGGCTTCAAGTTCGAGGTGCTGAAGCGCCTGCGCAACCAGATCACGATGCTGCGGGTGGTGGCGCCGGAGACGGTGACGAGAGCGGCGGCGGAGCAGCGCACCACAGGGCGATGACTCGAGATTGTCGCAACTTCTCTTCATGCTACAATCCCGGTGCGGGGATTTTGGGGAGGGGCAAGCATGCGGGCAACAGCGTGGCTGTCGGCGATGCTCGTTGCGTTGGCCGGCGTTGGTTGCGATGCGTCGGACGCCTTGTCTGGCCCTCCGCTTTTTGCGGCGTTCAAGACCTTGTGCATCGACACCGGCGCTGCGCCCGATGCCGCCGATGAGGCGCTGCGCAAGGCTGGAGCCACGCTGAAGGTCAACGCTAGCGACGACACGCTGCGTCCCGACGTCGTAAAAATGAACATCTGGAACGCGCGCTTCGTCGGGCACGACATGATGATCGCGACGGGGCGCGAGGACCACAGAGCTATCGGCAAATCTCCACCCGTCCATATCGAAAGCTGCAGTATCACCAGCTACGCAAACGAAGACGCCGGCGTTGGCGAAATCCGCAAATGGGTCGGAATTGAACCCGATGTCTATAGCCAGCTCGACGGCGCCACCTACACTTACGAGATGGTCGACGGGCAGAAGCATCGGCTCCCGGACGGCGATTGGGGTCTAAAAGCCCAAGCTTCCGGTCGACTGTGGACGCTGACCCTGCACAGGTTTCCTGACGGTGCCATGGTATCCTTGGCTCGCCATCAAACGACGAACTTCACGGGCCGGAATTAGGGTTCCCCGGGCGCGAGCGTCGTCAGGGTGAGCGCGTGCACCTGGGTTCTCAGTTCGTCGGCGAGCACGGCATAAACGCGCCGCTGGCGCTCCACGCGTGACAGCCCGGTGAACGTGGGAGACACGATCCTCACGCTGAAGTGCGTTTCGCCGCCGTGGCGATGCCCGGCATGCCCCTCGTGCCGCGCACTGTCATCCTCGATCACGAGTTCGGCCGGCGCGAACGCCTCGGTCAGCTTGCGACGGATCGTATCGGTCACGGACATTATCGACCTCATTCTGGGGAGCCCTTTTACCCCGTCCTTCGGGATGGCCGTATTACGGCCTCTTCACGATCAGGGCAAAATGGCGCTCCGAAGGACGTACTCGTCCAAATCGTTCTGTCAAGCGCTTCGTTTCCTTGTTTTTTCATACTTCGCACCCATAATCGGGCCATGGCGAAAGCGAGTTACAGTCCGCGCTTCGGGCGCGACATCCGGATCAAGCCGGACGTTCCCCAGCCGCCTGTCCGCAGCCGCGCTTGCGCCATCAAAGGGTGCGAGGGCGAAGGCGCCTATCGCGTTCCCAAGAGCCGCGACCAGCTTTCGACCTATATGTGGCTCTGCCTTCGGCACGCGCGCGAACACAACGAGCACTGGGATTACTTCGCCGGAATGAGCGACGAGGAGATCCGCAGCTTCCAGAACGAGGCCGTGATCGGGCATCGTCCGACCTGGCCGATCGGCAAACGCGCGGCGGGGCTTCCCGGGGGGCACGGCACCTATCATGTCGAGGACGGATACGCCGTTTTCGGCGATTTAAAGGAGCAGCAACAGCCGCGCCGGCCCGTAAGGGTAGTGACCCGCCTGCAGCGGCAGGCCTTCGACATTCTGGACCTCGATACCTCGGCGACCTTGAACGAAATCAAGGCCCGGTATAAGGAACTTGTGAAGCGTTTCCACCCCGACGCGAACGGCGGCGACCGGGGCACCGAAGAGCGTCTGAAGCAGGTAATTAAGGCCTATGGCATATTGCGCGCCTCTGGCCTTACCTAAAGAGGGCTCTGGGCGCCCTCCCCTCCATACGCAGCGGCCGTATTACCGGACTTAAGACGATGAGCACTGAGACGCAGGGTCTCGATCCTTCACTGGTGCCCGACACGTTCGTCGACGTGAAGAAGGCATTCTCGATCGACGCGAAGATGAAGGTCCCGGCCTTTTCCAAAGGCAACGAGTACGTGCCGGATCTCGATCCGGCCTACCAGTTCGACCGCGATACCACGCTGGCGATCCTGGCGGGCTTCGCATTCAACCGGCGCGTCATGATCCAGGGCTATCACGGCACCGGCAAGTCGACCCATATCGAACAGGTCGCCGCGCGCCTCAACTGGCCGTGCGTGCGCATCAACCTCGACAGCCACATCAGCCGCATCGATCTGGTGGGCAAGGACGCCATCGTCATCAAGGACGGCCAGCAGATCACCGAGTTCCGCGAAGGCCTGTTGCCGTGGGCGCTGCAGCATCCCGTGGCGCTGGCGTTCGACGAATACGACGCCGGCCGGCCGGACGTGATGTTCGTGATCCAGCGCGTGCTGGAGGTGCAAGGCAAGCTGACCTTGTTGGATCAAAACCGGGTTATCAGGCCGCATCCGGCGTTTCGCCTGTTCTCGACCACCAACACCATCGGCCTGGGTGACACCACGGGCCTCTATCACGGCACGCAGCAGATCAACCAGGGCCAGATGGACCGCTGGAGCATCGTGGCGACGCTCAATTACCTCAGCCACGACAGCGAAGTGGACATCGTGCTGGCCAAAGTGCCGACCTATTCCTCGCCCGAGAAGAAGAAACAGGTTTCCTCTATGGTCCGCGTCGCCGACATGACCCGCAACGCGTTCATCAACGGGGACCTCTCCACCGTGATGAGCCCGCGCACCGTGATTACCTGGGCAGAGAACGCCGACATCTTTGATGACATCGGCTTCGCCTTCCGGCTGACTTTCCTCAACAAGTGCGACGAGCTGGAGCGCCCCACGGTGGCCGAGTTCTATCAGCGCGCCTTCGGAGAAGAGTTGCCGGAAAGCGCCGCAAAGGTGCTAGTGGCATGACCTCGCTGTCATCGCCCGCAACTGCGGGCGACCCAGTTGAGTTCTGTTCGATCTTGCAGGTTGCACCTGGACGGCCTGCAGTTGCGGGCCATGACAAGTTCTGTTCGGCTCCGCTCCAATGAAATCGGAAAATCCATCCGAGCTCTTCAAGCGCGCCGTGGGCGCCGCGGTGCGGGCGCTGGCGGGCGAGCCCGATTTGGAAGTCACCTACTCTGCCGAGCCGAGCGAAGTGAAGGGCCATAAAGCGCGGCTGCCGCTACCCACGCGCAACCTGCCGCCGGGCGAAGTGGCCATCGTGCGCGGCGCGGGCGACGCCTGCGCGTTGAAGCTTGCGTATCACGAAGACAAGGTGCATCGGCAGTTCCGCCCGGCGCAGCCGGACGCCGCCGCGTTGTTCGAAGCCGCCGAGCAGGCCCGCGTCGAGGCCATCGGATCGCTGGCGATGGACGGTGTGGCGCAGAATCTCGCCGCCAATCTGGAAGCCAAGATTGCGGCACGCGGTCTGGTGCGGGCGCGCGACAGGAAGGAAGCGCCGCTTCCCGACGTGCTCGGCCTGATCGTGCGCGAAAAGCTCACCGGCAAGCCGCCGCCGGACGACGCGCTGCCGGCCGTGGAACTGTGGCGCGATTTCATCGAGCAACGTGCGGGTTCCGACCTCGACAAGCTTCTGCCGGCGTTGCGCGACCAGAAGGCATTCGCCAAGGCGACGCGCTCGGTGCTGCGCGATCTCGACATCACCGACGAGGGCGACGAGCAATCCGAGAACGAAGAAAACGCCGAGGAAAGCGATCAGGCCGCGGAGAACCAGGACGGCAGCGGCGAACAGGATTCCTCCGGCGACACGACCTCCACGGAAGCGGAGACGCGTGAAACGGAAGGCGACGAAGGCGATGCCGCCGCAACCGATGCGCGGGTCGAGGACAAGGACCTATCCGACGGGGAGAATCCCGACGAAGGCCTCAGGCCCTGGCGGCCGGACATCCCGTTCTCGGACCAGGACAACTGGGGCTACAAGATCTACACGACCCAGTTCGACGAGGTGATCGCGGCGACCGAGCTTTGCGACACCGACGAGCTGGCACGCCTGCGCAATTTCCTCGATCAGCAGCTGCTGTCGATGCAAAGCGTCGTCGCGCGTCTCGCCAACAAGCTGCAACGCCTGCTGCAGGCGCAACAGAACCGCTCCTGGCAATTCGATCTCGAAGAGGGAATCCTCGACGCCGCGCGGCTGTCTCGCGTGGTGATCGATCCGATGCACCCGCTCTCTTTCAAGCAGGAAGACGAAACGAACTTCCGCGATACCGTGGTGACGCTGCTGCTCGACAATTCCGGATCGATGCGCGGCCGTCCGATCATGGTGGCCGCCATGTGCGCCGACATCCTGGCGCGCACGCTGGAGCGCTGCGGCGTGAAAGTCGAAATCCTGGGCTTCACCACGCGGGCGTGGAAGGGTGGCCAGGCCCGCGAGAAATGGATCGCCGACGGCAAGCCGGCACAGCCAGGCCGCCTCAACGATCTGCGCCACGTCATCTACAAGGGGGCCGACGAGCCCTGGCGGCGTTCGCGCAAGAACCTCGGCCTGATGATGCGCGAGGGCCTGCTCAAGGAGAACATCGACGGCGAGGCGCTGATGTGGGCGCACAACCGGCTGATCGGCCGTCCCGAGCAGCGCAAGATCATGATGGTGATCTCCGACGGCGCGCCGGTGGACGACTCCACGCTGTCGGTCAACACCGGCAATTACCTGGAGCGCCATTTCCGCAAAGTCATCGAGGACATCGAGAAGAAGTCGCCCGTTGAACTGGCCGCCATCGGCATCGGGCACGACGTGACGCGGCATTACAGCCGCGCCGTCACCATCGTCGACGCGGAACAACTCGGCGGCGCCATGACCGATCAGCTCATCGGCCTGTTCGCCGAGGAAAAAACGCGCAACGGGCACTCCGCTGCCGGCAAACGGCACGCGCGCGGGCGCAGCGCGGCTTGACGGAACTCTTCGGCCGCGACGCGGAACCTGACAAGCCGTCAGTGCCGACGACGTTCGCGGAACCCGTCGATGATCGTTAGCAATACTGACAATAACGCGTAACCGGTCCGACACAATCCGCACGCACAGTCCCGTGGCAGCCCATTCCAGTCACAAGGGGACCCAACGAAATGAAGTTCCGCCTCGCGCTCGGCCTCTTGGCCGCCACCGCACTCGCCTCGCCCGCATTTGCCGGAGAGATAAAGACCGTTTTCGTCATCGACATGGAGAACCACAACCTGACCCAGCCGTCCGGGGTCACCAGCCCGGCGCAGCTCCTGGGCAATCCGGCCGCCCCGTACCTCAACAGCTTGATTACGCCCGGAAATCCCAACGCGGCACAAACCTCTTGGGCCGGCAATTACCAGAATGTGCTTTCGAATACCGGCGCGCACATCCATCCCTCCGAGCCGAACTACCTGTGGCAGGAGGGCGGCAGCAATTTCGGCGTGGCCAACGACGCCGACCCGTCGTCCAATTCGCCTGCCGTGGGCAACGCACCGTGCCTGTCGTGCGCGCTTCAGTCCAAAGGCATCAGCTGGAAGTCATATCAGGAAGACACCCAGCTCCTGACCACGGGTGGCCTCAACGCTACGGCCGGCAACGGCGTCACCAACGGCGCGATCAACGGCACCAACTCGAACCTGACGGGCACGGTCGCATCCAAGAGCCAGTGGACCGTGCCGCTGGTGAGCCTCTCCGGCACCTCGTCCAACTACACGAATGCCTATAACGGCAGCCACCAATACAACTTCGCCGCCAAACATGACGGCTCGCTGTTCTTCGACCAGACCAACGGCATCACCGACCACAGCGCGAACGGTGGCATCACCACCAATGCGGGCGGCACCGGAACGCAGGACGCCTCCAACCCGGAGTCCGGCCATTATGCGCCGCTGCAGCAGCTCACGACCGATCTCAACAACAACACGGTGGGGCGCTACAACCTGATCACGCCCGACCAGTATAACGATATGCACTCCGCGCTGACGGGAGGCTTCACCTATAACGGCACGAGCTACACCGGCGACCAGGCCGCAATCGCGCAGGGCGACAACTTCCTCAGCATGATCATCCCGCAGATCATGGCGTCGCAGGCCTACCAGGACGACGGCGCGATCGTGATCTGGTACGACGAAACCGAAGGCGGCGACACCTCGGACTTCACGATTCCGGAGATCGTCATCTCGCCGCTGGCGATGGGCAACGCCTACGAGAGCGACGTCCTGTTAAGCCACACCTCGGACCTCTTGACCTGGGAAGAGCTGTTCGGCCTGGGCAATGCCGTGCCGACGGATCCGCGCGACATCCTGGCCCTCAACGATTTGAGTTCGCTGTTCAAGCCCGGTGCGATCCCCGAACCATCGCCCATGCTTCTGCTGATTCCCGGCCTCTTGGGCATCGGCTTCATCCGCCGCCGCCGCCGGACAGCCTGACCGGCCAATCGCCTGAGCAAGACGCGCCGCCTGGGCCGTGGCGCGTCTTTGCACAAACGGAAGGGAGAGGGTTATAAACCCACCCGTTTGGGCAGATCCTTCTCAGGTGATTCCATGAAAAAACAAATCTTTGCGCTCGCGGTCGTCGCCGCGTTCGCGTCCGCCGCATCTGCAGCCGAGCTCGATTTTGCACCGCTGAAGTCCAGCGACATCTATGCCGTGGGCGAACAAGTCGGCTGGACGGTGAGCCTTCCCTCATCCGTCACCACACCGCCCGCGTCGGCCTACACCTACACGATCAGGGCCAATTCGCTGGAACCGATCGGCAGCGGGACGTTCGACCTCGCCAAAGGCCCTGCCACGATCAAGTTCAGCCTCGATTACCCGGCCATGGTGTATGTCACCGTGGATCGCGCCGGCGGGCCGCCGCCGGGACGGCCGACGCCCGCGGACGCCAACAAAGTCAACGACGCCCTGAAGGCGCTGCTCGTCAAGAACGACCCCGCCCTCAAGGGGATTTTCGACAAGTATCCCGACTATTGCCTGGCCCCGGCGCCGTGCGGGGCGACCAGCCCCGACCTCGGCCCGTCGCCACTGCCCGAACCGCATGTCGCCATCGTCGGCGCCGCGGTCGCCCCGACGCAGATCGCGCCGTCGGCTTCGCGCCCGGCCGATTTCGACGCCTTCTGGGCCGCCAAGCTCGCCGAACTGAAGAAGGTCCCGATGCGCCCGGTGTTGGTTCAGCTGACGACGGCCGTCCCCGGTATCAATCTCTACATGGTGCAGCTCGACAGCCTGGGCTCGCACGTTCACGGCTATCTCGCCGTGCCGACCCGCAAAGGCACGTTCCCGGCGATGGTGGTCTATCAATGGGCCGGCGTTTACGCGCTCTCGCCCCAGACCTGCGCCAATCGGGCCGCGGAAGGCTGGCTGTGCTTCAACGTAGATTCGCACGACATGCCGCCCGATCAGGCCGCGGGCGCGCCGAAAAACTACTACGAGGTCGGCAACACCAGCCGCGAAACGTCGTACTTCCTCGCCATGTATCTGCGCGACACGCGCGCACTCGATTGGGTACGCACCCTGCCGCACTGGAACAAGAAGACCGTGGTGATCACCGGAACCAGCATGGGCGGCCAGCAGAGTCTCGTCACCGCGGGCCTCAATCCCGGCAAGATATCCGCTCTCGTGGTCAACGAGCCGTCGGGCGGGGACTCGAACGCCGAGTTGCACGGCCGCAAGCCGGCCTATCCGAACTGGGCGATCAGCGATCCGAAAGTCGCGGAGACGGCGCGTTATTTCGATACGGCGAACTTCGCCACGAAGATCAACGCGCCCACGCTTCTGGCCGTCGGCTTCATCGATACGATCTGTCCGCCCGCGACCGTGCTGAGCGCGTTCAACAAGATTCCCGCGCCGAAAGAGCTCGTGCCGATGCTGGAGTCCGATCACAACAATTACACGCCGGACAAGCAGGGCGCATTCCTGTCGCGCTCGGAGGATATCTTCGCCACGCTGTTGCATGGCGGGCGCTTCGTGCCGAATCCGAATCCGGCGTTGGGGAAGTAGAAGCAGCTTGTCATCCCGGCCAAGCGCGTGCCTTAGCGCGCGCCGAGCCGGGGCCCACTTTGAAGAAGGTCGAATTTTGGGGGGTAGGGCCCGGGCCTCGTGTCCTTCGTTTTGCTCAGGACGCTCGCCCGGGATGACAAGCCTGCTCTAGGGTCCGTACCCAATTGCCGCGTGAGCCGCGCTGCGTAGAAAATGGCCGAATGGCAGGAGAAAGGCGCAGAGCGTATCGGCAATACGGTCAAACCTTTCGACGAACCAGTCGGCCATTTTCCGCAGCCCATCGGGACGCGGGCCTTTTGGCCCCCGGGCGGTGTCGAAACTCGCTTCAGGACGCCCGGTCCTGCGCGCTCGTTTCTTCTGGCCGAAGGGCCAAAACGCCCAGCGTCGCAGCCACGGGGCAATTGGGTACGGACGCTAGTACCCGCCGAATCCCGACATCGGCGGAAGGATGCCGCGCAGGAAATAATACGGGATCAGCAGAAGCAC
>Ga0187810_10000880_pt1 | contig 10833 bp, 8 predicted proteins | sample NC_wetland_sal_i_9_FD_132963 | JGI IMG/M metagenome (GOLD analysis project Ga0187810, IMG submission 132963) | Wetland sediment microbial communities from Neuse River Estuary, North Carolina, USA - ASW_5 | ecosystem: Environmental > Aquatic > Freshwater > Wetlands > Sediment | place: USA: North...
CCACGGAGGTCGGCTCCCGCGCTTTGGGGCCAGCCGCGGCCGCTCGCGGCGGTCAACACAACCGCCAAAACAAAACCGCACCTAATGTTTCTGGCTTGCGGCGCCGGGATAATGAATCTCGTCACGCTCTCCCTCGATACAGTCGTATTCAATCAACTCGGTGCCTTTGGGCTGACGCCGCAGCGAAACGCGCAGGGTCCAGGGCCGGGAGTACACCGTGGGATCTTCCACCCGCGCCTCATAGACGATCGTATCGGGCGCCGTCATCGTGAACCGCTCCACCACATGTTCGTTTTCGTCCACGAAATTTCCCGACTGGTCCAGCCAGGTTCTGCCGTTAAAACCGGTCACATCCACCACCAGCGTGTCGCCCTCCCAGCCGCCCCGCGAGTCCCCGGCCCAGGCGTGATAGTTCTTCAGATGGGGGCGCCCGTCAAGCGGAATGATGCGGACGCTGTGCTCGGTCTCTGAAAGCAGGACTACGTAGTTGCTGTCCTGGACGATCTCCGTCGGAAACGGAGGCACCAGCGACCGGGGCACTCCATGCATATGGCAATGTCCGGTGGGATCGCGTTCGCGGTGGCTGTGATTGTCATTCGCTTGCTGGAGAGCGGCCGCCAGATAGGGCAGTTTTCCATCAGGCGGGTCCACAATTACGGATGCTCCGCCCGGCTCGTTATAGAATGCCTTCTGCCCTTCTACGTTGAAGGCAGCGACGATGGACGCCTTGCGCCAAACTCCCTGCAAGTCCGGGTGCCCGTCAGCTTGGCGGGGCGGCTCCAACTTCGCGGACTGTCCAAACGCGGCGATCGAAATTAGAACCAGGAAGAATCTCATTCGAATCGTGTTGCCTATTTTATGTTCTTGGTGCGGACAACCCATTTCGGGTTGACGCACAGGCCGCAATCCGGCCCCCGAAACATCAGCGCCGCACGCTGATCGCCCTTGAGCTGCCAGTTCAGCCAGGCCACCGCGATGCCGCTGAATTCTCCGCCATTCGGCTGCCGGTAGGTGCCGCCGTGCCCCACGCCTCGTTCGTAAGCACGAAACGCCGGGATTTTTGTCAGGTAATCGAAATCGGCCTCCGCATTTTTGAACGCTATATCCTGCGGATCGCCACTGATGTAGGCCACGGGAACGTGAATCGATTCCAGGTCTTGCTTACTAAGAGTTTTTCCGCCACCCAGGTTCGTAGGCTTGCCGAAGAGTCCGCTGTTCCAAATCACGGCAGTGCTGACGCGACTATCCGCGGCGACTTCAATTGCCTGGACCCCGCCGCACGATTGGCCCATGACCGCGATTTTGCTGCCATTGAGGCGCTTGTAATACTTGCTGGCGGCACGATCGTTCTCTGCCATGGCCCATTGGATTGCATCGATCATTTGGGATGGATGAGTTGCTGCCGGCGGTAAACCGCGAGGAGGTTCGATAGAGTCAGCGCCCTGAAGCGGGAGCGGCGCCGCCTGGGGAGGAGGCTGCGCGGGACTGGCCGCATCGCGCTGCACAATCGGGCCCAGCGTGATCACAAGATACCCATAGGACGAAATGTCCGTAAGGAAGCTACTGAAAGCGTTCCCGACATTGACGCAGGCGCCATTGCCCCAAACGACAATCGGTAAATTCACGCCATTTAACGCCGACAGATTTTCCGGACGGTAGATTGTATGATCCGGCAAACCCGCGTCCATTTCCATGACCGGCTTATAAGGGCCGGATCCTGGCGTGGTCCCGGGCGGCTGAGAGCCTCCGGGATTTTGAGCCGCGCTTTGCCAACACAGCATCAGCAGCGCGATCAGACCAACGGAGCTGACTACTGGGCGCCGGATGGGTGTCATCGCAAGATCCCTCCTCTGGAGATTCGAGAGCAGACAGCACAGTTTTTCCAGAGACATTCGTTTCTCCTAGGCAGGATTGAGAATGCTATCCATGATCTGGCGCTCTTCTCGCGCCGGATCGTCCACCACTTTGCTTTCGTTATTGAACAGCATGGTCGCGCGCCGCTGGGAATCATAAGGCGGCCAGGGTGGCAGGCCGCTCTTCTTGGAATTCGGATCGCCTCGGGTAGCAAAAGCAATCCAGGCCTCACTCACCCGCGCGGCCAGTGCCACGGCTTCCGGGCTCGCGCCTCCCGTCAAGCCCGGGGCCACTTGCGTGTTGTCGAAGACGAACGGCATTTCTATCGTGTGCGGGCTTTTCAACCTCCCGTCCAACGCCGGTGTCTCCCAATCGAATCGATACCGATACGTGGGCGCTTTGCCCAATGCGGCTCTCCGCTCGGCGATGTTGTTGCTGAAGATCGTAGTCGGATCGTCGGTCCAGATCGAGAAAAACAGATCCGACGGAGTGGCATGCGGATTGGCGCGCCGGTAGACTTCGATCACTTCATCGGCGCGATCGCCCAGTATGGCTTTCACGCGGGTTTTCATTCCACTTTCGTCGAGCGCAAACGCGGCGGGCTCAGCGAACAACGTCATCTCCGTTCGATTGTTGCCGATCATCACCGGAACATCTTCGGAGACTTGCGTGGCATGCGGATAGAACGGGTGCGCGGGCAGCACGGTGGGATCGAGCACCGGGGCAAATCCGTCGATGATCCCGGGAAACGCCCGTAGTTTTGCCGACACGGCGAATTGCGCCGCCATGATCTTTTCCAGCGGGATCGACTGTAGCTCGCGCACCCGCTTGACATCCAATCCAAGCGCGGCCAGCAGCATTCCGGCGATCTCGGTGGCGCGATCGCGCTCCATCATCTTCGGTCCCGGTCCGCTCTCGATGTCGGCGCGGTGGTACAAGCCTTTCGCTGGCGGCGATCCCAGCAACATGGAAACTTTCTGGCCGCCGCCCGATTCGCCGAAGATCATGACGCGGTCCGGATCGCCCCCAAAACGGCCGATGTTGGCCCGCACCCACGCGAGCGCTGCTACGGCGTCGAGCATTCCGACGTTCCCGGATTGAGCGAACTGTTCGCCGCCTAAATCGCCCAAGTGCGTGAAACCGAGCGCGCCCAGGCGATGGTTGATCCCGACCACCACTACGTCGCCGCGCCGCGCCAGATTTGCGCCGATGAAGAGCGCGCCCGAATCCGATCCCGAAGTGAACCCGCCGCCGTGCAGCCAGAACATCACCGGACGTTTTCCGTTGTCGTTGATGCCCGGCGTCCACACGTTCAGGAACAGGCAGTCTTCACTTTCGGGAGGCCGCTCGCCGTCGGTGCCCGCGATCAGCTGACCGATCTCACTGCGCAGTAAGTCTGAGCCTCGCCGCGCCGGATTGCTTTGGGGTGCACTGTCGCCGTACGAAAAGGCGTCTTGCACCCCCGTCCATGGCTGCGGCTTATTGGGCGGCATGAACCGGTTGCGTCCACCGGTGGAAGCGCCGTAACGAAGCCCGAGAAAACTGTGGATGCCCGCGATGCTCCTGCCGCGCACCTTGCCGTTGGCCGTCTCCACGATCGAATCCACCGACGCCCCCGCGGCATTCCACAGACGGCTGCGTGTTATTTCGGGAAGCAACAGAGCGGTCGCGGCCGCGGTCCGCGTCAACAACTGCCTGCGAGACATTGTCATGGCTTGTTCTCCTGGGGCACAACTCTCACCACAACGCGGCGGCTCTCATAATCCGTTGCGCCGTTAGCGCCCGCCGCTTCTTGAATCCATCGGACTGCGGACGGTGGTGCGCCGAGCCCTTTCAGAACTTCGGCAACACGTTCGGCGCGCAGCCGCGAAACGCCGGCTTTTTCGATCAACACGCCCTTGTTGGAAAGCAATGTCGAACCTCGATAACCGGTCACTTCGATTGTCTCCGCCTTGGAAACGCGCGCATACTCGGCGATGTCCGTGAGTTGCCGTGTGTTGCGCGCGAACAGAAAGTCGCTATCGAAGTCGTATTGAATCACGAATTCGCGCTCCAGGAACGGAGGTTCCGGCTTCTTGGGCGGAACCGCAGCGGTGGACACGGGAGCTTGACGCGTCGACGGTCCGGCGGGGCGCTTAGCTGGCGGGGCGTCGATTCCAGGTTCGGCGGGAAGAATTGTGTTGCACGCCCGGTTCAATTCCGGAAGCACCGAGACGTGCAGCGGCTTCAGCGGAATCCCTCCGCATATCCTCGGCCCAGGCACCGGGATGCCTTCCACCAGCACTTCATGCAACAACTGCGGAGGATAGAAATCAGCCGTGATGTCCTGTTGGATTCCCAGGAAATATGTTTCCCCCTGATATTCGGCGAGAAAACACGGAACCGTTTTCGTGTCGCGCACCACGGGACACGCCACGAAATTCGTGCTCTGGCCCAGTGCCGGGAAAACAATCATCAGCGCCATGAATTTCCGCATCAAAGAACCCCCAGAAAATTCACCAGGTCCTGCTTTTCCTGCTCCGAGAGCTTCATGTCGAAGCGGCGGTCGTAAAAGTCCACCAGCTCGCGAAGCGATTTCATGGAACCGTTCGAAAAATACGGAGCCCTTGCGGCGAGCCCGCGAAATTGCTGCATCACGATGGATCCCACATCCACGCAGCGGCCCGATATCAGCGCGCGCCCAGGATCGCTGGTGTAAATCACACGGCCCAGGTACGGATGCGGCGGCGCATCTTTATCGCACGTGATCTTAAACACCGGCAGTTCGCGGGATTCGCTATAGAGCGGCGGCTCGCTCCAGGTGGGATAATTCGTGGTGCCGAGATCCACCCATCCCGCCGATAGATCCTGGCCGGTCATTTGCGCATTGTGACAGGTGGCGCAGGTCCTCTTGAGGGGATTTCCCAAACCGATCGAATTGATGTGCGTGGTGTCCCGAAGCCAGAATTGCCGGAACATGAAGATGCCGTTCCCACGAGCGACGGACGCGCGGAACTGGCTCTGCGCCGATTGCCCGGGCGTCTTCCAAACGTCGAACAATTGGAAGACCGGATCATAATCGTTGTCGCCCAGGACTCCAGGACGATGCTCCGCCATCGCACGCGGGCCGAGCGCCGGTGGGCCGCCCGCTTCCGCCAGGTTCCCAGCTTTAGCATCGAAAATCTGCGCGACATACATCTGGCTTTCGAAATCGACAATCCGCGCGAGTGCTGCATCAGGCAGCGGAGCCTGCCGCTCTTCGTGTTCATGAGCGGCGCTTCGCGCTTGCGACCTCAGACTCGGCTCGCGCGCATCGGCCATAAAATTCATGCTGACGGGCTTTCCAGTCTCCGGGTCGACATCCGCCAGCCCGCCTAGCTTCAGCGCGAACTGCGGCGTGGGATTCGTGACGTATTTCAAGTTCGCAGCCATGCGCGGACGCCGGAAGACGGACACCGCCGGATGTGAACTGTGAAGACCGTATTTAGCGCTGGTGTTGCAGCCGGTAGGATCGCTGACAACTTCAATCGAAAACTCCGGCTTAGCCTTCGTGGGTGGCCACGGAATCGCCAGCCGGATCAATCCGCGATTGAGCAGCAGCGAGTGAGAGCTTTCCTTCTCCTGTGGAAGATCGGGACAGTCGGAGCCGTCGACGGCGGCAAACAGCGGATCCTTTCCATGTGTAGCGTTCCATCTTTCGCGAATCGCCGCCGCCGAAATTGTCATGGCGTACGCGGGTTGATGGCATGTGACGCAGGCGCGCCCGTTCACGCCCAGCGGCTCGAAGAAGGGATGACCCTTTGTGTCGATCGCGCCGGAAGTATTCACAACTCCCAACCGTCCGAGGGGGTCGTCAAAATGCAACACGGCCGGAAGCGTGGCGCCGCTGCCCGGGTCGATCCAGCGCGGCTGGGCCTGAGGAAGGGCTGGAAGCGCCATCGCGACCAACAGCGCGAGCAGGACTCCGGCCGTCATCCGCACTCGACGCGACGAATAACTCCACAGCGCGAGCACCAACACAAGCGTGGCCGCCGCTGCGCCGATGATGAAGTACCAGCCCGCGACGAAGCCGCCACTCCAGTCCCGCAGCAATCCGAGCATCTGCGGCCCGAGGTAGGAGAAAACGCCCGCCACCATGCTCACCACGCCCATGACGTTGCCCGTTTCCCGGCCGCGCAACAGGTCCGCAGCAAGCGTATACGATTGCTGAATTCCGGCGTGTCCGAGAGCCAAGACCAGCGCCGTTCCGATCCGAAAGAGAACCAGCTCATGCGAGGTCATCGCGATTCCGCCGAGCACGCCCAGACCCGCCAGAACCGCCATCACTTTCCAACGATCGAAGCGATCCATCAAAAATCCGAAGAGCAGGTTGACGAAGATGGCGAGCGTGAATCCCGTGCTGATCAGGTACGAGGCGCCTACCGCATCCAGATGAAACAATGCTTGCGCCGCGGAGGGAACAAAGAAATTGGCGCTCAAGCTGCCCATGCCGGCCAAGCCCGACAGCAGCGCGAGCGCCCACAACAGAGGACTCCGGAAGGCGCTTGCGGAAACCGTGCCGCCGTGCGCCGGACTTTGCTCGGCCACTTGCGAATCGCTGCGATAGAAAATCACGAACACCAGCATTCCGGCCAGTGCAACTCCGGCGTAGGCGAGGATTCCGTTCCGCCATCCGAAGCTGCGCCCGATCACCCCGCCCAGGGGCGCGCCAATCACGGATGCGAACGAGGAAACGGCGCCGAGAATTCCCATGGACGCGCCGCGCATCGAAGGCGGACATGTGAGCGCCACAGCCACCATCACGCATACAAATGAGAAGCGGTAGCCTGAGAGCCATACTGCCCGCGCCCCAAACGCCGCGGCTAAGTTTGGCGTTACGCTCAATGTCGCAAGACCGATGGCCACGCTGGCGAGCCCCACCGCGAGAACCACCTTCTCGCCAAATCGTTTCGCGAAGAGTCCGGCCGGAACGCTCCAGATCACCGATAGCAGCCCGTACATTCCCGCGAACAGCCCCATCTGCGCGAAGTTCATGTGGAACGCGGTGCGAATGGCGGGCAGCAGCGGAGAAAATCCGAGATTCGACATCTGCAGCGCCAGCATGGCGAACAAGGTCGCCACGTACGGAGCGAGCCAGCGCTTGCCAGGGTTCATAGTCGCTCAATCTGTACAGGAGCCGAGAGCACTCCCCACTCCGGCCAGCGGGTCATCACCACTTCTCCTCGAAGGCCCGTGATTTTTGCGCGGCGCAGAAGCTCCTCCAGTGTGACTCGCAGCATCAACCGCGCCAACGGGGCGCCGGCACAGCGGTGAGGACCCAAGCCGAACGCGATGTGTTTGTCGATATTGGGCCGGTTCAGAACGAATTCGTCCGGATTGTCAAACACCGCCTCGTCCCGATTCGCGGATGCGTACACCAGAGCGATCGGTTCGTCCTTGCGAATGGATCGTCCGCCGAACTCCACATCGTGCTTGGCGGTGCGGGCGAATCCACGGTAGGGCGTAAACAGGCGCAAGTATTCTTCCACCGCGGCCGGAATCAAATCCGGTTCTTCACGCAACTGCCGTTCGATCTCCGGATGCTGTGCCAAGTGCACCAGAATACACCCGATCATCACGCTAGGCGCGATCATGCCCACCACGATCATCTGGCGGATGGTCCCCAGCACCAGGTTCTCCGGCAGAAGCTCGCCGTCGTTGCCCCGTGCTTCCAGCAGAGCGCTGGTGGGATCTTCCGCCGGATCCCATGGCTCCGCCTTGCGCTTTTCAATGATCAGCCGGGCCAGTTCGTAAAGCCGCAGGCTCGTTTCCTTCACCAACTTGTCGTTCGCCTCCTGCAATCCCTGGTTGTAAATCACGCTGGTTTGCTTGATGGACATGGAAAGCTCGGGCGAGAGATGAAAGAACTCTGCAAACACATGCCCGGGCAGCTTGCGCGTGAATTCGGAGCAAACCTCGCCGCCGCCAGCCTGGATCAGCGGCTCTAACAATTGGATTGTGATAGTCCGAACCGACGGCTCCAGACGCTGCATCTTTTTCTCGGTGAAAAAGGGATTGAGAGCGCGCCGGTAAGGCGTATGATCGGGAGGATCGAAATGCAGCGGCGGACGCCGGCCCGTGAACGCAACCTTGGGGACCACGTTTTGTACCGAGGTGATGAACGTCTCCGGCTGGCGCAGAGCGCTGACCACGTCCTGATATCGCAGCAAGGCCCAGAATCCGTTCCACGCGCTGCTGTGCGCCACTGGACACCGGCCGCGCATTTCACGATACAACGCATGCGCACTGTCCGGATCTTCGGCGGCCAGCGGATCGAAGTCGTCGGTGAGGCGCGGGTCCATCTCAGAAGTTTATTTGAGCCACAAGGATTTCGGAAAGATGTCGCCGGTTGTGTTTTAAGACGTGACACGTCTAAACTAGGCGCCAGGGATCCGAACAGTATGGAGCTGCGCCATCTGCGATACTTCGTCGCGGTTGCCGAAGAGTTGAACTTCACCCGCGCCGCGCAACGCCTGAACACGGCCCAGCCCTCGCTCAGCCAGCAGATTAAACAACTGGAAGCGCGCGTCGGCGTCCCGCTGCTGGATCGCAGCAAGCGCCATGTGGCACTCACACCGGGAGGCAAAGCGTTTCTCGCGGAGGCTCGCGATATCTTGGCGCATGTCGAGCGGGCGGGACAGCGGGCTCGGCGCGCGCAGCAAGGCAAATCGGCCGAACTGGTGGTCGGAGTGGTGCCCGCGGCCGAGATCAAGATCCTGCCCAAGTTGATTCCCCTGGTGGAACGAAGCCTCCCCAACGTTCGCCTGGTGTTCCATAATTTGCCGTCCGCCGAACAGAAACGTCTGCTCGTCACCGGATCGCTCGATTTCGGGATGCTCAGGGGCCCGTTCGATGATCCTCGTCTCGAAGTGGAAGTGATCCTTTGGGAGAAGCTGGTGGCCGGACTTCCCGCCCGCCATCCTCTGGCGCGCAAGAAAGCCGTTTCCATTCGCCAGTTGAACGAGCTCCCTTTCATCATGGTTTCGCGCGAAGGCTCGCCTGAATTGCACGACGCCGTTCAAGCGTTCTGTGAACGCGCAGGCTTGCATCCTCGCACGGTGCAGCAAGCCGACAACATTTTGGGGAACCTGAACATGATCCGCGCCGGCATCGGCTTTGCATTGCTGCCCGACTACGCCATGTCCATTCTGCCTAGCGGAGTGGTGGTGAAGCCACTCGCATGGAAGCCCGAGCCAGTGGTTAGTTTGGTGCTGGCCCATCGCAAGGGCAAGCCCGCGCCGCAGATGCTGGCTTTCAAGCGGCTTCTGCGCACTTGCTTTCCGGCGTAGTATAGAGCCTGTGCCTCATCCCGAAAAAAGCTGGGTCGCCGCGTTCGCCGCCACCATCGTTGCGATGATGGCGATTCAAATGTCGAGCCTGGGCTTCTCGCCGCTCCTGCCCGCCATCCAGAAAGACTTCGGCCTCAGCTATTCCGAGATCGGATTGTTCACCGGGCTTTACGGACTGGTGGCGATGGCGGTGAGCGTGCCCGCCGGCATTCTCGCCAAGCGCATCGGGGAGAAACTCGCGCTCACCGTCGGGCTGCTCGGCGTGGCTCTCGGTCTGTTCCTCCTCAGTCAAGCCTCCAGTTACGAATGGGCGCTGGGCGCGCGGGCGGTCTGGCTCATCGGATATCGAGTCGCGTTCGTTTGCGTCATGACGTCCATCGCTTTGGTCGCTCCTCCCGAGTATCGCAGCCGTGCCATGGGCATTCTTGGTGCGATGGCTTCGCTGGCCTCCGTGATCGGCGCGCCCTTCGGCACCATCATCGCCGAGCCTTATGGATGGCGCGGCGGCATCATCGGTTTCGCCGTCATGGCATTGCTGGGCGCGGCCGTCTTCTGGTTCGGCTATCAACCTCGAGTCCGCGTTGGCGGATCGGATTCGTTCCACGGGCATGCTCCTTCCGCGCCAACCAGGAGCGCGTTCCGGATGCCTGTCGTGTGGAGCATGGTCCTGCTTGGGTTGATCAACATGGGCGGGTTCAGCGCTACTTTCTTCGTGCCTTCGGCGGTGAAATCGACGTTCCACCTGGGCGCTCTCGACAGCGCATATTTGATCAGCACCAGCTATATCGTCGCGATTTTCGCCAACGTGCTGTTCGGCTACCTTTGCGATCGGTTCAACCGCTGGGACATGATGATCGGACTTGCCGTGGTGCTGGTTCCCGCCTGCTTCGCCATGATGATCCCCAATCTATTGGCCTTCCGCGTGGCCACGGCGTTGGTCATCTCGCTCGGTCTCTGCGCGACGAATCAGATCTTCGCGTTGGCCGGTGAAGTGGTGGGCAGAAGTGAAACGGGTCCCGTCATGGGCGTGGTCGGGCTCGGCGGAGGACTCTTCGGATACGTAGGCCCGCAGGTTCTCGGGTTGTTGCGCGACCGCACCGGCGGCTTCATAGCCGGCTGGTATTTCGTCGCCGGGGGCGTTGTCTTGTCGCTGATCGAGATCGTCTTCTTGCGCCGTTACGCGCGATCCCGCGCCGCGCTCGAACTGAGCCTTTCGAGAAACTGACCCACCTTCGCGCGCATCGCAGCACCGTTCCATCCTCGCGCATCCACCATGTCCGCGGCGATCGGAAGAACCGGGATGCCGCTCGCTTCGAGCGCCCGTTCGATAAAAAGATTTCCCGTGGCCGATGGGCGCGTCCCCAGAGGTTCCAGCACCAGCGCGGCATCAATCCGATGCCGCCTCGCTTGGTCGGCGATCCATTCGTTGGCCCACGGCGGATTGTGAAGCTGTTCGTTGAAGCTGACCGTTCGGCTGGCGAGCGCTCGCAGCGGGTCGTCCAGGCCATAGCGGATGTAGCCGTCAGGCCCGAATGCCAAGTACATGGACCACACGAACACCGCGCCGTAGCGTTCTTCAAAAGCCGTGTAGAAATCGGTATCGTGCCACAGGCCCGCGCCTACCCACATCAGCCGCAGACGTTCGTCCGGGCACGCCGCCACCCCGGCGTCC
>Ga0187810_10000881_pt1 | contig 10833 bp, 8 predicted proteins | sample NC_wetland_sal_i_9_FD_132963 | JGI IMG/M metagenome (GOLD analysis project Ga0187810, IMG submission 132963) | Wetland sediment microbial communities from Neuse River Estuary, North Carolina, USA - ASW_5 | ecosystem: Environmental > Aquatic > Freshwater > Wetlands > Sediment | place: USA: North...
GTTCGAGCGGGGCCGAGCTTTTCAAGGGACGGCGAAAATCGAGGCCCTGGACGGCGGCAAGCAGCTCGATGGCCACCACCGTGGCGGCGTTCTCGGCCATGTCGAGCAGGCGGCGGGCGCCGTGGGTGGCCATGGAGACATGGTCTTCCTGATTGGCGCTGGTGGGCACCGTATCGACCGAGGCGGGATGGGCGAAAAGCCGGTTCTCCGCCACCAGGGCGGCGGCCGCCACCTGGGCGATCATGAAGCCGGAATTGAGGCCGGATTCCCGCACCAGGAAGGCGGGCAACCCGCTCATCTTGGGATCGACCAGGATGGCCGTGCGCCGCTCGGAGATGTTGCCGATCTCGCACAAGCCGATGGCGATCTGGTCGGCCGCCAGCGCCACCGGTTCGGCGTGGAAATTGCCGCCCGAGACCACCGTGCCGTCGTCCAGCACCAGGGGATTGTCGGTAACGCCGGCGGCCTCGATCTGCAACGTCCCGGCGGCGGCGCGCAGCATGTCGAGCACCGCGCCCATTACCTGGGGCTGGCAGCGGAAGGAATACGGGTCCTGCACCTTGCCGTCGTCGCCGGGGGCGCGGTGGGATTCGCGGATTTCGCTGCCCTGCATCAGGGCGCGCAGCATCGCCGCCACGGCGATCTGGCCGGGCTGGCCGCGCAAGGCGTGGATGCGGGCGTCGAAGGGCGTGTCGGAGCCTTTGAAGGCGTCGGTGGAGATGGCGCCCGCCACGATGGCGGCGGTGAAGACCTTCTCGGTCTCGAACAGCCCCGCCAGCGCCAGGGCGGTGGAGACCTGGGTGCCGTTGAGCAGGGCCAGGCCCTCCTTGGGGCCGAGCACAGTAGGCTTCATGCCGCCCTGTTGCAGCGCCTCGGCCGCCGGGACCTCCTGGCCGCGGATACGGGCCGAGCCGATGCCGAGCAGCACGCCCGCCATATGGGCCAGCGGCGCCAGGTCGCCGGAGGCGCCGACCGAGCCTTTGGACGGAATGCAGGGATAGATTTCCGCCTCCACCAGGCGGGCCAGCATCGCCACCGTCTCGCGCCGCACGCCCGAGGCGCCGCGCGACAGCGAGGCGATCTTGAGGGTGAGGGTGAGGCGCACGATCTCGTCGGGCAAAAGCGGGCCGACGCCGCAGGCATGGCTGAGCACCAGATTGCGCTGCAGGGCTTCGAGGTCGCCCTTGGCGATGGTGGTGTTGGCCAAGAGGCCGAAGCCGGTGTTGACGCCGTAGATGGTCTCGCCGCCCGCCACATGCTTTGCGATGGCGGCGGCGCCGCGGTCGATGCGTTCGATCGCCTGTAAGGTGAGTTCGAGGCGCTGCGGGGCTTCGTAAACGGCGCGCAGGGCGTCGAGGCTCAAAGGTTCGCCGATCTTCATGGCCGCTCGTCCAGGGAGGGTAGGTTGAGGTGCTTTTCGCGCGCCGCATCCCGCGCGCTGTCGTAACCCGCATCGGCATGGCGCATGACGCCGGTCGCCGGATCGTTCCACAAGACGCGTTCGAGCCTGGCGGCGGCGTCCGCCGTGCCGTCGGCCACGATTACCACGCCGGCATGTTGCGAATAGCCCATGCCGACGCCGCCGCCGTGATGGATCGACACCCAGCTCGCCCCCGAGGCGGTGTTGAGCAGGGCGTTGAGCAGCGGCCAGTCGGAGACGGCATCGGAGCCGTCGGCCATGGCTTCGGTCTCGCGGTTGGGGCTGGCGACCGAGCCCGAATCCAGGTGATCGCGGCCGATCACGATGGGGGCCTTGAGTTCGCCGCTCGCCACCATCGCGTTGAATTTGAGCCCGGCCAGATGGCGCTCGCCCAGTCCCAGCCAGCAGATGCGCGCCGGCAGGCCCTGGAAGGCGATGCGCGCGCGCGCCATGTCGAGCCAGCGGTGCAGGTGCCTGTTTTCGGGGAACAGGGCTTTCACCGCCGCGTCGGTGCGGAAGATGTCTTCGGCCTCGCCCGACAGCGCCGCCCAGCGGAAGGGGCCGATGCCGCGGCAGAACATGGGACGGATATAGGCCGGGACGAAGCCGGGGAAGGCGAAGGCGTTTTCCACGCCCTCGTCCTTCGCCACCTGGCGGATGTTGTTGCCGTAGTCGAAGACGGGAATGCCCCGGGCGGCGAAGGCCAGCATCGCCTCGACATGTTTGGCGATGGAGGCGCGCGCCGCCTGGGCGACATCCTGCGGCTGGCTGCTGCGCTTTTCCTCCCATTCGGCGAGGCTCCAGCCTTCCGGCAGGTAGCCGTTGACCGGATCGTGGGCGCTGGTCTGGTCGGTGACGGCGTCGGGGCGGACCCCGCGGCGCACCAGTTCGGGCAGGATTTCGGCCGCATTGCCGAGGAGGCCGACCGAGAGCGGGGTTTTGGCCTTCACCGCTTGGGCGATCAGCGCCAGGGCTTCGTCGAGATTGTCGGTGGCGCGGTCGAGGTATTTGGTTTCCAGGCGCTTGTCGATGCGGCTGGGCTGGCATTCGATGGCGAGCAACGAAGCGCCTGCCATGGTGGCGGCCAAGGGCTGGGCTCCGCCCATGCCGCCGAGGCCCGCCGTCAAAATCCAGCGTCCGGAAAGATCGCCGCCGTAATGGCGCCGTCCCAACTCGGCGAAGGTTTCGTAAGTGCCCTGCACGATGCCCTGGCTGCCGATATAGATCCAGGACCCGGCCGTCATCTGGCCGTACATCATCAGGCCTTTGCGGTCGAGCTCGCGGAAATGCTCCCAGGTCGCCCAGCGCGGCACCAGATTGGAATTGGCGATGAGAACGCGCGGCGCCCCTTCATGGGTGCGGAAGACGCCCACCGGCTTGCCCGACTGGATCAGCAGGGTTTCGTCGGGTTCGAGGGCGCGCAAGGCCGTCACGATGCGGTCGAAGGCCTGCCAGTTGCGCGCGGCGCGGCCGATGCCGCCATAGACCACCAGCTCCTGCGGGCGTTCGGCCACCTCGGGATCGAGGTTGTTCATCAACATGCGCAGCGCCGCTTCGGCGCCCCAGCTCTTGCAGCTTTTCTCGGGGCCGCGGGGGGCACGGATGATGCGGGTGTTGCTGCTTGTCATCGTGACAGTCCGTATTTGTCGGAGCGGCCGCGCCAGTAGCGGTCCTCCAGGAGATCGGCGCCGATCCAATAGGACAGCTCGGCCGGATCGGCGATGTTCCACACCGCCAGGTCGGCGGTTTTATTGACGTCCAAGGTTCCGGTCTTGCCGGCAAGGCCGAGGGCGCGGGCGGCGTTGCGCGTGGCGCCCGCCAGCGCCTCGTCCGGCGTCAGGCCGAACAAGGTGCAGGCCATGGTCATGGCGGTGAGAATGGACACCACCGGCGCGGTGCCGGGATTGCAGTCGCTGGCCACCGCCATGGGCACGCCGGCGTCGCGGAACGCCGCCACCGGCGGCTTCTCGGTGTTGCGCAGGAAATAGAAGGCGGCCGGCAGCAGCACCGCCGCGGTTCCGGCCTTCGCCATGGCGGCGATGCCCGCGGTGCCGACATGTTCCAGGTGATCGGCCGAGAGCGCGCCATGGGCGGCGGCCAGTTCCGCGGCGCCGCAATCCGACAACTGCCCGGCATGGAGCTTGAGCTTGAGGCCGTGCGCCGTGGCGGCGGCGAAGACGCGTGCCATCTCGACGGGTGTGAAGGCGATGTCTTCGCAGAACCCGTCCACGGCTTCGGCGAGTTTTTCGCGGGCGATGGCGGGGATCATCGCGTCGCAGAGAAGATCGAGATAAGCGGCGCGGTCCAGTTCCGGCGGGAAGGCGTGGGCGCCGAGGAAGGTGCGGCAGACGGTGAGGCACGCCTTCTCTTCCACCCTTGCGGCCGCCCGCAGCATCTTCAGCTCGGTTTCCGTGTCGAGGCCGTAGCCGGATTTGATCTCGACCGTGGTGACGCCTTCGCGCACCAGCTTCCGGGCACGCGCCGAAGCCGTTTCGGCCAGCTCGTTCTCGCCCGCGGCGCGCGTGGCCCGCACGGTGGAGAGGATGCCGCCGCCGGCACGTGCGATCTCTTCGTAGCTCGCCCCCGCGGCGCGCATCTGCCATTCCTTGGCGCGTTCGCCGGCAAAAACCAGATGGGTGTGGCAGTCGATCAGCCCGGGCGTGACCCAGGCTCCTTCCAGGGGCCTTATCTCGCGCGCCAAGTCACGCGGCTTGCCCGGCAGCGCGGCACGCGGCCCCACGAAGGCGAGTTTGCGCCCGGAGATGGCGATGGCCGCGTCCTCAAGCGGGGACGCACCCGGAACCATGGTGGCGGCACGGCAATCCAGAAGTAAGATGTCCCACATGGCTGCGACTGTCCCTGTCGGCTTCAGAATCGCAAATTGCCGGGCGGGAAACGAGGATAATCTTCCATGCCGAATACCACCGGAAACGCTGCGGAAATGTCCGAAAACAAAGCCTGGCATTCGGTTCGTGACCTGCTCGGGACGGAAGCGGCCGCACCGGTGGCGCTGATCGGGGCGCCTTTGGGGCGCGAATCGATCTCGCCCGGGCGCTGCGACCTGGCGCCGGAAACGCTGCGCGCCGCGCTCAAGCGCCTGAGCGTCTATGACCTGGAGACGGGCGCCGATTTGTCGGGGCTGGCGGTGTTCGATGCGGGCGACGTGGCGGTGGCGGCCTTGACGCCTGCGGAAGCCTTCGCGCCCTTGCGCGAGGCGGTGCGGCGGGAAACGCAGCGGCGGAGGCTTACGATCCTGCTGGGCGGCAACAATGCGGTGACGCGGCCGGGGGTGCATGGGCTGGACGGAACCTTGCGGCAGGTCGGCGTGCTGACGTTCGACGCCCATTTCGATCTGCGCGACACCGACGGCGGTCTGAACAACGGCAATCCCATCCAGGCACTGCTGGATGACGGGCTGCCGGGCAGCCATATCAGCCAGATCGGGCTGGCGCCTTTCGCCAACACCCGCAAGGCGCATGACAAGGCGATAGCGGCGGGGATTGCCGTGCACAGCTTGCGCGAGTGTTGCGAGCGGGGATTTGCGGCGCTGGTCGAGGCGGAGCTGGAACGGCTGTCGGGGCTTTGCCAGGCGATCTATGTCGATTGCGATATCGACGTCATCGACCGCGCCCAGATGCCGGCGGCGCCGGGGGCGCGGCCCGGCGGCATTGCGGTGCGCGATTTCCTGGCAGCGGCGCGGCTCGTCGCCGCCCATCCCAAGGTGCGCTGCGCGGACCTCGCCGTATTCGATCCCAGCCTGGATATGGGCGGGATCGGGGCGCTGACCGCGGCACGCTGGCTGGCGGAAATCCTGGCCGGATTCATCCGGCGCGGCGCAACCGCATAACGGCCCAGCCGAGCCAGAGGAGCGCGAAGGTTCCGATCAGCACGGGGCCGAGCAGGCCGGTCGCGGGCAGCGGGGGCAGGGCCGGGATCAGGCTGGCGAGCTCGAGGCCGCCGAGGATCAGGGCGGCGATCACCGAGACGAAGGTGACGGCGAGATTGTAATAAAGCTTGCGGCCCGGATCGACGAAAGCCCAGCCGTAAGCGCCCGCCATCAAGACGCTGTCGAGGGTGTCGAGCAGCGACATGCCCGTGGTGAACAGCGCCGGGAAGATGAGGATGGCCCACAGCGGCATGCCCCCGCCCGCCGCCGCCGCGGAAATGCCGAGCACGCCGATCTCGCTGGCGGTGTCGAAGCCGAGGCCGAACAGCACACCCACCGCGAACATGTGCCGGCTGCGGCCGACGAGGCGCAGCACGGGCCGGAGCAGCCGCGCCAGGAAACCGCGCGGCACCAGCACATCGGCGATGTCGCCAGTGTCGCCGCCTTTGCGGCGGCGGATGGCGGCGAGGATGCCTTTCAGCACCATCAGGTTGGCGGCGGCCATGCCCAAGAGGAACAGCGCCGAGACGCCGGTGCCGAAGGTGCCGCCGATCTGGCGCAACAGGGCGAAGCGCGAACCGGCCATGCCGGCCATCAGCGCGATCCCCGCCGAAGCCAGCCACACCACCGTGGAATGGCCGAGGGAGAAATAAAGCCCGGTCGCGCTCGAAGGTTGGCCGATCTGCACCAGCTTGCGCGTGGCGTTGTCGATGGCGGCGATGTGGTCGGCATCGACCGCGTGGCGGCAGCCCAGCGTAAAAGCGAGCAGCGCCGCACCCAGCAGGACCGTGTTGCCGTGAAAGACCGCAAACGCCAGCCCCCAGGCGGCAAAATTCGCGGCAATCAAAGGCAAAATCAGGCGGATCACGGCAGCGTTCCGACTTATCGGGTTCAACCTTGCCCCGGATTCGTTTATAGGGGCATGGCCGATACGTCAATCGAACGGCGGGAGTGCCGATGTGCCTGGGCGTGCCGATGCGGGTGGTGGAGCGTGACGGCTTCGTGGCGCGCTGCGAAGTGAACGGCATCGAACGCAGCGTCAGCCTTTTCCTGATGCAGCACGAACCCGTCGAGCCGGGCGACCATGTCATGGTGCATGTCGGCTATGCCATCCAGAAGATGAGCCAAGAGGAAGCCGAACGCGTCTGGGAGACGCTGGATGCCGTCTTCGCGGCGGAGGACGCCGCGGATGGCTGAAAACGCCCGCGCCCTGCTCGAGCGCATCCGCGCCCTGCCCTTGCATGGGCCGGTGCGGGTGATGAACGTCTGCGGCGGGCATGAGCGCACCATCGCCATGGCGGGTTTGCGCCGCGCCCTGCCGCCGGAAATCGAATTGATCGCCGGGCCGGGCTGTCCGGTCTGCGTCTGTCCGGAAGAAGACGTTCATGCCGCCATCGCCTTGGCTTTGCGGCCGGGCGTGATCCTGGCGGCCTTCGGCGACATGCTGCGGGTGCCCGCCAACGGGGCCAGAAGCGAGCCGCGTTCGCTGGAAGAAGCGCGGGCCGCGGGCGGGGAGGTGCGCCCCATCGCCTCCCCCCGCGAAGCGGTGGCGCTGGCGCGGGCGGAACCGGGGCGCGAGGTGGTGTTCTTCGCCGCCGGATTCGAGACCACCACCGCGCCCATCGCCGCCATGATCGCCGAAGGCGTGCCGGGAAATTTGTCGATTTTGCTGGCGGCGCGGCGCACCTGGCCGGCCGTGGCCATGCTGCTCGAAAGCGAGGAAGCGGGTTTCGAGGCCTTGATCGCGCCGGGGCATGTTTCGGCGGTGATGGGGCCGGAGGAATGGCGCTTCGTGCCGCAGCAATACGGCATTGCCGCCGCCGTTTCCGGTTTCGAGACGGAAGGATTCCTGGCCGGGCTTCATGCGGTGCTGCGGCAGCGTCTGGAAGGACGCGCGGTGCTCGACAACTGCTACGGCACGGTGGTGCGGCCCGGCGGCAATCCCACGGCGCGGCGGCTGCTGGAGGAATGCTTCGACATTGTGGATGCCGATTGGCGCGGCATCGGCATCATTCCGCGCTCGGGCTTCGCCTTGAAGCCGGAACTGGAACGGCTGGATGCCGTGCGGCGTTTCGGCATCGACCGCGAAGCGGCGCGCAAACGGGCGGGCGAAATGCCGCCGGGCTGCGATTGCGCCCGCGTGGTGCTGGGCAAGATCCATCCCGAGCAATGCGTGCTCTACGGCAAGGCCTGCACGCCGCGGACGCCGGTGGGGCCTTGCATGGTGTCGGACGAAGGAGCCTGCCGCATCCGCTGGGGCGAGCGGCAGGGTGCCGATGCCTGAGGCGCGGCGTTTGGTGCTTTGCGGCCTTGTGCAGGGTGTGGGCTTCAGGCCTTTCGTCTTCCGGCTGGCGCAGCGTTTCGCTTTGCGCGGCTGGGTGCGCAACGGGGCGGGACGCGTCTTCATCCGGGTCGAAGGCGACGCGCTGGCGGCTTTCGAACATGCGCTGATCGCAGAAGCGCCGCCGACCGCCAGGGCGCGTATCGAAAGCCGCGAGGATGTCGCGGTTGCCGGGTTTAAGGATTTCCGCATCCTGGCGAGCGAGGCGGAGGCCGAGGCCGAGATTCATCTGCCGCCCGATCTGTTCTGCTGCGAGGATTGCCTGGCCGAGTTGCGCGATCCCGGGGCGCGGCGCTTCGGCTACGCCTTCACCAACTGCACCCAATGCGGGCCGCGCTACACCATCATCGCGGCGCTGCCTTACGACCGCTCCCATACCTCGATGGCGGGGTTTGCGCTGTGTCCGCGCTGCCGGGCGGAATACGAGAACCCCGGCGACCGGCGCTTCCATGCCGAGCCCCTCGCCTGCCCGGATTGCGGACCGAAGCTGACCTTCCGCGGGCTGAACGGCGAAGCGGCATTACAGGGGGTGGTGGCGAGGCTGCAGGCGGGCGGAATCGTCGCGGTCAAAGGCATCGGCGGCTATCACCTGTTATGCGATGCGGCCGACGATGCGGCGGTGCAGCTTCTGCGGGGGCGCAAGCACCGGCCGGACAAGCCGCTGGCGGTGATGTTTCCCTGGGAAGGCGCAGACGGGCTGGAGGCGGTGCGGCGCTGTTGTGTGCCGGACGAGCGTGAGGCGCGCGCCTTGTGCGATCCGGCGCGGCCCATCGTGCTGCTGCGGCGGCGCGAAGATTGCGGCTTGAGCCCGGCCATTGCGCCGGGGTTGAAGGAGATCGGCGCGTTTTTGCCCTACAGCCCCTTGCATCATTTGTTGCTGGCGGCGTTCGGCGGGCCGCTGGTGGCCACTTCGGGCAATGTCAGCGGCGAACCGGTGATTACCGATCATGAGGAAGCCGAGCGGCGACTGGGTGAAGTGGCGGACGGCTTCCTGCATCACGACCGGCCGATCATGCGGCCTGCCGACGATTCCGTGGTGCGGGCGATGGCGGGGGCCGTGCGGCCCCTTCGCATCGGGCGCGGCCTGGCACCGTTGGAAATCGAAGTGGCGGGCGAATTTTCCCAGCCGGTGCTGGCGGTGGGCGGGCATATGAAAGCCGCCGTGGCGTTGGGCTGGGGAAAGCGGGTGGTGGTGTCGCCCCATATCGGCGAACTCGACAGCCCGCGCAGCATGGCCGTGTTCGAACAAGTGATTGCGGATTTGCAGGCGCTTTATCGCGTGGAGGCGCGCCGCATCGTCTGCGATGCGCATCCCGCTTACGCTTCGGGGCGCTGGGCGCGAGCGCAAGGATTGCCGGTGAGGAGCGTGCAGCATCACCGGGCCCATGCTTCGGCGCTGGCAGGGGAGCATCCGGAGATTTCGTCCTGGCTGGTGTTTGCCTGGGACGGCATCGGCTATGGCGAGGGCGAGCTGTGGGGCGGCGAAGCCTTCAAAGGCGCGCCGGGGCGGTGGCAGCGTGTCGCCAGTATGCGGCCGTTTCATTTGCTGGGGGAAGCGGGGCGCGAGCCCTGGCGCTCGGCCGCGGCGCTGTTGTGGGAGACGGGAGGGGAATACGCGGCGCCGGACGGGCTTGCTTGGGAAGCCTGGAAAAAGCGGGTTGGGACGTATCGCTGTTCGTCCATAGGACGTTTGTTCGATGCGGCGGCGGCGCTGGTGCTGGGCCTCGAGTGCGTCAGCTATGAAGGCCAAGGGCCGATGCTGCTGGAGGCGGCGGCGATGGACGCGGATGAGTGCGAAGCCCTGCCCTTGCGGCAGGACGGCGGCATCCTGCGGGCCGATTGGGAAAAGCTGCCGGCGATGTTGCGGGATGCAACGATTTCTCCCGCCGTGCGGGCGGGGCTGTTCCACGAGATTCTGGCGCAGACGCTGGCGGCGCAGGCGGAGGCTTTGCAGCCGTTCGAGGCGGTGGGGCTTACCGGCGGGGTGTTCCAGAACCGGCGCCTGGCGGAGCGTGCCATGGCACTTTTGGCGGCGCGCAGCATGGCGGCTTATCTGCCGGAGCGCCTGCCCGCCAATGACGGCGGGCTGGCGTTCGGGCAGTTGATCGAGGAGGCGGCATGGAACGGCATGTGACGCTGGCGCATGGCAATGGCGGGCGCTTCATGCGCGAACTGATCGAGACGGTCTTCGCGCAACGGCTCGGAAGCGGGTTGGATACGCAGCTCGATGCCGCGCCGCTGGATTTGCCGCCGGGTGCGGCGGTGATCACCACCGATGCCTTCACGGTACAGCCGCTGGAATTTCCCGGCGGCGACATCGGCTCGCTGGCGGTCAACGGCACGGTCAACGACCTGGCGGTGAGCGGGGCCACGCCGCTTTATCTCACCTTGAATGCCATCATCGAGGAGGGGCTGGAGACCGCGCTGCTCGAACGCGTCGTGGCGAGTTTGGCGCAGGCGGCGCGCGAGGCGGGCGTGCGCGTGGTGGCGGGCGACACCAAGGTGGTGCCGCGGGGCCAGGGCGGCGGGCTTTATCTCGCCACCACCGGGGTGGGCGTGCGGGCGGCGGCGTGCCGGTTGGGCTTTTCGGAAATCCGCCCCGGCGATGCGGTGCTGGTGTCGGGGCCGGTGGGCGATCACGGCATCGCCGTGATGCTGGCGCGCGAACAGTTCGAGCTTTCCGGCTCCATCGTCTCCGATTGTGCGCCGGTGACGCAGCTGACGGCGCCGCTGGCAAAATTGGCGGGGCTGCGTTTCATGCGCGATCCCACGCGCGGGGGGCTGGCCACGGTGGCGCACGACATCGCCTCGGCCGCGCAGATGTGCGTGCGTTTGCAGGAAACGCAGATACCGGTGCGTCCGGGCGTGCGGGCGGTGTGCAAGATGCTGGGCTACGATCCCTATTACCTGGCCTGCGAAGGACGGGTGGTGGCGGTGGCGGCGCCCGAAGCGGCCGATGAGGTGCTGCGGCTGTGGCGCCGCGCGGGCGCCGAGGCGGCGCGCATCGGCCGTGTCGTGCCGGGACGGGCCTCTGTGGTGCTGGAGACGGAGATCGGCGGCGAGCGCTTCCTGGAAGAGCTGGAGGACGATCCTTTGCCGCGGATTTGCTGAGGCCGACACCAATCCCACTTCGTCATGGCCGCCTTTAAGGCGGCCATCCAGTCGCCGCGCGTCCGCGCGGCGGAA
>Ga0187810_10000882_pt1 | contig 10832 bp, 13 predicted proteins | sample NC_wetland_sal_i_9_FD_132963 | JGI IMG/M metagenome (GOLD analysis project Ga0187810, IMG submission 132963) | Wetland sediment microbial communities from Neuse River Estuary, North Carolina, USA - ASW_5 | ecosystem: Environmental > Aquatic > Freshwater > Wetlands > Sediment | place: USA: North...
GGGCCCCCGGTCCGGCATTGCGACCCGCGGGGTGTAAGCGCAGAACGCCGCACCCGTATTTTCGATCACTGCGCGAAACCGTTCCGTGCTGAAGTAAATGACTTCGTCGCCGCGGCGGACCAATTCCCGCACCACCGGCAGCGTGGGATGGACGTGCCCGTGCGCGGGAAAGCTGAAATAGATGATGCGCGGCATCTCGAACCGTAGTGCGCGCGCTGGCTCACAATCTCAGAAAGCATCCATCGGTTTTCGAATTAGCCTCCGGGACTACAAGGGTGTAAAGCGCCGGGAAATATCTTGCTCCGCCGCGCCGCGGACGATATAAGGCACGTGGAGATTACCGCTCATGTCGATTTCGCCCCTGTCCGCTAATTTGCTTTCCGATCTGTCGCAGCAGCGTCGGCAGAACCCACTCCAACAAATTCAGCAAGATTTCAATCAACTCGCCAGCGCGCTTCAGTCTGGCGACTTGACGGACGCCCAGTCGGCGTATTCGAACATTCAACAATTGCTCGGAGGCAATCAAACTTCGTCGAACTCAAACACGGGTTCGAACAGTTCCAACCCCATCCAGAACGATTTCGCGGCGCTCGGTCAGGCGCTTTCTTCAGGCAACTTATCGCAGGCGCAAAGCGCGTTTTCGCAGCTCCAGAGCGACGGGCAGACCGCGCAGCAATCCACGGCCTCGCAGGCTCAGAGCCTCGCGCAAGCTCTGAGGGCGGCCGTCGAGGGACACCACCATCATCATGGTCATCACGGTGGCGGCGAGGGTTCAACCAGCCAGAGCTCCACGCCTATCACCTCCACCACGGGCAGCTCCACCACAGCGGGCGTAAACATCTACGCCTGACACCGTATTCTGGTGTAGATGTCCTCCACTGGCGCGGTGCTCTGGGATCTCGACGGCACACTGATCGATTCGGAACAATACCACTGGCTCGCCTGGCGCGACGCCATGGCCGCCGAGGGCGTGCCGCTCACACACGCCGAGTTCCTGAAAACCTTCGGGTTGCGTAACGACGCGATTATTCCGCAGTGGATCCCGGGCGCGTCGACTGAGCAGATCGAGCGAATCGCCGGCGCCAAGGAACAGCTCTATCGCCAGTTAGTCCGGGAAGGCGGTCTGGTCCCGCTGCCGGGTGCAGCCGAGTGGACTGAGCGTCTGGCGAGCGGCGGCTGGCGCCAGGCTATCGCATCCTCCGCTCCGCGCGAAAACATCGATGTTGTGCTGGCGGTGATCGGCCGTGGGTTCGTTTTTCAAACGATCGTATCGGCCGAGGACGTGACGCGCGGCAAGCCCGATCCGCAGGTCTTCCTGACGGCGGCAGCGCGGCTAGGGTCGGCCCCCGGACGGTCCATTGTCGTGGAAGATGCGCCCGCGGGCATCGAAGCTGCCCGCCGCGCCGGAATGCCAAGCATTGGGGTTAGCCGCACCGGGACCCCGCTCCCGGCTGATCTGGCGGTGGCGTCCCTGGCGGACCTGCCTCCCGATGCATTTTCGCGTTTGCTCAAATGAAACAGGCATATACAATTGAAGGAAGGGAGCCGATGGAGTACTTAGTGCCCGGAAAAGCCTTGCACGTTTGGAAGGTTTTCGCGTCAGCCTGTTATAGGCATGTCGTCGGCACTCGGCACATTCGGGGTACTCGTAAGGGATGAGGCATTCATGAGCGACCGTGGTGCGCCGTCTCCAACCGACACCGCCTATCTGGCGGCGCAAGAGTTGCAGAATCGCTTTATTTCTGACAACTTACGCCGTATCTTCCTGCTGATTTACCGGATCGTCCGCAACGTCGACGACGCCCAGGATCTCACCCAGGAAGCCTTTATCAAAGCACTCCAGCGGCAGGATCAGCTGAAGGAGCTCGACAAGGCGTCGCACTGGCTGTCGCGCATCGCGAGCAACACCGCCATCGATTTCCTGCGCCGCAACGGCAAGGTGAACTTTTGCGAGATCGATACCCTGGTGGAACCGCTGAGCGAGCCTTCGGAAACTCCGGAGCAGGCAGTGCTGCGCTCCGAGCATCGGGCGTATCTGGAAGAAGGGCTGTCGGTGCTGACCGACCGGGAACGAACCGCTCTACTGCTCCGTGACGTCGAGGAGCTGCCCGCCGAACTGGTGGCCGAGCACATGAACTGCTCCAAAGCGACTGTGCGTTCGCACATCGCCAACGCCCGCATCAAGATGAAGCGCTACATGGAGCGCAGCCGCCGCGCGGCCGGGCGGAAACCGTCATGAAGCATTTGGAGCAGTCGCGGATCGCATTGCTCGCGGGCGGCGAACTCGGGCGCGTCGAGCGTTGGCTCGCGCAACGTCACATCGCGCGTTGTCCCGAGTGCCGTGCCGAGCTTGCCGGGTTCTGTTTGGCGGCCAATGATCTTCGCGAACTCGCCGAGGCAATGCCTGAGCTGCCGAACAATCTGAATTGGAGCCGGCTCGCGCAGGAGATCACCGGGAACATCCGCGTGGGCCTGGCGGCGGGCGAAGCAATTGCTCTCTTCGACAAACCCGCGCCGTCCAGGCGCAGGCTCGGTTGGAACGCGGCGCTGGTGATTCTGGGCGCCACGTTGGTTTTCGGCGTCGCTTTCTGGACCAGTCTTCCGCCACAGCAGGCCGAGCATCTGCTTGCGTCCTTGAAACGGATTCGCACCGAGCGCATCGGGACTGTGATTCATTCCGGCGCGGCAACGTCCGAGGAAGCGTTGGTGGAGGCGTCGTCAGCGGGAATCCAGGTCAAGGAAAACGGCCGCACGCTGTCGCTGATGCAGCCGCGGTCCGATGGCGCGACGGTCTCCGTCAGCATGCAAGGCTCGGCTGGCGTACGATTTGTGGACGCCGACACCGGTCAGGTGACCACCAACAAGGTGTACTATGCGGAGCAGTAGCGTTTTGCTGGCATCCGCGCTCGCGCTGCTGCCGTTGAACGGCGTGGTCTCGGCCGCGGCGCTTCCCAAGATCGACTTTCCGGCGGACTCGCCCGTGGATTTGCTCTCGGCCGATTACGGCGAGTCGAATGAATCCGCCCGGGGCGGCGCGCTGCTGCTCGATTTTCACGCGGCGCTGTCATTGCGCAATGCCGGCCAGCGCAAGATTCGCGGCATCACGCTGGTGGTCAGCGCGCAGGACGTCACGCCCGGCGGCAAGGGATCGGTGACCATCACCAGTCTGGATGTCGGCCCGCAGGAAACTTTCCCGGTGCGCATCGATCTGCGCTTGCTGCGGCCATTGCAGGCTTCCTCCAGCGTGCCCGTTCAGATCGGACTGGACGGAGTGCTGTTCGACGACTTAAGCTTCTACGGTCCCGACAAGCTGAGTTCACGCCGAACCATGGCACTGGCGGAATGGGAAGCCCGGCGTGACCGGCGCTATTTCAAATCGGTGCTGGCGTCGGGCGGTCCGGAGCGGCTGCGCCAGGAAATGCTCGAAAGCCTGACCCATCAGGCCGATCGTCCCAGTCTGGACGTACAAGTTGTACGCGGCGGGCGCGCGACCAATTTTGAACCCGAGAAACAACTCCAGTTTGCGTTCTTGCACTTGCCCGATTCGCCAGTGGAGCCGGTGGATGGCATGGCGCGCATCGCGGGCAACGAAGCGCGGGCGCCGCGTCTCGAAGTGAAGAATCGATCGGACCGCGCCATCCGGTATCTGGAAGTCGGGTGGATCGTACACGATCAAGCGGGTCGTGAGTTTCTGGCTGGGTCGGTTCCCGCGGAGTTGAATCTGGCGCCGGGCCAACAGAGCCGCATTTTCGAGAACGCCACGCTCAAGTTTCCGCAGCTGGGAGCGCAGCCCCTGGCCATCGAGAGCATGACTGGCTTCGTCAGCAGCGTGGAATTCGCCGATGGCACGCTTTGGATTCCGACTCGTGGCGATTTGGGTTCACCGCAGCTACAACGCGTCATGGCTCCGTCGGATGAAGAGCAGCGTCTGGCGCGGATCTATCGCAAGAAGGGCCTCAACGCCCTGGTAGCCGAGCTCAACAAGTTCTAAGCTATAAGCTATGAACCGAGTCACGCTCCTGCCGGCTTCCCTGGTCTTATTGGTGTCGCTTGCCCCCGCGCAGCAAGCACCGCAGGACAGCAGGCCACAACAAGAACCCAACGTCTATCTCGAGAACAACCGTCCGAAGAATGAAAAAGACACGCATACTCGGATTGTGGAAGGCACCGTGAAAGATGCGTCCGACAATCCGCTGTCAAATGCCATCGTGCAGTTGAAAAACCTGAAAACTTCGCAGGTCGTTGATTTCGCCACCAAGGAAGATGGCAAGTTCGTGTTCCGCGATCTTCCCATGGACATCAACTACGAACTGGTGGCCAGACGCGGCGACTTGACGGGGCCGGTGAAGAAAGTCAGCGTTTACGATACGCGCAAGAGCGTGATTTTGAACTTCCAGCTCACGTCGGCCAAGCCGTAGATGCTACACTAGTGGCGCAGACCTGCTTCGGGGCGTGGCTCAGCCTGGCTAGAGCGCCTGGTTCGGGACCAGGAGGTCGGTGGTTCGAATCCACTCGCCCCGACCACTTACCTTCAAGTTTTCTTCCTTACTTTCAATCACCTGACGCTTGTTCTCCGAATCCACGCGATTGGTGGTTTCGCGCGTTTTCTCGGTGGTATGCCCAAAAGTATGCCCACTCTGCCCCGCGCGCGCTCTCTCCATGGCGTCCCGAACAGTCTGTGCCTGAGGATGGACGTATCGCTTGGTCGTCGCGAAATCGCTGTGACCGGCCAAGTACGCCAGCGTGTACGGGTCCATGTGCGCGGCCCAGCGAGTGAGGCAAGTGTGGCGAAGTGTGTAAAGCGGGAAGGTTTCCATCTCGGCGAGCTTGCAGGCTCTGGCGTGCTGCTTTCGAATGCTGGACTTCTCAATGTGACCACTACTTGTTGCGGAGGGAAAGACCCATTCGTTGATACGGGTTTCCTCACGCATTTCAAGCATCGCTGTTACGCGGGCAGTCATTGGGACCTTGCGCCGCGCGTTCTCCGTCTTCCCGTGCTGAATATTCAGCGATCCGTCGCGGATGTCGCTCCACTGCAACCGGAAGCACTCTTCAGGTCGCAAACCACAATCCGCCAGAATCGCCACCACATCTCTCAGCAGAAACGAGTCGGGCTTGTGTGGCTGTTTGCCTCTCTTGGCACGAATGCCCGACAACGCCTTCTCGTACGCTTGTTCTAGCTGCTGGCCCAATTCACTGGTGGCGTTCGCGTAGGCTGCCTCTTCGTCCGTGTTCAAAACTTGCTCTCTGCGATTCTCACCGGGCAACATCGACACTCGCTGAGGCGGCTTGTCAACCTTCCCCCACTCGTGTGCAAGTTTCAACATCCGTCGGAGAACCTCCAACTCACGGTTGATGCTTGCCACCTTTAATCCAGCATCCCGTCTCTGGGCAACATAAGCGCCGATCTTCTCGGCATTGATGGCATCCAATCGCAAACTGGCTAACTTCGGAAACGCGAGAAGGCTCTTTGTGCCGTTGAGGTAGTATTCCAACGTCTTTGGCTTGTCGTTGAAGTGGGACTGCGCGTAGGGTTTGAAGTCGTTCTCTGCAAACTCCTTCAGCGTGGGTACCCGCTTTTTCTCACGTATTCCCACTTCGCCCTTTGCGAGCGCCGTTCGGTGCGCCGCTTCCATCTGCTCGGCTACGCGCTTGTTCGCCTGCTTCGTGCTCTTGCGAATCGCCTCGCCGTTCCACATGAACTTATACGACCAATTGTTGCTCTTCGATTGTTTGTAAACTGCCATCGGTTCTCGCCTTCCAACTTTACGTCAACGACTGTCGGCCCATCGCAGGCTTTCTCCCAACAAGTAGCCCTTTATGTTAGACGTTCGTGCCGCGCGGATGGTTATTGTAGCCGTCCCAGCGATGCAATGCGACCGGGAGTGCCCCGTGACGACGCGGTTCGACGGACAGCTATCAGAAGCGATGGGTGATCTGAAAAAAAGTTTGGTGACATGGTGTCCCGAGTGTGAAGACGACGGAACGGTACTTGGAGAGCTTGGGTGTGGAGGATTTGCAGGCCGTCCACGACAGACTGTCGTTGCTGAAGCGCTAGCGACGAATCATTCGCCTGACGAATGGCTTCAGCAAAAAATGGGAGAATCACTGAGCCGCTGTTGTGCTCTGGTACACGTAGTACAACTTCGGGTGTGATGTAATAGGCCGAACCCTGGAGGCCGAAATATGAAAAAAGCAGTCGCGCTAATTCTGTCCATTTTGATGCCCGTAGCCGCTCTTGCCGCTTCCGACAACAGCTACAAGGTCATGTACGACGGCGGGTCGGTTCCAGACATCAAGGCCGGAACCGATGTGAAGCTATACTTCGACTCCACCAACATTCGGCTTGTGAAGGACAAGAAGGACGTAGTCATCATCCCCGCTTCGGCGATCACGGAAATTAGCTATGGCCAGGATGTTCATCGTCGCATTGGAGCCGCAATTGGCGTTGCCGTTTTCACTCTTGGAATAGGGGCGTTGCTTGCCCTAACCAAATCCAAGAAGCATTTCATCGGATTGACATGGGCCGATGGGGACAAGAAGGGCGGCTTCGCAATGCAGTGCGACAAAAACGACTATCGTGGCGTCTTGGCTGGGCTTGAGGGCGTAACCGGCAAGAAGGCCGTTGACTCTGAAGCCCTAACCGTAAAAAACTGAGCTTCGCATCTCAACCAACTTTTAGCGTACTACCTACGCCAATCATGCATCTGAGCAATAACATGTTCGTAATCGCCGCATATTGGTCGGGGGCTTTGCGGCGATGGCCCAATTGGGCTTGTGGATTCTGGGGGTGCTGAAGCGGATCGAAGCCGAACTGAAGAAACAGGCGTGAATTTCAGGCGCACAGATTTAGCACGCCACCCGCGAACGTGACTGGGCCGACGTTGTGGGATGATCGGTACAAACCAAGAACTGCGACATGAGAACAATCATCCGAATCGTTGCCGTACTCCTGATCGTCATTGGTTGCATCTGGTTTCTTCAGGGCGTCAACGTCCTACCGGGCAGCTTCATGACTGGCCAGATTCGCTGGGCCGTGTACGGTGGGATCGCGGTGGTGGTGGGCGTCGGGCTGTTGTTCGCTGCGAAGAGACGGACGCTGAAGGGTTAAGACCGGGGCTCGAAGCTAAGGAGCGGGGGTTCGAGCGGTCCCGAGCAAAACGGCCATCTCGACAACGCTCCCTGCCTGGAAATCCTTTCGTGAACCCTGGCCTTCACAACCGAGCGTTCGCTGCGCCGGGATCAGAGATTTCGGAAAGTAGCTCAGGGTCAGGAAATCACCGCACCAAGAGTGGCGATTGTTTTCGACTCGAAACGCCGTCTCCACACACTTGAATTCCCTTTTGGCGGCGGATACTACTTACCGGGAGGAAGGTACGGTTTGACGCCGGTCTTGTACTCTGGATGCATATCTACGAAACGTTTCCAAACTTCGGGCCGTCCATCGAAACATCGGTCCCCTAGCTCTTGGAAACATAGGGTATTAACGGCATCGTCCAATTCATCAAGATTTGCCGCTGTTGGAATCACTCGACGAATCGTCATATAAGTTTGGCAGACGAAGTGGGCGAGTGCGCTGTGTTCGATCTGCGTCACGACTTCAATTGTGTTACGGTCCTTCATAGTCCAAGTCTCATCGTTTGTATCGTATTCCGTACGGGTTCTACGGGTGTAAGTGCCCGGGGATGTCTTTACAAGAGTATTCAAGGCATCTGGACCGACTACCAAAACCTGTCCGATCGTACTTCCCCAGGAAATATAGTCATCGCAGGTATCGTGGCCTTCGGTAATCTTCCAGGAACCCTGCATGCTAGAGTCGCTTGAATCGGGAGATCGTCTCGGATGAAGCTTGTCCCAATCCTCTTCTCGTTGCCGAAGCTTGGCGAAGTGTGTCTGGGCGGCATCAAGTTTTAGTTGGACCTCGTTCAAATTCGTCTTAAGATCAGCCAGAGATCCGAGGGTCTGAAACATGTAACTCAATGTCTCTTTTGCTGAATCTAGGAAGTCGTGAAGGTCACCGGGGCTATTTGGTAAGACCTCCGGCTCCTCGCCTTTGAGTAAGCTAAGAAGTATCTCGTCGGCACCCTTAACCAAGTTGGAAATTTGCTGAGCCGTCTGGTCGGAGTAGGCTTGATGAGCCTGTGAAATCTGGCCTTGGAGGTCCTGAAAGGCGTTCCGCGCACCTAAGAACTCTGCAGCGTTGTCTTTCCATTCAGCTTTGGTTGGTTTCCCCGGCTGTCCAGGGAGAAGAAAACATGCCAAAAGAATGAGTGAAATGAGTCGAAACACAGCCGCACCAAATCACTAAAGCCTAGCACAATTGGAGCGACCGTTTGGATGAGATGCATGAAACGAATGGACCGCATTCACAACGGCCTTTGCTTGTCCCACAAACTGAAGATTGACGGACGCTATCCGCGCCCACCTGCCTAAACGCGTTTTGAACGACTTAAGAAACCGACTTGGCAATACGTTTTTGGGACAGCAGGAATCGGTGGACGGTGGTGCGTTCTACCCTAGGTAATGGCGGATGGATCGATCTCCCACTTGCAGGGCCGCCTAGACCTCACCGAACTGCTTTGAGCAAGACCGCGTTCCGATGGAAGTCCAGGAAGTTCCGCTGGCCCTCCGTGAAGCCCCCAACGCTGACCACCTGCTCTGTCTCAACACCCATGCGCTGGAGCGATGGACGGTCAGCTACAGGCGAGATAACGAGCGTGCCAGTGTCCTCGAAACCGATAAAGCCTCGGTCGAAAAGGTGATCGATGGTCGGGGTAAGAAGCAAGCCGTTCTCGCCATTCAACCTCTCCTCATTCGTGGAGTCGCGCCATGGCTTACAATGGCTGGCAACTAGGTGGACGAGATTGCTAACACCAGTGATACGGCACCGGCTTTCGATTTCCGTCACTCTCTGTTTGAACAAGCCCTGACCGCGACGTGCCCGGATTATGGCCTCTCTGTCCGTCTCTGGGATAGTGGTGTCCTGCTCTACGGTCTGCTCAATCCTGTGCTCCCAATAATCCAGGTCGTCACCCATGCGCGACGGATCTCTCGTGATCGGGGCGGTTCTTTCTGCACCCGCCACCGTTACGCGAGCCTCTTGTCCGATTAGTCCCACCACGACTTCTGCGAAGGTCTGGGAGAGCTCGGTTAAGTAGACCGACTGTATGCCGTTTCCGTTTGGCTGAAGGGGCGAGTATTTCGAGGGGAGCAGCGACCGCAGGATCGCGATGTGGTCCTTGGGCCGAATGCGATTGAGGAGTGTCGTGAACTTAACGCTAACCTTCCAACCAACGTTTTCCCAGTTTTGACCTACGCCTCCGAACTCCGCCGGTTTGGGACTTTCCCAGCAGTAAGATTGCGCGACGCCAAGCGCGGCGATTCTGGTGTCCACGAACGAAAAGACAACGTCTCCAGGAGAAACTTCGCGCATTGTCTCGTAGAAGGGGTTTTTCACACCATTGGCATTGCGCTTGGGCGACCAAAGATAGCCGCCACCAAGCTCCTGACGGTAAGTCTGGTTCTGGTTGACCCACCAGTAACGCATGGTGCCGGTAAGCTAGTGTAGCGGAATTTTGTATGCCTCACCTTGGTTCGATCAGCAACGCGTAGGACGTGGCTTGACCGTTTCGTGAGGCTCCGCAGCTTGTATAAATTCTACAGCTTCGCTTATTATGAAGTGGACGATCTGACAAGAGAATAGTTGTCAGGTGATAGCCACTCTTAGACATGGAACTCACGGTTCAGCCGGGAGAGACGCTAACTCTCACAACTCTGGGACCTACTGAGCAGAGTCTGAAGGGAGTTTTCTATGGTCTTGACGGCGGTTACGTACAAGTGAAATTAAGCACGGCATTACCGGTGGGATCGCTGACGCGCGTTGAGCTTATTAGTGGAGATGTGATCCTAGGTGAAGTTGTTCATTGCAGTCCCGAATGCGTAACGACCATCGAGGTCGAACATGCGTTATTCGCCGAAAGTGTTCGGGAGGCCACCCGTCTTTGGAACGATTCAAGCTCGGGCGATAAATGAACCCGAGCTCTCATTTGTTCCCCGAGCCCCAGTGCAGATAACCGCCATCACCGAACAGCGCTCGATCTGATAGACTTTTGACTGTCGCGGTGAACTTAGACCTGCACACGGAGTCGCGGCAATGCAACAGAGCAGTTGTGCGCAATCTCCAAATCCGGCTACAGAATTTCGTCGATGACCAGCTTAGAGATTCTCAGATTGACTGGGAAATACTCTTGGATCGCAATAAGTGTGGGAACAATGTTGTTGCTCATGCTGAAGTTGTATGAGATGTTTAGGCACTGCTGCCAAGCCCTTTCTCTATCCAGACAGCAAAGATTGTTGATGAAAGTTCGAGGAGAAAACGAGCAGGGTGGACTTTCCCCGTCCGCGAGTAAATGGCCCGTCACTGGTTTTCTCCTTGGCGCGCTACGTCCATCGTGGATTCGGATTTTCGTCGGACGGATCGTTTTTCGATGGACACCGCTTATGGTTGTTACATCGACGATTATGATGGTCGGTGTGCCGACGTGGAACACCGTCCTTGGCTGCTGCGTGCTTTTGTTCGGCGTTTGGGTAGAGGTGGCGCAAAGGTTTCTGTTTCGTCTCCGACTTGGCCTCGGAGACACAGACTTTCGGTTTCGGGCGCTACAGGACCTTCGAAAGCAGCTTGGCGCTAAATCAGCTGGCGAGATTGATACCGTTACCCCAGTTGAGGACTTTGTTCGGCTCTTCTCGCGACTGGCCCTTGTAATCGTGATGAGCTACGCTGGAATTTACTGCGGTCTTGCAAACCTTTGGCCGAGGACAGAGATATTCCA
>Ga0187810_10000884_pt1 | contig 10806 bp, 8 predicted proteins | sample NC_wetland_sal_i_9_FD_132963 | JGI IMG/M metagenome (GOLD analysis project Ga0187810, IMG submission 132963) | Wetland sediment microbial communities from Neuse River Estuary, North Carolina, USA - ASW_5 | ecosystem: Environmental > Aquatic > Freshwater > Wetlands > Sediment | place: USA: North...
CCGTGAAAGCGGCACGCCTTGCCCATCGCTTCGTCCAGGAGAAGCGCGATAATCCCGCCGTGCAGATAGCCCGAGCCGCCGGAGTACGTTTGCCCCAGACGAAAGCGCCCCGTGATGCGTTGCCGCGCGTCGTCCTGTTCGAACGCCAGCTTCATGCCCTGCGGGTTCGCGCCGCCGCAGCCAAAGCACGGATTCTCCGGGTTGGGCTCGAGCCGCATCGCGTTTCTTCAGACCAGCGCAACCCGGGCGAGTTCCGCGCGGCGCGTCCCACGCTGGCGTTTGTGCATTTCTGTGCGCAAGACGTCGCCCAGAATCGCTACGCCACGCGCGATCTCGCGCTCTCCAAGACCGGCAAATCCGAGCCGCAAGGTGTTGGGGTGCGGGTCCTGAAAATAGAAATAGCGCCCCGGCGCGAATACAACGCCGCGCTCGCGGACGTGAATCAGCAGTTCGGTGGAATCGAATCCCGGCGGCAATTCGACCCAGACGCACATTCCGCCTTCCGGCCGAGTCCACGTCGCGCCTGGCGGCATGCAGCGCGCCAGCGCTTGTTCCAGCGCGGCCAGCCGCGCGCTGTAAATTTTCCGCGTGCGCTCGATATGCCGCGCCAAATGCCCGCGCCGCGTAAACTCAGCCAGAACCGCTTGGGCAAGCTGGTCGGTATGCAGATCCGTGGCTTGCTTCACCAGGCGCAGGCGATCGATCACGCTCGGCGGCGCGATGATCCATCCCACGCGCAGGCCCGGGAACGCGACTTTCGAGAAGCTGTCAATCTGAATGACGAGATTGGAGCGATCCAATTGTTTCAGCGAAGGAATCCGCTCTCCGCGCGCCCGCAGCCGCGCGTAAATGTGGTCCTCGACCACGGGCACCTGGTAGCGCGTCGCGATTTCGAGCAGGCGGCGACGCTCGGCTACGGGCAGCGTCGTGCCAGTGGGATTGTGAAAATCCGGTGTGAGAACCATCATCTTCACGCGGTTCTGCATGAGCGCCGCTTCGATTGCGACCAAATCCACGCCCGGCGTTGTGCCCGGGCCGGCTTCGGTCTTCACCGGCACACCGAGCGTTCGCACTCGCGCGCCCGCGAATATGGCCAGCGAGCCGGGATACGTGGGATTCTCCGTGATAACGGAATCGCCCGGCCTCAAGAATGCCTTGCACAACAAGTCGAGCGCCTGCTGGCAGCCGTCGGTGATCAGCAGACTCTCATCGCGCACGTCGTAGCCTTCCGAGCGCAGCATCTCGATCAAGACGTGCTTGAGCGGCGGGTAGCCGTCCGAAGGTCCGAACTGCAACACGTCAGCGCCTTCCCGGCGCCAAACGGTGTTCGTGCACTTGCGCAACTCCTCGACGGGAAAAAACTCCGACGCCGGGCGCGCCATCACGAAGGAAATCGCACCGCGCGGCGCCGCTTGCGTCAAGCGGCTCAGCGCTTCTTCGCCGCGCTCGTCGGCAAACAGCGACTCCCAGCGCACGCCACCATTCATTTTGGCCGGATGCGGCGCGGGAGTGATCTGCAGCGGCGCGGCGGCCTCTTGAATGAACGTGCCGCGGCCCACATGGCCGCGAATCAACCCTTCGGATTCGAGCTCAGCGTAAGCGTTCGCGACAGTCGTGCGGTGAACGCCAAGCTGCACGGCAAGTTCGCGGCTGGCGGGGATGCGGTCGCCGGTGCGGAGATCCCCGGCATGGACGAGCGCGCGAAGCTGGTCGCGCAACTGGATATAGAGCGGAACGTGACTTTCGGGCTGTAAATGAAGCGGCAGCATTGGCCCTCCAGACCAGGCCAATATAGAGTACATCTAGACCATGTAAAGAGCCAATTTGTCTTTGACCACAGCTCGCCGCCCGGCCTATCCCCAACGTTCCCTCGGCGACGCGCAACCTTCTCGCGCGACATATTGCCGGACCGCGCGTCTATACACTGGGGAGAGTCCGCGGATTCCGCGAAAAGACAGGAGTGTCCATGGGCGCCTTCCTGAACGACCTTCAGTTCACCATCCGGCAGTTGCGAAAGAACCCCGGATTCACCACGACCGCCGTTCTCATGCTGGGTCTGGGCATGTGCGCGAGTCTGGCCATCTTTGCGCTTGTGGACGCGGCGCTGATCAAGCCCTTGCCCTACAAAGACCCGTCCCGCCTGGTTGGCGTGTTTGAGAGTATTGCGCTATTTCCGCAATCCAATCTCTCGTATCCCGACTATCTGGATTTGAAGCGGCTCAATCATGTTTTCAGTTCTTTGGACGTGTACCAGCGGAACGGTTTCCTGCTCAGCGCGCCCTCGGGCGTGCAACCAGTACGCGGCGCTCGCGTCAGCGACGGGTTCTTTCGCACGCTCGGAGTGGCTCCGGTCCTCGGACGCGATTTCTACGACGGTGAGGATCTGCCGGGCGTGCAGCGCACCGTCCTGTTGAGCTATACCTCCTGGCAGAAAAGATACGGCGGAAATGATGATGTTTTAGGGCAGACGGTGATCTTGGATGGCGCTCCGAACATCATTATCGGTGTGCTCCCAAAAGACTTTCATTTTGCTCCTGCCGAGCCGGCCGAGTTCTGGACTGCACTCCACGCTGAGAATTCCTGTGATGTCAGGCGAAGCTGCCACGGTCTTTATGGTGTGGCGCGGCTCAAGGAAGGCGTTTCCGTCGAGATCGCGCTAGCCGACGTCAAGCTGATTGCGCAACAGCTGGAACGACAGTATCCCGATTCCAACCGCGGTCAGGGCGCGGCCGTAGCGCCTCTAACGGATGTCATTGTTGGGAATGTACGCCCCATCTTGTTGGCGCTGCTGAGCGGAGCCGGGCTGCTGCTGGTGATCGCCAGCGTGAACGTGGCCGGCCTGTTGCTGGTCCGCTCCGAGGGCCGCAAGCGAGAGATCGCCATCCGCAGTTCGCTGGGTGCATCGCCGGCTCGAATCATGCGCCAATTTGTGACGGAGGGACTGGTCCTGGTCGCCATTGGCAGTATCCTCGGTCTGATGTCTGCTTCTTGGGTCATGCAACTCCTTACAAAGCTCATTCCCGCAAACCTCATGGCCCGGACGCCCTTCTTGCATGAACTCGGCTTGAACATCCGCGTGCTGGGCTTTGCAGGAGTGATCGCGCTTCTCTCGGCGTTGCTCTTCTCCGTCACGCCCGCCTTGCACCTGTCCTTGTCGGAATCGCACGCGGGCTTGGCCGAGGCAAGTCGCGGCTCGGCCGGAACAACGTGGCGGCGCATTGGGTCCAAACTAGTGGTGGTGGAACTGGCCACGGCGATGGTGCTGTTGGTGGCCGCCGGGCTGCTTGGCAAGAGCCTACACCGCCTGCTGCGTGTGGACGTTGGGCTGCGGCCCGATCATCTGATCGCACTCCAGGTTGCGGCTCCGGACTCGAGCTACGCGACTCCCCAGCAGGCGATCACATTGGAACGGCAGGTCGTGAACCAAGTGGAGAGTCTCCCCGGGGTGGAGTTCGTGGGCATCTCGGCCCTGGGTCTCCCCATGGACGGCAATGGCAACACAAGTTGGTTCCGAGTGGCGGGCCGGCCCTGGCACGGAGAGCACAATGAGGCGCCCGAGCGGCATGTGAGTTCCGGCTACTTCGCCACGCTGGGGGCGAAGCTGTTGCGCGGCCGTTACTTCGCGGAAGAGGAGGATGCATCGAAACCAAGCGTGGCCATTATCAACCAGGCGTTCGCGAGGCAATACTTCTCAGGTGAAGACCCGCTGGGTCAGCAGATCCTCTATACCTCGGGCTCCCGCAAGCCGATAGAAATTGTCGGCATCGTCGAAAACATCAAAGAGGGCCCCCTGGACGTCGCGACACCGCCAGTCCTTTACATCCCCTTCAACCAGAACACGAACGATTACTTCGGCGTGGTCGTTCGGACCTCACAAGCCGAGCAGTCAATGCTTCCCACTTTGACCGCGACGATTCATCAGCTGGACCCGGACATCGCCACATACGGCGGAGCAACGATGACCGACAGGATCCGTGACTCACAATCCGCGTACCTGCACCGATCGTCGGCCTGGCTCGTGGGAGGCTTTGCCGTGCTCGCGCTGCTGCTCGGCGTCGTCGGACTCTATGGAGTGGTCGCGTATTCGGTGAGCCAGCGCACTCGTGAAATCGGAATCCGCATGGCGCTGGGTGCGCAGCGCAGTTCGGTCCACCGGCTCATTTTGAAAGAGGCGGCGTGGTTGACTGCGGCTGGCATATTCATTGGACTGGCTTGCTCGATGGCTGCGGCAACGCTGATACGCGGGCTGCTTTTTGAGGTTCGCTCGTGGGACGCGCAGACGTTGATGACCGTCGCTGCCGTACTTGGTATTTCGGCGCTCCTGGCCAGCTACATTCCCGCGCGCCGGGCGGCAAGAGTTGATCCCATAGTGGCGCTCCGCTGGGAGTAGAGTCGCCGGCGGGCCGAGCCGTGGTTTGGAGGCCTGCCGGGCTGCCACATTTTCGACCGGGCGCAATCGCCACAAATGACCGATACCGGCCGCAGACGTCTATAGATTGGGGAGAGTCCGCGGAATCCGCGAAGAATCAGGAGCGCAAATGAGCGCCTTATTGAGCGACGTTCGATATGGCTTCAGAATGTTGGTTAAGAATCCGGGCTTCCTCTTTGTCGCCGTGCTGACCCTGGCGCTGGGAATTGGCGCCAACACGGCAATTTTCAGCATTGTCAACGCCGTTCTGCTCCGCCCGCTTCCCTATCCGGATCCAGACCGCCTGGTCACACTTTGGGAAGCTCAAGTCAGCGATTACGGGCCCAACGGAATAGCTTCCGCGCCGAATTTCCACGATTGGGAAAAACAGAACGACGTTTTCGAACAGATGGCTATGTTTGATTCCGCAGGACGCGGCTACGATCTTTCTTCAACCGGCCTGGAAGCTGAACGCGTTTCCGGCGATCGCGTGTCATCCAACTTTTTCTCCGTGCTTGGCGTGCGGCCATTCCTTGGCCGCACCTTTCTTCCCGAGGAAGAACAGCCCGGCAAGGATCACGTCGTCATCTTGAGTTACCAGCTATGGACGCGCCGTTACGACGCCGACCCCGCGATTGTCGGCAGGACGATCAAAGTAGATGCGGAGCACTACACGGTAGTCGGCGTGATGCCGCGCGATTTCGAATTTCAATTCTGGAGCGGGCCGCGCCAGTTGTGGGTTCCGGTGGGGTACACGGAGGGAGACCGCGAGAGAGACTCGCATTCATTTCTTGTACTTGCGCGACTCAAATCGAATGTGACGTTTGAACGCGCCCGCGCGGAGATGGACACGATCGGCCGCCGGCTCGCGAAGGAGTACCCGGACGACAACGCCGGCAAAACCGTCGCCGTAGTTACCGCCAGCGAGATTGCCACCGGCGGCCTTCGCCAATCGCTGCTCGCGTTGCTTGCGGCAGTGGGATTCGTCTTGCTCATTGCCTGCGCCAACGTTGCGAACTTGCTTCTGGCGCGAGGCGCGGTGCGGCAAAAAGAGATGGCCGTCCGCCGGGCGCTCGGCGCCGGACGCGGCCGCATCGCACGGCAACTGGTCACCGAAAGTTTGCTGCTCTCGATGCCGGGGGGCTTTGCGGGCGTCTTGCTGGCGTGGTGGGGGACGACATTTCTTTCGAAGTTTGTGCCGCGGAGCCTTCGCTTCGTGTCACTCCGGCCGCTCGACACGATCACGATGGACGGCCACGTCGTCGCATTCGCATTTGTGGTTTCCTGTTTGACCGGTGTGTTGTTCGGCCTTGCCCCGGCCGTCGCGGCTTTTCACGGCGACGTCAACGACGCGCTAAAAGAAGGCACGCGCGGCTCGACACAGCAAGGCGGAAACCGCCTTCGCCATGCGCTGGTGGCCGCGGAGGTGGCGCTCGCTCTGATCGTGCTCGCTGGCGCCGGGTTGATGATGAAGAGCATGGTGCGGTTGCTGGGCGTGGATCCCGGATTTGATCCGAAGAATGTGCTGACGATGACGATGACGCTGCCTCAGGTCAATATCTACTACGGCCCTCCCGTGCATGCGAGATTCTGTGAAGATTTGCAGGAGCGTGTCGGCGCAATCGCCGGGGTCGAATCGGTGAGCGCCTCCGCGCATCTGCCCATGAGCGGCGGTGCAGGCCGCGGATTCGTGATCGAAGGACGACCCGACTCGGGCCCGGAGAATCAGCCCGGCGCCGGCTACAGCGTCGCGTGCCCAGGCTATTTGCACACGATGGGCATTCCCCTTCTCGAAGGGCGCGAGTTCACCCAGCGCGACACACTTTCTTCACCCGGCGTAATCGTCATCAACCAGTCCATGGCGCTCCGCAACTGGCCCAACGAAGATCCGCTGGGAAAACGGATCAAGCTCGGCTTGTTCAATTCCTCAGCGCCGTGGCTTACGATCGTGGGCGTCCATCGCGACGTCCATCATTGGGGGCTGGACGAGAAGCCCACGCCCGAATTTCTGCGCCCGTACACCCAGGCGGCATGGCCGACGATGACCATCGTTGCGCACACGATCTCCGCGCCGGGCCCGTTTGCGGCGCCGATTCGCAAGGCGCTGTCGGAGATCGAGCCGGACCGCGCGGCGTCGCCCCCGCAAACTCTTGAGGAAATCGTCAGCGCGTCCCTTGGGTCGCGGCGCTTTCCGATGATGCTGCTTGCCGGATTCGCGTTGCTGGCGCTTGTGCTTGCCGCCGTGGGAATCGCCGGCATGGTCGCTTACTCCGTGGTGCAGCGCACGCATGAAATCGGAATCCGCATGGCTCTCGGGGCGCAATCGTGGGACGTGCTTCGCCTGGTGGTGAGCCGCAGCATGCTGTGGACTCTGGCGGGAGTCGTCATTGGCCTTGCGGGGGCGGTCGGGCTGACGCGTGTGCTGGTTAAACTTTTGTACGGCGTCACGCCAACCGACCCGCTTGTACTGGGCGGCGTATCCCTCGTGCTTTTCCTGGTCTCTCTGCTGGCGAGTTACGTGCCCGCCCGCCGCGCGACCGTGGTTGATCCACTCGTGGCCCTGCGCTGGGAATAGCCTGCGCGGATCGATCTAGCTGGGACTCGGCCGCGCGCCGGCGTCGCGGGCGCGGTCGCGGAGCAAAAAGCGCTGGATTTTTCCAGTCGCCGTCTTCGGCAATTCAGAAATAAACCGAATTTCGTGCGGGCACTTGTAGCCCGCCAGCTTTGCGTGGACAAATTCGCGCAGGTCGTGCGCAGAGCGCACATCAGCGGTCGCGCTGGCTCGCAGTACGACGTAAGCCACAGGACGCGCCAGACCGTCTTGATCGTATTCGGCGACGACCGCTGCTTCGGCGACGTGCGGATGTCCCAGAAGCGCGTTTTCGACCTCGCCGGGCGAGACCCACATCCCGGAAACTTTCATCATGTCGTCGGCGCGCCCACAATAGTGAAAGTAACCATCGAGATCGCGCAGAAACTTGTCGCCGGTGAGCACCCAGCCGCTCCGCTTGGTCCGCGCCGTCAGCTCGGGGATGCCCCAATACTCCGCGAATGCGGACTCGCCGCGCACGAGCAAATTCCCAATTTCGCCGGCAGAGAGCTCCGCGCCAGCCTCGTCCACAATTTTCGCTTCATAGCCCGGCACGGGAACGCCGCAGCTCCCCGGTCGCGCGCGGCCGGGGCGCGAACTGATGAAAATATGCAGCATTTCCGTCGAGCCGATGCCGTCGAGAATCTCGATGCCGAACCGCGAGCGGAACCGCTCGAAGATTTCCGCTGGAAGCGGCTCGCCCGCCGATACGGCGAGGCGCACCGAAGAAAAATCGGCATGAGTCTTTTCCGCCTGCGCGAGCAGCGCGGCATAGAACGTAGGCACGGAAAAAAATACGGTCGGGCGATTGCGCGCTACTATCTCCAGCGCGCGGTCCGCGCGCGGCCGCTCGGGATCAAGAATCGTTGTCGCCCCAACCGAAAACGGGAAATACATCCCGTTGCCGAGGCCATAGGCAAAGAAGAGTTTCGAAACCGAAAACATCACATCGTCCGACCACAAGCCCAGCACGCGCTGCGCATAATTCTCCGCGCAGACCAGCATGTCTTTGTGCGCATGCACTGCACCCTTGGGCCGGCCGCCGCTGCCGGAGGTGTACAGAATAAACGCCGCATCGCCGGCCGATGTGTCGTGGACGCCAGCCGCAAGGGACGCCGACGACAAGGCTTCGGTCCATCGGTCAATTCGCGCCGACAATGCATCGTTTGGCGCATCGCCGCATAGAAAGACGCGGCAATCCGGTGCAGCCTTCGCGGCGCGTGAGAACTCAGCGAGCGCAGCGTGATGGACCACCGCAATCCTCGCGCCGGTATCGGCGAGGTAATGCTCGTAGTCCGCGCGGCGCGATTGCGGGTTCACGGGAACCGGAATGGCGCCGGTGCGTGCCGCGCCGAAAAATGCGGCGATGAAATCGGCGGAGTCGGGAAGCACGATCAGCACGCGATCGCCGGGGCGCGCGCCGCTCGCCGCGAAAGCTCCGGCCGCGCGTTGGGACAGCTCCGCCAATTGCGCATAGGTGAACGCAGGCCCTTCTCCGGCGATGGCGATGCGCTGGGGATGTGCGGACGCGGGACCATCCAGAAAATGCGCGGCGATGTTTATGCGGAGAGGAATGCCCTGCGGCATTCCCGTATTCTACTTGCTCGAAGAGTTCTGGCCTAGCTTTCGCAGGCGCTCCTGCAGCTTGCGCCGCAGCGTGGCGTTCGTATTGGGATTGAACGCCACCAGGTACCAGAGCGGCTGGCTGCGATCGCGCGCGAGCCACGCTAAGGTCGTGGGATCCGCGTTCGGATGTCGCGCTACGTTCTCTCGAATCGCGGCGTAGGGATGCTTGGCCAGCTTGCTGAGAGTCTTGGAAGAAACCTTTGGATGCTCGCTGATCAGCCGCAGTAGATAAAAATCGGTTTCCGGCGCTTCGCGCGCGAGCTTATCGAGCAGATCCGGCTTCGCATCGGCGCTCAGCACGAGCCCGACTTTTTCGTCCCAGGAAGAATTGATGTGATTGAGTTCCTTGGTGCGCTCGTGGATCAGCTCTTCAAGCGCGCGCCGCTCCTGACTGAGGCGGAGTTGCGGCAGCGCCGTGGATTCGAGCGAATCGAGCACGCGCAGCAAGTGCTGGCGCTCGCCGAACACGATTTGTGTGGTGCGCTGAGTCGAAATTTTGACCGGAGAGGGCACCAGGTCGGAACGTCTCATGTCATCCTCACTTCGCAAATCCGAGGTCGCCGGCCAGTCCAGCCAGTTCCCCGTTCTGAAGGTAAAGGTTCCGTGATTCAAGGGCCACACCTGCCTCAATCTGTTGTTTCAGCCATCGCCCCGCGAGATCGATCTTTTCCTCCCGCGTCAGGTACCGCCGCCCGCGCTGATACCGCGCCAGCGACGCGCCGGAGATTCCCACAACGGACTCCTCTCCGGAGACGCGAAAGAAATAAAGCTCGGGTTGATCCCCCTGCGCCAGAAAGCCTGCTCGGACGAATTCGGCGGTATATCGTTGCCCGCTCGGCCCCACGGCCTCGAATCGTTCGTAACGCGGCGTGTAAGACACCTAGAATTATCCAGCGGCGCCATGACCCAGTAAAGTTTCGGCGCCGCGCGAGGTTCCATCCGTGCAACATATCTCCGCGAGCGTCCTCAGAATGTGAGCGCTGCGGCCCTCCGGGCGGCGGGCTTGCCAGCGCGAAATTGGCCTTGCTGGCGGGGCCGCGGCGCGCGTACGCTTCGAAGTGACTTCCACAGGGGGCGCGAATGTCGGCGTTTGAAGACCACAAGGAAGAACTGGAGCACTACGAGAAGTTGATGGGGCCGCATCGCGGCCGCCTGGCCGTCACGCTTGACCGGCTGACCAACGCCATGGTCCTGGTCGGGCAGCACGGGGTCTATTGCCACGCCCAGCGCAACCCCATGAAACCCGCCATGGACATCCAAATCATCTCGCAGGAATTGCGGCAAGCGAAAGAGTTGATTCAGAACGTAATGGAAGAGATGCGCGCCGAACGCGAGAATCGGCTGCGCGCGAATTGAGGCGCGAAGTTCGGCGTCCCCGCATGACGAGTTCAACCCCGAGAAACGGCCGGTCAGTGCGTGACGAGGAACGGATTCGAATCGCGCTCCTGGCCAATCGTCGTGGCCTCTCCATGGCCGGGATAGACAATCGTCTCGTCGGGAAGTTCCAGCAGCTTCCCGGAAATTGAGCGCAGGATGTTTTCGAACGAGCCACCCCAGAGGTCCGTGCGGCCGATGCTGCCGGCGAAAAGAGTGTCCCCGGCGAATAGGCGGCCGGGCTCGAGAGTGGATGGCCGCTCGGCCGAGAGGACGACGCTTTTATCCGCCGGGAGATAGAGACAAATGCTGCCGCGCGTGTGGCCGGGCGTGTGAAGCACGTGCGCGGCATACGGCCCCCAACGAATCGCGTCGCCTTCCTTGACGAGCTGGTCCACGTGCACTTTCTCCGGAACCTTCATGCCGATCCATTCGGCCTGCACGTCGAGCAATCGGTAAAGGTCCAGGTCGTCGGCGTGCATCAAAACGGGCGCGCCGGTCGCCTCGTGCAGGCGATGCAAGCCGCCGACGTGGTCAATGTGCGTGTGCGTGACGACGATCGCGCGCGGATGCAGCTTGTGCCGCTCGATGACCTCAAGGATTCGGCCAGCCTCATCGCCCGGGTCGATCACGAGCGCCTCGTGAGTTTCCGGATCGCCCACGATGTGGCAATTGCACTGCAGCATCCCGACGGGCAGGATCTCGTGAATCAATTTTCTCGGAGCGGCCATCACTCCACACTATAGCATCGCGCGTACGGGCACCATCCATCTGTTACCATACCGAATGGGGCGCACGAAGCGATGAC
>Ga0187810_10000885_pt1 | contig 10805 bp, 8 predicted proteins | sample NC_wetland_sal_i_9_FD_132963 | JGI IMG/M metagenome (GOLD analysis project Ga0187810, IMG submission 132963) | Wetland sediment microbial communities from Neuse River Estuary, North Carolina, USA - ASW_5 | ecosystem: Environmental > Aquatic > Freshwater > Wetlands > Sediment | place: USA: North...
CAGCCACCCCAGCATCCTCCCCCCGCCCACCCTTTTCGTCGGCCTCGGCGAAAGTCTCCACATCGCGCAGAAAGACCGATTCTACGTCGGCGGCTCCTGGTACACGGATGATGTTTCCTATTCCTTTTTTTCCAGCCCGTTTAACACCCACCGCATCACCGAATTCGATCCCTCCTCCTTCCTCTTCATCTTTCCTCGTCCCGGTCGGCCCCTGATCACCAGCCTGCCTCATGATAAGATCCTCTGGGCCGCCGCAAAAAATCAATTCTTCACCGACATCGTCACTCCCGTCGGCACACTCGGACAATCCGTCGAGTTGAGAAAGGTCAAACTCTCAACCGCCGTGAACGGCGCCATTCCCGATGGCGTGGACGTACGCATGATCATGCCCGGTGTGACGCTCTCCCCCGGAGGAAAAGCCCAGCAGCAATACAAGCTCTACATCGGCCCGAAGGAATACTCCCTGCTCGAAGCCCTCGGAGAACATCAGGAACGGATGATGGAATGGGGCTGGCTCGCCATCTTCTGCCGCACACTCCTCTGGATCATGAACCAGATGCACCTCCTCATCCCCAGCTACGGCATCACCATCATCCTCCTCACCATCACCCTCAAGGCCATCCTCTGGTATCCGCAAAGCATTGCCAACCGCAGCATGAAGCAGATGCAGCAGCTCAACCCGCTCATCCAGGAATTGCAGGCGAAGTACAAGGACAACCCGACCAAACTTCAAGAGGAACAACTCAAACTCTTCCAGACCTACAACGTCAGCCCCCTCGGTGGCTGCCTCCCGATGTTCGTCCAGTTTCCCATCTTCCTCGGCTTCTATTACATGCTCCAGAGCGCCATTGAACTGCGCCATTCCTCCTTTCTCTGGATTGCCGATCTCTCGCAACCCGACACCGTCTGCACCATTCCCCTGGCAGCACTCATCGGCATCCATTACGCCATCCCCATCAACCCCATGCCCCTCCTCATGACCGCCTCCATGCTGGTCAGCGTGCAGATGACGCCGCAAACCGCCGATGCCGCCAACAACCCGATGATGGGTGTCATGAAATTCATGCCCCTGATCATGCTCTTCATCTGTTACAACTTCAGCGCCGCCCTATCATTGTACTGGACGATGCAGAATATTCTCTCCATCTTTCAAATGTACGTGAACCTCCGGCAACCCGTGCCCAAGCTGGTCAAGGTATCCAAAAAGAAAAGGAAACCTATCTGGTCATGACTCAAAAACCGCCTCAGAAAAATCCCCGGGAGACGCTCGAGATGATGCTCGGCCACCTCGGCTTTGTCTTTGAAGTCCATGAAGAGCCCCGCCCCATGGGCACCACCCTCCACGTCCGCACCCGCACCCCCTCCCGCCTCATCGGACGTGAAGGCAAGACTCTCGACGACCTCCAGTACCTCCTCAACCGCATCCTCTCCCGCCACGAGGAGGAAGCCTCCCGCGTCATCGTCGACGTCGAGAACTACCGTACCAGCCAGCAGGACGATCTCATCGAGCGAATAAAAGCCTTTGTCGACCGCGTCCGCCAGACCGGTGCCCCGGTTGAACTCCCTCCCCTCAACGCCTTTGAACGGAGGATCGTCCATACCGCCTTTAAAGAAGACCCCGATATCGAGACCGTCAGTCCCGAAGGCCCGGCCCGAGTCAAACGCATCCTCGTCCGCCCGAAGAAAAAATCGAGCTAGAGCATTTTAAATAATTTCGTAGCCTAAACTCCCCACGCAGCAGGAGAAAAATATGGCTATAGTATTTATTAAAATGCTCTAGGGTCTGTGGCAGAAGCGTGAGGACGGAACCCTCACTCCTCTGAGTGCGACAGGATAACTGAAAAGGCCCTGGGAAAATTCATTGTTTTTTCCCCTTTGGCACACCATCCATCCCTCAACAAAAAAAGCCCGCACATCACTAAGGACGGGCGGGCTTTGAAAAACGGAATTTATTCAGTTCAAATTCGTCAGCGTGTACGTACTGGGCATGCCGAGCAAAGCATTGGTGGCTGTATAATTATTGGCGGCTGTTCTGTTAAACTTCGGACTTCCAGCGCTTCCGTTGAGGTAGTAAACGGCGGCAAATTGTTTTCCTTTCTTTCCCCAATAATTCGTTGTTGCATCAATCACCAAACTGCTTCCATTAACTGTCATCGTTGTTCCCGTCGACCAAACAAGAGGCAAGCCGGAATTGTCTGAAGTGGTAAGACCTTCCGCACAGCCCCATCCAATATTGGCGGCCACAAATGCAGATCCTGGAGTCATAGGGGTCGAGCCTGTACTAGAGACAATACTGGGCGTCGTAATATAGCCGCCATTCGTCAAGCTATTAAAAAGATCGACGGCGGTGGTATTGGTCGTCGGGTAGTTTCCATCATTGTCATTGGCATAGGTGAAGAAAGTGACCCCCACTTGCTTCACGTTACTGATATCAGTAGCTTGGTGTGCCGAATCCATCGCCTTATTAAAGGCTGGAAAGGCCAGTGCGGCCAGCAATCCGATGATCGCTATAACAACAAGAAGTTCGATGAGGGTAAAACCTCTTTTGCACGTGGATTGTGTTTTTTTCATAGGGGTAAGGCTCTGGGGGTTAAGTTTCAATTAAAATGTTTAATACTAAACTATACCATAACACTATTGCATTTCATCATGATGTAAAGAAATCTTTTTCACCTATTTTTCCTGTTTTTTTACTCACAATATTTTAAATCAAATATATATATGCCGTTTTTTACCTATTTTTGTTATATAATACTCTATCTTGCTTGATATCTCGTATGCACCTATTGGATTTTGATTTTCACCTGCCTCCGGAATTCATCGCGATGGAACCGATGGAACCGCGTGACCATTGTCGTCTCCTTGTCGTCGAACGCGCAACCGGAACCATTACTCATGCCCGCTTCCATGAACTATCCAGGTGGATAGCTTCGGATGATCTTCTCATCCTCAACAATAGCAAAGTCATCCCGGCCCGAATGATGGCGGATGAGGGGGAAATTCTTCTGACGGAAGAGACCTCTCCGCAGCACTGGCTGGCCCTCTGCCATCCGGCCAAACATTTTAAAGCCAACACGCGCATTCACATTCAATCTCTTTCGACTGACCATCCCCGGCTGGAGGCCGAAATCCTCAAAACCCTCTCGGACGGACAGCGCGTGCTCCGCTTTTTTCAACCTCTTGATCTCTCGCTCTACGGTCAACCTCCCCTGCCTCCCTACATCATGAAAGCCCGAAAGACTCAGGGGCGGGCAGAAATCACCAATGAAGATACCGAGTGGTATCAAACGATCTATGCGGCGGAAAACGGCTCGGTAGCCGCACCGACGGCGGGGCTGCACTTCACGCCTGAACTTCTTTCCTGCTTTCAACATGCTTTTCTCACCCTGCATGTGGGGCTGGGCACCTTCCGTCCAGTGAAAACGGAGGATATACGCAACCACGAGATGCATGAGGAGCGTTTCGACATCCCGGAAGGTTTGGCGGAAAAGGCCCGTGCCGCCAAACGGGTCATTGCTGTCGGCACGACGGCAGCCCGTGTTCTGGAAAGCCGACCGGGGCTTTCTTCTGGTTCTGGCAGGACGAAAATTTTTATTCATCCTCCCTATTCACCCAAGCGGGTGGATGCCTTGATTACCAATTTTCACACTCCGAAATCGACCCTCTTGATGCTGGTCGCGGCTTTCATGGGGCTGGAACTCCAACGCCGCGTCTACGCGGAGGCAATCGCTGAAAAATACCGTTTCTACAGTTACGGCGATGCCATGCTGATCGTGTGAAAACTCTCCTTCCACTTTTCCCACATTGTGCTATAAATAGGGAGATGCGTCGACTCCTCATCATCGCCCTTTGTGTCGCACTCGGCTTTTGGAGCCGAAGTAGTTACGCATTGGAAGTGATCCCGGAAGTTTACGCCCCACACACGGACGAAACCAAGAAATCCGACGATTCTGACGATAAAAAGACAGAGAAAACGCCTCAAAAAGATCCCTATAGCAATCTTCCCAATCAAGCCGTCATTGATCCCTTTAAAGACGCCGCGGAGAGCGTGTGGTCCCGGCGAAGATTCGATACGAAAACCTTCAGCACATCCACTTTCCCGGGGGCCAAGGATATCCCCATCAAAGAGAACTCCGAATTCACCAAAACCCTGAATTTCTCCAACTCAAAACTGGGAGAGCAAAAGTGGGGCGGGGGAATGGACAAGAAATCCCCCTTTGCCAGCGAAGTTTCCGAGTTTTCGGGCCGTGAAGCCAAGTCCTTCGACACCCAGAGTTCCTGGCAGTCGCGTTCGTTTCCCATCAAAACCCTCACCCTTCAATCAGAGACTTCATCTTTCAACTCCCAACCGATGGCTCCCGATAGTGGTAAAATGTACGAAGGCCCTTTGACGGGCAAAGGGATGAAACCCCTTGATAATCGCCCTTTGAGTGAATTTTTCGCCGGCAAACTAAAAAACAAAGACGGGCAGATCCTCAATCTGGATGAAGTAAAAAAGCTTCTCAACGAGACGAGCCCTTCGCTCCAATAACCTCACCAGGAGATGCCGTGACCCGAGCGGGGAGTGGGGTCGGCCTCACTAGGATCGTAATTTTCCACAGCACTGGCAGGCACCCAGCCTTTGTCTCCATAAATGCTCTCGACGTAAACATAGGTGCCGCTCAACGAAACAATGTGGATACGCGTACCGGCTGAGAGGCTTTTAGTGGCAGGAATGGTTTGTTCCGGCCCTTCCTCCAGCAAGGGAGCTTTTTCCGTCATGTAAGAGGTGTATTTCCCCGGTTCTCCAACGCTGGTGGCGCAACCAGTGAGAGCGATGACGAAGAAAAACGAGATCAAAAGAAGAGACGCAGACTTGCACATAGCATCGTATCCTTACAATATTTCCCCCACCTTGACGACTGTGAATTTCAAAATCCTCCGCCTCCTCCGGGACGGGAAGCAATCGGGCGCAAGGAATATGGCCGTGGATGAAGCTCTTCTCCGTCTCTGTGGCGGCCCCATTCTGCGAATCTACGGGTGGTCAGAGCCAGTGGTCTCCATCGGTTACTTTCAGAAACCGGAGATCGTGCCAGCGGGTCGCCCGTGGGTGCGGCGTTACACGGGAGGAGGATTGGTCGATCACGCGGCTGATCTCACCTACACGGTTGTCTTGCCCTCATCCCATCCGCTGGTACAGGCTGGGACGGCCCCTTGTTATGCAGCACTGCATCAGGCTGTGGCTCGGGCAATGGAGGGAATGGGCCTTCCCGTCCAACTTGCAGCAGGGAATGCTCCGGAAAACGCCGCCTGTTTCCACCGTCCCGTTCTGCACGATGTGATTCTGAATCAACAAAAAGTCGCCGGAGCCGCCCAGCGCCGTACCCGGCACGCCTGCCTCCATCAAGGGAGTATTCTCCTAAATGCCGTGGACGGTTCCCATCTCGCAGAAAAACTTCCCGACCCGATTGCCCGGGCCGTGGGTGCGGAATCGGTAACGCCTTCTGCTTTGACCTCCGAAGAGGAAATTTTGGCGAAAAAAATCGAATCAGAACGATATTCCCGATCGGAATGGAATTTACATCGAGAGTAACAAGTTGTTTTCGTTCAATGTGTTAAGAAATAAGAAGATGTGTGGTTCCGGGTGATTAGAAAAAAATCACTCAGACCCCTTGCGGGTTTGAAAACGGTGACCCATTACTACGTGTAATGCGAAGTCTTCGACATGTATGCCTCGTATCTCTGCTGTTGGGCTGGATTCATTTTTCCGCCTTTGCAGGAGATGCCGTCACGCTGGAGAAGCGCCATGATCTGAAGGTCTCGGACAACGGTGTGGTGTGGACGGTCGAAAATATCGATCCCGGCAGCACGGTCGTGGCGGGAGATTTTTCGAGTATCGACTATGTCCCCCGTCGAAATCTGGCACTCATCTCGTCCAAGGATCGGGTCGTGAAAAACTGGGACCCGAATCCCAACGGCACTGTCTACGCCGTCTCCGTGGATGGTCCCTGGCTTTACGTGGGCGGGGCGTTCAGCCGGATCGGAGGCAAGGCAATTCCCTCACTGGCGCGAATCGACTTGAAGACAGGCTTTGTTGACGATACTTGGATTCCGCGACTGAACGGGGAGGTTTACTCCATACTCATTCATGACGGGGAACTTTACGCGGGAGGGGCTTTTACCAAAGTCGGAGACCGAAAGCAGAGCGCCCTCGCCCGCTTCCCGCTTGAGGGGCATGGGGAGGCGGATGAAACCTGGCATCCCGAGGCCGATAACGGGGTCTACGCACTGGCCCAAGCGGGAGACTTTCTCTACATCGGAGGCTGGTTTCAAAAGGTGTGCAGCCAGCCCCGGAATCATCTTGCGAAAATCTCCCTGGCAAAAGAGGGTGCCCTCGACCCTGAATGGGATCCGGATGCAGACCGAATGGTGATGGCTCTGGCAGCCGCTCCCCGGCATCTGTATGTGGGCGGAGCTTTTACCTCGCTGGGAGGATTATCCATCTCTTCGCTGGCCCGGGTGTCTTATGATGGGAAAGGGATGGTGGACCCCAACTTCAAACCCGCCGTAAAGGGAATCATCAGCTACATCCAGCTACATCCCGATCAGGACGACATCTTTGTGTGCGGTCGTTTTCCGGATGTCTCCACGCCGGATAATCAGGCCGCCATGCGGATCGATTCCCACGGGGAAAAAGTCCAGGATGCAGCCCTCGCCGCCCAACCGGCCCCACCACTCATGGCGGTTCTTCACCGCACCAGAATCGAACAGAACGGTCTCGTCGCCGCTGACGGAACTTTCATCCAGCAAAAGGACGAAGAGCAAAGCGAGCCACTCATCGCGGGTGACAAATCGGCTTCCTGGGCCGGACACCCCTCACTGACTTCGGGCAGGGATGATCTTCATGGCAGTGACAAAAACGTCTGGGACAAGTCACCGCTGCTGGCTCTTGACGACTCGGAAATCATCCGTCCCGATCCTCCCGCCAAGCCGACTTCCCTCGCCCCGGGTATGGAAGTGGCGTGGATGGGAAATACTCCCACCGAGGCGGTCTCCCTCCCGGACGCACCTGCGCCGAAAGCGCCCGTGCCTGCCGCACCCGTTCTCGATGAGGCTCCAGCCCAAAAAAGCGAGAACGCTCCGAATGATATTCCCATCGCTTCCGCTCCAGAAGCTCCGGTGGACAATTCCTCTGAAATCCGTCAGGCCCTTCAGATCGATACAAAGGATATTCTCCCTCACCCGATCGTCCTGGCCCACAGCACGGCTCCGCGCCCCTCGCCCTTTACTCCTGAGGAATTTCATTCCTCCACGGAGACGGCTCCCTCTCCATCCTCCAACATAACGCAGCCGATTACCGTGGCAAAGGTTGAGCCTCCTCCTGCTCACAACGTGAGTGAAGCCAAGCAGCAGGAACCGATCGTAGCCGCCTCGGAAGGTTCCTATGCCACGCATACCCGTGTCACGCGGACGATTTTGCCAGGCGCATCGGAGGGATGGAAGCCGGAGGCGGAAGGTACCATCATTCCAAGAATTCCCAATTTCCTCGCCGAGGCGGTCAAACAGGCTCTTCCTGTCACTTCAGCCGAAGTGGCCGCAACATCTTCCGGGTTGCTGGCCAAGGTGCAGGTGGTCTCCGCTTCGCAGGATGAAGCTATTCCCTTCGTCCAGATTCCGCCTCAAAAGTTTGATAAAGCCGCTTCTGTCGCCACGGAGCGCCAAAAGGCCGCCTACCTCAATTGGATTCAGCAATATTCCCGGGGCAGAACGTTGGGAGATGAGACGCAGCCTTGGGCAGACCCCGATCGTAGCGGGATGCCGAATATCGTAAAATACGCCATCGGAGTCGATCCCTTCCAAGGAGCTTCTGTGGGATGGCCCAGCAGCTATGTCGTGCATGATCCTCGCGACCGACAGGACTATGTTGAGATACAGTTCCGCCAACGCAAGGGTGGATACGGCCAGATCGGGTGGAATTATCAGGCGGCGGGCTTTGTCTTCCGGGTCGAGGCGCAGGAAAATTCTTCATGGGTGGTCGATCCCAAACTCATCGAAATCGTCGGAAAGCCGATAGATAACGGAGATGGCACAGAAACCGTTACAATGCGTTCCACCCGCCCGGGGAAAACACAGGCCTTGCGCCTCTCGCTTATCCCTGTCGCACCCATTGTGCTCGCCGAGCGTTGAGCAAAAAGTCTCAAAGAAAACAAGAGGGGGCGGCGATTGTTACGAATTGATGACTATTACGGATCTTTTTTGTTACACGCAACTTGACAGTCAACACTACTGGAGCGAGAATTGTAGAATTAAATAACACGGCAGAACGTCTCATTATTAATAACAGGTTAAAAGCATGCAAGAGGTGATCTATCATCCTGAGGAAACGAGTACGGAACGTCTCAGTTTCATTATGATACTCACCGTCGATCACGTCGACGGCGAGTCGCTCACCCTGTTGCGCAATCGCATCCTTTCCAGAGGCCGGGACAAACGCGCTTCACTTGCATATTTCACCAGTAAATCGATTGAAGTCCCCACCATGACGGGCCTCCGTAGTTCCTGCTCACTTTCCATTCAGGCCGAGCATAATGACTCGGAGATTACCTTCCGGGGAAATTTCATACTCAACGAAGAACTGCCCGATCATGTCAGCGGAAAAGATGTCACCGTTTCCGAACGGGAGACTTCCTTCCCCTTTGAAGTGTCGATGGAAGTCGGCGGCCCCCGTGAGACCGTCTTCCAATTCGAGGCGGAAAAGACTTTCCACCTCACGGTGATCGTCTGATCCGACGAGGTTCGCGTTTCATTTTTCCCTCCCATTCAGAGATGAGTCATGTTCTTTTAGTAATGCTTTACATCTTTCCATCATGATGTATTGATGTATCCATATTATCATGAATGTTTTCCTCAAACCTCTGACTCCGTCCGGCCAGGCGCTGGAATCCCTCCTTCAAAAACGGATTGCCTTTATCGATGGGGCCATGGGGACGATGATCCAGCGGCACAAGCTGCAGGAGGCGGACTTCCGGGGCGAGCGTTTCAAAAACCACCCCTGCGACCTCAAGGGGAACAACGATCTGCTTTCCATCACGCGTCCCGAGATCATCCGGGACATTCACATTGCCTACCTCGAAGCCGGTGCCGACATCATCGAGACAAACACCTTCAGCGGCACCACGATTGCCCAGGCAGATTACAAGCTGGAATCGGCGGTTCGTGAAATCAACCTCGCCTCGGCAAAAATCGCCCGCGAAGCGGCTGATCTCGTCTCGGCAAAAACGGGACGCAGGTGTTTTGTCGCCGGCTCGATCGGGCCGACAAACAAGACTGCATCCATCTCGCCGAATGTGTCGAACCCCGGATTCCGGGCCATCACTTTTGATGAGCTTGTCAAGGCGTACTACGAACAAGTCGAGGCTCTTGCTGAGGGCGGGGTAGATCTCCTGCTGCCGGAAACAACTTTCGATACTCTCAACCTGAAGGCAGCCCTTTTTGCCATCGATCAATTCCACGATGCGCGGCACGACCGCCTGCCAGTGATGGTTTCCATCACGATCACCGATGCCTCAGGTCGTATCCTTTCCGGGCAAACCGCCGAGGCGTGCTGGAATTCCATCGCCCACTCAAATCCCCTTTGTGTCGGAATCAACTGCGCTCTGGGCGCGGATGCCATGCGTCCCTCCATTGAGGCATTGAGCCGGGTCGCCACTTGCTACGTCCACTGCTACCCGAATGCCGGACTGCCGAATCCGCTGAGTGAAACGGGGTACGACGAGAAGCCGTCCCATACGGCCTCGTCCATGGCGCTTCTCGCACGGAAGGGGTTGCTCAATATCGCCGGGGGATGTTGTGGCACGACACCCGACCATATCCGGGAGGTCGTCCAGCAACTCTCCTTGATCCCGCCGCGCCGTCGTCCAACTCCGGCGGAACCAGCCCTGCGGCTGAGCGGTCTGGAGGCACTGAATGTTTCCGGCAAGAATGCCCCCTTCATCATGGTCGGCGAGAGGACCAACGTCACCGGTTCACCGAAATTCAAGAAGTTGATTCTGGAGGACAAATTCGACGAGGCCCTTCAAGTGGCCCTGCAACAAGTCCAGAACGGGGCCAACATCATTGACATAAATTTTGACGAGGCGTTGCTCGACGGGGAAAAATGCATGACGCTTTTTCTCCATCTTATCGCCTCCGAGCCCGACATCGCCCGGGTCCCGGTGATGATCGACAGCTCGAAATGGAGCGTTCTCGAAGCCGGATTAAAATGTCTTCAGGGCAAGGGAGTGGTCAATTCGATCTCGCTCAAGGAAGGGGAGAGAAAATTCCTCGAAGTGGCGCGCCTGATCCGCCGATACGGAGCCGCCGTCGTCGTCATGGCCTTCGACGAAAACGGCCAAGCTTCGTCGAAGGAGGACAAGGTCTCGGTTGCCTGCCGGAGTTTCAAACTCCTCACGGAGGAAGTCGGTTTTGAGCCGGGGGACATCATCTTCGATCTCAACATCCTCACCGTCGCCACGGGAATCGATGAGCACAACAACTACGCGGTCAACTTCATTGAGGCCGTTCGCGAGGTGAAAAAACTCTGTCCGGGATGCCGAACGAGCGGAGGCGTGAGCAACATCTCCTTCTCCTTCCGAGGGAATAATGCCGTGCGCGAGGCGATGCATTCCGCTTTCCTCTACCACGCCATTCGGGCAGGACTCGACATGGCCATCGTCAACGCCGGGATGCTCGCCGTCTACGATGAGATCGACAAGGAACTGCTCGAAAAAGTCGAGGATGTCATCCTGAATCGTCGCCCTGATGCGACGGAGCGGCTGGTCACTCTC
>Ga0187810_10000886_pt1 | contig 10801 bp, 9 predicted proteins | sample NC_wetland_sal_i_9_FD_132963 | JGI IMG/M metagenome (GOLD analysis project Ga0187810, IMG submission 132963) | Wetland sediment microbial communities from Neuse River Estuary, North Carolina, USA - ASW_5 | ecosystem: Environmental > Aquatic > Freshwater > Wetlands > Sediment | place: USA: North...
AAGGGTGACGCTGAATCAGTTCCGCTAAATCCGGAGGGCCGCAAAGCCTCCATGGCGTGGGACCCGCAAAAGGACCAGTCCTCAGGCCAACAGTGCAAGGGATATGGCGTGGGCGGAATTGTGCGCCAGCCCGGCAGGATCCACATCACTTGGCTGGACGACAACACGTTACGAGCTGAGTTCGACGCAGGCACCCAGACCAGGACCTTTTACTTCGGCGCGCCTCAAGGACAGGGTGGAGACTGGCAAGGTATTTCGGTGGCTAGTTGGGACGTGCCCGGCACCATCATGACGCGAGGAAGCTTCGGCTTGGGGAACCCGGGCGGTCCCGAAAGAGGCGGCGCTTTGAAAGTGGTGACCACGAAAATGAAGGCTGGATACTTGCGAAGAAACGGCATCCCCTACAGCGAAAACGCCGTCATTACGGAGTATTATGACCGCTTCGATATACCCAACGGCGATTCTTTGCTGCTGGTTACCGCCGAGGTCAACGATCCGATGTACCTGAGCGCGCCTTTCTGGACCAGTACGCATTTCAAGAAGCAGAACGACTCGGCGGGCTGGAATCCATCTGCCTGTTCAGTGCCTTGAGAAAGACGAAGCATGAAAGCGACTTCGATGAAAAACAAATCTGATATCGTTCTCTTCTCGGCTGCGCTATTCACGCAGATCGGCCTGTTCGGACAGACCGCGCCTCCCTCCCCGCCGCCAGGCCGTCCATCACCAGCGATCGACCTTTCCGGCTATTGGTCGCCGGCGGTCAACGAAGATGGTCTCGAGCGCGGGGCGGGCTCCGAGATTGGCGACTACGCCGGATTCGCGATCAATGAAGCGGGGCGCTTGTGGGCCCTTTCTTACGACCCTTCTCGTTTGACCCTCAAGCATCATCAATGCGATGGCTACGTCGCTCCCTATCAAATGCGCGCCGTGGGGAACTTCCGAATTTGGGAAGACCGGGACCCGCACACCATGCAACTGGTCGCCATTCATATTTGGGCCCAGACCACGGAGGGGTTTCGCACCATTTGGATGGACGGCCGTCCGCATCCGCCCGCGTACGCCCCGCATACCTATCAGGGATTCTCGACTGGCCGGTTTATGGGAGATGCTCTCATGGTCAACACCACGCACCTCAAGCAGGGCTGGCTGCGGCGCAACGGACTTCCGGAGAGCGATCAGGCCACCATGGTGGAATTCATCGTTCGTCATGGCGACCATCTGGTGGATACCACGGTGGTCACCGATCCCGTTTTTCTAACCGAACCGGAAGTCCGCAGCGACGACTTTTTCCGCCAACCCGCCGACCACGGCGCCTGGCTCTACGCCTGCGACGACGGCGAAGAAATCGTGGGCCGTGCGCCGGATGTAGTGCCGAATTATCCGCTGGGCGCGCAGCCTTTTGCTAAAGAATATTCAAAAAAATACAAAATTCCGCTGTTGTCCGGCATTGCCGGGGCTCCGTCGATTTATCCGGAATTTACCGCCAAGCTGAAAACCGCAACCGATGCCGAAGCCGAGGCTTTGCTTCGCCCCGCGCCCGGTCCTTCGCCGGCCAGCCGCGCGGTTGATCCGGAACCGCACGACGGCGAGATTCACGTTTGGCCGATTTCCGCGCACCTCTACATGCTGCTGGGCGATGGCGGGAACATCGTGGTGGAGACGGGCGACGACGGACCATTTGTGGTCGATAGCGGATCCGGTCAGCTTACCGGCAAGGTGATCGAGGCGATTCGCAAACTCAGCGAGAAGCCGATCCAGTTCATCGTCAACACCAGCTTCCTTCCCGACCGCACTGGCGGCAACGTGAAACTGCGCGCCGCCGGTCAGGATCCCAGCCTGGTGGGTTCCTTCTTCTCAATGCAGTTCAGGGACGCCGGAGTGGGCGCGACGATCATCGCCCAACAGAACGTCGAGACCCGCATGGTGGCTGAGAAGCTGCCCGGGCCCGGCTGGCCGACCGACACCTTTCTCAACGATCGCCGGCGGAAATTCCACAATGGAAATGCCATCGAGATTTTTCACGAGCCCCACGCCATCACCGATGGCGACAGCATCGTTCACTTTCGTCAAGCCGACGTTATCGTCGCGGGCGATATCTTCAACACCACGCAATTTCCGTTCATCGATATCAAAGACGGTGGCAGCGTTCAGGGCGAAATCAACGCGCTAAACGACATCCTCAATCGCACCGTTTTCCAACACGAAGGACAAGGGGGGACGATGATCGTTCCCGGCCACGGTTACCTGTCCGATGAACACGAAGTGGTGGAATATCGCGACATGATGGTGATTGTCCGGGACCGTGTTCGGGCCATGATCAAGAGCGGCGCAACTTTGGACCAGGTCAAAGCGGCAAGAGTGACCGCCGACTACGATACCCGGTACGGCGCGAACAGCGGTCCGTGGACCACGGATATGTTCATCGAGGCGGTTTACACCAGCCTGAAGCAAGCGGCGAAATAGACCTCACCGGGCGGCGGCTTTCGTCACCACAGCCGGCGCGGGCTTTGAGAATCTTGCGGCGTCGATCGGAACGTTGGCCTGCACCTCGGTCAATTCCATAATTGACTGCCCGTCCGTCCAGGTGACAACCCAGTGGAAGGGCATCTTGACACCGGCGACCTCACGATAATCGGAGTAATCAATCTGGATCGGAATCGTGCCAACAATGGTGTTGGTGTAGCGCAACTGCCGCGCCAACAGCCCGGTCTTGCTATCGAAGTACAACTTCACGCGCGATCCGCCGGCTGCGATTCCCTGGATGACCTGCACTTCATGATCCTCCATGGCGGTTACCGGGAAACCGCTTCGCCACTGCGCCAGGGCCTGCTTGATCCCTGCCGGAAAACACAGATCCGCGTCCAGTTTTGCGCCATCCAACTCCGATCCGGGAAGTAACGGCAGCAAGTGTACCGGTTTGTTCACCGACGCCGTCCAGCCTGCGCGGCCGTCAAAGGTCGTGGTGCTGTCGCCGTTCTGCGTGTGCGCGATGATGCTGCGCTGTCCGGGAGCCTTGGCATAAATCTCCAGTGGGACCTTTTCGTGATACGTGTCGTAGCCCTCATACGTCCCCTTGCCCGCAAAGCTGGTGAGGCCCGCCAACCGCTGTGTTCCACCAAGCGCCTGAATATATTTATCCAGAATCTGATCGGCGGAAGGCCCCGGGGGCGCGTCTTTTACGATTTCGATTTCGTTTGGATCCTCCACCGGAACGGTGTATTGGTCGGCGAGGCTGGGGATCACTTTGGGACGTTCGGCGCCGCGATGGCACGAGTAACAGGTCAGCGCGCGCCGGCCCCCGAAGTTATTCTTATTGATCGCGTTCACCATCAGAATCATCGCACGCGCGGTCTCTTTGCGAGGGACGTCTTCGGCAAATTTGTCCCAGTTTTCCATGCTCTCCGCAACGTGACAATAGACACAATTCAATCCCAGGGACGCCGCGAAGAATCCCATGGTGTCCATGAACTCACTGGCGGGAATTCCCTTCAGCACCTTGACGTTCTTAAAAACCTGTTCCGCCATCAGCGGCTTCTCCGCTGTCGTCGGCTGACTGTTCGCCATGGCCGCACCCATCAGGTAGACGACCGTAATCCCTGCTACGTGTCTCGCTCCAGCCCTCACATGGTTGATGATCCTATAATCCGAAGAGCACTGTGCGGCCCTTAACATATCTTTACGATTGTTCTAATGGTCTTCAGCTTTGCCGGGAATAGAATCTTACTGGGACAATGCAGCAAAATATCAAACGTTCTTGTTTCGCCGTACTGGCAGTGGGCGTAATCGCGACGATGCTTCCGGTTTACGCGCATCACGGCACTGGCGTGTCTTATGATGCCAGCCACCCGATCACCATGAAGGGCGTTGTGACGGAGTTCCATTATGCGAATCCGCATCCCCAACTGTTTTTCGACGTCACGGACGACAAAGGGAACGTCGTGCATTGGGGTGGCGAGTTCTATCCGAATCCCGCTCAGTTGATCCAGGGCGGCTGGGGCAAGAGGCGCTCAGAAGCTGCGTTACCGGTTGGCATGCACATCACCATCACCGTAGCGCCTTCCAGAGCGGGAACTCCCGTGGGTGCCATTCTCAAACTCTTAAATGACCAGGGCGAAGTGGTGATGGGCGTGGCCGGCGGCAATCCGGGCGCCCCTCCGCCGGAACCTCCAGCAAATGAACAAAAGCAACCCGAACAGAAGCAGCCCTGAGCGAGCTGAAAGATGACGAGGATCAACCTGGCAATTGTGAGCACGCTAAGCGGCTACCTGTTGTGTTCATCCAGCGTTTTCGCGCAGGGCGGGCGAGGTATATTGGCTGCCGATCCGAAAAACGCTGGCCGCCCGTACGACAAACACGATATCTCCGGAATTTGGACCCGCAATGGTACACCGGGCGGATACGGCGGAGGTGGAACCTGCCGGGATTGTGGAGACCGCGGTTTCAGTAACAATGTCCCAGCCCTGACGCCACTGGGCCAGAAAATGTTCGACGCGAATAAGCCGTCCTACGGGCGCAACCTTGGCAGCGCGGATGCCGCCGCGCACCCGGAAGAAGCCATCGGACGGCGCAGGGCAGTCCCGCCCGCTAGTGGCTCGGACCCATATCAAACCTGCAATCCGATGGGGCCTTCACGCGCGCTCATTTATCCAGATCCACTCGAGATGAATGTCCTCTCCGACAAAATCCTCCAGCAGTTCGAATGGGGAAATGGGGTCCGCACAATATGGACCGACGGCCGCGAACTTCCTAAAGATCCAGATATCCCGAGATGGTGGGGATACTCAGTAGGCAAATGGGATGGGGACACTTTCGTGGTAACCACAACCGGAGTGGACGAAAGAACGTGGGTGGATCATTATGGCTATCCGCATAGCGCAGACATGCTTCTAGAGGAGCGGTACCGCCGGATTTCTTACGACGTTCTGGAGCTAAACATGACCATCACGGATCCCAAGATCTACACTGCTCCCTGGAAGAGCGAAACCAAGAAATTCCGCAAGTTATCCAAGGAAGGCATCAAGACGGTGGATGGCTGGGCCGGGCTGCTGGAAGACATCTGCGCGCCGGCGGACGATGTCGAACTCTTCAATAAGAGAATCCGGGATCCCGCGGGCGGTGTGGTTCACTAACGCCGCCCATGTTGATTGAAAACCCGCTCAGCACGTCTCCCACGATATTTCCGATACTTGAGTGCATCCATATCGCGGGTTTTGCCCTTTCGATCGGAATGACCGCCCTCGTCGATTTCCGTCTCCTCGGTCTCGGCTTCGAAGAACAGACCCCGGCTGAGATCGCCCGGGCCTTTGACTGGTGGATGCTCGGCGGTCTGATTGTGGCTGTGTTTTCCGGACTGTTGTTGTTTTCAACCGATCCGGATATGTATTACTTGAACTGGTCTTTTCTAATCAAGATGGCGTGTCTGGTGCTAGCCATCGCATTCAACTACACAATCCACAGGCGAGCGGTCAGTTTGAGTCTATCGCCAGCGGCGGGGCGCCTGGTAGCTTGTATTTCGCTGGCGCTCTGGGTCTCGGTTATCTTTGGAGGGATTTTCATCGCCGTCATTCGCCCTGGCCTCACCTAACCGATGAACCATGCTTATTTCCTTCCTGATTTGGCTACAGAATCTAGAGCCCTTCTCCGATCTTCGCAGCTCAGCCTACGTTTATCCGGTTGTGTTGGCTCTCCATCTCTCCGCGATTTCCCTGTTTGGCGCAATGATCGTGGCCACCGATCTGCGACTGCTGGGATGGGCCTTCGAGAAGGGTTCGATCGCGGAGGTGATCGGCCGGTTGCGCTGGACCAAACGAATCGGTTTCATCCTCGCAGCAACGTGCGGGTTCTTGCTTTTCTCTTCAAAAGCCGAGGAGTATTACTACAATCCCTTCTTCCGAACCAAGATTCTGCTTTTCATGCTCGTCGCGGTTCATACGCTGGTTTTTCGGAAGAGCGTGTACGGCAACCCGGCGGAACTGGACCGCGAACCTGAGTCGCCGGCCCGCGCGAAGTTGGCTGCTGGCTTGTCGCTTTTTCTATGGCTCAGTATTCTGTGCGCAGGAAGGTATGTCGGTTACGTGGAAGGCCGGGCCGGCATGCACTTCAAGTGAAATTGCATCCGCAATTTCATCTGCAGCACGGTTCTATATAGAATGGTCTCCGACGTTCCCAGCGCCCGCGGCCAGCGCGATCTGAATGTCGTTAGCCGGATCGCCGAGGATCTTGTCGATCTTCGCAGAGCCGATTGGAAGATTCGAATCTCCAGCCTCGGGTTACTTGAACTGCACTCCGCCTTTGCAATGAAGGCGCGCCGGCGTACTGGCTCGCGGATCCGTCGGAATGCTCCGCGCACGATTGTTGCTCGACATCGCTGCCGGCAACGCGGTGAAGACGCAGTCAATGAGGGGCTGAAGGTGATCAATCCAGAAGTGGCATGAGCGCGAGAATCTCTTCCTCAGGAAACAGCTTGCTCTGTTCCAAGAACGTAAGATCAAGCCTCGTCGATCAACGGCAACGACTCGCCTAGCGATGATCGCGCTGTCGAAATTCTCCGATTGGCGCAACGCGCCGATTGTCGTCAAGCCGGAGACATTCCTCAAGTGGCATCGAATGGGGTTTCCGATGTTTTGGAGATCAGCGCTGGGCCACGTTCCTGCGAAATCACGCTAGGGAGCAACCACGTGCCTGTTCCGATTCCGAGGCGCTGGAGTGACGAGTGTTACAGAGTCCATGAGTTTTCCAGGTGATCTAACAATCGGGTACGTGGACCTTGCCGGACCCATCGAAGCCAGGCATTCCACTCACTCCCACGTTTCAAAATCTCTTATCCTCTAGGGCGCTTCCGCGCGCCTTCCTAAGCGCAACTGCTGCCATCGAGTAAGCTCTTGCGGCCTAAATGGCCTTGCCCGGCCAGCCGATTGGATTCCTTACGGCAAAGCCTGCCTGGGAGCAACCGTTTGTACCTGGCTCAACTCTTGCGCGCCAATCCGCTGCTGGCGCTCTCCTTATTGATTTGCATCGCCACCATTCTCTGGTGCATCCTTCTCGCGCGGCGGCAACACACTGGCCTAGACAAGATGTTGACCGGCTTGCTCGGCCTCATCGCGATTTATGAATCGCTGCGGATCCTGAAGGACTCCGGCTTCGCCGCCCTATCGCGTTTTCGCACGCTGGATAGCTGGGTGGATTTCATCAGCGCCTGTCTTTATCTGGTGGCCGCGCTCATTCTCAGAACATCCAGTGTCGATCGCTCCGCCACACGTGTTCATCTGCGCCTGGTGGAAGCCGACGAAAAACCTGTGGACTTCGCCAATGCGGCCATCGCCGCGGTGCCCGAGCTCGGCCACCCCCTGGTGGATTCCTCGCCGCTCGCCGTCTTCGCCACGGACCCGCACGGCGCCGTCACGTATTGGAACGCGTCCGCAGAATTGCTGACCGGTTGGACTCGTAACGAGGTGGTGGGCCATCAGCTTCCGTTCGATTCGGGCGGGCCCATCCAAAGCAAGAACGGGCGTTTGGTGGAATGCGCCGTTTGGACCGCGCCCATTCGCGCGCCACACGGTCCGCCGCGCGGCAAGGTCATCATCGCCGCCGGAAGCAACGCGCTGCGCGACGCGGGCCTGGAATTTTCCACGCTGCAGAGCCGTGACCGCTAGTGCGCCGTAGCCATTAGCCCGGTTAGTCGCCCAGCAAACTCCGCAATCTCTCGTACCCGGCGCGGCTCACTGGAAGCTGCGCGCCATCAGAAAGCACGGCCACGCGGCTGTCCTTGGCGTAAGGCTCGATCTTCGCCACGCGTTCCAGATTCACGATGATGGAGCGGTGAATCCGCACGAAACGCTCGGGATCGAGAGCGGCTTCCAAACTCGAAATGGTCTGCTCCTTCAGATACGATTTCCCTTGGCTGTGCAGCGACACATAATCGTCCTGCGCCTCGGCATAATCCAAACGCTCCACCGGGATGATGTGGACCCGCGCGCCTTCCTTCACCACGATGCGCTGGAGAAATTCCTGCGGAGGCCGCGCGGCGCGAGCCAGTTCGGTTGCGGGCATCGGCCTCGGAGCTTTTGAAACGGACGCATTCTCGCCCAAGCGGGCCCGCGCGCGTTCCAGTGCTTTCTGGAATCGCTCCAGGCTGAACGGCTTCAGCAGATAATCCACCGCATGCTCGTCAAAGGCACGCATGGCGTACTGATCGTACGCGGTGACGAAGATGACGGCGACCTCCTGGCCGATCAGCTCCAGCACCTCAAACCCATCCAGCTTAGGCATCTGGACATCCAGAAAGACCAAGTCCGGTTTCTTTTCGGCGATCGCCTTCACCGCCTCGAATCCATTGGCGCACTCAGCCACGATCTCGATCCCGCCGCTGGACCCAACATACTCGTGCAATAAGGCGCGCGCCAATTCCTCGTCATCGACAATGACGGCAGTCAGATTGCGCGGCGCGGCCCCAACGCCGGCCGAAGAAGAATCGCGCTCCAGGTTTCTCAAATCCACCAGCAACTCGCGCGCCGATTGATAACGCCGCTCCCGATCTTTCTCCAAACATTTCCGCACCACGCGCTCAAATCCTTCGGGAAGATCGTAGTTGAAACGCGCTGGCGCATCGGGCTGCGAGTTGAGAATGCGCGCTATGGTTTCAGAAATGGTCGCGCCCGCGAACGGAAGCCGCCCGGTGGCCATCTCGTACAACACCACGCCCAGGCTGAACAAATCCGTCCGATGATCCAACGCCCGGCCGAGCGCCTGCTCGGGACTCATGTACGCCACGGTGCCCAACACCACGCCGTCGTTGGTGATCAACTGCGTCTCGTCGCTCTTGTTGTCCGCTTCCAGCTTGGCGAGTCCGAAGTCCAGCACCTTCACGTGGCCGCGCGGCGTCAGCATCAAGTTCGACGGCTTGATGTCGCGATGCACGATGCCCTTGGAATGCGCGTCGTCAAGCGCGTCGGCCACTTGGACGCCGATCGAAAGCAGTTCGGAAATCGGCAACGGACCGCGGGTCAGGCGCACGCTCAGCGGCTCGCCTTCCACATATTCCATCGCGAGAAAACGAAGCCCCTGCCCTTCGCCAATATGATGTTCGCCGATTTCGTAAATGTACGCGACGTTGGGGTGAGACAACGCCGACGCGAGCCGGGCTTCTTGCACGAATCGAAGCATGCGCTCCGGATCGGCAGCCATGCTTGCCGGCAACACCTTAAGCGCGACGCGACGGCCGAGCGTCAGGTCGTCAGCCAGGTAGACCGCGCCCATGCCGCCTTCGCCCAGGCGCGAGACCACGCGGTAGTGCGCAATGTTGGACCCTGGTGCAAGCGGGTCGGCCATGCCCCCATCATCACACGTGTTCCGCACAGGGCAACTCCACTTCCACTACGAAGTGACCATTGGCAATACTGGTGTCGACGCGCGCCCGATTCTCATACAATGCGCGCAGCCGGTCGCGAACATTCCGCAGCCCCAGTCCGTGGCGGCTAGCAGCCGGCGCATCAGGATCGAATTCATTGGCGATTTTGAGCTGCAAGCGTCCCGCGCCGCAATGCGCTTCCAGGCGGATGGTTCCACCGTCAACCAATCCGGCGATCCCGTGCTTGACTGCGTTCTCCACCAGCGGCTGCAATAGCAGCGCGGGGACCACGCAATAGTTGCAATCGTGGTCGGCGTCAATCTCAACGCGCATGCGCGCGCCAAACCGCACCTGCTCCACTTCCAGATACGCCTTGGCCAGCGCCAGCTCGTCTGCCAGCGAAATGCTTTGCTTCTCGCCGAGCTTCAGCGTGCTGCGCAAAAAGTCGGACAGCTTAATGCACATCTCTCGCGCACGTTGGCCGTCCACGGTTGCGAGGGCGCTGATGGAGTTCAGGCTGTTGAACAGGAAATGCGGATTGATTTGCGCCTTGAGCGCCTTCAGCTCCGATTCACGCGCCAGCGTCAGCGCCTCCTGCTCCCGTGATTCGGCTTCCTTGGACGATTCCATCGAAAGCAACACGTAATGCAGCGCCACCGATAGCAAATACAAAAGTACGCCGATGCCGAAGAGCAACGGAAGCTGCGAACTGACGCGCTCGTTCAAGCGCGCGAAGAGGTATCGGCCGAGCAACAACGCCAGCCCCTTGGCGAGCACGATCCACATCAGGCCCGCGACAATCGCGGCGGCCAAATGATTGCCGAAAATTTTCAGATTCGGTGACTCGCCCGGCACGAGTACGCGGCACATGGGCCACGGTGACAGGCAAATGAGCGCATAGAACAACGCCAGCGGAACGCTGAGCGTCGCGGCCTCGATCCATCCAAGGCCGCCCATCATCACCAGCAGATAGGCCAGCAGCAGTCCCCCGGGAACCCACGCCAACAAATACAGCGATAGCCTGCCCTGCCCTGCAATCAGCGGATGCATGGTGGAGTTGTCCGATTGTACGAGGCTTAGTTGCGGAGCGTGATGGCGCCGAATAGCACGGAGCCGGTGATGACCAGCCGCGGCGTTTTCACGTTGAGATCGGGCCGTGGGTGAATGGTCCTGTCATTGACACCCGCAAAGAGCACGCTGGCTCGATTGATTACGTTCCACGTTTCAGGAACCCGCACCTCAACTTCGCCGAAAACAACATTGGCATCGATGCGCGCCTCATCGACGGTCATGGAAGCGTTCCGCAAATCGAAGCGCGCTGCGCCGAAGATCGCGCTGGCCTGACCGCCGCTGAAATCCTGCGCATCGCTGCCGGTCCGCGATTCGCTGAAGATGGCATGCGTGCCGACCACGGGCGCGGATCCCGAGATCGGTATGTAAGGCCGCTCGATGGCG
>Ga0187810_10000888_pt1 | contig 10785 bp, 8 predicted proteins | sample NC_wetland_sal_i_9_FD_132963 | JGI IMG/M metagenome (GOLD analysis project Ga0187810, IMG submission 132963) | Wetland sediment microbial communities from Neuse River Estuary, North Carolina, USA - ASW_5 | ecosystem: Environmental > Aquatic > Freshwater > Wetlands > Sediment | place: USA: North...
CTTATTCCCGCTATCGCCGGCGCGGCCTTCGATATGTTGGCCGTTGGCCAGGTCAGCGACCCCATTTCTCTCGACGGAGGGAAGGTCGTACTCATTATGGTCTCGGAAAGGGCGACGGCCCGAGCGATCGACGACCGGGCGCTGAAGAACATGAGGGACACCGCTCTGGACGAGTGGCTCACGCAAGAGACCGCCCACCACCAGGTGGAGTTCCACGGCCTGCACCGCCGGAACTACGATTCGGAAACTGACGCCTGGGTCACGTGGCAGCTGCAACGGATGGGTAAAGGAGCGGGCAGATGACCGCCCACGAGAGTGCCCCATGATCCGGGTGACCAACCTCACGAAATTCTATGGAAAGCGATTAGCCGTCGACGATATCAGCTTCGAGGTCGGCAAGGGGGAGATCGTCGGATTTCTCGGACCCAACGCCGCGGGGAAGAGCACCACCATGCGCCTGCTGACCGGCTACCTCCTGCCCAGCCGCGGGGAGATAGAGGTGGCCGGCTGTGACATGATCGGCAATTCCCTGGAGGGCCGACGACAGATCGGCTACTTGCCGGAGATTGCGCCCCTATACCTCGACATGACCATGCGGGCCTATCTGCTTTATGTCGCTCGACTGCGCGGATTGGAGAGACGGAAAGCGAAGAGCCGCCTCGATGAGGTAGTGGCGGCCTGTATGCTCGAAGAATACCTGGAGTCGAGCCTCGGCAAGCTTTCAAAGGGCTTCCGACAGCGAGTCGGCCTGGCCCAGGCAATCATTCACGATCCACCGGTACTAATTCTGGATGAGCCGACCGTCGGCATCGACCCCATACAGGTCGCCCAGACCCGACGGCTTATAAGGGAGCTGGGTAAGGATCGCACCATTCTCCTGTCTACCCACATCTTGCCGGAGGTCAGCACGATTTGCGAACGGGTCGTCATCATCAATGCCGGCAGGATCGTGGCCCAAGATCGGATTGAGCACCTCTCCTCCGTGCTGAACGGCGTTCGGCGGCTGCGCATCAATGTGCAAGGCCCGCCGGAACGAGTGTCGGAGCGGCTGAAGCAGACTGACGGCGTTCAGGCGGTCAGCTACGAAAAACCCTTTCACATCGTGGCCTATCCCGCGGATCAGCAGCCGCAGGCGAAGATCATGGAAGCTATGGCGCGGGACGGCTGGACGCTTCTGGCCATGGAGTCCATCGAATTGAGTCTCGAAGACATTTTTCTGCAGCTCACCGCCGGGGAAAGGGGAGGCAAGTGAAGAACGTTGGAGTCATTGCTGAGAAGGAAATCACCTCCTACCTCGCGACCCCGATGGCCTACGTTGTGACCGCCATTTTCCTGGGCCTCAGCGGCACCTTTTTCGCCACATATCTGCTTGGTACCGATTACTCGGACACCAGCCTGCGGGGCTTCCTGGGTGCCGGCCAGATCCTGATTTTGCTTTTTGCGGTGCTTCTGACCATGCGGTTGATCGCAGAGGAAAAGAAGCTGGGCACCTGGGAACTGCTGTTGACGGCCCCGATCACCGAAGCCGAATTGGTCCTGGGCAAGTTCTTTGCCAGCCTCGCGGTGCTGAGCGGCATGCTCGTACTGACCTTCTATTATCCCCTTCTGCTGCGAGTGTTCGGGGACCCGGACTGGGGCCCCATAGTCACCGGATATCTTGGGCTGTTTCTGCTGGGCGGGGCCTGCCTTGCTGTTGGGATCTTCGCTTCCACCCTCAGCGCCAATCAGATCGTCGCGGCGGTGGCGGCCGGGGGTCTTCTCTTCGGGCTATGGTTTCTGGGCATTGCGGGAGACGCTGTGCCCGGAGGTCTCGGAGCCTTGCTTGCCTATCTCTCGCTTTCCAGTCATTTCCCGGATTTTATGCGAGGGATTGTGGATACGAAGGCTGTACTTTATTACCTCAGTGTGACGGCCCTCTTTCTCTATATGGCCATTCGATCGATTGAAATGGCTAGGTGGCGATAAATGCAGACCGGAATACTCGCTGCGCTGGGAGTGGTGGGGCTATTCGTAGGCTGGCTTCTGACGGTCATTGTACCCTCCATTCAGATTTTTGGCTGGGGGATACTTGCGGTCGGAATGTTGTTGATCGCCCTGGTCTGCCTGTTTGATTTCCGGCGCGCCAGAGCGGCGCTGGCCAGTCGACAGGGGAAGTTGGGCCTCAGCGCCACCGTGCGGATTTCTCTGTTCATTGGCACTCTGGTATTCGTCAATGCGATCGGCATGAGCCATTACCACCGCTTTGACCTCACGGGTCTCGCCCAGTTCACCCTGACCTCCCAAACGAAGGGAGCGCTTGGCAAGTTGGACAAACCCGTGGAAATTGTGAGTTTCTTCACCCCCCGGGTTCCGATCACGATCAGCAGTTACACCACCAGCCTGTTGAGCGAATACAGAAACTGCAGCACACGGCTTACTGTCCGGAATGTCGACCCCGATCTTCATCCCGATCAGGCGCGGCAGTACGGGGTGGATTCCTTCGGCGCAGAATACGGTGTGGTCGTCTTTCGAAACGGAGGAAGCCAACTGCAGGTATTCGGACCTCAGATCGCCGACGGAGAGGCAGAGCATGCCTTTACCAGTGCCATCCTTGAGGTCAGTGGCGCCAAGCAAAAGAAGGTTTACTTTCTCACCGGAGATGGGGAAAGCAGCGTCTCCTCCGACTATAGCGACGCCCGCAGCGGGTTGCAGGACAACCTCTTCCAGGTGGAGGCGCTCGACCTGAAGACAAGCCCGGAGATTCCTAAAGAGGCCGCAGTCGTGGTGATCGCCGGACCGCAGCAGCCGCCGACGAAAAACGAACTCGAGAGCATACGGACTTTTCTGAAGAGCGACGGACGAGCGCTCCTACTCTTGAATCCGAACTCTCCCCTCGATTGGCGGCAACTGGCGGCGGACTGGGGAGTAGAGATCTCGCAGGGCTTTCTGATCGACCCCAGCTCTCACGTGGCCCCCGACCAGGACAATCTTCTCGTTCCCAAGGACCGGAACAGCTTTGGATTGGAGGAGACCCACTTCCCCGGCGCTGCGGCCGTCATTCCCAAGGACGAAAAACCGCGGGGGCTTTCGCTTGCCCCCTTGGCTTGGACCAGCCAGCAGGCCAGGCTGGAAGAAGAGGGGCCGAAGGCCGGAGCGGCACTCGTCAGCGCGCGTTCGGGCCGACCGGGACCCTTCGCGATCGGGGCCATGATCTCGGCGGTCTCAAGCTCCCCCGCGGATCAATCCGCTTCAAACGGGGACCAGGGACAACTTCCCGGCGATAGGCGGCTTGTCGTCATCGGCGACTCCGATTTCGCTTCCGACCGCTCCTTTTATGATGGCAACAACGGCGAGCTCTTTCTCTCCGCCGTCAACTGGCTAGCCGCCGGCAAGGAGATCATCTCCGTCGATCGCAAGGTACTTCCCGCTCGCCGGCTTCTGCTCGATCCGGATGAGGCGCGGTTTCTCGATGTATCGAGCATCGGGCTGCTTCCGTTGCTGCTGTTCGTGGCGGGAGGCTACGTCTGGTGGCGAAGAAGGCGGTCATGAGAGAGCGAAAAAACCGTGAGCCGATGTCGCGGGCGGCGCCGGTGGGAGGCCGGGCCATCCTCGCCTTGGCCATCGCATTCGTCGCATGCGGGGTGGCGCTTTTCCTCTTCAATCGCGGCGCTGCATCCGCACCGCCGCCGGAACCTCCTCCATCGTTTGTATGGTCGGTCGACTTTGAACATCTGAAGATAATCGCCATCAGCCTTCCCCGAAAGAAGAAACAAGAGGCATGGGTCAAACACGAAGATCAGCAGTGGTACTTCGATCGGCCGAGTGGGCCAATGGTCGACATGCAGCGGTGGGGAGGCGGCGTACCTCTGATCCTGAGCGGCCCGGCCGCCGACCGGCTCATCGGCGACGAGCCTACCGCTGCGCAACTGAAGATATATGGTTTCGACGATCCGCGGATGACGATCACCTTGGGTCTGGATAACGGGCAGCTTATTCATGTAGAAGTCGGCGACAGCGCGCCGGACGGCCGGACCAGCTACGTCAAACTGGCCGATTCGAAATCCGTCTATTCTGTCGACCAGAGCTGGTACGAGGTACTCGAGCTGTTGGTGCTAGATCCTCCGTATCCCAGCGCGGGTTCTCAGGCCGCCCGCGTAAATCATCAGTGAAGTTGAGGAGACCCCTGCTATTTCGGGTCGGCCTCGTGGCTTAGGTCCAGAGAGTCCACAATGTCTTCAATCGAATACTCTCGGAGGACGGAAACGACGCGATCCCAGGTAGCCTCTTCGAGGCCGATCCGAACTTGGCTGGCCTTCCGATGCGCTTGTGCCTCCAACTCCCCCGGATAGAGTATCGGTTTTGATGCGTCGGCCAACGGCGTGTCCTTGATGAAGCGTACTAAAGTGTTTGCGTCCTGTTTGAGCTTCTCGAGCGGAGCGAACTTCTGGACATCGATGGCGATGAACAGGGAGGTGTTGCTCCAGGCCTTGGAAGGCGCTCCGGGAATACCTCCCTGGGAAAGAACTGATCCAAAAAGCGCGCACATGAACGCCAGCGCGTATCCCTTGTGGCCCTCCGAGCCGCCGAGCGGCAGGAGCGCCCCTCCCCTCAGATAATCCTCCGGATCAGTGGTGGGTTTCCCATCGGCGTCGATGAGCCAGCCCTCCTTCAACTTCTGGCCACGCGCGCGACAGACGAGCACCTTGCCCGCTGCGACCGCCGACGTGGCGAAGTCCGCCAGGAAGGGATAGTCGTCTTGGTATGGAAACGAGAATGCAATCGGATTTGTTCCGAGTCGGGCCTTTGTCCCTCCAAACGGCACCTGGTGGTGCCCGTGACCGCCGTCGGCTGCGAACATGATCGACGCAAGTCCCGCGGCGGCGACCCTCTCAGCATAGGAGCCCAATCGCCCCAGGTGAGTAAGATTGCGCATACTGACACAACTTATTCCTGCGCTTTGTGCTTTTTTGATTGCGAGATCGGTGGCAAAAGATGCAACTACTTGACCAAATGTCCAGCACCCATCGACAACGGCCGTGGAGCCGGATTCATTGGTCAATTTGGGTTCGGCATTGGGAATGAGCGTGCCCTTCCTGATCCTATCGATGTATTCTTCTAGCAGAATAACTCCATGGGAATGGAACCCAAGAGCATTGTTTTCCGCAAGGTGCCTGGACACGATCCTCGCGTGCCCTTCCGATACGTCAGCGGCCCGCAAAATTCGAAAACAAACATTCTCGAGGTCATGGGCCTTGAGATATATCATCGTCAATCCTCCTCCAGCCTATTGCCAACCGACATGAGTGATTCGTTTTTGGGAATCATAGTTGTTTTTCGCTACACGACCGCAGATAGTTCACATTCGATGCCGAGATCGACCGGATCAGCGTCAGTCGGATGCCGGCGCCGTCTTCGTGCCGGCACCCTATGCCGCCCTATGAACGATTCCGGCAGCTATTCTCTCAGGTACGCTCCCTGTTTTACCAGCTCGCGCCGCACCGCCTGCACGTCTACCTTGTGAACTGGAACGCCCGACGCCACCGACACAGCGGCTGCAACGCCTGAAGCCTGACCCATGAGCCAGCATACGGGCACCTCGCGCAGGAAGGTATGGGAAGGCGCATCGCAGGACAGGTTTCTGCCGGCGACGAGCAGGTTATCGAGACTTTTCGGGACAAGACAGCCGAGGGGGACAGAGACGTTGGGGACCCCCGGTTTGGGAGGCGGGCAGACTCCGATTTCGTCGGCATGCCGAACGCCGGAGAGCCAATCCTGCCGCGCCACAAACTTGTCGCCTAGGAAGCGTCTACTGTGCCTCGTTCCGATTTGCGGGGCGGTGTCCAGAATCCATGCCTTCTCGAAGCCCGGCATGTTCTTTCGATAGAAATCCAACATCTTAAGCATGATCCTGCGCGACCGGACCTCGACCTCGGTGAGGTCTCGGACGTTGGTGCAGTCGTAGCCGTAGAATCTGGGACCCATGAAAAGGGCCACGTCGTTTCGAGGTGAGTTCCACGGGCGTCCCTCCGTCCCGGTAAGGGCTTCCGCTTGAGCAGTGATCTTATCGAACTTCTCCTTCTCGTTACGCCAGAAGTTGCAGTAGCGATCGAAATCCACTCCTCCCCAGCGGAACGCGACGTTGACCGTACTATGAATGGCCTTGTCCTCAATGTCGCTCTCGAATTCCGCCCCCGCAAGCGCGGCAATGTCCCCGTCACCGGTGGCATCTATTACCGCTTTGCCAAGGATTGCCCAGCGCCCGCTCTTGCTCTCAAACACGGCCCCCCGAACTACGCGACCCTCCTGGATTGCCGAGACTGCCCAGGAATGAAGAAGCAGTTTGCCGCCGCGCGCAAGCACTAGGTCGTTGTAGGCGATCTTCAGCATCTCGGGGTCAATAACCGGCGACCACGTCAGAGTCCCGTGAGCGGCTCCACTGCGCTGCTCCCAAAACCTGACGAGCTCTGGGTCCTTCGATCCCCACGATTCCTTGGGCGATCCCACTATGGAATCCGCGGGCAGACGATCCAGCACTTCTTTGGCGAACCCCGCGATCACCAGCTTTCCGTCCCAATCGGTCATTCGATCTATCCACAGCACGAACCCTCCCGTGGACATGCCGCCTAGGTGGCCGTAACGTTCCACGAGGATTACATCGGCGCCCATGCGAGCCGCCGCTGCGGCAGCGGAACAACCTGCAGGACCGCCACCGATGACCAACACGTCGCATTTTGCATACACCGGGATGTCCCGAGCCGGCTGATTGATCGTCTCGCCCGTTGTCAATCTCTGAACATGTGCCATCGTGGTATCATTGGACTTTGGGCTCATCTCATTCCTTCCTAGAATTAATTAGCCCACAAGGTGGACGACCGGAATGGTCTATCCGCCTTGTGGTTACGGTTGCCAGTTAATCGAAATGTGTGTCTGCGCTAGCTCTATCTTGCCTACATGGGCCTTAGAAACCCATCTTCTTTTTCAAGGGCTGGTCCAGCCATAGAGTGGGCAACATACCCGCTATGTTATCGTGCCCACTGTCGACCTCGCCGTAGTAGTTCTTCACCCATGGCCAGTAACAGGTCAACAAATTCGGGTATACGCCTATGCTATCGGCGTAATCAATGACCTTGATGCCCAATTGCTTCAGCAAGGCGTTCCGCTTTTCGCCGTTCTTCTCGCCCAACGCCTGCTTAGCCATTGTCTGGAATTCCGTGTCGGTTCCGAAGGGCCTCCACGATTGACCGAACCTGAAGCTGATATTTACCGAGGGAGAGGTGTTATTCTCCGAACGAATCGCGACGGCATACTTGCCATGGTCCTCGAGGTTATAAAGGTCGGCTTGGTCGTGCGGCTGCAGCTTAACATTGATGCCAAGCTTAGACCACATGTCCTGAAGTATGGCCGCCGTTTGACCGGCCGCCACCCGATCCGTACCATAATCAATCTGTAGATCGAAACCATGGGGATAACCGGCATCGGCGAGCATTTGTTTCGCCTTCTCCGGGTTATACGTAAACAGCGCCTGGTCCACCGTCGGAAGATCCTTTATTGGGGTGTAGACGGTGGTCGGCAACCCTGCATTGTATGGGTTCGAATTCTGGTTGCCCTTGAGATAAACAGCCTTTATGAGGGCTTCTTTGTCCGCGCCCATTGTCAAGGCTTGCCGCACGGCCTTATTGGCAAGGGCGCCGGTGCTGCAATTGAATCTGACCGCCAAGCCCTCGGCCGCAGGAACCTCTTTCATTACCAGATCCGGACAGGTTTTGGCCAGGGTTTGCTGATAATTCAATTTGATATAGGTCGCCCAATCTATCTTCCCCGTCCGCACGGCCGCTATGAGCGTGGATTCATCCACTATGATGGGCATCACGAGCTTGTCAATGAACGGCGTATCGTACTTCTTCCCGTTGATGGTCTTTTGTTTGTCCCACCAATCGGGATTCTTTTTGTACGATGCATAGGAGCCCTTAACATAGTCCGTGATGATAAACGGCCCAGTGCCGATCTGATTTTTCCAATCTGCGGGGGCGGCTGATTTGTCCACTTCCGGACCATACATCTTGCTGAAATATCCCCAACCGATCTTGAGCGGCCAGTCATAGTCGTAATAATCGAACTTGACCCGCACCGTGTACTTGTCGAGAGCCTCGGCGCCGCCCAGCGACATGAACAGCATTTCGGTCTGGCCTCGGAAGCTCTTCCTGACGGCATTGAGGCAATAGGCTGCGTCGTACGCGGTAAATTCCCTGGGCTTGAAGCCAATATTGGGATTGGCGGCAAACATGATCCCGTGGCGTAAGTGGAAGATGACAGCGATGGGATTCGCGGAAAGCTCCCAGCTCTCGGCGAGCTCGCCTTTCAAATACTTATCTTGTCCGCTGAGTCCCATCCGAAGCATGAATGACATCTCATTCGTGCCCCGCGGTCCATATTTTTCTACGTCGCCCGCGAGCAGATGCTCCCCGTAAGGAGCAGAATACGTTGGTATCGCCCAGTCGCCATCCGCCTGATTCCAACTCGTCGGCTCTTGGTTCACCTTAAGAGGCGCCACAGTGAGCGTCCCGCCATATTGCGGCGTACCCGTTGTTGCTCCGGGAGCCGCTTTCGCACTCTGGTCCTGCGCACTGGCAAAAGACGCAGCCAGAACAAACGCCAGTACGAGAATCGTCATCTTGCCCTTCATGAGCATTTACCTCCTTTGTTAGCAGAGAACCGCAACTTCATTGCTCTCCTATAGCCCCTCCCTCCGACACACTTCGAGAGGCCTACCACTCCGGGAAAGGTCCGCACTTCTACCTCCTGCTTTCCCATATCCGTGATCAAAGACTCCATCGTCCCGGAGAGACCTCATGAAACCAATAATTTGCGCAAAGGTTTCCCTGGAACCTGTCTTGATTCCATACTATTGGTACTATTCTTAGAGTTGTCAAGCTGATTTTTGCTAGGATTTGCCTCTTGGAATAGACTCTATTACCGATATAGCACGCGCGCCTGAGAGTGAACACACAGGCGCGGAGATTGCGAAGTTCCGTGAGAAGGTATATAATTTGTTATTTAGTAAATAAATATAGTTATTTCTGATAACATGCCTGCTCGGCCGAAACTCTCCCTTCGTCCCCGTAGTCGTAACCTCTGGCTCGAAGTGTTTACAATCGGCAAGAAAGCAGGAAACAAATTTGATATTGTTTGCGCAAAAATATAGCAAAATTTTGACTTTTTCCTTGACATGTTTGCTATTTCATGCAGGAATTCTAGCAGACTCCCTTTGCGATGACAGGGGCACGCGCACAACGATTGGAGGCCGCCATGAAGGCACTCATTCTGAAAGAAAAAAACAAACTCTCGATCGAGAATTTCTCGATGGATGAACCTCTCGGTCCTGACGACGTCAGGATCGGGATCAAGGATGTCGGGATCTGCGGCAGCGACGTCCACTATTTCCTCCACGGTCGGATCGGCAATTTCGTTGTCGAGAAGCCGATGGTACTCGGCCACGAGGCCAGCGGCGTCGTGCTCGACGTCGGGGCCAGGATCAAGCATTTGAAGGCAGGAGACCGCGTATGCATGGAGCCGGGCATCCCGTCACAAGGTAGTTCGGCTACCCTGGCAGGCCGCTACAATCTCGATCCTGACGTCAGATTCTGGGCGACACCTCCCATACATGGCTGCATGCGTGAGACGGTCGTCCATCCAGGTGTTTTCACCTTTAAGCTCCACGGCAATGTCTCGCTCGAGGAGGGCGCCCTGGTCGAGCCGCTCGCGATCGGCGTCTACTCGGCCTGCACCGCTACGATCCAGCCGGGCGACACCGCCCTTGTCTTCGGTGCGGGGACTATAGGTATCGTCACGGCCCTCGCGGCCCTCGCCGCAGGCTGCTCAAAAGTGCTCCTCACCGACGTCAAGGCGAAGAAACTCGAGATCGTCCGTAAGAATTTTCCGGGGAACATCGTGTGTGTCAATTCCGCCGTGGAGTCTCTCGATGACGCGGTTTTCTCGCTCGCCCGAGGTGGCGTTGATATCGTCTTCGAGGCCAGCGGCAATCCGGCTGTCATCGGGAGCTTCGTGCGCTATCTACGTCCTGGTGGCCGCGCCGTGATGATAGGCATGCCCTCCTCCCCCGCGCCCTTCGACACCGTCGCCGCCCAGGTCAAGGAAATACGGATCATGCATATCTTCCGCTATCGGAACATGTATCCCCGCACGATCAAGATGATCTCCGCGGGCACGTTGAAGGTCAGCCCCCTCATCACGCACTTTTTCGATTTCAAGGATGCGGTCAAAGCCTTCGACTTCGCGGCCACAATGCCCGACGACGCGATCAAGATAATGGTGAGGATGTAGGGGGCACCGGCGGGCGGGGCCGCTGTGTCGTTTTCCCCGCATGAAACAAAGGGCCACTCTATCTGTCGGGTGGCCCCCTCAAACCCATGTTGGACGCACACCCCCGCCACCGATGCTCCACGAGAACAGGCCGATGCCCACAGCCAGATAGAGCCGTCCTTTGTAAACAGGAAGCGTCTGCGGGTTTAAGGGAAGCCCAGCCCACGTACGCGCAGGTCGTCACATCCGCATGTAAACAGAAGCGATGTGGGGCTATTCGATTTTTCAGGAAACTCTAATTCAGGCCACCGGCCTGCTCATGCCGATCATGGGAGTACCGGTATAGTCGCACAGCGACCGCGCCGGCCTAGGAGGAGCGGGATGAAGCGCAGGATAGCATTGGTGGTCGCTTTTTTCGCTGTCGCGAGCCTCGTCTTCGCGGACATGCCTGCGAGCCAACCGAGTCTGCCGCTACAGGTGCAGATA
>Ga0187810_10000889_pt1 | contig 10777 bp, 17 predicted proteins | sample NC_wetland_sal_i_9_FD_132963 | JGI IMG/M metagenome (GOLD analysis project Ga0187810, IMG submission 132963) | Wetland sediment microbial communities from Neuse River Estuary, North Carolina, USA - ASW_5 | ecosystem: Environmental > Aquatic > Freshwater > Wetlands > Sediment | place: USA: North...
AAATTCGGCTTCAAACGTGGATTCTTTTACAGGCACTACAAACCTCGTATTTTATGGAATGACAATTGATCAGGTTTCAACGTTTATGAAAAATGTTGCCCAATTCCCGTTTCACGATGCACTTGGATGGACAGAATATAGTTACCACGGGCAGAGTATGTCATCGATGCAATGGACCTCAAGTCCGAGCAACAGCCCATACCAGCTAGAAGATGGGGCGTATTTTGGCGACAGGTATCATTTGATTCTGACGAATGGTCACTACTCTCTATCCCTGGGGAAGAACTGGTGCTACGGTCAGACACACTATGAGTACTGGTCCACAATCGGATTGACTCATTACATATACTCAAACGGATTTAATTCGGCAAGAACTCACATGTACAATGCAATTCCGAGTTCAAAGTCGAGATCCATCACGTATCTCGGTAATCCCGACAGTGGATACCATGACGGCTATGGGTACATATTTACCATGAATTAATCTCTTCATTTTTTTTGGAGGTTTACCATGAACATTGAATTATTTAATAATAAAAAATTCAGCAACAATAAAAAAATTGTTGGCATCAGCCTCATTTTACTGATAAGCGTCTTATTTCCACGATTTATCTCATTACTCTCAGATTACTTCTCATGGAATGTCTCATTGAGAATGATGATTAGCATGACACTTCTTTTTATATTTATTATTCCAATTCTGACAGTATTTTTTTCAATGAAATCTGTTAATATTAGAACCAGTTTTTTATTACCATTTCTGGTCACTGGCCTCGTTTTTCCCGTTTGTGATGCTTTATTTTTAGAACCTTTTGCCTTGCTGACAGATCCACTGTATTACATTATGTTTTTAATCCTGGCGTTGGGTTTGGGATTAGTTGGAATCGCCGGAAATGTTTGGCCGACAAGTGCGAAAAAATCAATCGGTATTCTAACGATCGGCTTAATAATAGTCCTTCTCAATTCTATGAACATCTTACCTGTGTTTTATTACGCAATTACCGGCGATATGACACCATTGTACCAGATTCCAGATTTCCTTTAAAATTTTACGTACAGGTCCATATAAGCCTAAATGAAGGTCATTCAGATAAAAAATAAACGAAAAAGAATTTGGATTGAAACAATGAATCGTTAATAACGTGAACACGGGAGGAGACTAAATGATCTGCACAGGAAAAAAAATTATTCCATTTGTTTTATTGCTCTTTGCTTTAATCCTCATTTCCGGGTGCACAAACCCGACGTATCCGAATACTCCGGAAGGTGCGTTACAGAAGTATGTGAAAGCGGTAAACGATCGAGACTCCGATACTGTTTATAGTATGCTCTCTTCAAATCTCCAGTCACAGTATAAATGGGAATTCACGACAAACAGATTCGATCCTGTTCACGTATCTCTTGAAGGTATCCGGAAAGGAGGCGCTACCATCAACAGCCTGACGATAATCAATCAGACTGTTTCGGCCGATAAAGCCCTTCTGAAGGTAGATTTTTTCTGGCACTATATTGGTCTGGCACAACACGATGAAAAACGCCTGATGGTTGAATTCGTTAAGGAAAATGGTGAATGGAAACTCAATAACCTGTTCCCCTTTTATGATCCAGTTACGATGGTTTAGCGCATACCTTATGTTTCTGATTGGGATTGATGATGCAGCGGCTAAAAAAATTTACGAGGTTTTCGACTATGGAGTTTAATTACAAAATTATTTTGGTTGTCATCGGCATAATTGTGGGGATTTTCGGAGCGCTTACCTATCAATGGCTCCTGGAAGTAATTGCAATCGCAATCATCGTATCGATCCTGATCATGTCTGATGTTGTTGAATGGATAAAAGTACGTTCTGAAAAACCTGTAAGGGATGGAGAAGCCAGATAATCCCCTCGTTAAGCCCGGATCACATCCTTCTACCATAGTCTTTCCACGTCCTGCAGACCATCCGGAAAAAGATCGCCTGGCCAAATACACCTATACTCTCTCTTTTCCGGCTTCGGTATGGTCTATTCCAGATCATTCCGGGGATGGGATGCGGCGATCCTGAAACAACTGACTCGTGTTTTTGCGAAACTGGCTCTCTTTTCCGGCTGAAAGAGGCAATCGGGGGCTGGAGCGGGGTTGGATTTGGGGATCTACCGGTAGATGGGTGCCGCAGTTTTGTGAGAGAGTTTTTGTTTGGGGTTGATCAGATCATGGTTAATTTGCGCCAGGTCACGGAGTGACGCTCATCGGAGCAACGACGCGAGACGCGTGGATAAGGTCCGGAGAAGAAAGAAGCTTTTATCCTCATCGTCCCAAAAATGGTGACTGGTGATATTTTCCCGAAACAACCGAGTGCCATGTCGAATATTGGTTTACAGCCGGGGGTGGCCACTCGGATCTTTTTGGTTTCCGGGATTGACGAATTGGTTCACCAGGCACCGGAGTAAATATAGGCTGACAGTGTGGATAAATTTGTCGACTATAGTCTGCGATAGACATTACCCTCTTTTCAACTGATTCTCTTTCAGACAAAGAATGCACGAGGAGGAAATTTTCGGCAAGATACTCCAGGAAGAGCGTAAAGCCAAAAAAATTTCCCAGGAAAAACTCTCTAAACTTTCAGGTCTTGACCGGACTTTTATCAGCCTCGTCGAGAATGGGAAACGAAGCCCAACCTTTTCTACGATTTTGAAGATTTGTTCAGCTCTTGAGATGGATCCCTCTGATCTCTTCTCCATTTACGAGCAGAAGGATCCGGAATATCACGTGAAGAAAGACGGGAAGAATGCCAAATAGAAATTTTCCCATTTCGATCACGGGACTGAATTTTACTTGTGGGTTTGACGCGTCACTCGGGGCTCCTGTGCGAGATGCGTGGGGTAGGCCCGATCAATTTAATGCAGGAATATAAACCGGGAAATTTTTCATACCCGCGGGGTTTTAAAAAATCACGTGAATCACATTTTGTTACGGGGATGTGGGTGTAATTATTCCGCGCAGGGATGGTACATCCGAGTAAATCTTCGCATCCTGAAATAACCTTCATTTATCGTCGATTTTTGTTTTCAATGGGCCCAGTTTGAGTTTGTGGACAGGAAGAATAAATAGCACAATTATAAATCGCTCAGTGTGGACGGCCGGGGGTCGTCCCGAATAAGTAAGGGTGAGGGTCCACCAAAAGTTCGCCTACTCAAATGAACCCGCGCCCGCCCGTAGGCATGAGACAATTCTTTTTCAAGATTATGAAGATTTGGATCATGCCTCTGGAAATTTTAAAAACGGACAGAGGTAATGAAACATGAAAACACTGAAAATTGGCGTCATCCTGCTTGCCCTTCTGCTTGTGGGAATGGCAATGGTACCGATGGTGAGTGCAGGTGATACTGCAATCCACCCAGAACAAATTACATCGGGAAATCTTCAGCCGATATCAACTAATCCTGCGAAAGTTACTATTAACGAGGCTGAATCAATTGCACTGGTGAATGTCAAACTCGTCGCGGGCATTAATACAGAGTTAAATGCTTGGAAAACGGCTTCGGTAAAGTACTCAACTACGTATTATGATCTTAATGATCAGATAACAGCGTACTCATTCGATGTGCTCGTGGATGGAAATTATGGAGGATATATTCTCATATCAGCAACTCCCGATAACTTCCCAGTCCTTGCCCTTTCCAAAGGAAGGATTCCGAATGCAGATCAGAAATATGCTGCTACATCGATAAAAAGCGCAGAGAAATTTGCTCTTGAAAAAGGACTCCAGGCAACAAATGTTGAGCCAGTATATCTCGGAGGGTTAAGCTTTTATCACAAATATCAACTGGTTGACGCAAAAGGAAAGAATACCGGAGAGGCGTACGTAGATTTGCATTCCAACCAAATCGTCGATCTTAAAAACACTACTCATGAGATTTCGATTCCGGTAGACAGCCAGAAAATTTCTCAAGTACTGCAGGAAAAACAGACTGCAATTAAAAACTCCTGGACGAACCAGAGAAAACTCGTGAGTGGAGATACTTCAGTAATCTCCAAAGCAAATACTCCTCAAGTAAACTCCCTTTACACAAATACCGTTTCCGGTGTTCCGCTGTATTTCTGGAGAGATGGTTGCTCTCCAACAGCAGCAGCTATGGTTCTTGGGTACTGGCAGAGTCATGGGTATCCAAGCCTGCCGACCGGAAACACACTCATTGATGATCTGGCTTTTGCAATGGGAACAGGAAGTACCTGGCCATTAAACGGAGTTACATTACCAACGGCCATTGATTCTGGTATATCCTCGGTTACTGCAAGCTTCGGGTACTCAAGTCTCCACGGTGTTTCTTCTTACGCTCCTAGTTTCTCAGATGACATGACTGAGATTGATGCACAAAGACCATTTGTACTTAGTATGCTCTACGGAGGCACCGGTGCCGGCCGATCGAGTCCATACAATTCGCACAGCGTAGCTGTTATCGGTTACATGAATTCAGTTCCCCAGCTGGTACAGATCTATGATACCTGGTACGTATCAGGAGATCCCACGAATTACAACTATCACTGGTTACAGTACGGGAACTGGGGATGGGGGATGAATACCTATGTCAGAACCTAATTTTTCTCATTTTTTTATGAATGTACCTGAATTTTATTCGATAGCGTCAAAGAATAAATTCAGAATCTGAATGTTGTATGAATGCAAAGAAATCAATCTGAATTGGCATGATTTATGAGCGACCCTGAAAAAGAGATCCAGAAGAAAAAATTCCCGATGATTCCTGTTTTGATTATTGTTGGGGTATGCATCGTGATTGCTGTCGTTTTTTTACGATTGACGCTGATAGGACCCGGATTGCCGCCCAACGCAGATTTGTCGTATCTTGCCTTACAGCAGGATGGCCCCATTAAAATCTGCAATCCCCTGATGAATAGCACAGGTACGAACCTGGATTTCTGCCTTGAAAATCTTCACGAGCAAAATTATCCGGTATTTCATGAATTATCCCCGAAAAGCCGTTATGGAATTGTTAAGGATACAGGATCCGGTGATGAATTCGTGATCGCAGTCTGGTATTTCGATACGAAAGAGAATTTTGTCCGGGAAGAAGCACAGTTACTTAAGTACCTGGAGAATAACGGGAATATCTCAACCGTTGATCTTGATATGAGATCCGGACAGGATACTATCAAAATGGAGATTCTGGAAAAAACCCGTGAGACCCAGTACGTTGTTTCCCCGAAATTACGTGCAACCGCCTATACAGGCAGGAATACAACGGGTTATTTCTTCGCGGTAAAAAAACCCGTTTCATCTGATCGTGAAGATTATTTCATTGAATATTACGGATCGATTGGCAAAACCAACCTATCTTCGCAGGCTCCGTTGTTACGGATGCTGATTGCCGAAAATAATGATTATTACACATTCCGGGGAACAGAGGATCCTCTTGCCAATGAGAGCTGAACCGGTGAACAGATTCATCGAAGACGGTTTGCCCGTGCCGAAATCACATTCCTCCGCTTCTGTTGTCAGTATATCCAAAACGTAAAATCCACCGGGTCCCGAAAATGTCGGCCCGATTCTTCTTTCTGAAAAAAATCTGTTTTCACAGTCTTAAAAAAATAGGGCAGGGAAAGATCTCCCTGCGGGGTTCTACGGGACTATCCCGTAATAATCCCGACGATCTGCTGCGCCGTTGCCGGGTCAATGACCTGTGCAAGCACAAGGCTCGCGAGTGCGGCGAAGATCCCCCAGAATACTTTTCTCACGTGCTCGTTCTTCCCGAACGTCCCGATGATTTCTGTCGGATTGGCCTGCATCGCCTCCCGGATAATCTTCGGCAGGAAGACAAAGAGTGCGAGAAACAACAGCGCTGAACCGGTGAATGCGAGCGTGATCTCAGATCTTCCGGCAATGAAAATCCCGATTGGCACAGCAATAATTCCAGCCAGTATCGCGGCCATCCCGACCTCGCCGAACCAGAAATAATGTTTCTTTTGCGCGTAGTTTGTCTTCTCCGCATCGCTCAGTGCACCGAAATCGAAGATCCCGAGCACGTTCAGCATCCCGTACCAGACCGCGTGCGTCTCTTCCGGGTCGGCAACGACACCGAGAAACAGTACCGCCACCGGCACGACAAACAGGACGACTGGGAAATGAGCGAAGAGAAAAATAATGGCGAGCAGGATCCCGGTCCCACAGATTGCCACCCGGGTCTGCAGCTCATTCTCGAACATTTTCATCCTGCTCGATAGTAAACTCGAACTCCGGGCTCTCGTACCCGCCATTCTCCGGGCTGAAGTCGCGTGCCCCGCCCATTCGTGCACGTTTGCGGATAGCAGTCCGGATCTTCACCGTGTGATATCCTCCTGCACGCGGGTAGACCCTGCGGCCGTCAATGTCACGCATCACCCGGTACGGAGGAATGTCGAACCAGTCCGGCCAGAACCTGATCCCTCGCGGAATATCGGTTCCCCGGATCAGGTCCGGCAACCGGATCGGTGCAAGATTATCGTAGATCAGGTCAATGATCAGGTTTTCATCGCCCTGCTCCGGGTGCAGGTCGAGCTCGTAGAAGATCGGGTTGCGCCGGACTTCTTCCTGCGTGAGCGGTGTCATGGTGTTGAGCGGTGCGAGACCGCTGAAAGTTCCCCGGTAAATGCCGGTGACTTTTGCGACCGGCTCCCGTATTTTCTCACCCGGCATAGTGCACCCCGGCCAATTTTTCGTGCTCGTCCCGGAGTTTTTTGAACTCCTCGACGATCTCATCGTACCTTCCGATCTTCTGGTAAACGATGAGGAGAATGGGGTAAATCGGGAGCACGGCTCCAAGGATAATTCCCAATGTTTCAATTTCCAAACTAAAACCTCCCAAAAAAGATCCTCGACAGAAGAGGAGATGAATGAAAATCTCCTCTCCGGGAAGATCCCAGGTAATCCCGGGTTAAGGGATCCATTCTTATCCCGGTCTGTGGGACCGGAGCAAGTCAGGATCCCGTGAATTTTCCCGTCCTACCTGCGTTCATCCTTCTTAGGCTAAGGCCGGCACCGAATCGGCCCAGGTCTCCACTTTGGTCCTGATCGCATCGTCCGAGAATGAAGTGAGCGTGACCTGCTTCCGGGTCAGCGTGACGAAGTACAGCTCCCCGTTCGGGTCGTGGCACTTCAGGGTCACGGAATACGAATCATGTTCGGTGTCCCGGCTCGCTGAGCCGCCGTGGGCGGCTGAAAGGGCAGCGTTTGCCAGGGTTGCCGCGATACCGGCGTTGAACCCGGCGAGCGTCCCGAACCGGTCGGTGGCGGTACCAACGTTCTTTGCATTCGTATCCTCGTACACGATCCTTGCGGTGTACGCTTCCTTGCTCTTCTCAACCGGGCCGTGGCTGGTCCCCCCGGACATATAGGCTATACAGCCGAACGGGTTTCCCGTGATCACTGCCTGGATGATAGTGTTGAATGCATCTGCATCTGCGATCGGGTTCGCGAGCTTGCGGACCGCGGTCTTTACTTCATTGCTTTGTATGAAATCTCCCATGTTGTTTCCTCTGTTTTCTCTTGCAGCGGAGTTTCACCGGGATCCTGTGTGTCGGAGAAAGACTCCGTCCTCTTCCGGATTTTTACCGGGATCCGTCTGAAACTACGCGGGTTTGTCGCGGGGCCCTTTGACATACCATTATACGACGTATGAGGAGATGGGTCTGGCTGAATAAATTTTCAGAGGGCTAAACGGGAAACGTTACGGGCATTTGAGAGCAATCGGGGACAGTATATCCCCCGGACGATTTCGCAAAAATGGGAATGTGAAGATGGGTATAATCATAATCATGAAAAATGGGCTTACTGGAAAAAGGACCTCTCCATAGCCCGTAATTCCAGTTACTTACCAGGACCCCCCACTGAACCACGATCACAGGTCATTTCCGCCTCCCAAATGCTGCTACTCATTACCTCACGTTCTCCGACGTAAACGCATACAAACATGACCGAATTATTACCGCGTTTTTGCGAATTATTACCGCCAAGACCACAAAAAGAGAGATTCGGAGCCCGTACAGGGCGTATTTAGGAGACACTCAAAAAATGTGAATGGATGTAATATTGATCGTGAAAATCAAACCTCTTCAGAAAAAGACCCTGCCCCAGCCCATAATTTCGGTTTCATACGAGCATCTTGGCAGAACCGCGATCACAGGTCATTTCCGCCTCCCAAATGCTGCTACTCATTACCTCACTTTATCCGACGTAAAAACATGCGAACATGACCGAATTATTACCGCGTTTTTGCGAATTATTACCGCCAAGACCACAAAAAGAGAGATTCGGAGCCCGTATAGGGCGTATTTGGGAGGCATTCCAAAAACAGGGATCCCTTCCCCTTGGGGAAGCTCTCCGTCGGTAGAGAAATGGATGCGCCGAACCGCGATCACGGGCCGGCTGAACGAGATGGTCTCCACCGGATAAAAAAAAGGAATATTTTTCCCGCACCCAGGCCGGCTTACCGGTTTGCAGCGTTTTTCCCCGCGAGGGGCTGGCCGTCCCTTCCCAACTCGATAAGACCGTCCGCGGTAAGGCGGAAGAACCGCCACGTGCCGTGTCTTGATCGGAGCCAGAGTTCCCTTGAGATGGCTTCATGCCGCATGATCTGGCGGAGCCGGATCAGTTTGTCCTGGAAATCCATAGCGAGCAATGCGGCAGCTGCATGGATCCGGGCACAATAGGAGACCCGTACAAACGCTACCGGGATACCGGAAACGATGGTAAAATCATACAGGTTTTCCGGGCCCCGCCCGGCCATCTGGATGGTGCCCCGCTGGTGCGCAATGGGAATCGCTTCAGCCAGGGCCCGGCGCGATGGCGGACCCCGGCTCATGCTTCACATCCCCGGTCCAGCTCACCGGCATTCTGCCGGTTTCCTGTGTGGATATCTCCCGGCCCCAGCAGTTTCATAATCGGTGCCGGGGCGAGTTCTTTCGGCAGTGATTTTGTCCGGACGGAGATGTTGTAATGATGCCAGTGTGTCCGTTTCACGCTGATCCGGTATACGGATTCGCCAATCCGGTTGATCTGTAAGGCAATTGACCGGGGAAGGAGATAGAGTGGTATTCCACCCTGGGTCACGGATTTACTCTTCGTCATCTTTGTGCCCACCCCGATAACCGGGCGATTATCCTAATCGTCATCATCATCTCCGTCCGGTTTTTTCGGTTTTCTGGATAACCGGAAACCCGTTCCCAGAATCTCCGTTTTTCGGATTACGTCACGGTCTGGATTAAATGGCCGCTCTTTTTCATGTACGAGAACGAGATCCTGCCGGACACCGGCATTCCTGTTCTTCTTTCTGTGTGTAGATTCTATGCTATCACTTCCCTCGTTGTCAACCCGGGCGCGGAAATTGTCGTAAAGATAGTGCGATAATTATCGTATGCCCCGGGGTGGATTGGGTCCGGCAAAGTTCGTCGGCTTCCCGGAACCCGTTTTTTCTTTCGGGACAGCCCCCGGCTGTCCACGAATTGGGGTCTCATCCGGTGATATATAATGATTCTAACGCAATCGTCTACCGGTCAGGAATCAGATAGAAGCTCACTCAGGCTTGGGGCGGAGCCCCGCTCGAGCGTCAAACCCCGAATCATCGTTAAGAGATTATTCCATAGTGTCTTTTGCCGGAAAATCAAAGAAAATAGTGCCTATGATCTATTTAGATCCGGCCAATTCATCATCTTGGTAGAGCCATTGCACCCTACAGTAGAATTGTACATTTCCGGGAAAACATTTTTGATATACTCACATTCAGTTATATTTTTCCCGTAGAGATCGGCTGCGATTGTTGCTCGTTCTTCGAAATTAGTCTGAATTGTACTATTACCTATCGGCATATTTCCGCCAGGATGCAATTTTGGAATAAACGCAAACAAAAAAACTATCAGCAGGATCGCGATTAAAAAAAGAATAATTTTTCTGTTCATTGGGACACCCGATTATGACACGTAAATTTCATTACTGAGCGTATAATAGCTCTGTTCATTCGGACAACATACACTGGGTTCGAATTGGAAGACGTGAAGCCCTTCTGTAATGTAATTACCTGAACTGGTAACTGTAGGAGTCTGTTCAGCTTTTAAATTATTAACCCAGTACTGAGAATAAAGTGCAGTATCAACAACTGTCTCTTGGCCATTTGAATCTTTTATTAAAAATGATGCAACGCCAATGTAAGGGATATTCAGGTATGGTGGAAAAGCAACCCAACTCTCGGACTTATGATAAACTGCACGGCCATTAGCAGAGATTGTCGAAGATCCATATGTCAACGGTACAACCGCCGCTATCGCATTGCTGTCTATTATCTGGGAAGATTTTGATGGCGGAGTTAATAATTGACCGTCTTCCGAATAAGTACCGGCCTGAAGTTTATTACCTTTTTTCGGGTGGAGCCAGTTCATCATCTTAGAAGAATATGCTTTCTTTTGACAGTCTGAAGCGTTATTATACATTTCCGGGAAAACATTTTTTATGAATTCTTCTTGTGTGATGTTTTTGCCCCAAAGTTGAGCCGCGATCTGATTTCTGTCGGGTTTGACAAAATTTACACTTTGACTATCGCTTGCACTCACTATCGGTACCATCGCCATCGCTGCAAACAGAATGACGAGCAGCATGACGCCTGCTTTCAGTGTTTTCATAGTTCTTTACCTCTGTCCTTTTTCGATACGCTCCGCTCGAAGGCACGCGAAAATGTTCAATGATATTCGATGATTATCTCATGCCACCAAGCGGGACCGGTCCGAAAGAATTCGTCAGTCTAACGGAATCCG
>Ga0187810_10000890_pt1 | contig 10768 bp, 10 predicted proteins | sample NC_wetland_sal_i_9_FD_132963 | JGI IMG/M metagenome (GOLD analysis project Ga0187810, IMG submission 132963) | Wetland sediment microbial communities from Neuse River Estuary, North Carolina, USA - ASW_5 | ecosystem: Environmental > Aquatic > Freshwater > Wetlands > Sediment | place: USA: North...
ATGCGGAAACTTCACCCTGGTTCGCAATGGCACCTGCATGAAGTGCAACACTTGCGGCTCGACAAGTGGGTGTAGCTGAGGGAATGAATGGCCAAGTGCACGGTTGTAGCCGCCAAACAGCAGATTGAAGCAACAAAACTCGACTGGTCCCTTCTCGACTGCCATGTGCGGGAATTGGACGGCGGGTCGCACGCACCGACAAAATTTTCCTTGTACGCTCTTCGCTTAGTGCTCCGTTTGAGTTCCGACGAAGCCAGCGAGGCAATTACGGATGCCTCCCAAGATCGCGGCGTTGACGCGGTTGTTATCAGTGACGCCACAAAGGAAATACACCTATTCCAGTTCAAATATCATGAAACAGCAGATCATGTGAGCCGCCAATTTCCAGCGAGAAGTGTCGATCTGGCAATCTCGTTTGTGACCGATCTTCTTGAGCGCCGTCAATCGTTGCTCGATACTACGAACCGTGCGCTTCAAAACAAAATACTAGAAATCTGGGATGGCATCGCCAAAGGCCCGATGAAGGTGCATTTGCACTTTGTCAGTAACGGCCGACGGCTAGAGCCAGTCCATGGTCACAGGCTAGTGGAGTCGCTCGCTAGATTCGATGTTGAGTTCCACGAGTATGGCGCCGCCGAAATCCTGCGACTGGCACATTCCAGATCTCCGGACAAATCTAGACGGAAATTGACCTTTTTCAGACCGGCTCAAGAAATTCGTGTGCGCGAAAAGCGCATGCTGGTCGGCCTAGTCCACCTCTCCGAGCTAGCACGACTAGTCGCTCGGGTTGATAGACCGGATGAAATCGACAACGAGATATTCGCCGATAATGTTCGGGGGATTCTGGGCCAAAAGAACGACGTAAACAAATCAATGCTACGGACTATTGCCAAATCCACTGGAGCCGAGTTTGTATTTCGGAATAACGGGGTTACTATTGTTGCCGATCAGATACTGTGCCAAGCGGGTGGGAATTTTCCGGTTGAAATGGTATCGCCACAGATAGTGAATGGCTGTCAAACGGCCTCGACCGCATTTCTCGCAGCGAGAAAAAACGCGGCCATGTTGGAACGAGACGAAGGCCAATCAGTCCTGGTAAAAATTATTGAGAGTCGTGATCCGCATTTCAACGAAGATATCGCTCTTTCCACGAACAGCCAGACTCGGATTTTTGGTCGCGACCTTCGAGCAATTGATGAGACTCAACTCAAAATCGAAAGGTTGCTCCGACGGCATGGGTTTGCGTATCTCCGCAAACGGACTGACACAACGGACCTGCCTCGCTGTCAAACCATCGATATGGCGCGATTGGGCCAGCTAATTCTCGCGTACTATCGACACCTGCCGGAACAAGCGAAGACACGTACAAACGAAATATTCGGCGAAATGTACGATGATGTATTCGATGTTCAGCTACTAGATGCCCAAAAAATTATTACTGCTCACACACTGAATTTTATGCTTGACGAACGGCGCCAGGCCGCGAAGCAGCGCCTCAGGACAGCCGACGCAACATCGTACGATGAGGAGTGGATACTAGAGGGTGGTTATCACGTGCTTTTCGTCGTTTCTTTGCTCTGTGAGCGTGATGATATAAGTCCGGCCGAACTAAAATTCGCCGTCTCACGCCTTAACGAAGCTGTAGCGATCGTTGGCGATTTTGTGAAGTCGCATTCCACTGTTGCGGCGTACCGACTTTTTCGAACAGTGGGCACCGGTGACGCATTAGCACGAATTGTCACGGGAACGCCGCGCCAACGGAAATTGCAGCGGGATCAACTCGAGTTGTTTTGAGCGGAGCGATCGTGGACTGGCTGGAAGCGCGTGTCATCGAAAAGCAGGAACCGCACGCGCACGCGGTCAACGACGACGAGCACCGCTGCATCCTGTGCGACGGCGTGATCGAGCCTGCCGATCACGACGTATATTTCCTGACCGGCTATTGCCGGCACTGCTACGAGACGCCGGACCAAGAGGGATAACGGCCCCGGCGCACTCTCCAATGCGTCCGGCCCCAGTGCAAAATGGCCGGACACCTGTCCGGCCATTCCGACAAGATCGATCCGGGGCTTAACTGCGCTTCTTGCGGCGCGCGGCGCCGAACCCGGCAAGCGCTCCGCCAAGCAGCAGCAGCGAGGCGGGTTCGGGAACGAACTTCTCGACCACCGTGTTTTCGACCGACGTGATCGAGCCGTGATCCACCAGCGTATTCGACACGAGCAAATCGATGATGCCCGGCGAGAAAGCGTAGTCAACGCTGCTGCCGGAAGCGCCCGTCTTTTGCTCGACGAGGGTCTGGGTGGTCGAGGTGCCAACCACCTTGAGGACGTCCGTCAGCGTCGACACCCCTGCCGGGAACGACGACTGCGAGAAGTCCTGGCCGTAATCGACGATCGTCGGGCCGGTCGGAGAGGTCGGATAAACCTCAATCTCGTAGCTCCACTTGTACATGTTGTTCGAGTGGAAGGCGCTCGTGCCGCTGTTGTTGAACGAGATCGTGTGGACGTCGTACCCGAGCACGGCATCGAGATTGAACGAAACCTCCATGCCGGAGGGCAGCTTGTTCGCTCCGCTGACGCCGTTGACGAAATTCTTGTAGAGCTTGTCCTGCGAAAGCACGCAGACGCCCGCCGTGAGCTGGCTCAGCTTCACGCTGCCGTCGCCCGACGGAAAACTGTATACCGTCGTGCATCCTGAAATGACCGGCGTCGCCATGGCCGCTCCACCGGTCAAGGCGCCAGCAAACGCTGCGGCAACAACCGACTTCCCCAAGGTTCCGCGCATTTTCATCTCCACAAGCTGCAACGCAGCAATCGACGGTAGCAGGACATGGAGCAAGCGGCATGCCAGAAACCTAATTCCGTGATTCCATTGGCAGATCGAGGGAATACGCATCACCTTCCGGTAACATTGTAAAAACCGGCAACATTATCGGCGCGATACGGCGTCATGAATTGGGCGGCACGGGTTTTGCGACGAAGGTGATGCCAGTCTCATGTTGGAACGCCCCATGCTCCGTTTCGCCCTCGCCGCCTATGCCATGATTGCAATCGGCGGCCACGCCGCCGAGGCCGCCAACACCGATGCGATAAATGCGGTCAAAGCGGGACAGCACGGCTGCCCGAATTGCATTCTGGCCGGCGCCAATCTTTCCAACCAATGCCTTCAGGGCTCGGACTTCCAGGGCACCGATTTCGACAATGCGCGATTGGTCCTGACCTGCCTGAGCCACACGGACATGCGCAACGCCACGTTCCGCCGCGCGGACCTTTCCGGCGCAAACCTTTTCGAGGCCAATCTCGACGGCGCAGACCTGTCGGGCGCCACCCTCAGCATCACCTCGATCAAAGGCGCCGACCTCGCGCATGCCAAGGGGCTCACCCAGAAACAGGTGGATGCCGCCTGCGGCGACGCCCAAACCAAGCTTCCGCCCGGCTTGAGCGTGAAGGTCTGCCAGTAACCAGTTTGCCTCCTGCTGGACACAGAATACTTGCCCCGGTTCGAAAGAGCCGGGGCTTTTTCTTCAATGTGCGCTGGCGGCGGTGAAATAGACCTTGTGCTGCCCATATGAGACGTAGACGTGCAGGTTGCGCAGCACATTCATGCCGAGAAGCAGCGGAGCCTCCCTCGGGCTGTAGCTGAAACCGATGCGATCGTCCGGGACCAACGCAAGCGACGGATTGTGCACTTCCACGGCATCGAACGACAACGCCTTGAAGGGGAATCGGTAGACGTCCGTCGCAACGGACTGCAGCGGCGTCTTGCTGTCCCACCCAAAGATGCCGCGCGCCCGGTCGAGGTTGAGGACCGAATCCGACGCTCCCGTGTCGATCATCGCGCGAAGAGTCTTCCCGTCGAGCTGCGCATCAATCACCAGATGGTCGTCATCGGTCGGCCGCAGCGGCGCGACGGCCCACATGTCTGCCGTCCAGTAGATGACGCGCTCGGCACAATCGTTCTTGCGGAAGAGATTCAAGCGACCGGCTGCAAAATCAAAGTCTACATCGTAGGCGCCCAGTACTTCGGCACCGATCGAGGCGGCCACGTCCGGGTCACCATAATTGGGTGGAAGGACAGCGAAGCTCATATGTCCGGTCGACAGCTTGCCCAACTCGAAGGATCGCACGCGCGCTATGGCGTTCAGCCGGGCACCGCCCCACAGATAAACGGCGCCGCCGCCGAGCGATTCCGACTTGATCCCGTTCTTGGCGAGCCACTCGGGCGCGATGGCGCTGAATACGCCGCCGGTGTCAACCAGCACGCGCGCCGGATGGCCTTCGATCATCGCCGGAACCGTCGGACGGTTGTAGCGGTCGAGCGAAATCTCGAGTGACGCAACGCGCACCAGCCGGCACGGCTCCTCGGCGCGTGCCGCCGCGGCGAACGCGAGCGCCGCAGCCGCCATCACAGCCAACCGCATCAAGCCCCCCTGATCCGCTTTGCCCGCGATCAGTATAGCCGTGCGGCAGTTCCCGCCGTGAGGTGGCATCGTGACACGACAAGCAGGACAAATGCGCGAACGCGGCTTATTCCGCCGCTTTCGGCAGCTCCGGCTGTTTCCAGCGCAGCACCGGCTTGCGCGAAGCGGCGGTCTCGTCGAGGCGCCGGCGCGGGGCAAGCCGCGGCGCGCCCTCGAAGCGCTCGCACTTTCCTGTCTTGGCTTCGCCCGCCATCGTGCGCAGCACATGGATGAAGCGGTCGAGACTTTCCTTGGATTCGGATTCCGTCGGCTCGATCAGCATCGCCCCGTGGACCACCAGCGGGAAATACACCGTCATCGGGTGGTAGCCTTCGTCGATCATCACCTTGGCGAAATCGAGCGTGGAGACGCCGAGCGTGTGATCGTCGAACAGCGCCTCGTGCATGCAGGGGCCGCCTGCGAACGGCGCGTGGAGCACGTCCTTGAGGGAAGCCAGCACGTAGTTCGCCGAAAGCACCGCATCCTCGCTGGCCCGACGGATGCCGTCGCGTCCGTGGCTCAGCATGTACGACAACGCGCGCACGAACATGCCCATCTGGCCGTGGAAGGCGCACATGCGGCCGAACGGCTTGAAGCCTTCCGGTGCCTGGCTCTTGTCTTCCACCAGACGAATGCCGTCTTTCTCCAGAAGCAGCAGCGGCAAGGGCGCAAACGGCGCCAGGCGCGCCGACAGCACGACCGGACCGGCCCCGGGGCCGCCGCCGCCGTGCGGAGTCGAGAAGGTCTTGTGCAGATTGATGTGCATGGCATCGACGCCCAAATCGCCGGGCCGCACGCGGCCCGCAATGGCGTTGAAGTTGGCGCCGTCGCAATAGAAATACGCGCCCACGCCGTGAACCAGCCTCGCGATTTCCTGGATGTCGCGCTCGAACAGCCCGCAGGTGTTGGGGTTGGTCAGCATGAACGCGGCGACGTCGGGCCCCAGCTTGGACTTGAGGGAATCGAGATCGACGCGGCCCTCGGGCGTGGCTTTGATTTCGTCCACCGTGAAGCCGGCAAAGGCGGCCGTGGCGGGATTGGTGCCGTGGGCGGATTCCGGGATGAGAACGCGCGTGCGCTTTTCGCCGCTCGCTTCGATGGCCGCGCGGATAGTGAGGATGCCGCACAGCTCGCCGTGCGCGCCCGCCTTGGGCGACATCGTGACCGCGGGCATGCCGGTCAACGTGGTCAGCCAGCGGGCCAGTTCCGAGATCAGCGCCAGCGCACCTTGCGCGGCCGATTGCGGGGCCAGCGGATGCAGATCGGCGAAGCCCGGCAGCCGCGCCATCTTCTCGTTGAGGCGCGGGTTGTGCTTCATGGTGCAGGAGCCGAGCGGATAGAGGCCGGCATCGATGGAATAATTCATCCGCGACAGGCGCACGTAGTGGCGCACGACTTCCGGCTCCGACAACCCCGGCAGGCCGATGGCGCCCTTGCGGCGCAAACCGCCGAGGCGGGCATCCGACACCTTCACATCGGGAAGATCGACGCCGCACTTGCCCGGACGGCCAAGCTCGAAAATCAGCGGCTCTTCGTGATCGAGACCGCGATCGCCGGAAATGGTCGGCAACGGTGCCGTTTCGGGCTTCACATTGATGTTCATGACAGCACCTTTTTGTGGTCGCTCTGGCTTTCGCCAACGCTCTCCGCAAGCGCCTTCACGAGGGCGGCGCAGTCTTCGTCCGTGTTGGTTTCGGTGGCGGCGACGATCAACAGGTTGCGCACCGACGGATCGTCCGGCATCAGGCGAGAGGCGGGTACGCCAGCCAGAAGCCCCCTTCCGGCCAGCGCTTCCACGACTTCTGCCGCACCCCGCGGCAGGCGCACGGTAAACTCGTTGAAGAATTGCGACGTGACAAGCTCCACGCCTTTGATCGCTGCAAGCTTGTCGGCCAGCGCCGCGGCGCGGGCGTGGTTGGCAGCCGCCAATCTGGCAAAACCGTCCTCGCCCAACAGGCTCAGGTGAATTGTGAAGGCCAGCGCGCAAAGCCCCGAATTCGTGCAGATGTTGCTCGTCGCCTTGTCGCGGCGGATATGCTGTTCGCGGGTGGAAAGCGTCAGCACGTAGCCGCGGCGGCCTTCGGTATCTTTCGTCTCGCCGGTGAGACGGCCCGGCATCTGGCGCACGAATTTCTCGCGCGTGGCGAACAGGCCGACATAGGGTCCGCCGAAATTGAGGCCGTTGCCGATGGACTGGCCTTCGGCGGCCACGATGTCCGCCCCCTGCGCGCCCGGCGGCTCGATGAGGCCGAGCGAGACGATTTCCGTCACCACCGCAATCAGGAGCGCGCCCTTGGCGTGGGCGGCCTCGGCAATGGGCCTCAGATCGCGCAGCATGCCGAAGACGTCCGGCGTCTGCACCACGACGCAAGCCGTTTCCTCGTCGATCATCGAAACCAGATCCGCCACGCGGCCCGGCGCAACGGGCGCCCGCACGACCTTGCCGTGAAGATTGGCGATGGTCGCCGTCGTCTCGGCATAGTGCGGGTGGATACCGCCGGAGAAGATCGCCTTCGGCCGCTTGGTGATGCGTTGGGCCATCAACACCGCTTCGGACGTGGCCGTGGAGCCGTCGTAGAGCGAAGCATTCGCCACTTCCATGCCGGTGAGCAGCGCCACCTGGGTCTGGAACTCGAACAGGTATTGCAGCGTGCCTTGCGCGATTTCCGGCTGGTAGGGCGTGTAGGAGGTGAGGAACTCCGAGCGCTGGATCAGGTGATCCACCGCCGCCGGCACATGATGGCGATAGGCGCCGGCGCCGCAGAAGGACGGCACGTCTCCCGCCGCCGTGTTGCGCTTGGCAAAACGCGCGAGCGTGCGCTCCACCTCAAGCTCGCCCTTGGCGCCCGGCAGGTCGAACACCGAAACCGGCACCACGGCCGATTCGGGCACGTCGCGGAACAGCGCATCGACGTCGCGCGCACCGATCTTGGCGAGCATCGCGGCGCGATCGTCCGGGGTCAAAGGCAGGTAACGCATCGATCACTCCCAACTGCTGTCAAAACCAACCGGATGGTCCGCCTCATCCTGAGGAGCCCTTATTGCCCTCACCCTTCGAGACAGCGCTGCGCGCCTCCTCAGGATGAGGGCTAAAGGGGCGTCTCGAAGGATGTGGGCCATGACAATTGAGTTCTAGAGACCTTTCACGAAATCCTTGTACTTTTGTTCGGTCATGAGCTGGTCAAGCTCGGCCTTGTCGGCGATCTTGAGCTTGAAGAACCAGCCGTCGCCTTCCGGCGCGCTATTCACCGTGGCCGGTTCGCCGCCCAAGGCTTCGTTCACCGCCGTGACCGTGCCGCCCACGGGCGCGTAGATTTCGCTCGCCGCCTTGACGCTCTCCACCACCGCGCCTTCGGCACCCTTGGCAAGGGTTTTGCCGACTTCGGGCAGATCGACGAACACGACGTCCCCAAGCTGTTCGGTGGCATAGCTGGTAATGCCGATCGTGCCTTCGTCGCCCTCGACGCGGACCCATTCGTGCTGCTCGGTGTAACGCGTTTCGCTCATAAGGCTGCTCCTCGTTTGTAGCGGTGGGGAACGAACGGCATCGGTGAGACACGTGCGGGCATGGACTTGCCGCGCACCTTGAGAAAAACTTCGGTCGCGTCGGCGGCGTAGGCGCTTTCGACATAGCCCATGGCGATGGGGGCGTTCAGCGACGGGCCGAAGCCGCCGCTGGTGATCTTGCCGATGACGCGGCCTTGCGCGGTGGCGATCTCCGTGCCGTCGCGCGCGGGCGCCTTGCCGTCGGGGCGAATGCCGACGCGCTTCTTCGCCGTACCGTTGAGCAGGCGATCCATGATCTTTTCGCCGGCCGGAAAGTCTTTCGCGATCTTGCGGCGCTTGCCGATGGCCCAGCCGAGATCGGCTTCCGCCGGATCGGTGGTTTCGTCGATGTCGTGGCCGTAGAGGCAAAGGCCCGCTTCCAGCCGGAGCGAATCGCGGGCGCCCAGACCGATCGGCAGAACATCGGGATCGGACAACAGCGCACGCGCCAGCCGGTCCGCATCCCTGCCCTCGACGGAAATCTCGAAACCGTCTTCGCCGGTGTAGCCGGTACGGCTGACGATGGCCGCAATACCGGCGACCTGGGTGCGCGTGACGTGCATGAAGGTGAGCGCATCGATGCCGGGCGACAGCTTTTCGAGCACGGCGCCCGCGCGCGGGCCCTGAAGCGCGAGAAGGGCCCGATCGGGCCGCGGTTCCAGCGTCACCAGGCCCTTCAGGCGCTCGCCGATATAGGCGAAATCGGATTCCTTCATCGACGCGTTGACGACCATATAGAGCGCAGGCTCGCCCTTCAGGCGCGACGCCATGAAATCGTCCTTGATGCCGCCGGCGTCATTCAAAAGCAGGCCGTAGCGCTGCATGCCCTCCTTCAGGCCGGCGAAGTCGGACGGCGCCACGCGCTCCAGCGCGCGGGCGGGATCGGCTCCATGCACAAACGCCTGCCCCATGTGCGAGACGTCGAACAGCCCCGCTTTCTCGCGTGTGTGCAGATGCTCCTTGAGAATCCCGGTGGGGTATTGCACCGGCATTTCGTAGCCGGCGAAAGGAACGATCTTGCCCCCCAACGCGACGTGCAAGTCGTACAGCGGCGTGCGGCGCAGAGTCTGTTCAGTGCTGGTCATGGCGGCCCGTCGACAGTTCCGGTTGGCGCGATCCGCCAACCGGCGGAACCCGCGCCCCATCTGTCTTAGGACCTGAGAGATTTCCCCCGGCTTTGTTGCTTTGGGCCGGGGTTACCCCTTCGGTGAGGGCCGCTCGCGCGACCCCGCTTTCCAGAAGTTCATCACCTTCGCGGTCCTTTTGCCTGAGAGTTTCCGGGGCGGTTGCTCCTTCGGCCTTCGCCTTCGCCTTCGGCCGACAAATCGGCTTCCGACGAAGACAAACGTCTCCCGCGAGGGATCGTTTGCGGACCGCACAAGCGCGCCTCACGGCGGGCCGGTGCGTCGCGCGCATCATAGGTGGCGGGTGTTGAGAGTCAACGCGGCGAGCGGCCTATTGCGCGGACAAAACCTCGTCGATCACGAGGCGGGCCGGGCCGTATCCGGCGAAGATCAGCAGCGTGTCAGCCGGAATGTCCGGAATCGCCGCTCCCAGAATGGTGGTGACGTTACCGGTCTCATCGGTCATCGGGACAAGAAGACGCTCGATTTCGATCGACATTTCCGGCCATTCGTAGCGGCCCCGAACGTAAAGCGGCCTGCCGGTGGTCACGACCTGATCGTAGGTTTTGCGCAATTCGTCGTAGAGGCGTTTGTCGCCCAGTTCGCTGAGGCGCTTACCTGCGACGTCTTCCCCGAACAGGATCGCCATGTTGCTGCCGAGAAGATCGAATCGGTAGTCGTTCTCCCCGGCCACGACGTCGATGAGAAACAGATATGTGATGACCGAGGCGACGCGCGAAGGCCGGAAGCGGCTGCGGCGCGGCAGGTCTGCCGGGCCCGAGATCTCCGCGCAGTATTTTGCCAACTCGGCGATGCCGGCATTGATCTCGAATTCGAACAAACTGGCAAACTGCATGTGGCGGTTCCCGTCGGCGAAAAGTCGTCGGTTTCGCCGCCCGCCAGATAATCATACAGTCGTTAACGGAAGCGTACTTCGGATAGGTTGTCGTGCTTACATCCGGCGCGGCACTTCGATCCCCAACAGATCGAGCGTCCCGATCAGGACCGACAACGTAAGGTCGCACAGCCCCAGCCGCGCCAACCGCAGGTCTGCGTCCTTCTCCGATAGGATGTGATGTTCCGCGTAAAACCGGCTGAACGACTGCGCCAGCGAAAACACATATTCGCACAGAACATTCGGAGCGCGCTTTTCTTCCGCCGCAGCCATCGCGTCGGGCAACGCAAGAATCTGCAGAACCAGCGCCCGCTCCTCGGCCGAGCGGATCACCGGCGGCGCCGAAGCAAGCCCCTCCTCTTCGGCTTTGCGCAGGATCGAGCGGATGCGCACGGCAGCGTATTGCAGATAGGGGCCGGTCTTGCCTTCGAACTTCGTAAAGCGCGCCAGATCGAAAACGTAATCGGTCAGGCGATAATTGGAGAGGTCCGCGAATTTGAGCGCCGCGATGCCCACCTTGCGGGCGATGTCTTCCTGCTCCTCCGGCGGATATTCGGCGCCGATGCCCTCTTCGGCCAAGCGCTTGCGCGCTTCGTCGGTGGTCATGGCGATGAGGTCGAAGAGCTTCATCACGCCGCCCGCGCGGGTCTTGAACGGCTTGCCGTCGGGGCCGTTCATGGTGCCGAAGCCCGCATGTTCCAGCACGGCCTTGCCGTTCAGATGCGCCTTGCGCGAGGCCCGGAA
>Ga0187810_10000891_pt1 | contig 10761 bp, 10 predicted proteins | sample NC_wetland_sal_i_9_FD_132963 | JGI IMG/M metagenome (GOLD analysis project Ga0187810, IMG submission 132963) | Wetland sediment microbial communities from Neuse River Estuary, North Carolina, USA - ASW_5 | ecosystem: Environmental > Aquatic > Freshwater > Wetlands > Sediment | place: USA: North...
GCGGTCACGGCAGCGCTGAAGAGGCTGGCGCGCGACGGCCTGCTTCGCGTCGGTCGCGACTCGCGGATGGCGCTGACGAGAAAGGGCCGCGGCGTCGCTGAGCATCTCGCCCTGCGCCACCAGCTTGCGGAAAAGCTGCTCACCGAGGTCATCGGTCTGGACTGGACGCGCGCGCACGACGAAGCCGAGCGGCTCGAGCACGCCATTTCGCCTGAAGTGGAGCGGCTCCTGCTCGCGCGCTTCGGCGCGGACAGTTTCTGCCCGCATGGCGTCCCAGTTCGCGGCGGCCTGGTCAAGCTGCGCAGCAAGTGTGGAGCGATTGCCCTGTCCGAAGTTTCCGCGGGGAAATCCGTGAAGATTCTGTGCGTGTACGAGAAGGATTCGAAGTTTCTGGAGTTTCTCGGCAACCTTGCTTTGCGCCCCGGCTCGCGCGTGCGCGTTCGCCGGCGTGAATATGATGAGACGATGACGCTCGGCGTCGCAGGCCGCACGATTCACCTCGGCAAACCCGCCACCAGCCGCATCTGGGTCCGCCTGCTCGGCTGACGAAATTCTCGTTCGCTACATGTAGCGCTGTTTGAGAATCGCAATATGGTGTGACAAGTGCCCCGCGATGATATACGCGAGTGCGCGCACGGTGAACGGATTGTCGCTCGCGATTCCGCCGCGCATCCATGCATCGGCCGGCAGATTCTGGTAGAACGCAATCGTCGCCCGGCGCACGGCGCGAAATTCCTCGATGTGCGCGGCCCAGGAAATGGCGTCGGGCTTCGCCGCGTTTACTGCGGGTTCCTGGTCGAAGCTGGGCAGCGCAGTCTGAAAAGCTCGCGCGAACCAGTGCGCGCGCGAAAGAAATACTCGCTCGGCGTCATTGATGTGGTTCAACACCTGGCGGAATGACCATTTGTCGGGCGCATAGCGATGAAGCGAGTGCTCTTCCGAGATCCCGCGGAAAAACGCGATGCTCGGTTCGAGTTGGGACTCCAACTCCGGCACGATTTCGTCGGTTTGAACCTTGTTGATATAAGTGAAGTAGTAGGGCGCGGCTTCGGATCGTTCCGGACGGCCTCTCATGCGGGAATCGTACTCCGACGCGCAGATCCGTCCAGAGCCAATGCGGCCTGCCGGCGCCGGTTGGCGGCTTGAATTTTCGATGACGTGGGAGTAACGTTCCGTCCTCGCTTTCCGATTCGGCTTCCGGCACGCCGCAGCTTCAGGAGGCATCATGCCCGTCGAGATTTCGGTTCGCGTCAACGGCAAGGGATTCCAGCACCAAATCGAGCCGCGCCTTCTTCTCGTTCATTATTTGCGCGACGTCCTCGAGCTGACGGGCACGCACGTCGGCTGCGAGACCTCGCTCTGCGGCGCCTGCACCGTGCTTCTCGACGGCAAAGCCGTGAAGTCGTGCACGATGCTCGCTGTGCAAGTCTCCGGGTCCGAGATCACCACAATCGAAGGGCTGGCCGCGCAGGGTCCCGCCAATGGCGGCGGGCTGCACCCCGTCCAGGAAGGATTCTGGGAGAAGCACGGATTGCAGTGCGGCTTTTGCACGCCGGGGATGATCCTGGCTTCGGTGGACCTGCTGCACAATAATTCCAGCCCATCGCAGGATGAGATCCGCCACGCCCTCAGCGGCAATCTTTGCCGCTGCACGGGCTACCAGCACATCGTCGAAGCCGTGGAGTACGCCGCGAAGAAAATGAAGCCGCGCAAGCGCGCGTAGCGATTTTATGTTGCCCGGCGGCGGCGCCACCGTCTGGCGTGCGCCCGCGCAGGAGGACAGTATGGCCGCAGCGACACGATATCTGGGGAAGCCGATGAAGCGAAAGGAAGACCCGCGGCTGATCCAGGGCCTCTCGCATTATGTGGACGACATCGTTCTGCCCAATCTGCTGCACGCCGCCATCCTGCACAGCCCGTACGCGCACGCGCGCATCCGCTCGGTGGATACGCTGAAGGCGCAGTCCGCTCCCGGCGTCGTGCTCGTGCTGACCGGAGCGGACATTCGCGGCGCAATCGGGCCTGTGCCCTGCGCGGCGGTGATTCCGGACATGAAAGCGGCGCCGCGGCCTGTGCTGGCGCGCGATCGCGTGCGCTTCGTGGGGGAAGGCGTCGCGGTCGTGGTCGCCTCCGGTAGCTACGCCGCACGCGACGCGCTCGACCTGATCGAAGTGGACTACGAGCCGCTTACCCCCGTGGTGGATCCGGAAAAGGCCATCGCCAACGGGGCGACTGTGCTCCATGAAGGCCACAAGGACAATGTCGCCTATCGCTGGGAGCTTGAAGGAGGCGACGTCAAGGCGGCGTTCAAGAACGCGGACAAGATCGTCAAGCAGCGCATGATCAACCAGCGGCTGATTCCCGTGGCGATGGAACCGCGCGGCGTCGTCGCGGACTACAAGCCGGGCGAGCGGCAGCTCACGGTGTGGAGCTCGACGCAGATTCCGCACTTGCTGCGCACGCAGATCGCCGCGATGCTGGCGACTCCCGAGCATTCCGTCCGCGTGATCACGCCGGAGGTGGGCGGCGGATTCGGCAGCAAGCTGAATGTGTATCCCGAAGAGGCGCTCGTCGCTTACCTGGCGATGAAGCTCGGCAAGCCGGTCAAGTGGATCGAATCGCGGCGTGAGAATTTTCAGACCACGATCCACGGGCGCGATCAGATCAACGACGTGGAAGTCGCGGTCAAGCGCGACGGCACGATCCTCGGACTGCGTCTCGGCATCATCGCCGACCTCGGCGCTTACTATCAGCTGCTCACGCCGCTGATTCCCACGCTGACGGCGTTGATGTCTTCCGGGTGTTACAAGATTCCCGCGATTCGCATCGAGATCATTGGCGCGCTCACGAACAAGATGGCCACGGACGCTTATCGCGGCGCGGGGCGTCCTGAAGCCACATATTTCATCGAGCGCGCGCTCGATCTTGTCGCCGCGGAGCTGAAGAAAGATCCCGTTGAGGTTCGGCGCAAGAATTTTCCGAAGCCCAATGAGTTTCCTTACGCCACGCCGACGGGCGTGATTTACGACAGCGCGAATTACGACAAGTCGCTCGACCTCGCGCTGAAAATTTCGGACTACAAGAAGCTGCGCCTGGATCAGGCGAAGGCGCGCAAGGAGGGGCGCGTCGTGGGAATCGGGCTTTCGACCTACGTCGAGATTTGCGCGATGGGCCCGTCGAGCGCGATGCCCGCGGGTGGCTGGGAATCGGCCACGGTGCGCATCGAGCCGACCGGCATGGTGAATATCATGACCGGCTCGTCGCCGCACGGGCAGGGTCAGGAGACGAGTTTTGCGCAGCTCGGCGCTGAAATTCTGGGACTCGAACCGAATGACGTCAACGTCGTACACGGCGACACGGCGATCGTGCCTTACGGAATCGGCACGTTCGGCAGCCGCGCCACGGCCGTGGGCGGCACGGCCGTTTATAAATCGTTGATGAAACTCCGCGAAAAAGTGGCTGCGATCGCGGGACACATCCTCGCCGAAGACCCCTCCAACCTCGTCTTCGACAAAATGAGGATCACGTCGAAAGCGGACGCGAAGAAATCGCTCGCGTTCGGCGAAGCGGTCGGCGCGGCATACGTGGCCAAGACGCTGCCGCCGAACATGGAACCGGGGCTCGAGGCCACGACGTTTTTCGAGCCGTCGAATTTTACGTTTCCGTTCGGCGCGCACGTTTGCGTGGTGGAGATTGACCCCGAAACCGGCGACGTTCGCCTGACGAAATATGTCGCCGTGGATGATTGCGGAAATGTGCTCAACCCGCTTCTCGTCGAGGGGCAAGTGCAAGGCGGCATCGCGCAGGCGGTCGGCCAGGCGCTTCTCGAAGAAGCCGTGTACGACGAGCAGGGCCAGCTCATTACCGGCGAGCTGATGGACTACGCGTTGCCGCGCGCCGGCGATCTTCCGTGGCTCGAAACGGCACGCACGGTGACGCCTTCGCCGGTGAACCCGATGGGCGTGAAGGGCGTGGGCGAGGCCGGAACGATCGGGGCCACGCCCGCGCTGGCTAACGCCGTGGCCGATGCGCTCGAACCGTTCGGCGTGCGTCACGTGGACATGCCGTTCAAACGCGAGCGCATCTGGCAGCTCATGCAGAAGGGCAACAGGAGGGCGAAATGATTCCAGCGCCATTCGAATACGTCGCGCCAAAAACGCTTGAAGAGGCGCTCCGATTGGTTGAACGTCACGGGGACGAAGCGAAGATTCTGGCCGGCGGACACAGCCTTCTGCCGCTGATGAAGCTTCGGCTTGCGCAACCGCGCTACGTGATCGATATCGGCCGCCTGCGCGGCATGAGCTATATCCGCGAAGAAAACGGCCGCATCGCTATCGGCGCGCTGACCACTCACGCCGACGTGGCTGCGTCGGACCTGCTGCGCGCGAAATGCCCGCTGCTCGCCGAGACCGCCGCGCAAATCGGCGACGTGCAAGTCCGCAATCGCGGCACGCTCGGCGGCAGCCTGGCGCACGCCGATCCCGCCGCGGACTATCCGGCCGCGATTCTCGCGCTCGACGCCGAGGTTGTGATCGCATCCAAGGCCGGCGTGCGCACGGTCGCGGCGCGCGATTTTTTCGTGGACATGCTCACGACCGCTCTGCGGCCCGGCGAAATACTCAGTCAGGTGCGCGTCTCGCCGAAATCTCCGAATACTGGCGGCGCATACGAGAAGATGGCGCAGCCCGCTTCCGGCTTTGCGATTGTCGGCGTGGCCGCGCTCGTCACAGCAGGCAAGGCCGGGAAGCTGGAAGACGCAGCCATTGGCATTACAGGGCTCGGACCGAAAGCGTTTCGCGCTGAATCTGTCGAGAAGGCGCTCCGCGGCAAGACGGGCTCGCCGAAACTTTTCGGCGACGCGGCCCGCGCGGCTGCCGACGGCATCGAGCCGCTCTCCGACCTGCACGCCTCGCGCGATTACCGGCGCGAGATGGCCATCGTGTATACGCGGCGCGCGCTGACTCGCGCATTCGATCGCGCGCGAGGGAAGAAGTGAAGCTTTCCGGTGCCCACACGCTTCCGGCGCCACCTGCTGAAGTGTGGTCCTTGCTGACGGACCCGGAACGGCTTGCCGAACTCCTGCCAGGCTGCGAACGTCTCGAGCCCGATGGCCCCGATCGTTTTAAGGCAGTTGTTAAATTTGGCGTCGCCGCCATCACCGGAAAATACTCGGGGACGCTTGAATTTGCCGACAAAAAGCCGCCGCATTCGCTGCTCATGAAACTTTCCGGGCGCGGCACGCCGGGGTTTGTGGATGGGCAAGGGCAGATCGAGTTGACGGAGAAGGGCGGCCGGACGGAATTGCGTTACACGGGCGAAGCAAACGTGGGCGGGATGATCGCTGCGGTGGGGCAGCGCATGATTGAGATGGCCGCGCGGAAGATTCTCGACCAGTTTTTTGCATCGGCGGCGGCAGAACTCAAGAAACAATGACGGTCGTTCCTCGCCTGCCAATTTGGCCGCGGCTGCCGAGCAGATGGGCTCGCGGCGGCAATCCGCGCAGCGCTAACATCTCAACTCGCCCGGAGGATTCTCATTATGGATCTTCGCTACCCGATCGGAAAGCTGGAGCGCAAGTCGCCATTGAGTCCAGCGGAGCGTCAGGCCGCCATCGCGCAAATCGCGGCGGCGCCGAAGCGCCTGCGCGATGCCGTCGCCGGCCTTTCGCGCGAACAATTGGACACGCCCTACCGGCCCGACGGCTGGACCGTTCGCCAGGTGGTGCACCACATCCCCGACAGCCACTTGAATGCGTACATCCGCTTCAAGCTCGCGCTGACGGAGAATGAGCCGACGATCAAGCCCTACGAGGAAAAACTGTGGGCCAATTTGCCGGATACGAGCGAGACGCCGGTCGAGGTTTCGCTCACGCTCACCGAATCGTTGCATCATCGATGGGACGTCCTGCTGCGCTCCATGCGCGCGGAGGATTTTGCGCGGCGCCTGCATCATCCGGAGAACGGTCCGATGACGCTCGACGACGTGCTTTGCGTGTATTCGTGGCATGGGCGGCATCACGTCGCGCACATCACCTCGCTGCGCGAGCGCATGGGCTGGATGTAGCCCGCGCGGCGCGCCTCGCTCCGCTGTGATACTGTAATCGCCGCGCCGCCATCATCGTGTTCACCGCTCTGCGCTATTATTGGGACGCCGCCAAGGGCTACCGCCTCCGTCCGTGGGCCAGTCCGTACATCCGCTGGCGGCTGGAAACATTTTTCGGCGGCGACATGCACCAGCTCGGTCCGCGCGAATTCTTCCGTTTGATCTGGGCCGAGCGCGAACGGTTCGAACGCTTCCTCGCCTGGGCCGCCGAGCGCCGCCGCGCGCAACGCTCCCGCCACGATTGAAAGCGTTACTCGCGCTGCGGTGGTATAATTGATTTGCAAGCGGTAGAAATGCGAGAGCGTCCTTCCGCGAACGATCATGCAAGAGCTGAAAATCTTCCAAGAGACTGCGGCGCTGCACGAAGCCCGGTGGTGGGAACCCATGACCGGGGGCCGCGTTCATTGCTATCTCTGCCCGCGGCATTGCCACATCGGGGAGGGGCAGTCCGGATTCTGTTTCATTCGCGTCAATGAAGGCGGAAAGCTCTACAGCCTCGGCTACGCATCGCCCGCCGCGCTGCAAGTCGATCCCATCGAAAAAAAACCGCTCAACCATTTTCTTCCCGGAACGCGAATCTTTTCGATGGGCACCGCCGGCTGCAACATGGGCTGTTTCTTCTGCCAGAATTGGGACATCTCCAAGTCCAAGTCGGACCAAGTCCATTCCACTCATGTTCCGCCGGAAGACGTCGTCTCACTCGCCATCCAGTATGGTTGCCCTTCAATCGCGTTTACCTACAACGAGCCGACCATCTGGGGCGAATACGTGGTTGATATTTGCCACGCGGCGAAGGAGGCGGGGCTCAACACGGTGATGGTCACCAACGGCTACGTCACGCGCGAGGCCTTTCACGACATCTACGATCACGTGGACGCCGCCAACGTGGACCTGAAGGCCTTCACCGAACAGTTCTACGGCCGCTTCACGCTCACGCATCTCCAACCCGTTCTGGACACGCTTGTTTGGCTGAAAAAGGAAACGAATGTGTGGTTTGAGATCACCAATCTGATGATTCCAACGCTCAACGATGATCCCGGCGAAACGCGCCGCCTGGCCGAATGGATCCTCGAGAACCTCGGACCGGATGTTCCTCTGCACTTCACCGCGTTCCATCCCGATTTCAAGTTGCGCGATAAGCCCCCGACTCCTCCTGAGACGCTTCACGCGGCGCGCCGCATCGCGCTCGATGCGGGGCTGCATTACGTCTACGAGGGCAATATCTACACCAGCGCCGCGAACACGTATTGCCCGGGCTGCGGCCGCGTGCTGGTTCGCCGCTCCTGGCACGACGTTATGGAGAATTCATTGCGCGATGGAGCGTGTCCCGGCTGCGGCCGCGAAATCCCCGGTCGCTGGACGAATCTGCGCGGGAAGACGCCTGCGGCGACGGCGCGCGCCGCCGCCGTCATCAAGAAGTACGATTCGCTGAATCTTTAGCCGCTCTGCCGGAGATTACGGCAAGTTGGGATCGGGTGTCGCGCGCGCGGCCGGCGGCACTTTTACTTCCTTTGATGCCGGAAGCGTTTCCGCCGCCATGCGCGCGTACCATTCACGCATTATTTCTTCCGCCTGCTTGCCAAGTGGTGTGTACGAGGCATCGAACCTGCCGCCACCGATCCCGCTGGTCGGCCATTTCCACCAGAAAATTCCGCGGAACCACGGACGTCCTGCAAACGCGCGAAACGTTGCTTCGTAGGCCGCGGCCTGTTCTGGTTGGCTGACGCCGGCCGCAGAATCTTCGTTCGCCGGATTGGCGGCTCCTCCGCGCGCGCTTGGATAGCCCGCCGCCGCGATCAGCACGGGCTTGTGCCAGCGCCGGCTGAGTTCACCCAGTTGCTCGGTCAAGCGGGCCGCGCCAGGCGCGAGATCCTCGGCGCGAGGCGCTCCGGCATGGCGGTGCGTCTTGCCCGCGACGAGCAGCGGCGAAAAATCATCCACGCCGATGAAATCGAGCGCGTCCCAAAAGTCGATTAGGTCCAGCTCTTTTCCCGCGGGCGCCGCATACGTCAGCGGACCGTGGTAAACGCGCCGTGCATCGGCGATCAATTTCCGCCATTCGTGCGTATTTCCTCCCAGGTCGCCGAGATCGCTTCCGATGACGAGCACGTCAAAATGACCGAGTTCTGCAAGCAGCGCGTAATGCATGAGGAATTCGCGGTAGCTGCCGAACCAGGCCGCGCGCTGCTCCTGATCTTCGAAATGAATGGTGGCATTCGACCGGCTGCGTCCAAACCACAAGCGCGGCTCGAGCACGACTTTCATTCCGCGCTCGTGCGTGGCCCAGGCTGCTTGCGTCAGGTCTTCGTCGGTTTCGTCCGAGCCCGTATAGCTGACCGTCGTGCCGTCGTTGCCTCGCGCAAATCCGTACGGCACCAGCGCGACGGCATTCGCGCCGAGCAGATGAATCGCGTTCAATTGCGCCGCGGCTTCCGAAGATGTGTATCCGCTACCGCTCCCCGTCCAGCCCTCATGAGTGAAATCCACTCCGCGGTAGACGACGTCTTGCGCAGCCCGCGGAGCGGCGTTTTCTCTCGGCATCGGCATCGTCGCGTCGGCGGGCATTTCCATCGCAGGCATGCCTCCCGCGCGCGACGCAGGCATGCCGATCGCGTAGGCGTCAATCCACGTCTGCCAGCGGCGCTCGAGTTCGGAGGGCGTCGAGCCCAGCGCTTTCGCTGCGTCCGCTGCTGGGTCCGAGGAAGAGAGCGGCAGATTGTAAAGTCTCCGCACGGCCGCTCCGCCGCCTATCTCGGCGATTTCGGTGAGCCAGGCTCCTCCGAGCGGGTTGCGTTCAAGCGGCGAGAAGACGCCGTCCAGGCCCGCATCCAGCAGATTTCGAACGGTGCGATGGCCGAGAGTTTGGTCGAGTTTTGCGGCGGCCATCCCGAGCTCCTGGCCGCGCGACTCGCCGGCCAGCCAGCGCGCGGACCAATTCGCAACGCGATTGTTTGCCGGCTCGCCCCAAACTGCGTCCAGCAACGCTTCGGCGTCCGCGGCCGGGTCGAGTTGCGTCTCGGCGCCGCCCAGCACGGCGCGAATCGTTGTGTCGTCCACCGAATAAGCGCTTGTGGTTCCCGTCGCGGCGCTCTTGGATTCGAAATCGGGAAAGAGAATAACGCGCAGGCGGATGGAGTTTTTCGGGTCGACGCCGAGCCTGCCGGACAGCAATGCGTACACGCTCTCGCGGTCTGCTGCGAACTTCGCAACGAAGGTTTTGGAAAACGCATTGGGCTGGCAGAAAACCTCGTAATGCTCCGAAGTTGCGCGGACCATTTGCATCTCGGAGACCCAGCGTCGCAGGTCGCCCGCATTCGCAAGCCCCGTCGTCAGCACGATTGCGGAAGCAATCGCCGCGATCGCTCCGGGAAAGCTCATGGGAGCGGAGCGTCGCAGAGCGTCGTCAGGCCGGAAAAGAAATCCCGACCAGGCGAATGCGAGGCAGACGCCGGCCGGAATCGCGAGCCACAGAAGCGCCGGCGCGCCGGCAAAATGCGCAACTTCGATGACGTCGTATGCCCCCGCCATCACGGCCAGCATGGGCGCGACGACAGCGGCCAACGCCACCCAGCGCCGCCGCGCAAAGGTCCATTGCTCACTCGCGGTGATCTCCAGGCGCATAGCCACCGGCCGCGCCAGGACGATGAGAAACAATCCGATGCCGATGGTTGCGATGGCGTATACGGCCAGCGGAAGCGACGTGCGCGCGCGAAAACCTCCCAGTCGCCGCAGAAAACCGTTGCCGACAAAGCCGAGTATCGTCCATTGCACTGAAACCAGCATCGCCGCCCACAGCGCCGCAAAATCAAACGCCGTGCGCAGAACCCGCCCGCGAAACAATGCTCCACCAACCACCACGCATCCGAACAGGAGCAAGTCAAAGAGCAGCGGAAGCATGGCCAGTGCGACGGCGACGTCCGGGGCGCGCATCGGCGGAACGGAAATGGCCACGGCAAACGGCGTGAGGCGCCAGGCGCGGATCGCAGTGCCGGAGGCCTGCGTGAAAAGCAGCGGCACGACAACGCGGTCAATCAGCAGCGCGATCCAGTAGCCGACATAGCAAAGTCCGGCCCATGCGGCAGGTTGCACGATGAACCGGCGCGTGGCGGAGATTGCGCTCGTGATCCGCGGAGACGATTCGTTCACGTTAATTTAGATGGATTTCGCGTCACCTGAGTTTCGTTCACAAGTCCGACTCCACAGACTCGATAATCCGGTGTCAGGGAGTTCCCAACAGTCGCCGAGCTTCCGCAAGCAGGGTATCTTCGGAAACGCCCGCTGAAACGAAATAGTTTTCCAGCTCGATGTCGGGAAAGCCCAGGTTGTTGAGCTTCACCGTGAGCTGCCCGATGGAAATCGCAGCTCGGGGAGAGAACGCGCGGATGGCCTGGAACACGGCATGATGTTCCGGTTCAAGAAACGAGTAGTCGCGCAGCAATCGTATTATTTTGTTGCGGACTGCTGAGCCGCGCGCCGCGCAACAAAGTCCTCGCAGGATGTTGCGTTCGGCTGCGATTCGAAGTTCGCGCGTCATCGTCGGCTCAGTGGATGGGCTGGTTTTTTGGCTGGGCGCTGGAGGAGTCTGCCTGGCGAAGGCGCGCGACCGCAGCTTTGGCGCCGGTATTGGAGGGATCGAATTCCAGGCCTTTTTCGAATTCC
>Ga0187810_10000892_pt1 | contig 10755 bp, 9 predicted proteins | sample NC_wetland_sal_i_9_FD_132963 | JGI IMG/M metagenome (GOLD analysis project Ga0187810, IMG submission 132963) | Wetland sediment microbial communities from Neuse River Estuary, North Carolina, USA - ASW_5 | ecosystem: Environmental > Aquatic > Freshwater > Wetlands > Sediment | place: USA: North...
TGGCCTGCGCCAGTACGTGACGCACGCCCGCGACGGTGACGACACCGGGCACCGGGTCTCGACCGGCCCCGCGACGGGTCCTGCGACCGGCCCCGCGACGGGTCCTGGGACCGGTCCTGGGACCGGTCATGCGGCGGGCGTTCCGGTGGTGCCCGAGAGGCTGGCGGCGCGGCTGCGGGAGCTGCGGTCATCGGGGCGCAGCGAGCTGCTGTCGGCGACGCTGGCGGCGCTCACCGAGGCGGGGTGGCCGCTGCGCTCGCTGGGCGAGGCGCTCGGCATCAGCCGGCAGGCGGTGCAGGCGCGCGTTCGCCGCCGGGTACCCGCCGAACTGCGGGAGCACGTGGTGAGCTGCGAACCTCCGCCGCCGTTCCCGCACCGGCGGATGGCCAGCGCGGCCGGGCTCCGCCCGCACCTGACGATCAAGATCGACCACGCGCTGCGCGCGGCCGCGCACCGGGCCGCCGCGCGCGAAGGCCGCTCGCTGAGCCTGGTGGTGGAGTCGATCCTGGACCGCTACCTCCGGCACGGCCTGCCGGACGGGGATCAGCCGACCCGGTCGGTGTCGCGCCCGGCGCGCCGCTCTCGGTAGGCCGCCACGTGCTGCCTGTTGCCGCAGTTGCCCGTGTCGCAGTAGAGGCGGGAGCGGTTCTTGGACAGGTCCACCAGGACGGCGTCGCAGTCCGGAGCGCCGCAGAGGCGCAGCCTATCGGCCTCCCTCAGCCGGACCAGGTCGGCGAATGCGAACGCGGCCTGCGCGGCGATCCGGTGTTCCAGGGTCGCCTCGTGGTCGCTCACGTGCAGGTGCCAGCCCCAGCCGCCGCCGTGATCGGTCAGCCACGGCCGGGCGCCGGAAGCGCGGAGTAGCTCGTTGATCAGCTCGGCGAGTTGCTCGCTGGTCGTGGCCTGCCAGATCGCCCGCAGCCTGGGCCGCAGGGCGCGCACGGCGTCGAGGTCGGCTTGCGCGGCGCGCGGCCGCGGGTCCACCTGGTGCTTGTCGAGGAACACCTCGAGCGCGCCGAGGTCCGCCAGGTCGTCGGCGTTGACCAGATCGGCGGCGAGCACCAGGGCGGCGATGGTGTCATGAGCAAAACCCATATTGACTCCTGAGCACAACACAGGCTAGCGTCACTACCATAACCCACTTTTGGTGATGACGCGGGGAGCGATCTTGGCGATCACGTCAGGGGAGCGATCTGCTGATGACGCGGGGAGCGATTCGGTGAAGCCGCGGGGACGGATTTGGTCATGACGCGGGTGAGTATGCCGGTCGCTGCGGCGCTCCTGGGGGCGGCTTGCATTTCCAGCTCGGCCGTGGTGATGAAGCTCGCCTCGACCTCGGCCAGCATCACGGCGCTGGGGCGCTGCGTCTTCGCGCTGCCCCTGCTCGGCGCCCTGGTGATGTACGAGCGACGGCGCGGGGCCCAGGCGCTGCCGAGCCGCGGACGCTGGCTGGCCCGGCTGGCGGGCGCGTTTCTCGCGGCGGACCTGATCGTCTGGAGCCACACGATCGACGCGATCGGCGCCGGGCTCGGGACCGTGGTGACCAACCTCGAGGTGCTCATCATCTCCCTGATGGCGTGGCTGTTCCTCGGTGAGCGCCCGCGCCGGTCCCTGGTGCTGGCCTCCCCGGTCATGCTGGCCGGGCTGGTCCTGGTGGGCGGGCTCGCCGACTTCGGGCACGCGCGGGGCTACGGCACCGATCCCGCGCTCGGCGTGGGGCTCGGCCTGGTGGTGGCGTTCCTGTACGCGATCTACATCCTGACGCTGCGCCAGGCCACGTTCACTGGAGTCACCGGGGTCACCGGGGTAACGGGGGTCACCGGGGTCACCGAGGTCACCGGGGGAACGCGCCCGCGCACCGCGGTGGCCGCCCCGCTGTTCGAGGCCACGCTCGGCTGCGCCGTCACCGCCGCGGTGCTCGGCCTGGTCTTGCACGATTACCGGCTCGGGCCGGCCTGGCCGACGCTCGGCTGGCTCGCGCTGCTCGCGTTGACCTCGCAGGTCATCGGCTGGCTGCTGATCACCGTGTCGATGCCGCGGCTGCCCGCCGGGATCATCGGTGCGCTGCTGCTGGTGCAGCCCGCGGGATCGGTGGCGCTCAGCTACGCGATCCTCGGCGAGCGGCCCTCCGCCCTCCAGCTGGCCGGCGTGGCGCTGATCCTGACCGGCGTGCTCGTGGCCGTGGGCGGGCGGTCCCAGGCGGGCGCCGCGGCGGAGGATGAGCTCATGGCCGCGGGTTCTGCTGGCACTGGCTACTCGCGCCGGAGGACCAGGATCATCCGCCAGGCGTCCGTCGCGTCGACGGGCGCGTCGGCCTCGAAGTCCCCGTAGCTGGCGATCAGGGCGAATCCACCGGCCAGGCGCAGCGCGGCGGTCAGCTCGGTCGCGGTCCAGAACCGGTTCGGCACGACGTCCGTGACCGTGCGGACCGCTCCGCCCCGCCTGCGGTAGGTGACGCTGACGTGTTCCCTGGTGACCTGCGTGACCGGGTCGATCTGGTCCTTCCCGCCGCCCCAGCGCACGCTGACCGTGCCGCCGTTGACCTCGGAGCTCCACTCGCTGCTGGTCCTGCGCTCGGGGGAGAAGAAATCGGCGGGGTGGGCGAGCTCGGCGATGTACAGGCGGCCCGGGCTGAGGTGGCGAGCCACGCAGGCCAGGTGGGCGAGCAGGTCGTCCAGGGTCATGAGGTGGCAGAGCGAGTTGAGCATCGTGATGGCCAGGTCGAAGCGGCGGGTGATGCTGAAGTCCCGCATGTCGGCCTGGACCACGGTCAGGCCGATTCCCGCCGCCGCGGCCATGTCGGCGGCGCGCGCGCACATGGCCGCCGATAGGTCGAGCGCGGTGGCCTCGACCCCGCGGCGCGCCAGCTCACGCGAGTGCTCCGCGGGTCCCGCCGCGAGCTCAAGTACGGAACGCAGCGGGCCGACCTGCGGTCCCCGGTGCGCGTCAAACCAGCGGAGCAGGGCGTCCACTTCGGAAGGAACGTCGCGGTAGGCGCACGCCGCCTCGTAGAACTCCGGCTCGTCGTAGATTCCGGGCACCGAACCATGATGCCCGACCGGAAATTGTGTCCCAGCGCCGCCCGGCGCTGTGCCGGCTTTGCCTAGCCTGGCGCATCTGGCTACGGCAGACTGTCCTCGTGATGACAGAGAGCCAGGCGCTCGAGACCCTGACCCGGGAGGACCCGGAGGCAGCAGGCGACGCGAAGGCCGCCTTGGCCTGGCTGACCGGCGACGAGGGCCTGGAGACCATCTCGCTGCTGCGCCTGCAGGAATTCCTCTGGTACGCGCTCCCGGTCAAGTGGCCGATGTCCACACCGGGCCGGGTCGGGGTGGCCAGGGCCCTCGGCCGGCTGTTCCTGCTGGCGGGCCTCGAGCGGTACGCGGGAGTCTGCGCGTCGGGCGACACCGAGAAGATCATCACCGCCTACGCGACGGGGCACGAGAAGGGGATCGCCGCCTATACCGAGGCCATCGAGGAGTCCAACGCCGCGCCGCCGGACACCGACCTGCTCGCCTGGGGCTCGGTCATGGGAGCACAGGAGCGCGCGGCCTACGACGCATGCGCCGCCGCGCTCGAGCTGGCCTTTGCCTGCGGTGAGCTGATCGCGGGCGCTCGCGGCTGGCGCACCAAGCGGACGGACCTGGTCAACCGCTGGCTGACCGGGCGCACCGAGGTCGCCTCCGGCCCGCAGGACACGGGCGATGAGGGCGGGCACCTGCCCGCCGGGGCGCTGAGCCACGACACCTGGCTGGGCCGGATCAGCGCCGAGCGCATCGACGCGTGGGCGCACGGCCGGCCGGGCGAGCGGTCACGGCTGGCCCGGGGACTCATCCCGCGCCTGCTCGAGCCGCTGGCCCTGCCCGACGAGCCGCTGCCCACGCTGGCCTGGCTGCTTAGTCACGCCGACGTCGGGCTGCGCCTGACCGCGCGGCACTACATCGCGCCCGCCCTGGTCAGCGAGGCGGTTGAGGTGTTCGGCTGGCGGGATCAGCTCGTCGGCACCCTGCGCCAGGAACTGGACGTGTTCCCGCTCCACACCCTGCGCGGCATGGCCCAGGGCGAGATGGGCGCCGTCCGCCGCTACCGGACCAGCCTGGTGCTCACCAAGACGGGGAGGCTGATGGCGGCGGACCCCGCGGCCCGGTGGCACATCGGGACGGCCGCGCTGATCGGGTCCGACGACGGACCGCAGCCGGACTTCTGCGTCGCGGTGCGCGAGGCCGCCCTGCTGGTCATCCTCACCATCGGCCCGACCGGGTACGACGAGCTCACCAGGCTGCTGACCGACATCCACGGCATGGAGGGCTGGGCGTCGGGCAGCAGCGCCGGCCTGGCCGGCGCCGTGCGCACCGAGCTCTACACGCTCAGGCACCGGCTGTGGGCGCTCGGCCTGCTGGGCGGCGATCGCGGCTTCACCGCGCCGCTGGCCCTGAGCAAGATCGGAGTCGCCGCCGCCCTGTCGGCCCTGCTCGCCCGCGCCCTGCGCCCCCGGCATCACCTGGGCCTCGGCTAAACTGCCGCGGCCCAGTCGCCGGATGCCGCGCTGCATCAGACGCCGGGCCACGTGGGCGCGGTGGATTCGCTGCAGCGGGCCGAGCGGGACGTCCTGTCCGTCCCGGCGCCGGCGGACCTGGTCCGCGAGTGCCCCGGGGACCCCGAAGCCGGGCAGCCTGCGGATGGCCTCGGACTTCGTGATCAGGTCGCCGGTGGTCAGGACGGCCTCGGCGCGGGGCAGCGTGATGAGCCCGAAGTCAACCCAGGTGTCCTGGAGCCAGAGCCGCCGCCGACGGGCGATCCGCCGCCAGTAACCCGTGATCTCCTCGCGCACGGCCGCCTGGAGGTCCGCGACCGCGACCGGCCCGAGGCCGGGCGGCGGCCACGGCCCGTACAGCGTCACTCCGGCCGTGGCCAGCTCCGCCTGCGTCAGCAGTTTCACGTGCCACTGCGTCATCTGGTCGCCGTACCAGTACGTGCGCAGGAGGGCCGGGTCGGCCGCGTCTTGCGCCGAGGCGTACAGGCAATGCAGCCGGCCGGCCGGGTCGGCCTCGCCGGCCAGCGCCGTGTGCAGCTCGCGGAGGTCGCCGATCGCGGCCTTGTCCGGCTCACGCGCCAGGAGAACGAGGACGTCGATGTCGCTGCGGGCGGGGCTGAAGTCGCCGGTGACCAGCGAGCCGTACAGGTACACGCCGACCAGCCCGCCGCGCGCCAGCAGCGCGTCCCGGAGCCGATCCAGCAGCAGGGCGATGTCGGCGGGAAGCTCCGGCCGGTCCCGCGTCACCAGCGGAGCGGGTAGTAGCCGGTGTAGTTCTCGGCCAGGGTGGTGGCGGCCGCGCGCGACGCGATGACGTACCGCAGCTGGGACAGCTGGAGTTCGGCGCCGAACTGGTCCTGGTGCGGGTCGATGTGCAGCATGGTGGTCATCCACCAGGAGAAGTGCGTGGCCCGCCAGACCCGGCGCAGGCAGGTCTCGGTGTACCCCGCCGCGGCGCTCGGGTCGTGGTCACGCAGCAGGCTGACCAGAGCCGTAGCCAGCGCGGTCACGTCGGCGATGGCCAGGTTGAGGCCCTTGGCGCCGGTGGGCGGGACGATATGCGCCGCGTCACCGGCCAGGAACAGCCGACCCCACTGCATGGGCGTCGCGACGAAGCTGCGCATCGGCGAGACGGCCTTCTCCGTGATCGGGCCCGTCTTCAGCTCCCAGCCCGGCACACCGAGCCGGCGCTGGAGCTCGGACCAGATCCGGTCGTCGGACCACCGCTCGATCTCGTCGTCCGCGGGCACCTGCAGGTACAGCCGGCTGACCTGCGGCGTGCGCATCGTGTGCAGCGCGAACCCGTCCTCGTGACGGGAGTAGATGAGCTCGTCGGTGGACGGCGGCACCGTGGCGAGGATGCCGAGCCAGGCGTACGGGTACTCGCGCTCGGCCACCCGCAGCAGGCCGGGCGGCATGGAGTCGCGGCAGATGCCGTGGAATCCGTCGCAGCCGGCGATCGCGTCGCACGTCACCTCGTGCCGGGTACCCGCGGCGTCGGTGTAACGGAGAATGGGTGCCTCGGTATGTTGATCGGCCACCTCGGTGTCGGAGATCTCGAACTCGATCTGCGCCCCCGCCGCCACCCGCGCCCGGATCAGGTCCTTGACGACCTCGGTCTGCGGCCAAAGCGTCACCCAGCGGCCGCCGGTCAGGTCGCGGAAGTCCAGGTGGTGCCGCTCCCCCGCGAACTGCAGGTAGATGCCGCCGTGCTCGAGGCCCTCGGCGTCCATGCGGACGCCCAGGCCGACCTGGCGGAGCAACTCGACCGATCCGGCCTCGAGCAGGCCGGCCCGCTGCCGGGCCTCGCAGTAGGCCCGGCTGCGGTTCTCGACCACGATCGAGTCGATGCCGCGCAGGGCCAGCAGGTGGGAAAGCAGCAGGCCGGCCGGGCCGGCTCCGACGATGCCGACCTGAGTGCGGGCGCTCGTAGTCATCAGCGCCACGATCGCTCCCATCATTGACTGCGTGCGTAAAACGAACGATAGTTCAGAAGGCGAACGAACGGAGCCCCGGCCTATGATGTCAGCGACCGAGCAGGGAGGTCCCAGTGGCTGACGCCCAAGAACCGGGTCACGACGGGGACTTCGTGCAGTCACTGGAGCGCGGCCTGTCCGTCATCCGAGCCTTCGACGCAGAGCATCCGAAACTGACCCTGAGCGAGGTGGCCGCCAGCACCGGCCTGAGCCGGGCCGCGGCCCGCCGGTTCCTCCGCACGCTGGTTCAGCTCGGCTACATGCGCACTGACGGCAGCCGGTTCGCGCTGCGGCCGAAGATCCTCGAGCTCGGCTACGCGTACCTGTCCAGCCTGACCCTGCCCGAGGTCGCGATGCCGCACCTGGAGCAGCTCGTCGAGCAGGTACGCGAGTCGTCCTCGGTCTGCGAGCTGGACGGGGACGACGTGATCTACATCGCGCGCGTCCCGACCAAACGGATCATGACCGTGACGATCAGCGTGGGCACCAGGTTCCCCGCCTACGCCACGTCGATGGGCCGGGTCCTGCTCGCCGCGCAGCCCGAAGAACGGCTCGACCAGTACCTCGCCTCGGTCAGCCTGCGCGGGCTGACCGGGCACACGATCACCAGCGCGACGGCGCTGCGCTGCGAGCTGCGCAAGATCCGCGGCCAGGGCTGGGCGCTGGTGGACCAGGAACTCGAGGAGGGGCTGCGCTCGATCGCCGCCCCCATCCGCGACGCGGACGGCCAGGTCATCGCCGCCGTCAACGTCTCCACGCACGCCGGGCGGCGCTCCCTGACCAGCGTGGTCGACGACCTCCTGCAGCCGCTGCTCGCCACCGCGCAGCGCATCGAGGTCGACCTGGCGCTCGCGCGAGTCCCCGTGGCGGGAGGGTCAGGGGGTCCGGGGGGTAACGGGGGGGCGGACAGCTCCCCCGTGCGCGGGGGGTTCCGGGGGGTCGTCCCCCCGGGCTAGCACAGTGGCCCCTGCTGCCATGGGCTGCCACACTTGCTTGCTATGCGCACGCTCGTCATCGATCATCCGCTGGTCACCCACAAGCTCACCGCGCTGCGGGACGCCGCCACCGACACCGCGACGTTCCGCAGCCTGACCGACGAGCTGGTGACGCTGCTGGCGTACGAGGCCACCCGCGAGATGCGGGTCGAGCCCGTGTCGGTCGAAACGCCGGTGGGCACCGCCCGCGGCGTCAAGCTGGCCAGGCCGGTGCCGCTCATCGTGCCGGTGCTGCGGGCCGGCATCGGCATGCTGGACGGCATGACCCGGCTGCTGCCGATGGCCGACGTCGGCTTCGTCGGGCTGCGCCGGGACGAGGAATCGCTGATCGCGTCCACGTACGCGAACCGGCTGCCCACCGACCTGACCGGGCGGGACACCTTCGTCCTTGATCCCATGCTGGCCACCGGCGGGACGCTGGCCACGGTGATCGGCGTGCTCGCCGAGCGGGGCGCCGCCTCGGTCACCGCCATCTGCCTGCTGGCCGCGCCGGAGGGCCTGCGCTACCTCGAGGAGTCCTACGCCGACGGCGCCGGGCCTTGGGTGCGGGTGGTCACGGCGGCGGTCGACGAGCGCCTCAACGACCGGGGGTACATCGTGCCGGGACTGGGCGACGCGGGCGACCGCCTGTTCGGGCAGATCTAGCCCCGGCCGCGCCGTCCCGGCGTCTCGGCGGCACGGGCGGGGCGCCGGGCCTGCCGCAGGCGACACCTCGACGCCGACCGAATCCGGGGCGAGGCCCCCCCACACCCCAGGCCGGACGGCGCCACCGCAGGCATGGCCCGACACCCTGCCACCTGAAGACAACCAGGGTTCCCGCGTCGGCGGTATCCCCGAGTCCGGGGTACTGCCTGGCGGCCAGGATCGGGCCTAGACTGACCAGACCGCGCTGCCGCGCGCGGTCAGACGGGTAGGAAGCCGATGTCGGGCCAGATTCGCCGGGGGGAGTCATGCCGGTGAGCGCGCAGGTGATGACGGCCGCGGGTCACACCGTGCTCATCGCGGAGGGGAACCAGATCGTCTTCGGCCGCGGGCCGGAGGTGGACCTGGCCATCTCCGCCGGTCGTGGCCTGTCCCGGCGGGCCGGCATCGTGACCGCGATGGCCGCGGGCGCGTGGATCGTCAACATCAGCCGCACCCACGCGCTGTACGTGGAAGGCGACGGGTACCGGATCAGGCTGCCCCGGCTGGAGGACGACGGCGAGCCGGCCGGGGGCTGGCTCCTGCACAGCGGCACGGCCCGGGTCGGGTCCCGCGCGATGCTCGACGACGATCTGCCGCTGGCGGTGTCGGTAACCAGCGAGCGGCAGGCCGACGGGAGCCACGGGTACCAAGGGGCGGCGCCGACCCAGCCGGACGGCGAGGGTACCGTCCTGCCTTTCTACCTGGACCCGATGACCAAGCTGTTCCTGGTCGCCCTGATCTGGTGCCGGCCGTGGCTGGTCGATCCCGGCGCTACCACGCCGCTGCCGCGCACGCCGGAGATCGCCCGGGGCGCGCTGGAGGTGACCGGCGCGTACCACGAGCTTGAGCGGTTCGATGCCGACCCGGAGTTCCGCGACCTGCTGTCGGCGCGCGTGGCCGAGCACATCAAGGTGCTGCGCAGGAAGATCGCCGACCACGGCCTGGCCACGCGGGGTTCCCGGGGTTCGGGGGCCGAGGGTGATGTGCGGCTGTCCGACGAGGTCGCGGTGCGGATCCTCATCGAGCACGGCATCATCACCTCGGGCGACCTCGGCCTGCTGACCGATCCGATGTGGCGGTCCCGGCAGGAGGACCTGTGGTGGACCCAGGGGTGAGGGGTTGGGTGCCCGGCCCTACGGGACGCCCGGCGGTAGCACCATGAATTCCGTGCTGGCCCGCTGACCGTTGGGCTCCCGCACGTCGACGGTGAAGATCCCCAGCTTGAGCGCGCCGTGATAGACCCGGCTGACCGGGAAGCTGAACGTCCCGCCCCGGCCGACCACGGGCTTGACGCCTGACACGACGTCCAGGTTCGGGTGATTCTGCGGGTCCAGCCCGGTCAGCGTTACGGTCAGGGCCGCGCCCGGAGCAAAGCCGCTCCCTCTGATCTCGAACGCGGTTTCCGCGGAGCCCGAGCTGAAGCCCACCATGCACAGGGCCGGCCCGGGCTGGGTCTTGACCTGACCGCAGACCGTCTGCGGCGGGGGCGGCGGCGACGGGGGCGGTCCCCCGAAGGGCTGCGTCGAGTTCGACGGCGTGCGCGGAACGGCGGAACCGCTGAACGAGGCGCCGATGATGACCCCCACCACGACCAGCGCCGCTCCCCCGGCGGCCCAGCCGAGCCAGGCCAGGTGAGCCCCGACCCAGCGGCGCGGGCCAGCCGGGAGCCACCGGGGCCCGCGGCCGTCTACGGCCCGGGATTTGCGCTTGGGCCGGTACGAGGCCGGAAGGTCCGTCTGGGAGGGTGAGGTGTCCTCGCGGTCCTCGCCGGGCAGCGCCCCGCCCGCGGGCAGCGGGCTCCGCTGGTACTCCCTGATCAGGTCCATCGCCGCTTCGGGCAGGTAGGAGTGCTCGGTGAAGTCCCCGAGCCTGGCCAGCACGGCCGAGGAGGTGGGGCGCATCCGCGGCACGCGCTCCATGCAGTCGGTCACCAGTTCGGTCAGGGCCTCGGGCAGGCCGGACAGGTCCGGAGGTTCGGTGGCCAGGCGGGCCAGCACGTCCATGGCCGTATCACCCTGGTACGGCGCGTGCCCGGTCGCGGCGTAGGTCAGCGTCGCGCCGAGGGCGTACACGTCGCTGGCCACCGACGCCTGCTTGGTGTCCCTGGCCTGCTCCGGCGCCATATAGGCGGGCGTGCCGACGGCGCCCTGCGCGGCGGTCACCTCGATCCGCTCGGCCGCCCTGGCCACGCCGAAGTCGATCACGCGCGGGCCGTCCGGCGCGACGAGCACGTTCGACGGCTTCAGGTCCCTGTGCACCAGGCCGGCGTGGTGGATCGACACCAGCGCTTCCGCGCACCCGGCCGCGAGCCACCTGACCGTCGCGGTCGGCAGCGGGCCGCAGGCCCGGACCAGCCGGCTCAGGGAGGGGGCCGGGACGTAGGCGGTGGCCAGCCAGGGCAGGTCGGCTTCCGGGTCGGCCTCGACGACCGAGGCGGTGAACACGCCGCTCACCTTGCGGGCGGCCGCGACCTCCTGGGCGAAGCGGGTGCGGAACCCGGCTTCCTCGGCCAGCTCCACCTTGATCGTCTTGACCGCGACCAGCCGGCCGGCCGGCGAGCGCCCCA
>Ga0187810_10000893_pt1 | contig 10751 bp, 12 predicted proteins | sample NC_wetland_sal_i_9_FD_132963 | JGI IMG/M metagenome (GOLD analysis project Ga0187810, IMG submission 132963) | Wetland sediment microbial communities from Neuse River Estuary, North Carolina, USA - ASW_5 | ecosystem: Environmental > Aquatic > Freshwater > Wetlands > Sediment | place: USA: North...
CCGCGATACGTTCCGCTAGGTCGTCGTCCCGCGGGTGGAGATACATTCGACGGGCACCGAACGCGCGGGCCGCGAGCGCGACGTGGGTCGTCAGTCGGGGGTCCCGGCCGGGTCGGTGCCCGACCCGCAGGACCGAGACCTCGGGAGGGGGTCTACGTGCCGAGGGGCTCTGCGACGAACCGCTCGATCCGGTGGCCACGGTACTCCAACTTTTCCGATCGCTTGACGAGCGCCTTGAGCCGCGTCGGGCTCATCCCGAGCTCCTCGGCGACGTCCGAGAAGAACCGTCCTTCGGTTCCGACGGCGTCGTAGATCCGCTGCTCGAACTTCGTGTACTCCTTGAGACCCATGGTCGCGATCGCGAGCACTTCCGAGATTTCCGCGAGCGGCGAGGTGGTGCTGATGTTGATGGTCGAGTAGTAGAAGTGGTAGCTCTTGTCGGGCTGATGACGGCCCTCGCGCGCCACCCAGCGCGTGTCGATGAGCCGAAGTTTCTCGAAGAACGCGAGCGCCTTGACACCCTGCTCCCCGAACTCGCGCTTTACGTCGTCGAGCGTGAGCCAATTCTCCCCGAGCCGCTGGACGAGTTTCAGTTTCACCGGCGAGTCGACCGCCCTCAGGATGGGAACGAGGTCGCTCACGTCGTTGACGACCTTGATCCGATGCATGGTCGCGGACATGACGGTCTACCTCGCCCCGGGCGGAGCCCGAAGCGTCTCCAGCAACATTCGTCGGTACTTCCCGTAGCGGTCCCCCGGGTCGAACCGGGCCGGATGCGGGGTTTGGGTGGGAGACGAACAGTTCGGACATTTGGCCCGGAAGGAGTAGCGCTCGCACGCGCGACAAACGCGCAGGACGGAGTTCGTCATGCGCGGGCGAACGTACCCTCCCCACCGGCGCTCTTGATCGACTTGAGGGCCGCTTCGGTGGCCTTCTTCAGCGTCTCTTCGGCGATCTTGTACTGCGTCGCTTGGACCCGGATCCGATACCGGGGCGCCCCCACGTATTGGACTTCGACGGCCTCCGAGTCGACCTTTTCGGCCGCGAGGAGCGCGGCCTGTACGTGGTCGAGGCCGTCGGGAGCCGGGTCGGAAACCTCGAGGGTTCCCAGGATGGTGACGTGGGGCGGGACGATGTTCTCCCGGGCCACCTTGAGGAACGCGGTCGACCACGGTGCCTTTTCGTTCTCCTTCTGGAATCGCTTGGGGTCGGCGGACGCGACCTCGAACGCTCCGAACAGCGAACCGAACTTCTCGACGAGCGCGGGTCCGAACTGGTCGGCCGCCTCGATGGCCGTGATCTTGAGCGATTGCCCTACTTGCTCGAGAAGGCGCATGGCGCGCTGCTCGTTCTTCCACGCCTGGACCTTCTCGCGGCGCTGGTGGTCGTTGATCCGCTTGAGCGAGAGGTCGATCTGCGACTTGGCCGGGTCCACGCGCAGGACGCGCGCGACGATCTTCTGACCCTCGCGAATGTGGTCGCGGATGTACTTGACCCAACCGGTGGCGACCTCGGAGAGGTGGATGAACGCCTCGCGCTTGTTGTATTCGTCCAGCGTAACGAAGGCGCCGAAGTTCCGGATCGAGGTGACGGTGCCGACGACCAGTTCGCCTTCTTCGGGGAGCTCCGGGCGCAGAGGCATCCGACGTCCGCGTCCCGGGCTAGGCCGACACCGGGCGGACGAGCTCCCCCCGGAGTTTGGCCTGACCTCCCGTCGGCGTCGCGAGGGTCGCGCCGCAGACGGAGCAGTTCACGACGGTCGCAGGCCGACTGAAGATCGTCTGCTCGGTCGAGCAGTCCGGACACTTCACGACCCAGAAAGGAGACGGTGCTCGCATTCGACCGCTCCTAGTGGTGCTCCACGAGCTCGAGCTGGCTGGCTCGCCAGCTGGCCGGCTGCACGGTGTACTTGCACTTCTTGCATCGGAACTTCAGATAGACGCGTCGGACCGCCTTGGCGCGGCCCTCGGGCTTCGGTCGAGGAAATCCCCCGTAGCCCCGGGTGGCCCGACGGAACCGCCGCTGACCCCACTTGAGCTCGGAAGCGGGCCGCTTCTTGCCTTTCTCGACTTCGTGCGCGGTGTGCGTCTTGCACTTGGGGCAGTAGGTCGAGACGGTCTTCGGGTAATGCATCGGCGGGCGGCGAAACCGGCTTCCTATAAAGGCATTGGGGCGAACGCTGTCGTGACCAGGCGCCCGGGAACGGACGGGAGTCCGGTCCCGGAGGGGGATCGGCCGGAGACGCGGCCAAATCGCCGACCCCCACGTCGAAAATCGTCCGACGGGCCTCCGCCGAGAGAGCGCCAAGCGAACGCTTAAGTAGGGAAGCCTTCTCGGCGCGGCCGCGTTTCAGCGTTTCGGAGGAGACGATGCCCGACCGTTCTGCCGTTGAAGTGGTCACAGAAGCCCTCGCGAAGGCCACCGAACGGAAATTCCCCGAAACCGTCGAGCTGTCGATCAATCTCAAGGACCTGGACCTCACCGTCCCGAAGAACCGGTTGGAGGACGAGGTCCCCCTGCCTCGGGGTCGCGGCAAGACCGTGAAGGTCGCAGTGTTCGGCTCGCCCGAGCTCTGCCAGAAGATGCGCGGGGTTGCGGACCTCGTCGTCGCGGCGAACGAACTCGACGAGTTTGCCAAGGACAAAAAGAACGTCAAGAAGGTCGTCGGCGACATCGATTTCTTCCTGGCCGAAGCGCCGCTCATGCCCACGATCGGTAAGCGCCTCGGTGTCGTGCTCGGCCCGCGCGGAAAGATGCCGCGCCCGGTTCCCCCGGGGAGCGACCCCACGAACCTCGTGAACGCTCTCAAGCGATCGATCCGGATCCGGTCGAAAGGAAACCGGACGTTCCACGCTCCGGTCGGCACTCGCGGCATGAAGCCCGAGGAGATCGCGCAGAACGTGGACGCCGTCTTGACACGCGTCATGGGGAAGCTCGAGCGAGGTCGCACGAACATCGAATCCGTCTACGTCAAGACCACCATGGGACCGGCCGTCCGGCTCTGGTAGGCAGGTCGAGATGCCGGGTCGTGGTTCGGTTCCTCCCGAGAAGATCGCTCGCGTCGACGCGATGGCGGCGGAGATCCTCTCGAAGCCGATGGTCGCGGTCGTCGGGATCCGCGGGGTGCCCGCATCGGCGCTTCAATCGATGCGCCGCGAGCTGCGCAACCGTAAGCATCCGATCACCGTCACCACCAACAGCGCCATTCGCCACGCCATCGAGAAGGCAGCGGCGAAACGGCCCGAGTTCCGGCCGCTTCTGGACCAGGTCAAGGACCCGACGGCGATCCTTTCCGCCGAGGGGAATCCTTTCTCGCTCTACCAGGAGTTCCTCCGAACGCGTTCTCCCACCCCCGCGCGGGGCGGCGAGGTCGCACCGGCGGACATCATGGTTCCCTCGGGAACGACCAGTTTCAAGCCGGGACCGATCGTGGGCGAGCTGCAGCACGCCGGTTTCCCCGCGGCGATCGAGAAGGGAAAGGTCATCCTGAAGAGGGATACCCTGATCGTCAAGGCGGGCGGAACGATCTCCCGCGAGGTCGCGGGCCTCCTGACCCGGCTCGAGGTCTTCCCGCTCGAGGTCGGCCTCACGCTCCGCGCCGTCGTCGACGGCTCCACGTTCTATCCTCCCGAAGTGCTTTCGGTCGACCTTGCGGAACGTCGCGCCGATGTGGCGCGAGCGGCGGCCCGAGCCATCGGACTCGCGGTCGAGGTCGGCTATCCGACACCCCAGAGCCTGCCGCGTCTCGTGAGCCGGGCCCACCGCCGGGCCCTTGGAGTCGCGCTGGCGACGGGGTACGTTACGAAGGAAACGATCGAACCGCTCTTCGCCAAGGCGATGCGCGAGGCCGCCGCAGTCGGCCAATTGATGGGTCACTGAGGGTTCCCCCAGAGTCCACGGAGTGAGAACAATGGAGTACGTGTATGGTGCGCTGCTGCTCAACGCAGCCGGAAAGCCGATCGACGAGAAGGGCCTCACCGGGGTCATGAACGCGGCGGGGGTCTCCCCCGACACGGCCCGGGTGAAGGCGCTTCTCGCCTCGCTCGAGGGCGTCAACCTCGGCGAGGTCCTCGCGAAGGCCGAATCGTTCGCGGCCCCCGCCCCGGCGGCGGCCCCGGCCGAGAAGAAAGAAGGCAAGGGCGAGAAGAAGGAAGAGGAAAAGAAGGAAGAGAAGGGCGTCTCCGAGGAAGAGGCGGCCGAGGGTCTCTCCGCCCTCTTCGGCTGAAGTCGGCGTAACTCACAGCGCACCGCTTAAGACCCGTAACCGGGTGGGTACGACCGGAGGTCCGCCTCCGACCTTCGGTCGTGCTATGCCCCCACGGGAATTCTGTGGCGTCGTCGGGGTGTCGCTGCAGGGCAAGGGCGCCGCCCCGTACCTCTTCCGGGGCCTCCGCGCGCTCCAGCACCGAGGCCAGGAGTCCGCCGGCATCGCGACCACCAGCCACGGGACGATGCACCACCAGAAGGGGATGGGCCTCGTCCACGAGATCTTCACCCAGGAACTGCTCGATTCGTTGCGAGGGTCGAACGGGATCGGTCACGTTCGATACCCGACGACCGGAGCAACCGACTTAGAGAACGCCCAACCGATCGTCGTCAAGATCCGGGATGAGGACGGCGCGATCGCGCACAACGGCGATATCGTGAACTTCGAGCGCGTCCGCCGCCGCCTCCAGGCCCAAGGCGTCGACCTGCTCGGGAATGCGGACACCGAGATGATGGCGCAGACGATTGCCCTCGAGTACGGTCATACCCGCGACCTCGAGGCCGCGATCCGCCGCGCGTGTTCCAGCCTGGTCGGCGGCTACGCGGTCGTCTTTCTCGTGGGGAATCGCGTCTTCGCGTTCCGCGACCCGCTCGGGATTCGCCCCCTGGTCTTCGGCGCGATCGAGGGCGGGGTCGCCGTGGCGAGCGAGTCGGTCGCCCTCGAACTCATGGGCGGAAAGGCAATCCGCGATGTCGAACCGGGAGAGGTGCTCGTCCTCGAACGCGGTCAGCTCGCCCACACTTCCCACATCCCGAACGGAGGGGAGACCGCGCATTGCATGTTCGAATGGGTCTACTTCTCTCGGCCGGATTCGGTGGTCGACAAGCAGCCGGTCTACGACGTTCGCCACCGCATCGGCTTGCGGCTCGCGAAGGAAGCCCCCACGGAGGCCGACCTGGTGGTCCCCGTGCCCGACTCGGCGCGCCCTCAGGCGCTTGGATTCGCGGAGGGTTCGGGAATCCCGTACGCGGAGGCTCTCATCAAGAGCCGCTTCGTTGAACGCACGTTCATCCTGCCGGACCAACGGCGGCGGGAACTCGAGGTGCAGGTGAAGCTGCACCCGGTCCCCGGACTTCTCAAAGGGAAGCGGGTCGTCCTGTTGGACGATTCAATCGTCCGCGGCACCACGCTCCGCGAGATTGTCCAGATGGTTCGCTCCGCGGGGGCGGTCCGCGTGGACGTCCGGGTCGGATGCCCGCCGATCCGGGCCCCGTGCTATTTCGGGATCGACATGAAGGACCGACGCCAGCTCGTCGCGTACAACCGGACGCCGGAGGAGGTCGCCAAGGCCATCGGCGCCGACAGCGTCCACTACCTTTCCATCCCCGGTCTCGTGGAGGCGATCGGCCTCAAGGCCGAGGCCCTCTGCCTCGGATGTCTCACGGGAAAGTATCCGGTCGAGGTTCCCGAGGAACGCCACCGCTTCCAGAAGTCGCTCGCGGAGTTCTAGAGCGTGCGGCCGACGCTGGTCGTCGGGAACGGTCCGGCCCTCTTTCTGAGCGGGACGGACCCCGTCCGAATGTTGGGACCGTTTCCTTTCGACCCGGACCCGAAGCAAGGCGCGGTCCGTTTCGAGTCGATGGGTCGGTCGGATCTTCCCACCCGTCTCCTCTCCGCCCTGGAATCGATCCCGGCCGGTACGAGCCTCGCCGCATCGCCCCCCCGCCTGGCCCGCGCGGTCGCGGAGTGCGTCGGTCGACCCGTGGCGAGCCCGACGCTGGAAGAGTTGAGGCGCGCACGGGCGTCGGTCCCTCTCGCGGAAGCGGCCCTCGAACGGCGCTTCTTCCTCGCCCTCGGACACCTGCGACTCGAACGGGCCCTTCGGGCCCCCGAGGAAGTCCTGATCACCCTCGCCCGCGAAGAGGAGCGCGTCGAACGTTCGGTCGGCCGCGAGGCGCGCGCCGCGGACTCCTTCGTGAGCGTGCCGGATTCTCCCCTCGACCTCCATCTCGTGGCCTGGGAGCGCGCCCGAGGCGCGCTCGGGGACCTCGAGGACGGCCTACGACGTACGGTGGAAAAGGAGGCCAAGACGCTGGTTCCGAATCTGTCGGCGCTGGTCGGGCCCCGCATCGCCGCTCGACTCGTGGCCGCGGCCGGAGGGGTGGCCCCGCTCGCCCGGATGCCCGCATCGAGGATTCAACTTCTCGGTAGCCGGCGGCGTCCCTCGCCGGATCGAGGACCCCGCTTCGGGATTCTCTATCGAGCCGACCGATTGGCCGACGTCCCAATCGGCCGCCGCGGTGCCTACGCGCGGAGCCTGGCGGCGCTGGCCGCCATCGCGGTCCGGGTCGACGCGCACGGTCGTCGGGACATCAGCGCGGAGCTGGTCGCCCGACGCGACCGTCGTGTCGAGACGCTTCGGAGGCGACGCCGATGAGGAAGGGCCGGGACTTCCGTCCCGTGGCGGGTTCGCCCCGCCTGCTCGAAGTGGCCCGGGGCGATCGACGGGAACTCTGGACCGAAACGGTCGGGGACCCGCCTCCCGTGTACGGAGAGCGGTGGACCGATCTGGAAGACCGCCGGCTCCGGGTCTTCGAGCCGGCCCGCTCGAAGCTCGCCGCCGCGGTCGTCCGGGGGTGGGCCGGTGACCTGCCCGCTCCCGGGGAGCGGTGGCTCTACCTCGGAGCCGCGAGCGGCACCACCGCTTCGCACGTCGCGGACCTGGTGGGGCCGGAGGGCCGGGTGTACGCGGTGGAGCGGAGCGTTCGACCGTTCGCTCGCCTCCTCGCGCTCTCGGAACGTTGGCCGAACCTATGCCCGATCCTCGGGGATGCGCGCGACCCGCAGGACTACGCCGCCCTCGTACCTCCTGCAGCGGGGCTGTACGCGGACATCGCTCAGGCCGACCAGCTGGAGATCGTTCTTCACAACGCGGAATTGTTGCTACGGGGCGATGGCGCCCGCGTGCTGGTCGCCCTGAAGACGGCGAGCATGGGCCGCCATCGTTCGGCGACGGGTCATCGCGAATCGGCCGAAGGAAAGCTCGCCAACGAGGTCGCCCTGTATCCCTCGGTGACACTCGAACCGTTCCACCGGGGCCACTTCATGGTCGGGGGCCGGTGGGGCCGCGCGTCCAAGGTCCCGGCTCGGGAGAGTTCCCGACCTACGACGCCGCTCGGGCGCCGCCCCGGGCGACGAGCACGGTAACGACGTCCTCGTCCGCGAGCACGTGGTCTCGACCGACGGTCTGGCCCGGGAAGCGGGCGCTCTTGCCCCAGATCTGCGCCGCCTTGAATGCCTGGCCGAGTTCGCTCGGAAGTCGTCGGAGGAGTCCCGCGACCGAGTCGCCGGTTCGTAGGATCACCGGCTCCTCGCGGTCCGCCGGGCGTCCCGGGGGCTTCACGTAGATCCGGATGAATTTCAGGCTCGTTCCGATACGGTCCACGAGGGTGTCGAGACCGGCCCCGGTTCGGGCCGAGATGAAGATCGGTTCAGCGGGTAGGAGCGCGGCCGCCATCTGACTTCGTTGCTTCGCGTCCATCAGTTCGGATTTGTTCACCGCGAAGAGCGCGAGGATGTACACCCGGTTGCCGGCGAGGACGTCGATAAGCTCGTCCGCGGTGGCGTCCTGCCGAAAGACGATCGACCCGTTGTGGAAACCGAATTCGCGGGCGATCTGGGCTGCGCCGCCCCCCGCAAGGTGCGTGAGACGTACCGTGCTCGACACGGTGAGACCTCCACGGTCCGACCGCTGCACGACGATCCGCGGCAGTTTCTGATTGATCCGAATCCCGGCCCCCTCGAGTTCGGTCGTGAGAGCCCGAAGGTTCGGGTGTTCCGGGTCGATCAGAAACAGGACTAGGTCGGTGGATCGGACGACCGAAATGACCTCGCGGCCCCTCCCTTTTCCTTTCGAGGCGCCGGGAATGAGACCGGGCATATCGAGGATCTGGATCGAGGCACCTCCCCAGCGGAGCATTCCGGGGATGATCGAGACCGTCGTGAAATCGTAGGCGGCGGTCTCGCTCTCGGCGGCGGTCAGGCGATTGAGTAAGGTCGACTTCCCGGTCGACGGATACCCCACCAGTCCCACGGTCGCGTTGCCGCTCTTGCGGACCGAGTAGCCGACGCCCCCGCCTTTGCCCTTGGCTCGGGTCTCGCGTTCGAGTCGCAGGACCGCGAGTTTCGCCTTGAGACGTCCGATGTGAAGCTGCGTTGCTTTGTTGTAAGACGTGTTGCGGATCTCGTCCTCGACCGCCGTGATCTGTTCTTCAAGGGACGACATGCGGACCGGGGCGAGCTCCACCCCTCGGGGGCGTCCCGGCTACTTGAGAGTGACGCGAAGCTCCATCGTTCACATTCCGCACGCAGCGACGCCTCCTACTCCCACGCTCGTTCTCCACGAACGTGGATTCGCAGCGCCGTGAAACCGCGAAGGAGGAGTCCCTCGCAACATGGCACTGGACGCCGCACCCGCTCCGAGACCACCGGGGCGAGGAGTTGGCACTGTTCCGAGATCGGTTGGTCGCCTCTCTCCGCGTCGGGCACGCGCTGGGGGTCGCGTTCCGCCTCGACCTCACTTCCGGCCCGGGTTCCTCTCCAGTATTGGAAACTTCCAACCCGTCGAGCGCGCGCTGGGTCGCCCAAGTTCTCTCGCCGTCGTACGGACGGGCGACCTGGGTCCGTCGTGCTCCGGGGCCGGCGACACCGGAACTCCGCGCTTGGTGGGGCCGTCGCGTACGAGACTGGCCGGAACCGTTACGCGAACCCCGGGACACTCCGTCGGCGGCGGAGAGTCTCGCTCTCGTATTGGGGAACCTCGAGCGAGGATTCTCGGTTCGCTGGGAGTTTTCGCCCCTTCCCGCATCGTGGAATAGTCGTTCGCCTCGCCTCGAGGACCCGGGGGCAATCGAGCGTCCGGTGCGCCCCGCTCAACGAATCGGAGGACAGCCTCCGGGATCCCGGAGATTGGAGCCGTCGGTAAATTCGACTCAGATGCCTCTCTTCTGGAAGGTCAGCGTGCGTCTCGCCGGCGAGCCGTCGCCGGCCGCTCGCTCCTCCCCGGATTGCGTTCGTTCGTCGGTGGAGGTGGCGCTCCATTCCGCCCGGGGGAACGGAATCCGATTCCGCCGACACCGGTTCCACCTTTCCTCGAACAATCCGTGGTTTGCCGCTTCCGAGGACGAGGTTGGTTGCATATTGCCCGGTGTGGACAGTCAAAGTGCCGGGGTGGACCCCCTTGAAGTTGCGACCCTTCCCCTGCTCCCCCTCGGACGATCGGCGACGGGTCGCGTTGTCGGGCCCCCCGTGGAGAATGACCAAGGTCGGCACCTGGCCATCCTGGGGGAGACCGGAATGGGCAAGAGTTCCGCCCTCGTCGCGATCGCTCGGAAAGCCGCCTCCCTGGGAGGAGTGGTCCTGCTCGATCCCCTCGGCGAGACTGCTCGATCGTTCTGTTCTACACTTTCGCCGTCCGAGCGTTCTCGGATGGTCTGTGTCTCCCCCGAGGAGAAGGCGTGTGGGATCAACGCGTTGGAGGGAGTGGCCGGAAATGCGGCGGACCCGGTGCTGGGCGACCGCCGACTGAACGACTTGGTTCACGCGCTACGTCGTGTGCGGTCGGGTCGATACAGCGATTCGAGCTACTGGGGCCCGCGACTCGAGGAAATGCTGACGCGAGCCCTGAACGCGGCCGCGGCTTTCCCGGGTGGCTCTCTTGCCGATGCCCACACTCTTCTGGCGACCGGCGGGAGAACTCGCCGGGTGGTTCCTCCCGAGGCGCAAGAAGCCGTTCGCGAACTTTCCGAGAGAATCCGAGACCGCCCGGAGGACGCAGAGGGAGCCCGTCGTCTCCTCTACGAGGTCGTCCGGAACTCGGTGCTTCTCCGGATGCTCTGCGACCGGACTCCGGCCCTGCACGCGAAGGACCTCGTCGGGCCCGGCCGAATTGCTGTGATCTCGGGCGAAGCTTCGAGGGTGGGGGAGAGCGTTGCTCGATACCTCCTGGCGGTCTACCTTGCGCTCGTCTGGTCGGAGCTCTTGGCCCGGCCATCGCAATCCAAGACGTTCGTCGTGCTCGACGAGTCCCAGTGGTTCTCGCACGAGAGCCTCGCCGAAATGCTCCGACTCGCTCGTCGGCGGAACGTCCACGTGGTGCTCGCAACTCAGACCGTGACCTCGCTCCCCGAGAACGTGGCCGACGCGGTGTGGACGAACGTCTCCGACTTTGTGGCCTTCCGGGGGTCTCCCGAAGAGGCGCGAGAGCTCTCTCGAACGACCCACGCCCTGTCGGTGGAGGAGATCCTATCTCTCCCACGGGGACGTGCCGCGGTGTTGCTCGGTAAAGGAAGCAGGGTGGACTGGGTCCGCACGGCGGGCCGACCAGCCGGCACCGACGCCGGGCCCAACGAGCTCCCCGTACAACCGACCGACCTTTCCCACGAAGCCGAAGCGAATCCCGCGACCGGCGGTCGTCGGACCGCGACCGTCCGGGACGTTCTGGATTGGATCCTCGAGCGGTCGCGCGCCGTGCCGGTCGGAGAAG
>Ga0187810_10000894_pt1 | contig 10751 bp, 24 predicted proteins | sample NC_wetland_sal_i_9_FD_132963 | JGI IMG/M metagenome (GOLD analysis project Ga0187810, IMG submission 132963) | Wetland sediment microbial communities from Neuse River Estuary, North Carolina, USA - ASW_5 | ecosystem: Environmental > Aquatic > Freshwater > Wetlands > Sediment | place: USA: North...
AAGTGGGGCGTCAGCGAACTCTGGGGCCAGGACATGGACTTGCGCGAGATCGAATACTTCGAATCAATCCTGTGCGCCAAGACTAAGGCCCGCGACCTGGTGCCCGGCTGGCCGCGCGGCCGCTCGACGCTTGGCCCATGGCCACGCAGCATGTATCCGGCATGGTTCTATGCGGCCTACATGAGCGTCTGCAGTCTCGATCACTACGAAGGGGCCCAGCGTCTGCTACAGGAAAACGTGGCCAACGATCTGTACCACGAATCCCAGCAACGCATGGTGGACGAACACCGCCGCAGACACCCTGCACCGATTCGCGGCTACGTGACGATCAATGGCGAAGTCGTGGGCACGGTTAATGAAGTCAAAATAGATCGCGAATTATTGCTGAGTTACTTCAAATGAAGAAACTCAAGCGTATCTCCGATTTGTCGCCGGATAAAGCCAACGCAAACCTTCATACTCGGCGCGGTGCCGCCATGATGAAAGACTCCATCGCAGAGTGTGGGTTTGGCGATTCGCTTACGGTGGACAAAAACGGGGTCATCATCTCCGGCAATCAGCGCGCGGAAACACTCAAGGAATTGAATCTGCAAGATGCGATAGTAGTTCCCAGCGACGGCACCAGGCCAATCATCCACCAGCGCATCGATCTGGAAGCAAGCGAGCCGAAAGCGAAGAAGCTTGGGCTCCTTTCTAACAGAGTTGGCGAAGTGAACTTGGATTGGAATCCAGACGTTCTCTCGGCCCTAAAATCAGAACTCGATTTAAGCAAGCTGTTCGACGAGAACGAGCTCGGCGGCATCATCGGCTTCGGCGATCTCAGCTACGAGCAGTTCAAGGAGCTCAAGCCGCCGCCGGGAATGCTTTGGGTCCTCATCGGCGTGAGCGTGAGCAAGTATGGTGCGATTCGCGAACAGATCGAACGATTGCAAGCGCAGGCTGATATTATGGTACAAACCACCAGGGATGCCGCACACCAAAACCAAGACGGATAATAAACATCTCATTGAGAAACTAGACATTCGTAAGCGCATTTGCAGAGAACTGCAAGAACCGCTGCGTGTACTGGATTTATTCTCTGGCGAGGGTAAAATTTGGCGGATCATGGGGCGCTCGTTTCAGATTGCAAGCTATACGCCTTGCGATAAGATCCCGAAGCTGCCAGGTACGATTCGCATGGATGTTAATCCGCGCACCGTACAAGCGTTTGATCCATCGTTTTATAACTGCATAGACATTGATTGCTATGGTGATCCCTTTGAAATCTGGGCGGCACTTGCATCGCGCATCGTCAGACCGACAGCGGTCTTTCTTACGTTCGGACACACGATCGGCATGGCCGGCGTCAATAGTTGCTCGAAATTCCTTCGACAACAAAACGGGATCCCGCTAGACTGGCATATCCCCACTAACCGCGATCTCGTTGTCCTTCTCGGCAGGCGCTATCTCGCACAGAGCATGTTCGCAGCACGCGCTAGCCTAGTCCTAGCGGTCGATCACGCGATCATTAGCTATTACGGGGCGTTAATCGCGGGAAGTGAATTGCATCTCGGTTGATTTTCTGCTGAAAATAATGGCTTTATTATCAATATGTTACAGCTATATTTCAGAAAAAGCACAGCTAGAAAGTTGCGGCAACGGCTCTAAATATCAGATAATAAAGGAGTAGTAAGTTACATCAATACAGCGTCTCACGACGCAAACAGGAGCAAGGCCCAATGAAACCACAGAATGAACTCAGGATGCTGCGAGAGATCACGCAGCATGTTTTCACCGGCGGCAGCGTGGAACTGGTACAGGGTCACGCGGTCTGCTTTTTCTGCAAGAATCCCCTGCTGGCAGAGCAGTCAACTACCTTCGGTCATCACTCCCACCTAAAGACCCGCGTGCTCAAAGAGAACGGCGACCCAGACGCGATCACGGTTCACCACGCCGATTCCAATCACGATAACAATGCAGCTACGAATCGCAAGCTGGCTCATCGCAGTTGCCACAAGCGTTTTCATATCACAGAGATGCACAAGGCTGGCACATTCAAAGCGGCTCGAGCCGCGAAGAAAGCAGGTCGCCAATGACAATCCTCCGCAAAGTAAAAATCGCCAGCAGTTCGGATGCGCGCCGGAAATACATGGTGACGCTGTTTGCCAACGGCTCTGGAATTTGCAGCTGCCCGGCTTCGATCTACAAGATGGGCGGCACTCGGAATTGCAAGCATGTGCGGGCAGCGAAAGGCGGTGCGCGGTGACTCATCAAATCTTGCACATCGTGAAATTGGCAAGGCGCGGCGGAGATTGGACCCGGCTGACGGACATCCGGGACTGGAAGTACGTCAGCGGCATTACCGAAGTGGACGGCGAAATCACGGAATTTGAATTCTCCGCAGATCGCGGCGACGCGGCCAAGTTTTCCCGCTTCAAGGCTCAGGATGTGGCGGCGGCGACGAAGGGCACGAAATGGTATGGCGTCCCGGAATCGGTCGTGGTCACGAAGGCGGCGGATGCACTGGCGGAAATCGCAACTCCGGTCATTTCGGCTGCGGCTCCGCTGCCAGTTCCGGCGAAAGCCAAGGTCTGTCGGATGGACTTCTGCAAGGTCTATCTTGGACGCACTCGCACTGTGACTCTACGCAACGTTGCGGCATCGCGCAAGGCGGTGCAGGGCGTAACGCTGTCCGGCGAAGCAATCACTATCTTTTTGCGCAAGGGAATGCGCATTGTGGCGCTGGCAACGTCCTGCAAGGGCGAGCTCGTTCCGGCGAAACACGCCTGCCGCTGCACTCACCCGATGGCGGCGGCGGTCGAGCACTCGAAAGGATGGACGCGATGAGCACTATCACAGTGAAAGCAAGAGCTCAGGAAATCGTCAGAGCGAAATATCCTCAGGCGCTGGAAGTTGCAACTGGTCGACAAATCTGGATTCAGTCCGCACACGACGGGCTCGCGATCTCCGACGCATACACGTTTGAAAAGTCCGGGCGAAGCGCCGCGAAGATGGCATGGTGCAGCGCCGCGAAGAATGTTAACTGGATGGCACTTGCGTCCAAGAAAGCAGGCCACCGATGACGCACATCACTCGCAAGCCGAACCCACGCAATGCGGACGGAAGCTTCAAAACCTTCGATCAACTCATGCGGTCCCAAATGACCGTGCTTCAATACGGTAAATTCATCGCAGCCCAGCAAGGGCAGAAAGCAGAACGACAATGACACTCGCAGAAGCAGTTCACGCTCAGGACATGACGATCAACCGCTCGCTGCAGATCGCGGAATCCCTGCACGCGGATTCAAACGACTGGCAGAAGCCCGCAGGCACTGGCCACGGGGACACATCGCGGAGTCCGGTAGCGAAGCAGCGCAGCATTGAGCGGCAGCAGGCGCGCCGCATGAAAGGCGGCAGACTGTGAATCGAATTGCGAAACAATACCGCGTTACATGCTTCGGCCGTCCGATCGCACTAGCGACACCGATTGTGCTCGACGGCACACCCGGAGAACCGAGCCATGCTGACATGCTTCGCTACGACGGGGCATTCTGCAACGCGGCAGATCTCAGCATGGTCGTCTTTCCGATTTGGAACACGCCACACGGCAAGAGCTCGCGGAGCATAACACTAGGACGCTGGCAGTCATTCAGCATGAAGCTTGAAGAAGTCGAAGCGGTAGCGAAAATCGGCGATGACTGGTTTACGTACGTAGCAACCGGCCCGAACTACAAACTGGTCCGCATGACAATGGGCGAATATTTCAAGCAACATCCGAAGTACAAACTTACGGGATGGCGGTAGATGTCACAACTCACGCCCGTTAGCCGGGCAGAATGGAGCAACGAACATGAAAACGAAAACCAGCAAAAGCGCAGTCAACACGAAGAAAGCCAACGGCAGCGAGAAATCCAAAGGCGCGCACAAGCCGGACCCGAAGCGCGTGGCAGCGGCGAAGCTGGCCTGGACTCGGGGCAAGCTGGCGCTGAAGAAGAAAGAGATCGCGCAGCGCGCCGCCAAGGCGAAGTTGCAGGCACAGAAGAAGCTGGCGAAGCGCGTGGCCGAGAAAGCTGCCGGCGACGATCAAAGCGGTCGAGCGCAAGATCGCGCAGCCCGTAGCGAAAGCAGCCTAGCTCGAAACGCCCTTCGGGGCGTCTGGACGTGGAGCGTCCACTGAGGAGAGCAAACAATGATCTACAAATTTTCAGTCCAAGAATGGCTGCGGGATATTATCGTATCCGCGGCAATCGAGCACGCGCCGACTCTGCGCTGGCAGGGCGTGCGGGCTTACAAGTTCATCAAAGCGAACGCCATGAAGGGAGACCGGAAATGAAACGAACAATCTGCAACGACTGTGGCGGGATCCTTAATCTTTTAGGACGGTGCCACTGCCCTATACCGAAGCACGGCACACAGGTTGTAAGCGCCTGTGACGATTGCGGCAAGATCAAGTGCACTTGTCAACCGTATCCAACGGCAGACAGCTTGCGCGATGCACTGGAGCGGGTCGGCTGCCCGACGTTGGGCGAGCCGGGAATTGAGAGGGATCGCAGATGACAGCAGAACAGTTCTATAACACTCTCTGGCAACCTAACCCGCGCCGGAACTATTCGGAGCGGGAATATTGGTTCGCCTTTGCGGAAGCCTACGCGCAGGCTATGGCTGAGGACCGATTCTGCGAGGCTCAGGCAAAAGACGAGCAGACTTGCTACTGCCAGTACTGCGGAGCGACGCAGGAGCACTGCGAAATGATGGCGCTGATCGCAGGCATCGAGGATTCGGTGTGCTGCGAAAACACTTGGCCGACTTACGACCCGCTCACGATTGCGCTAAACGGGATGCCAGACGTCAATACGTCACGAGCCTATCAGGATGGCAACTGATATGCCGAAACTTCTCACGGAAACGAACACACTGGCGGTACAGCGCAAGATTCGCAGCGCCGCACGCGCCAAATTCCATCGGCGCTATATCGACGCGTTCTTTGAGCATGGTCAATGGTGGATTACGGTTTGTGCGACTGGAGCGCAATACTCGGTCTGCGACTCGAGCGATCCGTGCGGCTTTGACTTTGAACAAATTACGGAAGGAGACGAACAATGCTGAATCGAGAAATGCCATGTGGCGACTACGCAGGCCAGCCTGTCTCCGAAGTCATGGAGAAGGCGCGCAAGATGCATCAGATCACGCGCAGCGGTATGGTCTATGACTGGTGGCTTGTCAGCGCAGCGGGCGCAGGCTTCGCTCTGTTTCGTGAACCGCATCACACGGAGCAGGAGATTCATGCCGCCAAGACGCAACTGAAATCAGATCGCGATGTCATCGGCCGCATTCGCATTGTCGATCTGCGAGAACCCAAGGCGCAACTGGACGAGTTGGTGACTCGCTTTGGCGCGAAGCCCGAACCCTTCGGAGTGCCGGACATTCCCAAGGCCCCGATGGGCGTAATCTATCGCGGCTCGTGTCTGGTCTTCGACATCTTCGGCTCATTCGACGGCTACTCTCTCGGCGATGCGCTGCCATACGGTTTTGTCGAAGTGGAGGAGTGGGCATCGCGGCCGTTTCGGATGGCATGGAAAAATGATGCACTGCGCGCCATCGTCACCTACTGCGAGCATGACGTTTCCGTGACGGTGGACGAGAGCGAGGAAGGCTATGCGCTCAGACTGCAGTCGGCGGCCGCGTTCTATCGGGAGTATTGACAATGGCCCGCGATTTTCTCATCACCGCGATCTGGCTGTACTTCGTCATCGTGCTCGTTTTGGGAGTGGCGGGACTGCTCTCAGGACGAGACTGGCGGGACTGGTAGCCGCTTGACAGCGTGATACAATCGTTACATGTATTCTTTTGACAGAGGACGGTGATACATGGCGGAAGTCAGTGGCATTAGCTGGACACACGCCACCTGGAATCCTTGGTTGGGCTGCGATAAGATCGCGCCTGAATGTGCCAAATGTTACATCGGACGGACGCTGCAACGGCAAGGGCGTCCAGCGTGGGGCGAGCTCTTTCGCGCCAAGAGCACTTGGGGCGATCCGGCTAAGTGGCAGAAACGAGCCGAACAAGAAGGGCGCGTGTATCGCGTCTTTACGTGTTCGCTCTCCGACTTCTTTCATATGAAAGCGGATGGCTGGCGAACGGACGCATGGAAGGTCATCAGGGATTGCCAGAATCTTTGTTGGCTCATTCTCACAAAGCGGCCGGAACGCATCTTACGCTGTTTGCCTGCGGACTGGCCTTACCCGAATGCGTGGCTGGGAGTCAGCACTGGCTGTCGGCAGACTCTCAACAAGATGGACACGCTCCGCAAGGTGCCGATTCATGAGCGGTCGGTGCGCTGGATTAGTTCAGAGCCGCTGCTGGAGGACCTGGTGCCCGTCATCAACCTGTCCGGCTTCGGTTGGGTGGTCACAGGCGGCGAAAGCGGAGCAGGCGCGGAGTACAAGTGGAACGCGAAAGGCGACTGGCGCAAGGAATTCGATACTGGCGGCAGGCGCACGATGAAACTGGAATGGGCCGCGCATCTGCGCGACGCCACGAAAGCCGCAGGGCTTCCGTTTCTGTTCAAGCAGATCACGGCAGTACAGAGCGGCATCGGTTCAACGGCACTTGGGCGGGACTGGCACGAATACCCAAATCCTCCGCTCGATCTGCCGTGGGCTGACCAGCCGCATGTAGGGAACTATGGCAAGGCAGAAACAAAGACTGCAAACCTTTTTACGTGAGGCCGGAAACATCCCGGACGCTCGAGCACTGGCCGCGCAACAGAACGTCCATGCTTCTCATGAGGCATGGAGGAAAGCAGCAATCGAACTGCTTTCAGAAAGGAACGATGGCGACACAATCACGATTCGACTTAGGAGAGCCGAGGCAGAACGGCTTCGAGTTTCCTCAGTCGCTGGCGATGAAATACTTACCCAAGCTGAAAGACTATATCGGGCTTACTGAAGCGAAGCGTATTGTGCTCGGATTGCTTAAACAACCGCGGGCCTGCAATCTCTTATTTGTCGGTTCACACGGCACTGGCAAAACGACATTTGGAATGCAGTTTGCGAAAGAACTGCCGGGCACGTTATGGCACACGCCAGCCCAAAAGTGCGACGTCGATCAGGTCGATTCGCTCTGGTATAAGTTCGCTCATTACCCGAGCGTTGGCCGCTGGTGGATCTCGCTCGTGGACGAGGCCGCAGAGAGCATGACGGATAAAGCGCAGTTACAGTTGCTGTCGAAACTGGACGGTACGGCGGCGCTCAGGCCGTTATGGGGCGGCGGACAAGAAACTGGAGAGCAGCCGCCCGTGATCTGGATATTTACAACGAACGGCATTGGGCCGCAACGCATCACGCCGCCTGTCGGGCTGCTGCCAAAATTTCTCAGCCGCTGCATGATCGTGCCGTTTCCGATGCCAGAACAAGCGGAATTGGCGCGGTATCTGCGCACGGTCTGGAAGAAAGAGAAAGGACGGGATGGACTGCCGCTCGAATACTTTGAGCACTTGGCGGAAGGCGTCGGCGTGCGGGATGCGCTCATGCGGCTGGACACGGAACTGCTGCGCAATCCAAACGTGAAAGAAGTCAAAGCGATACTCGCGGCAAAGCAGAAGCGTATTGAGAACAGCGTAGCATCGAAGTTTGAAATGGCGGCGACTATCGAGCAGGACGCCGGCGTGATGGCAGCGCAAGCGGCACTGGACGAAGCCATGCTATCGCACGCTTCGGAGCAAACGATTGCCGCGAAGCGCGCCTGGTTAACGATGCGCAGAAACGCGGCGAAAGAAAGACTGGAAGCCGTTAGCTAAGCGTGGTACAGTTCGACAAAGTAAGTACAACACGGTCGAAGGACCGAGACAGGAGCAATATGATAACTCTCGTAGATTGTGGATGCGAAGCAAGAGTGCATCAAGACGGTAGCGGTGTCGAGATCGACTACTGTGCGCTTCATGCCGCTGCGCCCGAAATGGGCAAACTATTACTCTCAGCGTGGACGCACGTTTCTCACGGCGGACCGACACGCGGCGAGCTCGAGGACGTTCTAATTAAAGCGGAGCTACTGCCGCGAATCAGGGAGGCGAGATGAGCAGCCCGGCGCTGGCGTTTCCAATCGTACTGCATCTCTCAAAGGCCTGGCTCTGCGTCGACTGTGACGCCGTAACGAACGAATCGAGAGTCTGCCCTCACTGCCTCTCGACTCAATTACTCAATCTGGCGAACGTGCTGGATCGAGCGCAGCCGATCAGCTATTCGGCGGATTACGTGGAGGGCTATCCATGCTAAAGGAAATCACATGAAAACTGAAAGAGACTCCTACACTGGCATCGCCAAGAAGTTGAACGCGGTGACAGTCGAAATCAGCAAGAACCATCTGCAGCGTGCGATGCATCTGCTCTACGATGCGGTCGAGATGCTCTCTCGTCGGCATCCGGAGATCACGCCGCAGATGGTGCAGCAGATGCTCGAAACGATGCCGGAACCGATGCTTGGATCGCCGGACGGCAAATGGCGGCGTGCCACGGTGCTCGAACCGATCGCGGAGGCGCCGGTCTTCCTGGAAACAAATCCGTTTCTCAGCATGGTGCGGTTACGGCAGGCAATTAAACTGCTGGATCGACTTGCGCTGAGCGACAATCTGCTACTCGAAAAGAGGCCGACAGATGCCAAGAGTGCCTAACGCGGCGGAACCATTCTACTTCTCGCGGATACCGAGCAAATATGTGGCGCGGGACGGCAGACACATTCCGGCACGGACGAAGGCACAATGGCTGAACGCAATGAAAGGACACACGCGCAGCGCGCATCACGGCAAGGAAGATCCGACGTGCGCAGCGTGTCGAGAACTCAGGAGGGAAATCAATGCAGCTTAGTCGGCAGGCAAGAGACATCCGCGGTCGGAAGTTTGGCAAATTAAAAGTCATAACCGCAGTCGATCTTGGCAAAGACGGCAGCGTAATCTGGCTTTGCCGCTGCGAATGCGGTAACGAACGCAAGGCGATAGGTTGCGCTCTGAAAAGCGGCCGGATTCAGGCCTGCAAAAACTGCACGCGGTTGCAGCGCGACGGCGCATGGTCCGCGCGGGATGAAGCTACGCTGCGGAAGCTTTACGCGACGCACGGATTGCAGGAGTTGATTCAATTGCTTGGACGCACGGGCAAGGCGATCAAGAGTCGGGCGAGAGTTCTCGGCATTCACAAGGCGGAAGGTCACGGCGGCAAGACTCACTGGACAGCAGAGCGGGACGCGATGCTGCGGCGACTCTATGCGGACAACTTTGCACCAGCAGTGGCGCGAAAGATGGGCATCACTCTGTCTAGCGTCTACAATCGCGCCTTCAATTTGGGTCTGGAAAAGAGCGAAGCCTTTCGCGATATGCAATCTCGGCTCGAAGGTGAGCGTTTGCGTACGGCTGGCGTTGCACATCGCTATCCCAAGGGTCATGTTCCAAAGAACAAAGGTTTACGGCGTCCGGGATGGGCTCCGGGCCGCATGGCAGCTACGCAGTTCAAGAAAGGCATCGTGCCGGCCAACGTGAAACCTATGTGGACATTTCGCTTTGTAGACGGCTACCTGATGCTCAAGACTGGCAAACAGCACAAGCCGCCATATACAGGATGGGAATACGTGCACAAGTTGATCTGGGAGCAGGCCAACGGTTCGCTGCCGGACTGGCGGGTTGCACGCATCTGGTGGAAGGACGGCGATCATGGCAACTGTTCGCTTTCCAACCTTGAACTGGTCACGTCGCAGGAACACATGCGGCGTACAACGCTGTGGACGGTGTTGCCAAGACCGTTAGCAGAAGTAATCCAACTGGCAGGAGCATTGAAGCGTAAAATTCGAAATCGAGAGGAGAAACTAAATGGCAAAAAACACGATCGTAGATCTGCGGAATCACCTATTCGCCACACTGGAAGCGCTGCAGGACACGGAGAAGCCGATGGATATCGAGCGAGCTAAGGCCGTGGCCCAGGTCGCGGACAAGATCATCCAAGCCGCGAAGGTCGAAGTAGACTTCTACGAAGTCACCGGCCAATCGACGGCAGGGACATTCTTTCTAGGGTCACCGTTTGGCTTAAACGGCGAGGACAAAGACAAGCCAAACGGCAACGGGCGGCTGCTGAGGCCAGCATGAACGTCACGCTACTGCGGCGCAGGCGCACGATGCTCGGCCGGTTTTACATCTGCGCTCTGTTTCTGGTATGGGCATTCTTCGTCGAACTGCCCTCGGAGATCGGCCACGTCTTCCGGCATCGCCTCTGGGTATCTGAAGTCAACGGCGTGCGATGGTGCGCCCTCTGCAATCGGCCATTTGTGCGCGGTTCACTCAGGCATCAAAGGCGCTAAAGCACGCTTTTGCATCGGCTTACGGGCGATTAAATCGTTGAAAAAGGACGGTTTATCGCATATAATTAACTGGTAGTTAAATTCACAGCGTCGCAGGACGCACACAGGAGAAACGAAAATGGCTCACAATGTATGGATTGAAAACGGCAAGGCGCACGCGGCTTTTGGTTCCAACAAGGCACCCTGGTGGGACCTTGAAGGGACGAGCAGCACGGTCGTCTCCGGATTACTCACCGCAAAAGAAATGCTGCACGCAGCCGGTCAGGACTGGCTGGTTGAGAAGCGGCAGCTTTCATGGGCAAAGACGGCAAAAGACATTCGCCCCGTCGACGCCTACGGCATCTTCCGCAAAACGGATGATGTGATGCTCGGCGTCGTCACCGACTTTTACAAGGTCATCCAGAACCACGAAGCTTTCGACTTCTCGGATGCACTG
>Ga0187810_10000896_pt1 | contig 10738 bp, 7 predicted proteins | sample NC_wetland_sal_i_9_FD_132963 | JGI IMG/M metagenome (GOLD analysis project Ga0187810, IMG submission 132963) | Wetland sediment microbial communities from Neuse River Estuary, North Carolina, USA - ASW_5 | ecosystem: Environmental > Aquatic > Freshwater > Wetlands > Sediment | place: USA: North...
AAGACCACCAAGATTGCGCTGGCGCGCGCTTCGCGGCTTTCCGGCACCGTCGAAAACACGGGCGAGGGCGGCATGCTGCCCGAGGAGCGCACGGAAGCGGCCCAACTCATTTTCCAGTGCCTCTCCGGCCGCCTGGGCTGGAACATCCACGACATGCTGCGCGCCGACGCGCTGGAAATCTACATCTCCCAGGGCGCCAAACCCGGCCTCGGCGGACAGCTCATGGCCAAGAAGGTGACGAAAGAGCTGGCGGCGGTTCGCGGCATCCCGGCGGGCATCGATCTGCGCTCGCCCTCGCGCCACCCGGATATTCTCGGTGCGGACGATCTCATCATCAAGGTCGAGGAACTGCGCGAAGCCACCTCCTACACGAAGCCGATCTCGATCAAGATGGGCGCGGGCCGCGTGCGCGACGACATCAAGATCGCCTACAAAGACGGTTTCGATTTCGTCCAGCTCGACGGCTTGCAGGGCTCGACGGGCGCGGCATCGTCGGAAGTGCTGGAGAACGTCGGCATTCCCACCATGGCCGCGCTGCAGGAGGCGCTCGACGGCCTCAAGGAGATCGAGCACAACAACGACATGCCCATCGTCTTGATGGGCGGCATCAAGGACGGCGTTGATGCGGTGAAGGCGCTGGCGCTGGGCGCAAGCGCCGTGGCCATGGGCACGGCGGCGCTGATTGCGGGCGGCTGCATCTCGTGCATGCAGTGCCATGTCGGCAATTGCGTCGTCGGCATCGCCACGCAGGACCCCGAGCACGAAGCCCGCTACAAGCTCGACCAGCAGGCTCTCGCCATCCATCGCTATCTCGAAGCGGTGCGCTGGCAGATCGCCGCGCTGACGGCGGCCTTGGGACACACCGATTTCCGCCAACTTTCGCGCGACGACCTTGTGGCGCTGACGCCGGAAGCCGCGGCGATCACCGGCTTGCCCTACGAACCAACCTATCGCGCCGTTACGCGCGATCTTCTGACCAAGGTAGCGTGAGATGGCCGGCTGCAAACCCTTTTCCGTCGATCTCGGCGCCGATCAGAGCAAACTGCCCCATTACGTGCCGCCGCCGTGCCAGGTCGCCTGTCCGATCGGCACCGATGTCGGCTCCTATGTCGGCCTGATCTGGTCCGGCAACAAGGAGGGTGCGCTGGAGGCGATCACCGCCACCAATCCCTTGTCGGCGATTTGCGGGCGGGTGTGCGACGCGCCCTGCGAACCGGCCTGCCGCCGGACGCAGTCGGACGGCCCCGTGGCGATCCGCGCCCTCAAACGCTGGGTGATGGAAGCGTTGGGCCCGGACTTCAAACCCGAGCCGGTTCTTCCCACCAAGAACAAATCCGTCGCCATCGTGGGCGCCGGTCCCGCCGGTTTGACCGCGGCGCAGGACATTGCGCTCAGCGGCTACCGCGTGGAGCTTTACGAAGCGCTGTCGAGGCCCGGAGGAATGACCGTTTGGGGCATTCCCGATTTCCGTATGCCGCCCGGCGTGGTGGAAGAGGATATCGGCCGCATCCTGGCGCGTTGTCCGGGCATCACGCTGCACACCTCGTCGCCGCTCGGCGACGGCGTGACGCTCGACGCCTTGACGAAGAAGCACGATGCGGTGCTGCTCGCCATCGGCGCCTCGGCCGGCAAGAAGCTAGGCGTGTCCGGCGAAGACTCGAAGTCGGTGGTCGACGGCGTGTCGTTCCTCAACCGCATCAACGGCGGCGAACGGCCGATACTGCCCACGCATGTCGTCGTGGTGGGCGGCGGCGACGTCGCCATGGATGCCTGCCGCACGGCGCGGCGTCTGCCCGGCGTCGAGAAGGTCACGGTGCTGTACCGGCGCGGCGAACACGAAATCCCGGCGCGCAAGCACGAGATCGAAGCGTCTTTGGCCGAAGGCATCGAGATCGTCTATCACGTTGCGCCGACTGCGGTCGAAACCCTCGCCGAAAATCGCTTGCTGCTGCATTGCCGCCGCACCGAGCTGGGGCCGAAAGGGCCGGACGGCCGGCGCAGCTTCACCACCGTTGCCGGGTCCGAATTCACCGTCGCCGCCGGACTGGTGATCGCCGCCGTGGGGCAGAAATCCGTCAGCCTCGAGCTTGCCAAGCACGGCATGATGGACGGCGACCACATCGCCACCGACGCCGCCACGATGCGCACGCGCCACGACAAGGTGTTCGCCGCGGGCGATGCCGCCTTCGGTTCCTCGACGATCGTGCAGGCGATGTTCCAGGGCCATAAGGCGGCCTATTACGTCCTGGCGGCGATCGAGGGCAACGCGCATCCCGCACCCTATCGCACGCCCTATCGCACGCGCGCCGCGGCCGTGGCGCAGGACCCGAATTGGGAAATCCTCGCGCCCGCCAAGCCGAGATTCCTCGGGCTCAACGGTTTCGACGACACCGAAGCGGTCTATGACGACAAGACCGCGAAGGAGCAGGCGGCGCGCTGTTATCGCTGCGATACTGAGACGGGCTCCGCCGACTATTCCGTCAAGACGCGCGAGGCGATCTTCTCGCTGGCGCGGGCCGACGCCAAGCCCGCCGATCTCGTCCGCATCACGCGCGAGCGCCTGGCGCTGCGCAGCCACGGCTCGGGGGACGCGACGGCCACCTTCGACGAACTGGTGTTTCTTCCCGCCAATCTCACGCGCCTGGTGATCGATCCCTATCGCGAAGCGTGCAAGACCGCGACCGATCTGGGCGAGGGATTGAAGCCGAAGCATCCTCTGATCGTCGGCGGCTTCGAGACGGCGCCGCTGGAAATTCGCGACGGTCTTGCCGATGCGCTGATCGAATCGGGCGGCGCCTATTTCGGACGCACGCCGCCGAGCGCGCCGCGCGTGCCGTGGCTTCAGCTCGTCAATGCCGGCCAGCCGGCCGAGGCCTTCGCGACGGCGGTGATCCTGCGCCCCAACACGCACGGCGCACCCGCCGTTCCGCCGGTGGCGGTTCCCCATCAGCTTCGCGGATTGGTCGTCACCGCTCAAACGCTCGATCGTTCGCTGCCGTTTGCGGTCGAGAACGGGCTCGATCTCGTCGTGCTCGACGGCAGCGGCCATCTGGGCGAGGACTGGCCTGATCTGGCCGGTGCGCCCGATCTGTCGCTGATCACGCGTGCGGTGGCGATCCTGCGCAAGTTGAAGGCCGAGGACAGCTTGCCGCTGATCTGGTTCGGCGGTTTGCGCTCGGGCACGGATCTGGCGAAGGCGATGTCGCTCGGCTGCCGGGCGGGCATTTCGAACGTCGCGGCGGGCATTGCCGCTGGAGGCGAGATCACGGCCGACGGCGTTGCGTTCTCCCACCCGGACCGCGCCGCAAGCGCCGGGCGGATTGCCGCCTATGTGAAGGCCGCGGTCGCCGAATGCTCGATGATGGCGCGCTGCACCGGCAAGACCAACGTGCACAATCTGGAGCCCGAGGACCTGCGTGCGACCTCGCTGCGGGCGGCTCACGCCACGGGCATCATCATGGCCGGTGCGAAGCAGGTCGCTTAGAGCGAAACGTCTTCAAACGGAATTGACGTTTTGCTCTCGCTTTTTTGATTACCGCGGCGTTTTCGCGCAAAACCGCACACACTTTTGCGCACACCGCTTTAGCCGTTGCGCGGATAGACCATCACCGAGATCAGCCGGATCGGTAGCGTGATGAGTTCCTCCGGGCCGTGCGGCACGTCGGCATCGAAGAACAGGCTGTCGCCAGGCGACATGGGATAGAGCTTGTCGCCGTGGCGATAGGTGACATCGCCTTCGAGCAGATAGATGAATTCCTGCCCCGCATGCTGAAACAGCGGCAGCACGTCGGGCGTCGCGGTCAGCGTCACGAGGTAAGGCTCGACCACGATCGACTTGCTCATCGAATGGCCGAGAAGCTGGTATTGGTGCGAGGCGCGCGAGCCGCGCCGTTCGATCACCAGGCCTTGACCCGATTTGACGAAGGTGGCGTCGCGCTGCTCCTCGAATTTGCGGAAGAATGCGGTCACGGGCACGTTCAGCGCCGTCGACAACGCCTGAAGCGTCGCCAGCGATGGCGAGGTCATGCCGTTTTCGATCTTGGACAACATGCCGGCCGAGAGCCCCGCCTGTCGCGCCAGATCGGAGACGGTGATGCCCAGCTTGTTGCGGAATTCGTAGACCTGCCGCCCGATGGCGAATTCGAGCTGGTTCTTCTTGACCGCGCCGCCGTTGCCGGGCGCGTCGTGTTTCTCGCTTATTTCCGCCGCCTGCTCCCCCGAGGGTGCGACTTTCGTTTTGCTCATCAGGATAACTCCGCGTCACGCCCGCCCGGTACCGGGAACGATGCTTCGCCAGCGCCCGAGGTTTCCCGTTCGCGGCGCGGGCTCAAGCCGAACTGGTCTTTGTATACCCGCGAAAAATGACTGGTACTGACAAATCCGCAGGCGACGGCGATTTCCGCAACGGAGAGCGTGCTCTGCCGCAACAATGTGCGCGCGCGTGCGACGCGGATCTCGACGTAGCGCCGCCCGATCGTGGTGTTGAGGTGATCGGCGAACAGGCGTTCGAGCTGGCGCACCGTCACGCCCGCCGCCGCCGCGAGTTCCGCCCGGCTCGACGGCGTTTCCAGGCGCGATTCCATCAACGCGAGCGTGCCGAGGACTTTGGCGTTCGCCACGCCGGTGCGCTCGCGCAATCCCATGCGCTGGGAGTCCTTGCCCTCGCGCGAGTGCGTGCGCAGAAACCATTCGCTGATGGCGGCGGCCAGATCGCGCCCATGCGCGCGGGCGATGAACTCGATCATCATGTCGAGCGCGGCGATGCCTCCGGCGCAGGTGGTGCGGTCCCGGTCGATCACGAACAGCGTCCGTTCGACTCTCAGGAGCGGGAACTCCTCGACGAAGGCGGGAATGTGCTCCCAATGGAGCGTGCAGCGATAACCGTCCAAGAGACCCGCGCGGGCGAGCACGTACGGTCCGCCCGACATGCCGCCGACTGGCAGCCCGCGCCGCGCCAGCGCTCGCAGCGCCGCGAAGGTCGCGGCATCGTCGAACTGGCCGGGATTGCCGCCGGCGCAGACGAACAAAGCATCGAGGTCACGCGCCTCGCTCAGGCGCGCATCCGCCGGGAACGCCACGCCGTTCGATGCGGCAAGCGCCGCGTCGTCGAACGACAGGTGCTCCCACGCATAGAGCGTGCGGCCCGTCAGCGCGTTGGCGGCCCGCAACGGTTCCACCGCGGAGGCGTAAGACATCAGCGGAAACCCAGGCAGAAGCAGGAAGCCGACCCGCTTGGTGGCCTCTGCCGAATTTTCAGGCAAGACGGATTTTGCCTGCAATTTCGTCACAACGTCGCTCCCCGACGTGAATTCGTCGCTTTGGGGCAAGATAACAGGGACCAGACCCGCAAACCATAGGACAACAAGGAACGTGTTGTCCCGCATGCGGTATTCGCTCATCAAAGTCCTTCTCGACGGTGTGACCTCCAACCGTCTGCTCCAGCCGGCTTGGCGGGATGCTTCGCCGAAAGCCTCCTACGACGTCATCATCGTGGGCGGCGGCGGGCACGGCCTCGCGACGGCTTATTACCTCGCCAAGGAGCATGGCATCCGCAACGTCGCGGTGCTGGAGCGAGGGTGGATCGGCGGCGGCAATGCCGGGCGCAACACCACGATCATCCGCTCCAACTATCTGCTTCCCGGCAACGAGCCGTTCTACGAATGGTCGATGCGGCTGTGGGAGGGCCTGGAGCAGGAACTCAACTTCAACATGATGGTCAGCCAGAACGGGATCATCAACCTCATCCACAGCGATGCGCAGCGCGACGCCTATGCCCGGCGCGGCAACGCCATGATCTTGAACGGGGCCGACGCGCGCCTGCTCGACCGCGCCGAGGTGCGGGAGCGTCTGCCCTTCCTCAATTACGACGACGCGCGCTTTCCGATCAAAGGCGGGCTGATGCAGCCGCGCGCCGGAACCGCGCGCCACGACGGCGTGGTGTGGGGATACGCCCGCGCCGCAAGCGCTCTCGGCGTCGACATCATCCAGAACTGCGAGGTGCTCGATTTCCTGCACGCCGACGGGCGCATCACGGGCGTCAAGACAACGCGCGGCGACATCCTGGCGAAAAAGACGGGATTGGCGGTGGCCGGCAGCACCACGCGCCTGACCTCCAAACTCGGGCTCAAGATGCCGATCGAAAGCTTTGTGCTGCAGGCCTTCATCTCGGAGGGCTTGAAGCCCTTCATGCGCGGCGCCTTCACCTTCGGCGCGGGACATTTCTATTGCAGTCAGACCGACAAGGGCGAACTCGTCTTCGGCGGCGATCTCGACGGCTACAACTCCTATGCCCAGCGCGGCAATCTTCCGGTGATGGAAGACGTCCTCGAAGGCGGCGTCGCGCTGGTGCCGTTCCTGAGCCGCCTGCGTCTTCTGCGGCAATGGGCCGGCGTCTGCGACATGACGATGGACGGCTCGCCCATCATCTGCGCCGGTCCGTTCCCCGGGTTCTACCTCAATGCGGGCTGGAACTACGGAGGCTTCAAGGCGACGCCGGCCTCGGGCTGGTGCTTCGCCCATACCATCGCGCGCGACGAGCCGCATCCGCTCTCGAAAGCCTACCGCCTCGATCGATTCCGCACCGGGCATCTGATCGACGAAAAAGGAGTCGGCGCGCAGCCGAACTTGCACTGATGTTGATCCATTGCCCCTATTGCGGCCCGCGCGACAGCCAGGAATTCACTTACCGCGGCGACGCCAATGGCGTGCGCCCCGATCCATCCGCCGAGGATGCGCAACAGGCGTTCTACGATTACGTCTATCTGCGCAACAACCCCGCGGGCGACCACCTCGAGTGGTGGTATCACGGCGCGGGCTGCCGCCAGTGGCTCAAGGTTTCGCGCAACACCCTGACGCATGCCATCGCCGCAGTGCACGCGGCGCGCGCGGAGGACAAGCCATGACGAGGCTTCTGCGCGGCGGCACGGTCGACCGTTCCAAGCCGCTCACCTTTCGCTTCGACGGCAAGGAATATCTCGGCTTCGGCGGCGACACGCTGGCGTCGGCGCTGATCGCCAACGACGTCAAGATCGTCGGGCGCTCGTTCAAATACCATCGCCCGCGCGGGGTGATGACCGCGGGTTCCGAGGAACCCAATGCGATCGTGGCACTGCGCTCCGGCGCGCGCCACGAGCCCAACACGCGCGCCACGACGGTGGAACTCTACGACGGCCTCGAAGCCTTCGGGCAGAACGCATGGCCTTCGCTCGGCTTCGACGTGATGGCGGTGAACCAGTTGATGTCGCGGTTCATCGGCGCGGGCTTCTACTACAAGACGTTCATGTGGCCCCAGGCGTTCTGGGAGAAGCTCTACGAGCCGATCGTGCGCAATTCCGCAGGCATCGGCGTTGCGGGCACGGAGCCCGATCCCGACACCTACGAGAAGGTCAGCGCCTTCTGCGATGTGCTGGTGATCGGCGCAGGACCCGCGGGCCTCATGGCGGCGCTGACCGCGGCGCGCGCCGGCGCCCGCGTGGTCGTTGCCGATGAGGATTTCCTGCCCGGCGGCCGGCTCAATTCCGAAAAGGTGATGGTCGGCGGCCAGGACGGCGCGCAGTTCGCGATGAGCGCCGTCGCCGAACTCAAGAGCCTTCACAAAGTGCGGCTGCTGACGCGCACGACAGTGTTCGGGGTCTACGACGACACCTATGGCGCGGTGGAACGCGTCGGCGATCATCTTGCGATGCCGCAGGCCGGCACGCCGCGGCAGCGGCTGTGGCGCATCACGCCCAGGCGCATCGTCCTCGCGGCGGGCGCTACCGACCGGCCCATCGTGTTCGGCGGCAACGACCGCCCCGGCGTGATGCTGGCGCAAAGCGTGCAAACCTATGCCAACCGCTTTGCCGTCGCGACCGCGAACCGCATGGCATTCTTCGCGAGCAACGATGCGGCGTGGATCGCGGCCTTCGATGCCGCCGATGCGGGCGTGGAGATCGCCGCTCTCGTCGACGTCAGGGCGGCGGTTCGCCCCGACCTCGAGCAGGCCGCGAAGCAGCGCGGCATCCGCGCGATCACCGGCGCCGCGGTGGAACAGACCTACGGCCGCACGCTGCGCGCCATTTCCGTCGCAGGCGCGCACGGGCGCGAACGCATCGCCGTCGAGGGTCTGGCGGTTTCCGGCGGCTTGTCGCCCAACATCCAGCTTGCCTGCCATCACCGCGGCCGCCCGGCCTGGAACGAGGACATCGGCGCGCTGCTCGTCACCGACCCGCCTCCGGGAATGCTCGTCGCAGGCGCCGCGGCGGGACATTATGCGCTCTCGGCCTGCGTGGCCGACGGGGCGGAGCGCGGCGCCCAGGCGGCGGCGGCCTGCGGATTCGCGGCGAAGAAATCTCCGCTGCCGCCGTGCAGCGGCCAGCCGGCGGACGTCAAGGCGTTCTTCCATGTGAAGGGCGCACACGGCTTTGCCTTCGTCGATTTCCAGACGGACGTCGGCGTGAAGGATATCGATATCGCCACGCGCGAAGGCTTCCGCTCCGTCGAGCATCTCAAACGCTACACCGCGCTCGGCATGGGCACGGATCAGGGCAAGCTGTCGAACCTCAACGGCCTTGCCATCCTCGCCGAAAAGACCGGGCGCTCCATCCAAGAAACCGGCACCACGATCTACCGCCCGCCCTATACGCCCGTGACCATCGGCGCGTTCGCCGGTCATCACCGCGGCAAGGACTTCCGGCCGACGCGCCTGACGCCCACCCACGCCTGGGCCGAGCGGCTCGGTGCGCAATTCGTCGAGGCGGGGCTGTGGCTGCGCGCCTGGCGCTACCCCAAGCCCGGCGAAAGCGATCAGGACGCGGTGAACCGCGAGGTCAACGCGGTGCGCAGCTCGGTCGGCATGATCGACGTCTCCACCTTCGGCAAGATCGACCTGCAAGGCCCGGACGTCGGCAAGTTCCTCGATCGGGTGTACGTCAACACGTTCTCGACCCTGCGCGTGGGCATGGCCCGCTACGGCGCGATGCTGCGCGAAGACGGCTTCGTGATGGACGACGGCACCACGGCACACATCGCCGAAGACCGCTGGGTAATGACCACCACCACCGTCAACGCGCTCAAGGTCTTCCAGCATCTCGAATTCTGTCTCCAGGTGTTGTGGCCGGATCTCGACGTGCGCCTGGCGTCGGTTTCGGAGCACTGGGCTCAGATCGCCGTCGCCGGTCCGCGGGCGCGCGACGTCGTGAGGAAAATCGCCGACGACCCCGACCAGGTGTCGGGCGAGAAGCTCCCGTTCATGGGGGCGATTTCGGCTCGCGTCTTGAACGGCATCGGCGCCCGGATTTTCCGGCTCTCGTTCTCGGGCGAACTCGGTTACGAGATCGCGGTTCCCGCCCGCCACGGTGAGCGCCTGGCGCAGGCCCTGATGGAGGCCGGGTCCGAATTCGGCATCACGCCTTATGGCACCGATGCGCTCGGAACTATGCGCATCGAGAAGGGTCATGCCTCCGGGCCGGAATTGAACGGGCAGACCACGCTGACGGACCTCGGCATGGGACGGCTCGCATCCAAGAAGAAGGACTTCATCGGCAGAGTGCTGAGCGGGCGGCCCGCACTGATCGCGCCCGAGAGGGCGTCGTTTGCGGGCTTCAAGCCGATCGACCCGCACGCGCCGCTGCGGGCGGGGACGCATCTTCTGCCCGTCGGAGCCGAAGCCACGGTCGCCAACGACCTTGGCCACATCTCGTCGGCGGCGTTTTCACCGACGCTCGGTCACGCCATCGGACTCGGCTTCATTGCCGGCGGGCAGGCGAGGATCGGCGAGCACTTGCGCGCTTACGATCCCGTGCGTGGCGGCGACTGCGTGGTGGAAGTCTGCGCGCCGTGTTTCGTCGATCCAAAGGGGGAGCGCTTGCGTGTCTGACTCCATCCAAGATGAAGTATCTTCCGGCATTACCGCCAAAAGGCTGGACTTGGCGCTGGCGACGCTGGTTGCCGGGCGCGGAGCACAAGAGGCGCTGTCCGCCGCCGTCGCGGCTGGGGGCGGCGCCGCGTTGCCGTCCGGTCCGCGCACGAGTCAAGGTGATGGGCTCACCTTCGTCGGTAACGGTCCGGGCCGCTGGCTGGTTGCAGGCGAGGCCGTCTCCGGCGAAGCCCTGACGGAGCGCCTGTCGCGCCTCGCGGGTCCGCTGGGTGCGGTGTGCGATCAGAGCGACGGATTTGTCGTGTTCGAAGTGTCCGGCGGACGATTGCTGGACACTCTCGGCAAGCTGGCGACCATCGATCTTGCGCCCGAGGCCTTCGCGCCGGGTGACGCCGCGACAACCTCGGCAGCCCTGATCGGCGTCACGCTCTGGCAAGTCGATCGCACGCCGCGCTTCCGCATCGCCGTCGCGCGCAGCTACGAACGGGCGTTCGTCCATGCGCTCGCGACCAGCGCGGCCGAGTTCGGCTATTCGGCAACGGCGGCGTAAGCGGCAGTACCCACATCGCGGTAAAGGTCTTCACCAACTTCGGCGCCGTCATTCGCAGGCCGAATCCGGCGAAGAAGGACAGTTAAAGCGACGTTCCGGCAGGTTTTCCCGGCTTGAGGCAGGCAAAAGGCGCATTTGTCGCTTTGTCCTGGCTGCGTCTGCCGCATAAACCGGCACGTCGGTTCGAGAGTTGGGAAAACCATGAGGTGCAAGCCTTCCATGATCACCGTCGACGGCAACGAGGCTTGCGCGTCGGTCGCCTATCGTTTGAACGAACTGGCGGTGATTTATCCGATCACGCCGTCTTCGACGATGGGCGAGCTGGCCGATCA
>Ga0187810_10000897_pt1 | contig 10731 bp, 11 predicted proteins | sample NC_wetland_sal_i_9_FD_132963 | JGI IMG/M metagenome (GOLD analysis project Ga0187810, IMG submission 132963) | Wetland sediment microbial communities from Neuse River Estuary, North Carolina, USA - ASW_5 | ecosystem: Environmental > Aquatic > Freshwater > Wetlands > Sediment | place: USA: North...
ACTACGGAGCATTCGTCGAGCTGGAGCCGGGCATCGAAGGATTGGTGCACGTCAGCGAAATGACCTGGTCGAAGCGCAAGCAGCATCCCTCGAAGATCGTGAAGAACGGCGACGACGTCGACGTCGTTGTGCTGGGCCTGGACCCGAACGACCGGCGCATTTCGCTCGGAATGAAACAGGCGCAGGCCGACCCGTGGCAAGTGCTCGCGGAAAAATATCCGGTGGGCACAGTCGTTAAGGGGAAGATCCGCAACCTCACCGAATTCGGCGCGTTCCTCGAAATCGAAGAGGGATTCGACGGCCTGATCCACGTCAGCGATATTTCCTGGACCGGACGGATCAAGGACCCCGCCGAAGTGCTCAAGAAGGGCGACGAAATCGAGGCCAAGGTGCTGAAGATTGACGCCGGCTCGCGCCGCGTGTCGCTCGGCGTCAAGCAGGTCAACGACATCTGGGCGAACTGGTTTGAGAAGCACAAGGTAGGCGACCTGGTGCGCGGGCGCGTTTCCCGCGTGACCACCTTCGGCGCATTCGTCGCGCTTGCCGACGGCATCGAGGGTCTTTGCCACATCTCCGAGATCGAAGACCGGAAGCACAAGGGAGAAAAGACCCAGGGTTCTTCTACGATGACGCGGGGCGCGCGGCAAAGCGGCCTGCTCGATCCGGGCCGCGATTACGAATTCAAGATCGTCAAGATTCAGCCCGATCAGCACAAGATCGGACTCAGCTACCGCGCCGCGCAGAAACAGGCCGAGCGGCGCGACATGGAGGATTACCGCTCTTCGAAATCCTCCCCAACGGCCACTATCGGCGACGCCATCATGGCGAAGCGCTCTATGTAAACTGTGTACTCCGGCGGCTCGGATTCGAAGTCGTAAATTTCATTTCCCTTGAAGCTGGTTTGGTGGTATGGAAATGCCCGCAGGGGCGGAGGCGGACCGCTGGGGGGCGCGTTTCCGGCAAAGGAACTCTGCGCCGATGAGGCGCTGGTGATTTCGGGAACACGGTGAGGCAATTCAGAATCTGGCGGAGCAGAGAGCGATGAACGATCCCACCATGACCAAAGCGGACCTCGTCGAAGAGGTCGTGCGCATCACCGAACTTCCGCGCAAGGAATCCGAAGCCATCGTGGAAACAATTTTCGAGAGCATCATCGGCGCACTGCAAAGCGGCGACCGCATCGAAATCCGTGGATTCGGCAGCTTTCGCACGCGCCAAAGGCGCGGGCGCACGGGGCGCAATCCGAAAACGGGCGCAAAGGTGGAAGTGCCGCCGAAGAAGATCCCGTTCTTCAAGCCGAGCAAGGAGCTGAAGGATTTCGTCAACGGCCCGGCCTCCGCTCCTCCGGCCGCGGGGCCCGCACCCGCCGCGCCACCTGCGCCGCCGGCGCCGCCGGCGCCGCGAAGCTGATCGAGCGCCCGCCACGCCGGTTGCAGGCTGCCTTGCGGGACGCGACTCACGAACAATGGATTATCTCTGGACTCCCTGGCGCTACCGTTATATCGCCGACGCCGCGAAGAATGACCGCTGCATTTTCTGCGACGCGGCGGCCGCAAACGACGACGCCAAAACCCTGATCGCATTCCGCGGGCGGAAAAATTTTGTCATCCTGAATCGCTTTCCCTACACCGCCGGGCACGTCATGATTGTTCCCTACGAACACATCGGCGAGCTTTCCCGCGTGGATGCTGAGACGCTGGCGGAGATGATGCAGCTCGCGCAGCGCCTGCAGGCCGCGCTGGAAGCAACGTATCATCCGGAAGGCTACAATCTCGGAATGAACCTCGGGCGCTGCGCCGGCGCCGGCATCACGGGCCACTTGCACCTACACTTGCTTCCGCGCTGGACCGGCGATGCAAATTTCATGACCACGGTTTCAGAAACGCGGATGGAGCCGGAAGAACTGGACACGACTTACGCCAAGCTGCGCAGCGCGCTGGGACTGGCGTAGCCTTCGGTCATTCATTTATTTTTTCGCGCGCGAGGGAGTAGAATCCGGATTCGTCGGCGGTTGATTTCCCCGCGCCTCTTTGGAGAACGCTGTTGAATCTCGAGCTGAATGAAGAGCAGAAGCTGCTGCAGCAAACGGTCCGCGAATTCGCGAATTCGGAAGTGAAGCCGCTGGCGCGCGAAATCGACGAGACCGGCCACTTTCCGCACGAGACTTTTCGCAAGGCGGCCGAACTGGGCCTCACCGGCATCACCATGCCGGAATCCGAAGGCGGCGCGGGCTTCGATCACACGGCCTACGCGATCGTCATCGAAGAAATCTCGCGCGTGTGCGCTTCGACCGGCGTAATCCTCTCCGTGCAGAATTCGCTCTACTGCGACCCGATTCATCGCTTCGGCACGGAGGAGCAGAAGAAGAAATTCCTCGTTTCATACGCGCGCGGGGAAAAAATAGGCTGCTACGGACTTACCGAGCCGCAGGCCGGCTCGAACGCCGCCGCGCTGACTACCAAGGCCGTGCGCAAGGGCGAGCGCTACATCGTCAACGGCACGAAGGCGTGGATCACCAACGGCGGCGCGGCCGACGCTGCGATCATTTATGTGAACACCGATCCATCGAAAGCGGAAAAAGGGATTACGGCGCTCATCGTCGAGCGCGGCACGCCCGGTTTCAAGGTCGGCAAGGAAGAAAAGAAACTGGGCATCAACGCGACGGCCTGCACCGAGCTTTCCTTCACCGATTGCGAAGTGCCGGTGTCGAACCGCATCGGCAACGAAGGCGAGGGGTACAAGGTCGCGCTCTCAACGCTCGACGGCGGCCGCATCGGCATCGCCGCGCAGGCCACGGGCATCGCGCAGGGCGCGTTCGAACAGGCGCTCGCTTACGCGCAGCAGCGGCAGGCGTTCGGCCATCCCATCGCCGACTTCCAGGCCATCCAGTTCATGCTCGCCGACATGTCCACGGAAATCGAGGCGGCGCGGCTGCTGACGCGCAAGGCCGCGTGGAAGCAGGACTCCGGCGCGCGGTTTACGATGGAGGCTTCGATTGCGAAACTTTTCGCGTCGGAGATGGCCACGCGCGTCACGCACAAAGCGATTCAGATTCACGGTGGCTACGGGTACAGCCGCGAATATCCGGTCGAGCGGATGTACCGCGACGCGCGCATCACGGAGATTTACGAAGGCACGAGCGAGATCCAGCGGCTGGTGATCGCGTCGTGGGTGTTGAAATCGTACTGAGCCGACGCCTCGAGCGGCGCGACGCGGCGTTTCCCTCCTCTTCCCATCGAGTGTAAGCTTCCCGCATGCTGGAATTCGACGCAACGCTCGAATTCGATGCCGCGCGCGCGACGGAATTTTTCTCGGCGTTGCCGGTGCAGGCGGCCGTGTTCGCGCTCGAGCCGCGCGCCGATCTGCCCGGCGCAAAATCGTATTTGTTGCGCACGGCCAATCTGCGGCGGCGCCTGGAGCGATTGCTGGGGCCGCCCGACCCGGCCTCGAAGCGGCTGAACCTGCGCGAATTTGCCGCGCGTGTGCGGTGGCGCGCGGCGGGGTCGCCGTTCGAACTCGCGTTTGCACACTGGCAGCACGCGCGCCGGCTATGGCCCGCGGCCTATCGCGCGCGGCTGCGCTTGCGCCCGCCCGCCCTGCTCAAAGTGAATCTGGCAAACGCCTATCCGCGCTGTTACGCGACGCGGCGCATTGGCGCGGGCGGATTCTATTTCGGACCGTTTGCCTCCCGGCGCGCGGCCGATGCGTTTGCGTCGAAATTCCTCGACCTTTTCAAGATGCGCCACTGCCAGATCAAAATCCGCCGCGATCCGGAATTTCCCGGCTGCATTTATTCGGAGATGAAGATGTGCCTGGCGCCGTGCTTTGCCGGCTGCACGAAAGAGGAATACGACGCCGAGACCGGGCGCGTGGTCGCGTTTCTCGCTTCCGGAGGAGCCTCGCTCGCCGCGGAACTCGAGCACGAGCGCGAAGCGGCGAGCGAGCTGCTCGATTTCGAACGCGCCGCATCGCTCCACAGGCGCGTTGAAAAAATCGCCGACGCCCTCCGCGACCTGCCGGAATTGCCCAGGCGTTTGGAAGATCTCGACGCCGTGCTGCTGCAGCGCGGAGCGGAGGAAAATTCTATCGCCGTATTCGCCGTCCGCGGCGGGAGCATCTCCGAACCGCTGTTGCTCCGCTTCAGCGAACTTGCCAGCGAGCCGCGCTCGGTCGAGCAGATCCTGCGCGAATGGCTCGAGCCGGCTGAGACATTTCCGCGCAACGCAGGCGACGCATCGCCGGCGCGCGCCGGGTCGCCGCAGAGTTGCCGTGAACTCGAAGATCATCTCAGCCTTCTGGCGCGCTGGTTTTATTCAAAGCCGCGCGCGGGCGAGATTTTCTACCGCGAAGGCGTGGCACGAATTGCGCCGGCATCTCCTGCGGATGCGGCAAATGCGCAGCGGAATCGCATGTGGCCGTACCGGCGAATCCTGCGCGCGTGTTCGCGCCTGCTGGCACCGCCGGATGAGAGCCCCCGTGCAACTCCCGCGTGACCTGCGGAATGTTTCGCATATAATCGCGGCTCGCCCGCGACATTCGCCATGACCACATTCGCCACGCTCGACGGCACGCTGAAATACGCCGCGCGTTTTGCTTCGCGCGCCGCCGCTGGGCACTTTCGCGAGCGGCAAGGGTTGCATTTCTCTTCGATCGGCATCGGCACTTATCTGGGCGAAGCCGACGCCGCCACCGACCGCGCGTACACCGACGCCACCGTCGCAGCGGTCGAGAGCGGCGCGAACGTGATCGACACGGCAATCAATTATCGCTTCCAGCGCTCGGAGCGCTCCGTTGGTGCGGCGCTTCACGAGCTGCTGCAGCGCGGCTACGCGCGCGACGAACTTTTGATCTGCTCCAAGGGCGGATTCCTCACGCCGGATGGCGATCTGCCCGCTGATGCGAACGAGTATTTTCAGAATGAATACGTCGCGACCGGAATTCTGGGCGAAGGCGACGTCGCCGCCGGATGCCATTCGATGGCGCCGAAATTTCTCGCCGACCAGCTCGAGCGCAGCAGGCGCAACCTCGGCGTTGAGACCGTGGACGTCTATTATCTGCACAATCCCGAGACGCAGCTCGGCGAAGTGCCGCGGGAAATGTTTGCGGGGCGCGTGCGCGCGGCGTTCGAATTTCTCGAGTCCGCCGTGGCCGCTGCGAAGATTCATTATTACGGAATGGCCACGTGGAACGCGTTTCGTCTGCCGGAAAACGCTCCGGAAGGGCTCTCGATCGAGAAAATGGAATCGCTGGCGCGCGACGTCGCGGGCGGCTCGCACCATTTCCGCTTCGTGCAGTTGCCGTGCAACCTGGGCATGACCGAAGCGCTGACGCGCGCCGGTCAAAAGCTCGACGGCCGGCTCGTGCCTGTGGTGGAGGCCGCCAGCCGGCTGGGGATCACGCTGATGGCCAGCGCCCCGCTGCTGCAGGGAAAACTGACGCGCGGTCTGCCCGCGTTTGTCTCCGGCGCGTTCGGCTTGTCGAGCGACGCGGAGCGCGCGCTTCAATTTGCGCGCTCGACGCCGGGAATCACCACGGCGCTGGCCGGAATGAGCCGAGTCGAGCACGTGCGCGCTAACTTGAAACTGGTTGCGGTGCCGCCGGCCTCGCGCGAGCAATTCTCGAAATTGTTTCAGCGCGGTGAAAAAGTGTAAATTATTCGTAGCTCGTTGCGCGAAGCCCGGGATGCCGCGCCACAATCCATTTCGCAATGGCCTGGTCCACTTCATCAAGCCGCCCGACAAAGAAGTGATCCGCTCCGGGAACGATCTCAACGCGCGTTTGTTCTTTCACCTCCGCCGGGAAATTGGAAAGCAGCGTTTCGAGTTTTGACTGCGGGCCGAATTGGTCCTTTCCGCCCTGGAGAATCAATTTCGGCTTCGCGCATTCCGCGAGATACGCAAACTCGCGATTGTCAATGTCGCCGACGGGCAGGCCGAGACCGATCAACTCGGAAACGCGCGCATCGGCGCAGCCCACACGCAAGCCAACCCATGAACCGAAGCTGAAGCCCGCAACGAGAAGCGGCGTGGCGGGAAACTCCGCAGCCAGAAAATCCAACGCCGCCGTGACGTCGCCCTGCTCGCCGCGGCCGCCATCGTGCTTCCCGGCGCTGGCTCCCGCGCCGCGAAAATTAAATCGCAGCACGGGCACGCCGAACCGGTGAAGAGTTTTTGCGGCCTGGTAGACAACTTTGTTGTGCATCGTGCCGCCGAAAAGCGGATGCGGATGGCACACGACGGCGGCGAGCGGAGGCGCAGCGCTGCCGACCGCGCGCGGCACGTCCCACAGCAGCGCTTCCAGCCGTCCGGCGGGTCCCGCGAGAAATAGGCTGCTATGCAGCGGCTTGGTCATCGGCGGAATCCATCAAACCACAAACAAAACCGCGAGAACAAGAACGACTCAAAGGGGAGTCCGGCTCCAATTTCAACGCCGTGATTGTTGCGTTCACCGCTATCCACGCCGCCTCGCAAAGCGAGTGCCAGCGCAGCCATTTGCCATTGCGAATTGCAGTCTGTGGTGCTACGGTGATGGCAATTCAGGCGCCTAGCGTGCCACAGAGCGATGTCCCAATCGATCGAACGACGAGCCTCGCGCCGCTTCACGATGAGCCTGCCTCTGCTTGTGCGGTCGAGCGGACCTCGCGGAAGCGTCGAACGGCAGGGACACACACGCGACGTCAGCTTTCGCGGACTTTACTTCCTGATCGATTCCGATTTCGAGCCCGATTCACCGCTTGAATTTGTCCTCACGCTGCCGAGCGAAATCACCATGGCCGGCGACGTCCACATCCGCTGCTTCGCCCAGGTGGTGCGCGTCGAGCCGCACAACGGCCGCCGCGGGATCGCCGCGCGCATCGAGCGGTACGAATTCCTCCCTGCCCCGGCCTGATCGCCGGCGCGAGCCCTCCATCTGATTCGCACAATGCCTGTGAGGAGGCGTCTGTTTTCGTCCCCGGCGCATTTCGCTGTAGAATCAAGACTCGGGAACTGGCCGGGAGGAACGATGTATCACTACGACGCAAAAACGGCTTTGGAGGAGCTCAAGGAGGACGCGGTTCTTCCGCATCCGGTCCGCCTCCGCGACATGATCCTTCGCACGCAGCTCGCCGCCGGCGAGGCGCTCGACCTCAACCGCGAATTCCAGAGTTACCTGTCTCAGTTCGGCGAGACGCAGAAGATCGGCCGGGAGATTCTGGAGAAGCTCGCCTCGGGCGTGCCGAAGAGTTCGTGAAGCCAGCCCTGGCGGAATTTCGCGAGCAGTTCGATCGTTGCTTCGCGTGCGCCGAAGGAGTGAGCAGGAAACGCGTGTGCCCTTCCACTTGCCATGCCTCGTGAAACCATCCTGATCGACGCCGACGACACGCTCTGGGAAAACAACGTTTTCTTCGAGCGCACGATCGAGGATTTCCTGGCCATGCTCGATCCGCTCGGCTATACGCGCGAGTACGCGCGCCACATCTTGAACGAGACCGAGCGGCGCAATATCCGGCAGCACGGCTACGGTGTGCGCAGCTTCGGCAGGTCGCTCGAGGAAACCTACATGAAGCTCGCCGGCCACCTGGCCGAGCGTGGCGCCGTCGAAGCAATCCACCGGCGCGTCGCCGAGCTCGAGCAGACACCCCCATCGGTTCTGGCCGGCGTGGAGGAGACGCTCGCTTATCTTTCTGAACGGCACCGTCTGATTCTATTCACCAAGGGAGAAGCCGCAGAGCAGGCGGCGAAGGTGGAGCGCTCGGGGCTGCAAGTCCACTTCGAAGCCATCGAAATCGTCGTGGAAAAAGATGTGGGCACCTACCGCGCACTCGTAAACCGGTATCACGTGGTGAAATCGCGCGGCTGGATGGTCGGGAACAGCCCGCGCAGCGACATCAATCCTGCGCTCGAGGCGGGATTGAACGCCGTGTTCATTCCGCACCCGGCCACCTGGGCGATCGAGCACGAAGAGGTGCGCAACGGCGCAGGAAAACTGCTCATCCTCAGCAGCTTCCGCGACCTTCGCGACCATTTCTGACACGCGCCTCAACAAGCCGCCGCCATATTGGCGCTTGCGGTGCGGCGCCTTCGTGCAATCCTGCTGGCCTTGAACAAGACCCCGGAACTGAGGATGACGCATGACCGACTGGCGCGAACAATGGTTTGATTTCGACGACGCGGCGTATCTGAACACGGCGGGACAAGGGCCTCTCCCGCGCGTCTCGATTCGCGCGGCGCAGCAGGCGCTCGACTGGAAAAAACTCCCGCACACGATGCCCGATTCCATTTACTTCGACTTGCCGAACCGCATCCGAGAGTCGCTCGCGAAGCTGGTCGGCGGGCGCGCCGATGAGATCGCCATCACCACGGGCGCCACGCAGGGTCTGGCCGCCGTGGCGCAAGGGCTGGACTGGAAACCGGAAGATGAAGTCCTCATCGCGCAGGGAGAATTTCCCGCGCACTTTGCGGCCTGGCTGCCGATGCAGGCTGCGGGACGCCTGAAGGTAAAAATCGTCGCACCGCGCGGCCGTTTCATCACGGCCGACGATTTCGTGGAGCACATCGGACCGCGCACGCGGCTGGTTTCGGCCAGCCTGGTGCGGTTCGACAATGGTGCGCGCCTGGACGCCTTGCGCGTGGCCAAGGCGTGTCACGCGGCCGGAGCGCTGCTTTTGCTCGACGCCGCGCAGTGCGCGGGAGCGATGCCGATTAACGTTCGCGCGCTGGACGCCGACTTCCTTACGGCGTCCGGTTACAAGTGGCTGCTCTCACCCTACGGCACGGGATTTTTCTGGGCCCGCGCGGAGCTGATCGAGCAGATGCGCCCCGCGCCGTTTTACTGGATGGCGCTCGAAAACGCCGCGCAATTTCACCGGCTCTCGCTCGGCGAGTATAAACTCGCCCCCGGCGCGCGCCGGTGGGACTCGCCCGAGACGGGCAGCTTTTTCAATCTGGCGGCGATGGACGCATCGCTCGAATTTCTGCTGCGCGTTGGCGTTCAGCAGGTCTGGGAGCACAATCGCCGTTTGATGGAGCTCATGGTCGAACGGCTGCCGCTCGACCGCTGCATGCTGGCAAGCCCGCAGTCGGCCGATGAGCGCGGGCCCTACGCCTGCATCGCCACGCGAAAGCCGGATGCGACCCCGGCGCTATTTGATAAGCTGCGCGCGGCGAAAGTGTATGTGAGCCTGCGCGAAGGCGCGCTTCGAGTCGCGCCGCATCTTTACAATTCCGAGCGCGACCTCGACCGCCTGCTGACGATCCTTGCAGTCTAGGTGCGCCGCGAAACACCTTTTCGGCCGTGTCGGACATGAACAAAATCGCGGTGATGGGCGCGGGCGCGGTTGGCTGCTATTTCGGCGGGATGCTGGCGCGCGGCGGCTTTGATGTGACGCTCATCGCACGCGGCGCGCAGGCCGAGGCGCTCGCCCGAAGTGGCCTCGATTTCGAAAGCATACAGTTCCGAGAACGCATCGCAGTCCACGCGGCCACTTCGCCGGCCGCCGCGCAAGGCGCAGACCTAGTTTTGTTCTGCGTGAAGACGCGCGACACCGAGACGGCATCGAAGGCGCTGGGGCCGCACGTTTCCCGCGGAGCGGTCGTCGTGAGCCTGCAAAATGGCGTGGACAATTTGGAACGGATGCACGCGGCGGCCGGACTCGACGCGCTGGCTTCGGTCGTCTACGTTGCGGCGTCGGTTCCCGAGCCCGGGCATGTGAAGCACGTTGGGCGCGGCGATTTGATTCTGGGAGATCCGCTGCGAAAAGACGACGTTGCGCGTGTGGCGGCGGCATTCGAGCGCGCCGGCGTGCCCTGCCGCGTCACGGGCAATATTGAAGGCGAGCTTTGGAGAAAGTTAGTCGCCAATTGCGCAGGCAATGCGGTTTCCGCGCTCGCGCATTCCAGTTACGGCCGTGCGTGGGCCCTCGAGCCCGCGCGCGAAACGATGATGGCGGCGGCGCTGGAAGCCGTGGAGGTCGCGCGCGCCGCCGGTGTCGAGCTGCCCCCGGGCGACCTCGTCGCTTACGCGATGGATCTGATCGGCAAATTCGGGCCGGCATCATCCTCGACTCGGCAGGACATCGAAAATCACCGCCCGACCGAGATCGAGGTGCTCAACGGCTACATCGCGCGCCGCGGTCGCGAATTGGGCGTTCCGACCCCCGTCAATCACACCCTCTTTGCGCTCGTGAAATTGCTCGAGGAAGGTTTTCAGCAGAGCGCGTCGCAGGCGAGCAGCTAGTAATCCGGCCGGCGCGCGCGGAAGGGGATGTGCACGACGGCTTCGAGCTCGATGGGGGCGCCTTTTTCCTCCGCGGGACGAAATCGCCACTGCGCCAGCGCCGCAATCGCGTTCGCATCCAGCTCCGGATCCACGCCGCGCACGAGCTGAATGCTGTCCACCAAACCGTCTTTGCGAATAATGGCGTAAAGCACCACTTCTCCCTCGACGCCGGCGGCGCGGAGCGACGGGGGATATTTCGGATCCACTTTGTGCAGCGCCAGCGGACCGATTAAATCCGGCGGCAGGCTGCGCTGCCGCAAACCTGCTTCGATTTCTCCCAGCTTCGTGAAATTCAGGATCCAGCTTCCGGTCGCGCTGGTCAGGTTCGGCATGTTGATCTGCATCGAATAAAATCGCTTCACGCCGAAAATGCTCTCCGGCGGGGCGCTTGGGTCCATCTGGGCGATCGTGGGCTTGGATGCCGCAGCGGCGGACTCTGTGGCCGGCGTGGGCGGCGCCGGTGAATCGCTGCGA
>Ga0187810_10000901_pt1 | contig 10717 bp, 13 predicted proteins | sample NC_wetland_sal_i_9_FD_132963 | JGI IMG/M metagenome (GOLD analysis project Ga0187810, IMG submission 132963) | Wetland sediment microbial communities from Neuse River Estuary, North Carolina, USA - ASW_5 | ecosystem: Environmental > Aquatic > Freshwater > Wetlands > Sediment | place: USA: North...
ACCTACGACATCGAGGTTTGGCTGCCGGGGCAGGGTCGCTTCCGCGAGATTTCGTCCTGTTCCAACTGCGGGGAGTTTCAGGCCCGCCGCATGAACGCGCGCTATCGTCCGAAAGACAGCAAAGCCACTCGTTTCGTCCACACGCTGAACGGCTCCGGCCTTGCGGTCGGGCGCACCCTGATCGCGGTGATGGAGAATTATCAGGAGGCGGACGGCTCCATCGCCGTCCCCGAAGCGTTGCAGCCCTATATGGGAATGAAGAAGATCGAGAAGGGGTGAGTTTGTTGCTATCCGGTTCCTCCGTCATGGCCGCCCTTGAGGCGGCCATCCAGCAGCGAGCGTCCGCGAGCGAACGACTATGGATGGCCGGGTCGAGCCCGGCCATGACGACTGGCGGTATGAGTTGAGCGATGCCCGATAAACCCCGTATCCTGGTCACCAACGACGACGGCATCCGCTCGAAGGGGCTGGAGGTCACCGAGGCGATCGCGCGCACGCTGTCGGACGACGTTTGGGTGGTGGCGCCCGAAACCGAGCAATCCGGCGCCTCGCATTCGCTGACGCTGACCTTGCCGTTGCGCCTGCGCAGGCTCGACGAGCGCCGCTTCGCCGTTTCCGGCACGCCCACCGACTGCGTGATGATGGCCTCGGCCCATCTGATGAAGGATCACGCGCCGGACCTCATTCTCTCGGGCGTCAACCGCGGCATCAACGCGGCCGACGACGTGACCTATTCCGGCACCATCGCGGGCGCCATGGAAGGCTGTGCGCTGGGCATCCCGTCCATCGCCTTGTCGCAGACCTACAACTATCAGGACCGCCGCGAGGTCCATTGGGAATGCGCCGCGGCGCACGGCCCCGCGCTGGTCAAGAAGCTGGTCGAGACCGGCTGGCCCAAAGACGTGCTGATGAACGTGAATTTTCCCGATTGCATGCCGGACGAGGTGGCGGGCATCGAGGTGGCGGCGCAGGGCGTGCGCGAGCTGCAGGAGATCACCATCGAGCGGCGCATCGACATGCGCGACAATCCCTATTTCTGGATCGGCTTCCGCCGCGAGCATTTCACCGCCAAGCACGGCACCGATCTCGGCGCGCTCAGTATGCGGAAGATTTCGGTGACGCCGTTGCAGCTCAACCTGACGGACTGGAAGGTGCTGCAGTCGCTCAAGCACACCATCGACGCCACCTTCGACGCGCCCGCGGCGGCGCCGGACGACACCGCCGGCTCGCTCATTCCCGCCAAGGAGCGCAGCCCCGAGTAGGCCCAATGCCGGACATCGATCCCCGCGCAATCGAGCTCATCATGGCGCTGCGCAAGCAGGGGATCACCGATGCCCGCGTGCTTGCCGCCATCGAGCGCACGCCGCGCGAACTTTTCGTAGAGGAACCCTTCGGGCACGCCGCCTACAATAATTCCGCGCTGCCCATTCCCTGCGGCCAGACCATCAGCCAGCCCACCGTGGTGGCGATTTCGACCCTGGCGCTCGACGTTGCGGACAACATGCGGGTGCTCGAGATCGGTACGGGTTCGGGCTATCAGGCCGCAATCCTGTCGCGGCTGTGCCGGCGCGTTTACTCGGTCGAACGGCACAAACCACTACTGCTAGAGGCCGAGCGGCGCTTCAAGGCCCTAAGGCTTGAGAACATCTCCACCCGGCACGGCGACGGATTTGGCGGCTGGCCGCAGCAGGCGCCGTTTGACCGCATCCTGTTCACCGCGGCGGTGCCCGAAATCCCCGACATGGTTAGCGAACAGTTAAAGCCCGGCGGCATCCTCGTGGCCCCCATCGGAGAAGCCTCCGGCCCCGATTTGGAAAGCTTTTCTCAACTATTAACAAAGATGATCCGAACTGAGACAGGTTGGAAGAAAGAGGCGCTGATCCCCGTCGTCTTCGTACCCATGGTGCCGGGCTTACCGACGGAACAGCGAAATGCCTATGACGGCTCGCAGAGGAAGAGGTGAACGATCCCGTTGCCGGCTCGCCGCGCTCGCGTTGATCGCACCGCTTTTGGCTGCCGGATGCGCCACGCCCCACACGCATTTCACCTGGGAATATGCCGACGACGGAATGGCCAAGCCGAGACCTGCGGCCGTTAGGCATGTCGCGGCCGAGAAACCGCGCTGCATTTGCGACAGCGTGCCCGTGCCGAGCCCGCGTCCGACGCCCAATGCCGATCAGCAGGCCGCCAAGCCGATGCAACATGAGGACGTGGCGCAGGCGGATCGCAGGGATTTTGCCTGGCCCGTGCATGGACGCATCATTTCCGATTACGGCACCGGCAACGGCGGCCAGCGCAACGACGGTATCAACATCGCGGTTACCGAGGGCCAGCCGATCCGCTCGGCCGGGGACGGCGTGGTCATTTTCTCCGGCGACGGGCCGACCAACTACGGCAACCTCGCCGTCATCCGGCACGACAACGGCTACGCGACGGTCTATGCGCACGCGGAGAACTTCATCATCTCCAAAGGCGATCGTGTCGCGCGCGGTCAGGTGATCGGTTACGGTGGCCGCACCGGCGATGTGACGTCGCCGCAGCTCCACTTCGAAGTCCGCCGCAACGCCCGCACGCCGATCGATCCGAGTTCGCTGCTCGGCCCGTTGCAGGTGGCGAGCCGCTAATTCCTCACGGCACGCACGGATCGGAACTTCAGGGAAATCGCAACCGCGACCGCGGCAGCCACGGCGACGAGGCCCATGCCCGCGCGCATACCGAAATGCGCCGCGACCGCGCCGATCAGAGGCGGCCCGGCCAACAATCCCGCGTAGCCGGCCGTGGACGTGGTGGCGATGCCGGCGGCGGGCGTCGAACCGAGCGCGGCGCTGGCGCTGAACACGCACGGCACCACGTTCGACAATCCCGCGCCCACCAGCGCGAAGCCCGCGACGACGGCCACAATGTTGGGAACGGCGGTCGCAAGCGTGAGACCGATGGCGGCCGTTGCGGCGCCCGCGGTGATGACCGCGCTCCGCCCGAAGCGGTGCACGATGCGGTCCCCGACCAGTCGTCCGACCACCATCAGGGCGGAGAAGGCGGCGTAGCCCGCGGCGGCGCGGGCGGTCGTTTCGCCGATGGTGGTGAGATAGATGCCGCTCCAGTCCGCCATCGCGCCTTCGATCAGAAAACAGAAGGTGACGATCGCTGCGAGGCCGACGAGGCCTTTTTCGGGCAGGCGGAGGAACATGCCCGATGGCGCGCGATGGGCTTCGCCGGGCCCGAGATGCGGCGTAGCGGCGAGCACGATCGCCAGCACCACGGCGGCGGCGGGCAGCATCAAGGCTGGGGTCGGCAGCCGGAGGGTGAGCATCAACGCCCCGAAACCCGTGCCGGCGAAGCCGCCGAGGCTCCATCCCGCGTGCAGCGACGACATGATGGGTGAGCCCCATTGGCGCTCGACATAGCTGGCGTGCGCATTCATCGACACGTCCATGACGCTGACGCAGGCGCCCAGGAGCGCGGTGGCGAGGATGAGCACGATGAGGTTCGGCGCCAGAAGCGGCAAGGCGAGCGCAACGGTGAACGCAAAGCCCCCAAGCCGCGTGGCGCGGCCGGTGCCGCCGAGGCGCTGGATGATCCAGCTCGTGGGCTGCATCCCCAAAACGCCGCCGATCGCCATCGCCAGGAGCGCATAGCTGAGCGAGGCCGCCGACAGCGACAGCATCTGCTTCAACGGAGCGATGGCCGATGCCCAGGCGCCAAAGCCGAAGCCATTGGCAAAAAAAGTCGCGAAGGTCGCCCATCGCGACGAATACAAAGCCTGCCCGCGCATCTCGGTTCCTCGAATGGCCGCGGCTTGTGCGTCGCAAATCGGACTTTTGTTTGTCATCCCGGACATTTGCGTCGCTTGGCTTGCGATGGCAGGAGGGACGAAGCGCGAGGACTTGTTCGCAATCGCATCGCGGTCGATGCCGCGCCGACGCAGACCTTTCTCCATGCGGGCTGTGAAGTGTCGCCTATCCGGCGTTTACTGGGCGCTCCAGAATCAACGACGCCCAATGCCGGAGGAACCAGTCATGCGGTACTCTCGCGTTTTTGGTGTTTTGTTTGGAAGCCTCTCGCTGCTTTCTTTCGCGCCCTGCACGGCCCAAGTGCTGTCCACGGCGGACGGCATCGACCTCACCGTCCAGAACCACAGCAAAACCGCCGCCTATATCACGCTTTATGAAGACTCGGCGGAGTGCACGGGCGACACTGCCAACCTTAATGATATCGAGCCCGGCGGCGAGCGCGCCGTGAAGGTCACGGCGAGACCGGAACAGGCGATTTTGGTGTTCGTCTCCGGCTGGGAAGCCTGCAAGAAGATCTTCAGCTTCCCGATGGAGACATCGAAGAAATATTCAATTCGCGTGGGCGACAGCTGTTCTTTCGACGTCGCTGAAACCAGCGGCGCGACGGAGACGGTCGTGCCCGCGGTGGAAAGGAAACGTCTGGCCAGGTCGTTCACTGCGGCTTGCAAGGCGAAAGAGTAGCAGCGGCGCGCTCAGTCCGGCGCCTTGCCCAACGCGTTCGAGTTCCGCCCCAGGATCACGTGCCAAAGGAGCCCGTCATGGATTTCCGCAAACGGTCTTCACGCGTAGCTCTCGGTTTGCTTGCGAGTGTTTTTCTGCTTTCGCCCTGTGCAGCCCAAGTGCTGTCCACGGCGGACGGCATCGACCTCACCATCCAGAATCACGGCAAAGGCACGCTTCATGTCGAGCTTTATGAAAACGCGGCCAACTGCTCGGGAGACATAGCCGACCTCGACGGCATCGCGCCCGGCGGCGAAACCAGCGTGAAGGTCGCGGCGAAACCGGAACAGGCGTTGTTCGTGAGTTCCGGCCGGTTCATCGGCTGCAAAAAGATGCTCAGCTTCCCGATGGCGGCGTCGAAGAAGTTCTCGATCCGCGTGGGCAACGCCGACGATGGCTGTGCCGTCGCCATCGCGGACACCGGCGGCGCGACCGAAACGCCCGTTCCCATCGTGGAAAGGCAACTTACGAGGTCGCCGAGCGCCCTTTGCAGGCCGAAAGAGTAGCCGTCAGTCCAGCGTCTTGCCCAATTCGCCGGCGAGGTCCTGGGTGAACTGCCAGGCGACGCGGCCGGAGCGGGCGCCGCGCCCTGCGGCCCAGGCCAGCGCCTTGCGATGCAGTTCGTCGGGATCGAGCTTCAGGGCAAAATGCTCGGCGTAGGAATCGATCATCGCCAGGTACTCGTCCTGGGCGCAATTGTGGAAGCCGAGCCACAAGCCGAAACGATCGGACAGCGAAATCTTCTCTTCCACCGCCTCGGACGGGTTGATGGCGGTGGAGCGCTCGTTATCCATCATGTCGCGCGGCATGAGATGGCGCCGGTTGGAGGTGGCGTAGAACAGCACATTGGCGGGCCGGCCCTCGATGCCGCCCTCCAGCGCCGCCTTGAGCGATTTGTAGCTGGTGTCCTCCTTGTCGAAGGAGAGATCGTCGCAGAACAAAAGGAAGCGGCGCTTGTCGGCGCGCAGCTTGCGCAGGAGCAGCGGCAGCGTGGCGATCTCCTCGCGATGCACCTCCACCAGCACCAGCCGTCCGGCGGCCTTGCGGCCCCGGTTCACCTCGGCGTGAAGGGCCTTGACCAGCGAGCTTTTGCCCATGCCGCGGGCGCCCCACAACAGGGCGTTGTTGGCCGGCAGGCCGTCGGCGAAGCGGCGCGTGTTCTCCATCAGGGTTTCGCGCGCCGAATCGATGCCTTTCAACAAGTGCAGGGGCAGGCTCGCCACTTTGCGAACTGGTAGCAATCGACCCGCCGCCGCTTCCCAGACATAGGCATCCGCCTTTGCCGCGGCGTTCCGTCGCCCGTCTTTTGCCCTGAATTTCATGGTGTCCTTCCCACATTCCATTCATCCCGTCATGGCCGCCCTTGCGGCGGCCATCCAGGCGGCGCGCGTCTGCGCGCCGGAAGACTTGTTGAATTGCTGGATGGCCGGGTCAAGCCCGGCCATGACGTTTGAATGTGGGGAAAAGCACGGCGTTTTCGTCGCTAATCCTTTGATTCTACAGAGTTGCAATGGTGGAGCGCACCGTTATAGTCCGGCGCAATCGCGCCAACCACGGACATTCCCATGCAAGATCTTATTTCTTCTCCGATTCCGATGCTGATCGCGGTCGCCGCGATCTTTTACTTCCTGGTCTGGCGCCCGCAACAGCAACAGGCGAAAAAGCTTCGCCAGGCGGTGGAGGCCGTGCGCCGGGGCGACACGGTGGTGCTGTCGTCGGGGATCATCGGCAAGGTCGCCAAGGTGCCGCAAAAGGAAGACCCGGAGCTTACGGTCGAAATTGCGGACGGCGTGCAGGTCAAGATTTTGCGCGGCGCCGTCGCCGAAGTGCGTGCCAAGGGCCAGCCGGTCGACGTCAAGGCCGAGAAATAACACGAGAAGAAATTCATGCTCCAGGTATCCACTTGGGTTCGCGTCCTTGTTTCCCTGATCCTGATCGCGGGGATCGTGATCGCGCTGCCCAACGCGCTGCCGCCGGACATGCGCGACAAGCTGCCGAGCTGGATGCCCCACAACACGGTCAGCCTGGGGCTGGACCTGCAGGGCGGCTCCTACGTGCTGCTCGAAGTGCAGCTCGACCAGGTGATGAAAGACCAGCTCGATACGATGGTGGGCGACATCCGCCGTTCGCTGCGCAAGGCGCACATCGGCTACACCGACCTCGATCATTCGGGCGAAGTGCTTTCGCTGCGTATCCGCGACCATGCGCAATATGACGACGCATTTCAGGTCATCAAGGATCTCAATCCCCAGCTCGGCGGCTCGGCCCTGATCGGCACGCGCCAGTACGACATCACCGAACTGGGCAACGACCGCGTTAGCTTGAAGATGACGGCGGCCTACCAGAAACAGCTCAAGAACGACGTGGTGAACCGCTCGATCGAAGTGGTGCGCAAGCGCGTCGACGAACTCGGCACCAAAGAGCCTTCCATCGAACAGCAGGGCTCCGACCGCATCGTGGTGCAGGTGCCCGGCCTTTCCGATCCCCAGCATCTGCTCAAGATTTTGCAGACCACGGCCAAGATGACCTTCCAGATGGTCGACGAAACCGGCGACCTGGTGGCGGCGATCAGCCAGCACCACATTCCGCCGAACGACGAACTGCTGGAACAGGAATCCGGGCGCGCCGGCGTTAAGGCGCCGCCGATCCTGGTGGAAAAGCGCGTGCTGATCGCGGGCGACCGCCTCAAGGCCGCGGGCTGGGCCAACAACCAGCAGACCGGCCAGGTGGTCGTGACCTTCCGCTTCGATAACGTCGGCGCCCGCGAGTTTGCGGACATCACGCGCGACAACGTAAACCGGCGTTTCGCCATCGTGCTCGACAAGAAGATTCTGACGGCACCCGTGATCCGCGAACCGATTCTGGGCGGGTCGGGCGAGATCGAGGGCAATTTCACGGTGCAGTCGGCCAACGACCTCTCCGTCCTCTTGCGCGCGGGCGCGCTGCCGGCGCCGCTCAAGCCCATCGACCAGCGCACGGTCGGCCCCGAGTTGGGGGCGGACTCGATCCGGGCGGGCAGCATCGCCACGGTGGCGGGGCTGGTATTGGTGGCCGTGTTCCTGATCCTGCGCTACGGCCTGTTCGGGGTCTTCGCCGACGTCGCCATGGGCTTCAACCTGGTGATCCTGATGGCGGTGCTGACCATGTTCGGCGCCACGCTGACGCTACCCGGCATCGCGGGCATCGTGCTCACGCTGGGCATGGCCGTGGACGCCAACGTGCTGATCTTCGAGCGAATGCGCGAGGAGCATAAGAACGGGCGAAGTCTGCTCGGCTCCATCGACACCGGCGAGCGACGGGCCATCACCACCATCGTGGACGCCAACGCCACCCACTTGATCGCCTCGCTGATCCTGTTCGAGCTGGGTTCGGGACCGGTGCGCGGCTTCGCGGTGACGCTGGGTATCGGTATCATCACCTCGTTCTTCACCGCGGTGATGGTGACGCGCCTGATCGTGATCGCCTGGCTGCATATCGCCAAGCCCAAGAAGCTGATCATTTGAGCTTGATTTCCCCCTCTCCCCTTGAGGGAGAGGAAGAAAAATCACGGTGTTAGCGGAGCGCCAACTCCGCGGCATGCACGTTCAGGCTTGGCGCGACGCTAACCCCGATGATTTTTCAGGTGAGGGGTAACGGAAACCGACCCCCTCACCGGCAAAATCTAGCACTTAGCTTCGCCTTGCCGCCGCTGTGCGGCGTCTGTCTCAGCTAAATGCAAGATTTTGCGTCCTCTCCCTCAAGGGGAGAGGGGAGTAACGAGAGTGCAATGCGCGATCCGTTCGACGCCTGCGAGGAAGACGTCCGCCGCCACGACGCGGACCGCTACTACGCTGCCCTGTTCGCGCCGGAGGAAAAGCGCCGCGCCCTGTTCGCGCTCGCTGCGCTCTATCGCGAACTGGCGCACGCGGTCGAAGCGGCGCGCGAGCCGATGATCCTCGACATCCGCCTCGCCTGGTGGCGCGAAACGCTGGAGGGCGCGCGCGCGGGCCGGCCGCGCAATCATCCTGTCGCTGAGGCCCTGGCGGCGGTGCTGGCCGAGCACGATCTGCCGCAGGCGTTGTTCGACCGCCTCATCGAAGCGCGGGCGGGCGAAGCGGGCGGGGCGGCCTTCGCCAATGCCGCCGCAGCCGAAGACTATGCCGATGCCACGGCGGGCACGTTGATGCGGCTTGGCGCGCGCGTCTTAGGCGTCGAGGCCGATGCGCTGGCCCGCGAAGCCGGCATCGCCTATGCGCTGGCGGGGCGCGAAGGCGGACTGTTCGCGAACCTCGATACGGCCGCGCTGGCCCGCGCGCATTTTGCGGCGGCGCGCCGATTACCGATTCCGCGCGAGGCCTTGCCCGCCTTCCTGCCCGCCGCGCTGGTGCCGCTTTATCTCAAGCGCCGTGATCCGCCGGTGTGGCGCAGGCAGGTGTGGCTTCTGCGCGCCGCGCTGCGCGGACGGATTTGACGGAGCCGCTGTCAAGACCCGCGTGGAAGGAGCAGTTTGGGGTCAGGTCCGGACATTTGACGAATGGTGAAAACGCGCCAACTTCTGACATTTCCTTTTAATGAAACGGTACATGGCGCCACATACCACACCCCGAAGATTAGGCGCATTCTTGACCGCTGCATCCTTAGGAGCGCGTCGTGAAATACCGCAACCTCATCATCGGATTCGTTGTCGTATCTTTCGCAGTGGCCGCCGGGCCCACGGCCGCCATTGCGGCGCCCAGCTGCACGGACTGGATGGATCAGGGCGACGGCACATCGTGGAAGGAATGCGTCAACGACGACGGCACGCAGCACTGCTACAAAATCTCGAATGCCAAGGGAAGCACGGCCTACGAGGTTTCGTGCAGCAAGTGATCGCTGCGCGGCCGATCAGAACTTCGGGGCGTCCGCTTTTGTGCACATGCCGGTCACCGTGGCCGGAACTCGGAAATCCACGTTGGGATGGTCCGGGTCAGTGGTGTGCCCCGTTCCCGATTCCTCGAACTCGCCCGTGATCCTGTTGATCGAGTAGGCGTTGAGTTCCAGGCCCCCGGGATTGCTCCTTGCCTCTCGGAAAAAATCTACTCCGGCAGTAATCGTGTCGCTGGATATATTGGCTGGAATTGCGGGCCACTCATACCCTGGCCCATTGCTCCATTGCAGTGTCTTGTTGTCGAGATCGACTGTGGCAACCCGCTCGGACTGCCCAGCGCAGCCGCGCGATTCACCGTTGACGACGACACTCTGGCATTTGCAGATCAGCTTCAACGTGTTCGCTGCCGATGCCGGCACGACCAACAAGCTCGCAGCAATGACGGTTGCACCGATGACTGCGCGCATATCAATTTCTCCCCTTGCCACGGCAGTATCCGCCCTACCCTGCGTAAGCACCAGTCCGCCGGATCGTTCGACGCACTTCGCGGTTCAGAACTTGGGCCCTTCGACTCTCGTACACATCCCGGCATAGTAGGTACGGATATCCGGGGGCGGAGGCGTGTGAAACGTCATGACCCATGAATAAGCGCCGCTGACTCTGTTGATGCTCAGACGATCCTCCCAGGAATCGTCCTTTCCATCCGGGCCACCTCTTGCGTCGGCGCCTATCAATGTCACCGAAATCTCGGCAGGATGGGGTCCGAAATTGCCGCGGGTGGTGGTGCTCTGCTGCAACGTGTGTTTGTCCACGTCGACAATCGCCGAGAAGTCAAAGCAGGTTTCTCCTCCGCCGACATCATCGCTCGCTGTTTGGCACTCGCAGTTCAAGTAGATCGCGTTCTCCGCCAAAGCGGGCACGCCGATAACCAATATGCTCGCGGCTGCGGCGGCGAAGCCGATTAGTAGTTTTTTCATGTCCGTACCAAACCCCAAAGGCCTGCCGTCATACGCGGCGTTTCACATTTTAGCCGGGTTTTCCGTCGAAGCAGCCGCGACATCTGCGTCCGACTTTGGCGCAAGTCGGAGCGATTCCAAATGGCGGCCAACGCCGCAGAACGGACATGCGCCTGACCGACAAGCGGCACTCGCGCGCCTCTTATTCGTGCTACGATCGTCGCCGAAGCTGCGTTGGCTTCTTTCGAGCGGCGCGGGCTCAGGCCGCAAATTGAAGACGGCATACGATGACGCGGCAATTCGAGTTGGGAGGCATCATTGGTCCGTAAGCTGCAGGTCGTTCCCGGCAATCTCATGGCCACGCAGGCGTGGATCGGCGCCGTTGTAGCATCGCTGTTCCTCGT
>Ga0187810_10000903_pt1 | contig 10693 bp, 10 predicted proteins | sample NC_wetland_sal_i_9_FD_132963 | JGI IMG/M metagenome (GOLD analysis project Ga0187810, IMG submission 132963) | Wetland sediment microbial communities from Neuse River Estuary, North Carolina, USA - ASW_5 | ecosystem: Environmental > Aquatic > Freshwater > Wetlands > Sediment | place: USA: North...
AACCATCCGAAAAAATCGCGGCTGTAGACTCGTTTGTGAAAACGTATGCCTCGGCCACGGCCAGCAGGCATGCCACAATTCCCAGGTTGAGCAGGATGGCGCGGGGCCAAGATCCGCGGACGCAGAAGATAGCCGCCCAGAGGGCCGCGGCCCAGGTGAGCCACAGCCAGAAGAACGGCGCCGGTGCGGCTTTCAGGATGAGGAGGGAGACCGCAACGCCACTGAAGAAAATGCAGGCTAGAAGCCGAAATTGTCGCGCGCGTAGCGGGTGGACGCGCGTGACCGCCGGGACTGCCGAATGACTTTTCACGGCAACTGACATGCCTCGTCGATCCTCAATTCAGAAAAGCGCGTACATAAACGACGCCAAAGCAGGGGTGCTCGCGAACACCAGCAAAACTCCCTCCCGTGCCAGAAGAATCATAATGAGCAGCGGCCAGCATTTCTTGCTATTCGAAAGAAAAGCCCAACGATCGCCGATTACCGAAATCTTGCTTATGGTCGAGATACGGGTTCTCTTGGCAGGAACTCCATTCTTTTCTTGACCAGTAACATGCAACCGCTAATTTTACATCCGCTGTGTGCGACAAACGGCGGTGCCTATTCTTGGAGAATTAAAACGACCAGAGAATTGCCGAAGGATTTATGCGATAAACCCTTGCCGAACCTTGACCGGAATGCCCGTCTCGTTCGTGATTTGTGTGACCGGCTACTTTGTTTCCGCTTCTCCGGGTGAATGGTCCCATCGATAGATCACCAGTCGTCTTTCCCCCGGGAAGTCTTTCTGGTAGATAATAACAGCAGCCGGGTCTGGTATTCCGTGCGTCAGCCAGGCGTCATAGTAGGGAGTATAGTGCGCATTTGCGGAATCCAAGAAAGTATAATCGGGGTTTTTCCTATGCAGATACCGCAGCGCCGTCTCGGAGTCCGTGTACGGGAAGATCCATTCATAACTAGCCGAATAGTAACAGAACGTTGGACTGCCAAATGTGTTCTTGAGTCCGGGCGCTTGTGCCCGCAACCACCCACCCGCTTCCTTCACTGCATTATTCGGCGCCCAGCCGCTACTGAATTCATACATGCCGGGAATGGCCTTATACGATAGTAGAAACATGCAGCAGACGAGGACGACAGCGGCGGTTGTTGCTATTGCGGCCCCCAACCGTTGGCGGATTCTCAGTTCAGTAGCCGTCTGCCGCACCCAATCTGTGAGGTATACAATCCCAACCGACGCCCACATTAAGATGAAGGGGAGAAGAGGAAACCCATATCGCGGATCCTGAATGTGAGTTGCCAGCAACAATATGAGGATGTAAGCAAAAAGCCCCCCGAAATAAATTTCCCGGAAGAATCTCGCTGCATCCCAAGGCCGGGCCGCCAAACCGAGGAAAGCCAGCAGGAACGGCAGAATCGATCCAAAATATGCGGCTGTTGGAAGGTCCCGCACCAACCAGCTCTTATTCCGGCGCGCGTTCCGAACAAAGTAGTTCGCTAGATCTCGAATACTTGTTGGATACGGCGAATACACGGTGTACGCGCTCGTGTTCAGAGCCGGACCAATCTCGCGAAGATCTGGAGTCAGTTCTCGCCCGGCGACGTCTATACTTTTCCCCTCGAGAACCCGCTGGCCTATCGTATAGTTCAGTAGATTTTTGCCTTCGAACCGCACTTTCCCCGTAGAATGATAAAAAAGAGCCGCGTATGGAGCAACTAGGGCCGCAAAAACAGCCAGGAAACGCGCGCTCTCGAGGGCCCATCGCCGCAGCGTTTCCTTTCCCCACAGCGCGCGCAGGCAGAAGAGTGCGACTGTCAATAGAGGCAAGATCAAACATTCCGTGCGATTGAGATAAGACAGACCCCAGAGTACACCGCCGAATAACCAACACCAGCGACCGTCGTGCTCCATCAGCCGGATACTCCAATAGATTGCCCCAAACTGCAGTCCCATGGCGAAGATTTCGGCATAGCCGGTCGTCGATAGAGCAACTAACAAGGGGTGAAGCGCGGTGAGCAGAGCTGCGATCCAAGCGATTCTGCGTCCATAAACGCGGTCGGCGATCAGAAATACCCACAAAACCAGCAGCGTTCCAGAAGCCAAGGAAATGATGTGCGTCGCAGTATCCAGCTTGCGGACCAACATGTACACGGCTGCAATGAATATCGGTTGCAGCCAACAATGCTCGAGGTCAGGCCGGGCATACAAATAGCTTTCAAAACCACGTCCGCGCAACAGGTTTTCAGCCTGGTGCGCATACCCGGCCCCTTCTCCTTCCAGCACCACGACGTGCGATCGGAGGTAATACACGCGCACGCTGAGTGCGACCAGAAGAAGAAACACCAATGCCAATGGTATGGGTGACTTGAACTTGCCGCTCGCACTACCCGTCATCACCATATTCTGATCGGTCAATGGAAAACCCTATGCCGATGATCTACTCATAATCTGAAATGTCCGCCGGGATTTCCATTTCGCCCTTCTGGCGGTCCGAATGCTTCGGATAAGGGACCATCAAACAGCCCATAAAGGGCAAATCACGCGGGAATTGTGTGCCTGCCGAAAAGGCATTGCTTGCATGTTTCCCGCGGCGCTGTGCGGCATGACAGCCCTGATGAAACGATCATTCGCATCCGCAGGGCCCCGGTCTAGCTTTCCGCGGCGGAGTGATTTCCAGCCGCCTCCCCGCAGGCTGCGGTCGACCTGCTGCTTGGCCACCGCTTGCGCTCTCAATCTCCATCGTCCGGTCGGGGAACGAGGTGCCTGTCCCACCTGTTCCAAAGGGCCTCCCACGCCTTTTCGATGAGGGCACGAGGGATCCATCTCCACAGATGCCGCCGCTTGAAGGAGTAATTTATCGACGCCAACTCTTTTCGGTGGAACTCCCAAAACTCGCGATTCCTGCCCCGCAATGCACACCTGCTGAGGTAAAGGAAGTAGCGGTGTTCCGCGACTTTCAGGCATCGGTTGTATTCCTCATCGGACAAATAATCCCGGCCATGCGCGATCACAGCCGAGATTCGATAAAAATGCAAAAAGCCAAGCGCGCGGGCCCGCGAAACCATCGACTCATCATCCAAGCGCGAATAGGTGAGAACCTGATGAACAAAGCCGAAGTTCCAAGTTCGCAAGAGGTCGAAACACACGTGTGCGTCTTCGAAGGGGGCATATCGCTCCTCATAAAATGGCTTGCGCGAGCGAATGAGCTCTGAGCGGAGGAGCAAAGAGGTTGGCGTTCCAAAGAGGTACAGGTTCTTGAGGAAATAGAGACGGCAGGCCTCCCGTCCGGGCACCTCCGGGTTCGGATACGGCAGGCCATCCAGTTGGACGCCGTCGCCATCCAACTGAAAAGCACTGACGATACCTACAGAAGGATGTGCCTCCGCCAATTCCACCATGCTACGGAGGCAATCCGGAAACAGCCAGTCATCGGCCTGGACCATTTTGCAGTACTTGCTCTCCGGCGCGATGCATGTGAGCGCGAAATTGTAGTTCTGCACCTGAGAGAGGAACGACTTGGTACGGATCAGCCGAATTTTTTCCGGAAAGCGGGAGGCATACTGCGCAGCGATTTCGCTGGAGCCATCCGTACTGCAGTTATCCACCAGGATGTATTCCCAGTTTTGATAGGTCTGGCACAATACGCTTTCGATGCACTCGGGGAGAAACTTCCCGGTGTTGTAAAAGGGCGTGACGAAGCTGACGAAGGGTGTCAATCCGGCCTCGAACTTCCCTCATTCCTTCGCTCGTTTCCGGAAACTTTGCGATTCCAGAAGCAGATCACGGAAAGTCGCCATGCTTGAAGGCTGCGACGATCCCATCCGCCGTTCTGGCGGCCAACGCGGAAATCGTCAATGCCGGGTTCACGGCACCCACGGTGACAAAGACACTGCCGTCTCCGATAAAGAGATTTGGAACGTCGTGGGCGCGGCACCAAGAGTCCACGACGGACGTCCTGGGATCTGTGCCCATCCGGCAGGTGCCGAGATAGTGCGAAGAGCCTCCAGGAAGGATATCTCCCACGTGTACCTCTTTCGCGCCCGCGGCCTCGAGTATCTCCTGGAGTGTGGACGACATTGCGCCGGCCATGCCCAGATCGTTCTTACCATGATTGTTGATCAGAAGCGGCACCGGCAGGCCGTAAGTGTCCTTTACGAATGGATCCAACTTGACTTCGTTCCGTTCGTCGGGCAGCTGCTCTCCATCGGTGGCCAGGCCGACCACGTGGCCGAACAACTCCTTGACGCGCGCCTTATGTTCCCCTCCCCAACCCGGGACACTCCGCGCCGTAGTCAACGGCCACTGATTGTCATTCTCCACAGAGATGGTCCATCCGCGCGCAAAACCGTTACGGGGATTGGTTGCGTAAAAATCCTGAATAATGCCGCCCGTGGGAACGCCGCGCCATGGGTCCAAACGCTCAGAGAAGACCCCGTGCGCAAACACGGACAAGTGTTCGGTGAAATACTTTCCTACCAAACCGCTGGAATTAGCGAGGCCCTTGGGAAACTTGCTTGAGGCGCTCAAAAAAAGAAGACGCGGCGTTTCGACAGCATTCCCGGCCACGACAATCACGCGCGCAAAGACTTCTCTTTCGCGGCCGTCGGGGCCGAAGTAGATGACGCTGCGCGCTCTGCCATCAGACCCCGTGGTTATTTTCCGGGCCATCGACTCGGTACGAATCTGTACTTTCCCGGTCTTTTCCGCCTTGGGTATATAGGTCACATCGATGCTGGACTTTGCGGAGATCTTGCAGCCCATGCGGCACGTTCCGGCATTGATGCACGCCGGCCGGCCGTTCCAATCTTTGGTGGGGATGGCCAGAGGTTCGCGCACCAGGTGCAATCCGAGCTTGTCTGCACCTCGCTTTATGGCGCGGCTGGCCAGGTTAAACGGGTGGGCCGGGGTAGGAAATGGCCGCGAGCGAGGAGGAGCGAACGGGTTCGCGGCATCGCCGTCTGGTCCGGAGACTCCCAATTCATATTCGACCTTCGTATAGTAGGGCTCGAGGTCTGCGTAACGAACCGGCCAGTCATCCGCAACCCCATCTTCGCTCCGCACCCGAAAATCGGATTCGTGAAGCCGGGGAGACATGGCGTGATAGTGGAGGGTGGCCCCGCCGACTCCCTTCACGCGACAGTAAAAAAAGGGACGGTTGCCCCCCGAGGTGTACTCATCTCGACGGGGATCCTTCGGTGCAAATACGTCGCCCGCGCGAACTTCGAAATCTTTGGCGTGAGTGGGATAGTCGTTGTACGGATCGTAGCGCTTTCCGGCCTCGAGTACGATGAGTTCCAAACCGGCTTCGGCCAGCTCCTTCGCGATCACGCCCCCGCCGGCGCCGGTGCCGATGACAATCACATCCGCACTGTCTTTTGAGGCCGGCATTTCAGTCGACGAATCCGCTTCCATTCACAGCGGGGGCGGTCTTCTGCAAATCATTCATCGCGCAATTCTGCTAACGATGCTTCTGGGCCAGAGCGATGATCGTTTGCCCGCATCCCAAACGCTCCTTCAGAGTCCGAATTCGCTCCTGGGGAAAAACCAAGCCGAGCGCGGCGTTTAGTTTGGATGAATTGAGGACACGCAAGAAGCCCCGGTTGCCCGAGGGCTCGATGGTGAATAGCTGCAGACACCTGAAGCAAGGAGAAAGGAGAGCACGCAATTCCCTTCTGGTCACCCAGCGGCGAAGTTGCCCTTCCACGGGTGGCTTGATGCGGCTATTGCGTAGACAAACGCTGCGGTTTTGCGTGACGAGGATCAAATAACCCGCGCTGCTCAGCAGCTCTGCCGCAACCTTGATGAATCGCCGCTGATCCGCGACGTGCGAAAAGGTTTCCAGCGTCACGACAACATCACAACATCCTTGCGGGAAATCCAACTGCAGAATATCGCCCGCTACAAAATCAGCTCCGGGAGCTCTACGCCGAGCCGCCTCAATGGCCAAGTCCGATATGTCAACTCCAGTGACCGGCCCGATCTTTTGGAGGTGTTCCGCCAACCAACCGTTGGCGCAGCCGATCTCTAAAATCCGCGGCCGCTGCAAGCCAAGGGAGCGGAGCAGGCCCAGGACTACGCTCCCGCGCCGCAATGCCTCGCTTCCAATGGTGGCGTCTTGCAAATGCTGGGCGTCCCAGCCGTTCCAGAATCTTCGTTGAGACTCGGAATCCCATTGGCGGGTTGAATCCAGCCTGGAAGTATGTATGCCCATAAACTCTGAGGTAATCGATCGCTCTCACTCAATCGCTAGTTCATTTGGAAGGAAGGAGGGGGAACAGCGATTTGTTCTTGTAGGCCGCCCAGCGATGGGCTGGAAAGCTTCACTCCGAACAATTCATCGTATTGCGCGCCGAGTTGCTGTCGAAAGATCTGTGCGGCGGCACGAAGACGAGCCGCTTCTCCGTAGCGGGCGAGTTCGAGAGCGCCAAAGCGCTCGATGACGGCCGGGGCCTGCAACCGGTCAACATGCAGGCAGTATTCTTTCTGGCCCATTTCGCTCATGTGACTATCAACCTTCGGGTCGGTCGAGAGCGCCAGCGCAGGGGTCGCGCTGAGGTGGGATAAGATCACGCCATGGAGCCTAGTGGCGATAATTAAATCGGCTCGGCAAAGTCCATGCAAGAGGCCGTCGGTGGTCTGTTCCGGGGGACCGGGAAGAATCTGGATTGCACCGGCGTCGATCGAGCTGTCGGAGACCATGGCTTGAAGGTCGTTGACGGTGTCGACGTCGAGACCGTCTGTCGAGAAAAGGATAACCTCGTGGCGCTCCCTTAAGAGCCATTTCACCACTTCTGTGAGCAGCTTGAGGTAAGCGGCATAACGCCGCTCGTCCTTTATGGGCCATCCGCGAGGGTCACAGTATGCGATGGGGCTGACCCCAATCACCAGCCGACGGCGCGCAGAGGCGCAGTTGATTGCGGGCGGGGGGATTGGGGAGGGATAGCTGAAAGCCAGGTCAGGGTAGACGGGATCGTTGCGCGCATCGATGAGGCTTTGGACCGCAGCTTTCGAATGCTGGTCCCTGTAGGAACGGAATTGAGCGAGGCTCAAAGCCCTGCGGGCAAAGAAGCGACTCAGAGGCCGTTCCAAGGAGCATTTCCCGATACTCACAAACAACATCGGGACTCCGCAGGCTCGACCGAGCACACTCCACTTGAAAAGGCTCCAGGGATGTCCCCAAGGCCCGCCCCAAAATTCGTCCAGCGCGCCCCCGCCGGGGATGACCAGGCGATCCAAGGTTCGAACCAGGCGCGCCGCTGCGGCAATGTGAGCCAGCTCCTGACCGAAGGTGCGAATCGCTCTCAAAAATCCTCGCAGCAGAGGTACCCTTTTGACCCACTGTTTGATTTTCCCCTGGGTGACGCCTGGCCCGCCGCCATTCTCCGAACTGCCTGAACGGAAGAGGGTATAGTTCGGACGGGAAAGTGCCGCGATCGGAAATGCCTGGATTCCATGGCGGTGCCGGGTATCGTCGGGGCTCAGAGTAATGCCAACAAACTCGACATCCGGCACACGCTCCCGGACGTTGGCAATCATCGCCGTGATGATGGCCGCATTTCCCAGATTGCCGGAGCAAGGGCTGATGAGGCCGATTCGACGAATCGGGCGCGGCGTAGATGGGCGATTCACATTCAGCTCGTAAGTATTGTAGGTAACCTGAGATAGATCGGCGCTCTGGGCGTGCACCTCAGTGCCGAGCGGCCAGCTTCGGATATCCCTCATCCATCGGGGGTCCGTCGTAGTCCAGCCAAGTCCAACTCACCGGGTTGGTGTAAAACACCTGGAAGCAGTCATCTCTGATCTGCGGATACAATTGTGAAGCGAAATACCATCCATCTCTCGTGTGGGCTATGGCTCTCAACCTGCGCCAGGCCTTCCTGATTGGAGAACCCTTCTCCGTGCAGCCTTCATAGATCCGTTGGGCAGAGCGCAAGAGCATGATCTGGTCTTCTTTCGACATTTCGGCAAACCTGCACCTGTGCTCCTTGAGCGCCCAAGCGTCGAAGGAGAGCAGGCCGCGTGAATACAAATTCTGCCTGTCCGGGGATGTCGCAACCAGATTATCGAGGGCGACGATGGCGGGCGGGCCAAAAACACAGACCTCTTCAATCCCGGGGGTATCTTCGTCCGATGGGACGATGATGGTGGCCAACGCTTCCGCGACCGCTGCCTCATCCGGCGTAAACCATCGAAGAGTGCTGCGTCCGCGTTCGCTGTCCCGGCGCGCGAGTTCTTTGCTCGTGCCGCGCGATGCTCCGGACAAACAGAGATTTAGAAAAACGTTGAAACAACGAATCGACATCCTTCGCAGATAAATCGTTGCTGTCAGAAAGTTCTAATCTCCTGGCAAGAGATCAAGCCATTGAGGCATCCAGCGCGCAATTCTTCATGCATTCGGTAATCGGTGTGCTCGCTGGAGTTTAGACTTGCCTGCTTTAGGCCCCATCTTTGGCAAATACGAGATATTCACTTTGCCCGGGCATCATCGGCGCAAAAAAGCTGGCCCGAAGGGTGGAGTGTTTCCGGGCGAAGAAGCTGATCACGAAGTTCTTTGGCATCATGGATGGGTAACTGATCCCGCTGGCGATCCATTTCTCGAGCGTGGCATCCGCCATGCAGTCTTCCGAAACAATATCAAAGACAATCAGGCCGCCCGGCCGGGCGACGCGAATCATCTCGCCAAAATACTGGCACATGACCACGAAGGGCAGATAGACAAACACCTTGTGGGCATGAACAAGGTCAACGGAATCACTCGCTGTGTCGCGCAGACACCGCCCATCCGCTTGATGGGCCGTGACAGGATAGGTCCGCGCCAGCCAATCGGACCACTCCGGGTCGGTTTCGTAGATCTCGTAGGAGGAAGGGGCGCAGGAGCGCAGCACCTTCTCCAGATATCGCCCGGAGCCGGGACCGATTTCGCAAATGCTGCGCACGTTGAGGCCAAAAACGCCCAACCCTGCCAGTTGATCGATGGTCGCCTGCGTGGCCCCCGGCACATGGAACTTCAGATCGATGTAATCCCCGACCGACAAGCCGGCCTTTTTCGCTCCCTCCAGAGTCCGCTTCAGCGGCTGAAAGGGCATGGCATGGGCGTTTTCCCCCGGCCGTACCAGCCGAAAGCCGGCAGGTTCCAGCACGGCGTTGACTGCTTTGCGAGCGGTCTTCAGGACTTTACCCACATTTCGCCTTCCGTCTTGCCGCGCTACCGGAATCCCTCATGCCTGAGTTCCTGCCGCTCCGCCGAGGATTTCCATGCCACCGCAGGACAAGCCATGCTCCTCAAACGGCCCTCTACCGCGGCCAGATGCCCGATTATTCCGAGCGGCATGCCTCGCCACTCGCAACTCTTCTTGTCGCGCCAGCGAGGTTGGCTTCCGATACCGCACGAATCTCTTGCCGCACCACCCTTGGGAAGCAATGCACGAAACCGCGCACATCATCCGGAGAGCTGACGTAAATCGTGGCGGCGGGCTCCCACCTGTCGTACTCCCTCTGGATGTCGTACCTGTTGACTAAAACCGAGGGGTGAAAGATACCCGTGGCCATGTTTAGTTGCAGCTCAAACGTGCAGAGAAAAGCCTCCCCCTCCTCCAAGGTAAAGTTACCGTGCCCCAGACGTTCTGTGGAAGTATTGAAGACCAGTGTGCAGTACTCGTCGCGAATGTAGAGGGAGACCGACAACTTCGTGCACCGCGAACGGGCGATCAGTTCCACGTCGATCCATGCTTTCTGGCCCGATTGAAACTGGCTGCGTTCCCCGGATTCATTCCGAACGGTGACTTTCGAGATCGAGACGGGGCTCGAATTGGTGTCGGCCGAGTGTTCTCCGCCCGACCGGTTGAGATAGGCGGCAATAACTTCCTGCGCCGGTCCGATCCTGACCGTGCGTCCCTTGTCGAGCAGAAGGGCCCGTTGGCAGAACTCGGCGACGCTCCTCAGATTGTGTGAAACGAAGAGGACGGTGGCTCCGCCGCGGATCACCTCCTTCATTCGGTCGACGCACTTCCGCTGGAAAACGTAGTCGCCCACGCTGAGAACCTCGTCCACGATCAACACCTCAGGATCCACATGGGCGGCCACGGAGAAACCCAGCCGGGCAAACATTCCGGTGGAGTAGCGCTTCACAGGCGTGTCGATAAATTCCTCGATGCCGGAGAAGGCGATGATCTGATCGAGCTTCGATTCGATCTCGCGCTTGGTCATGCCGAGGATGGTGCCGTGGAGGAAGATGTTCTCCCTGCCGGTGAGATCCTGGTGAAAACCGGCGGAAACCTCAATGAGCGCGGAAAGCCGCCCATCGACCACCATGCAGCCCTTGGTCGGCTTCATGATCCGGCTGAGGATCTTTAATGCCGTGCTCTTGCCCGCCCCATTCTGGCCGATGATGCCGAATGCTTCCCCGCGCTTTACCTCAAACGAGAGATCCTGCAGGGCCCAGAATTCCCGCTGGTCGTCCTCGCGGAGCTCCCGCTGCTGGAACATCCTTCCGGTCAATGCGGGCAGAAGATCGCGGAGGGAGTTGTAGATCTCACCTTTTCGGAACTTCTTATAAACATGTTCCATCCGGAGCGCGACATCAGACATCGAAGATCTCCCGTTAAACGCTTTCCGCGAAGGCCGGCTCCAAATGTTTGAAGAAAACAAACCCGCCCAGAAGTGCGAAAAGAGCAAAGCCGAGACTATAGGCAAACCAGG
>Ga0187810_10000906_pt1 | contig 10670 bp, 7 predicted proteins | sample NC_wetland_sal_i_9_FD_132963 | JGI IMG/M metagenome (GOLD analysis project Ga0187810, IMG submission 132963) | Wetland sediment microbial communities from Neuse River Estuary, North Carolina, USA - ASW_5 | ecosystem: Environmental > Aquatic > Freshwater > Wetlands > Sediment | place: USA: North...
CTGATCTACCTGCACATGATCGAGGAGTACGCCCGCCACCTGGGCCACGCCGACCTGCAACGCGAGCAGATCGACGGCGCCACTGGCGAATGACCTCCCGTTACCAGGCGGCAACGGTGACGAACTGCCCGGCCGGGACCGCGGGCAGCGGCGTGAACTGGCCCGGGTCGGGGCCGCCGACGTCAAGCCAGCCGAACTGGGTGCCCTGGACCAGGGCGTACCGTCCCTGCGAGCTCAGCGACAGCACACCGAGGCTGTCCTGCAAGGTGATGAAAGGGACCTCGTCGTACCGCCCTGTCTGGGTGCAGAGCAGCCGGACCAGCCTGCCGGTGGCGGCCCGGAGCTCGGCGAACTGCACGACGACGGTGTGGGTACTGGCCCGCGGAGTCAGATCACGCCACGTGACCACGATGACATCACGCCCGTCGGGCGTGATCCGCGCGCTCACGATGGAACCGGCGGCGACCACTCCGCTCGGGACGATCACCGTCCCCGCCACCAGGTTGTCGCCTGGCGCGGCGGTGTCGAGCAGCCGGATTCCCCGCGGCGCGGACATGAGGCCAGATTGGGTGGAGCGCAGCCAGGTGAACGCGATTACCCGGCTGCCGTCCGCCCAGGAGGGCGGCCCGGGAATATACACGCTGCGGGCCGGGGCGGTCCAGGTCCGGATGGCCCCGGTGGCCAGGTCGAGGACCTGAATGGCGCCGACGGCGTCCGGCGAGGAGTCGTTCTGCAGCGAGACCGCGAGCAGCTTGCCGTCGGGCGACAGCGCGATGCCCTCCGTGGTCTCGTTGCGCATCGGAGCGGGTGCCAGCTCGGTCAGGTGGCCGGGCTTACCGGCCGCGGAGATAGCGAACCGGAACAGGCGAAGGTCCAAGCCGAGTTTGGTGGGTGCCTGGCCTCCTTGGACTCCGATGATGAAGCTGCGGTCATCGGCGGCGGCGGTGACGAAGGTGCCGCCAGAGTCGGCCCACTCCACAGGGATAGCCGACGGCACAGGGACGGTACCGGTGACCTGCCCCCGGCCGGACGCGCGGACCACCGCCTGTATCCCGCGGCCGCCGGGGGCGGAGCTGGTCGTGACGTAGAAGCGCGGCAGGCTGGCCGGGGCTGATCCGGAGACGGCGGGCTTGCGGACGGCGGGCTTGTGGGCCGCGGTCAGGCCCGCGACAAGGTTCTGGGTGATCTCGGTGGTGCCGGTGCAGGTGCCGGTTGCCGAGAGCGTGTCCCCGGGGCTGGCAGCGACCTCGGCGGCTTGCAGGCTGGTGCAGCTGGCCTGCGTCTCGTCGTCGACGACCATGCACCGGGCGGTGCTGGCCTGGGCGGCCGGTGCCGCCAGGGATGCCCAGCCCATCCCGGCGAGCACGGCCAGGCCGAACGCCGCCGAGACCGTGGCGAGCCGGAAGATCCTCATGTGCCCCACCACCCCCTGTCTTTAGCCCAGGGCGAACGTATGCCTGGCGCGTGGGCGTGTCAACGGCCGGCACCGCCGTCCGGCCCCGGTCACGGCCTGCCTGACCCCGGGCGCCCCTGCGTCCGGGACCCCGTCGCCTCCTGTCCCGCCCCCAGTGCCCGCTCGGCTCCCCTCCAGGCCGCGCTGGCCTGACAGCCCGGGCCCGGGCCACGCGCGTGCTACCCCGTCTGACCAGCCCGGTCATGCTCGTTTGGGCCTGGTGACACGTTCTGGTTTCTTACCGGCACCCCGTATCTCGGGGTCGAGGAACGCCCTGCAGGCCCAGATCGGCCAGCTGCGCCGCGTCTTTGGGCCCGGTGCGATAGTCACGACCGAAGCCGGCTATGCCCTTGATGTCGGTTCCGATGAGGTCGACGTGGTCCGTTTCGAGCAGCTGGTGGCGGAAGGACGTCGGCTGGCCGCCGACGGCGAGATGGTGCTGGCGTCAGCCGCCCTGGGTGAGGCCCTCGGCCTGCCGCGGGGCGAGCCGCTGGCCGAATTCACCTATGCCGGCTTCTTTGATGCCGAACGGGCGCGGCTGGACGAGCTGATCCTGGTGGCGATCGAGACCCGGGCCGGAGCGGACCTGGCGCTGGGCCGCCACGGCGAGCTCGCCGCCGAACTGGAGGCGCTGTGCCGGGTGCACCCGCTTCGCGAGCGCCTGTGGGAGCTGCTCATCCTGGCCCTGTACCAGGGCGGACGGCAGGCCGAGGTCCTGCGCGGTTACGCCGAAGTCCGTGACCGCCTGGTCGGCGAGCTGGGCATCGACCCCGGCCCCGCGCTGCGGCAACTCCAGGCGCGGATCCTGGCCCAGGATCCGTCGCTGGCCCCGGCCAGCGCTGCAGCCAGCCCGGTTCCGGCTCGAGCGGCCGCGCCACCCAAGGCGACCGGCAGCCTGCGGGAGCGGCTGAGCAGCTTCGTCGGCCGCGACGCCGAGCTGGAACAGCTATGCGAGGCGCTCCGCAGCAGCCGGCTCGTCGCGCTGACTGGGCCCGGCGGGGCGGGCAAGACCCGCCTGGCGGTGGAAGCCGCCGCCGCGCTGCGCGAAGAGCACCAAGACGGCGCCTGGCTTGTCGAGCTGGCCAGCGTCGCCCAGGCTGGCGAGGTGGCGCCCGCCACGGCGAGCGCGCTAGAGGCGTCTGCCTTCGCGGGCCCTCAGCCTGCAGGATCGACAACGCAGCTCATCGTTCGGCACCTGGCCGGCCGGTCGCTGCTCGTCGTCCTGGACAACTGCGAGCATGTCATCGGCGAGGCGGCCGCGCTGGCCGATACCCTGGTCGGAGCGGTGCCCGGTCTCCGGCTGATCGCCACCAGCCGCGAGCCGCTCGGCATCCCAGGGGAAGTCCTGCTGCCCGTGGGCGGGCTGGCCCCGCCGGGCGCCGTCGAGCTGTTCGCCGATCGCGCCCGGGCCGTGCGACCCGGCTTCCTGGCAGACGGGCAGGCGGGCGACGTCATCGAGGACATCTGCCGCCGGCTCGACGGCCTGCCCCTGGCATATACGTGCCGGAGAGCCTGGCCCGCCTGGCCGCGCTGCGGGCCGGGCAAGGTGACGACGCTGCAGCTGACCGCCTTTACGCCGACGCGATCGCCTGCAGCTTCAACCCGTGGCTGTCGGCCGACGCCATGGTCGGCCAGGCGGCGGTCGCCCGTCGCCTCGGTGACCTGCCGCGGGCCCGGGTCCTGCTCGACGCAGCGGGCGGTCACCACCGGCAGGTCGACCTGCCCTCGGGCAGCCCCGTGTGCTCGCGGGCCTGGCCTGGTGCGCGCTGGCCGCCGACCACCTAGCAGACGCGGCAGTATTCGCCGCTGACGCCGCCCAAGGCGCCTTGTCCAGCGGGGACCCGGCCGCGCAACTCCTCGCCGATACCGTCGTCGCCGCGGTCAAGGCCGTTGCCGACCCGACGCGTCACAACATCGAAGCCTTCGTCGCCCTCGCCCGGCGGCGCGCCCAGGGGCCGGCGTATCGGTCTCTTACCGACGAACCCGATGTGACCGCGCTCGCGGCCCGCCTCACGCTGGGCGCTGAGTGACCCCGCCCGCGTCTGGCTACGACGAGCTGGGGAGCGACGACGCCCAGGGCTGACCGGTCCAGCCGTCGTTCCGGACAAGGTACGCCGCGCCTTGCTGGAGGAGACCCTCCAGGTAGGTCACCTCCTGGCCGAGTGTCTTGGAGCCGAGGAGGTAGCCGTCGTAGGCCTCGGTGAAGAGCACTCCCGGAGCGATGTCGTAACCGCAGCATGCGAACGCGTTGATGATCTCCGGCTTGCCCCATGCGCCCTCGAAGTAGGCCGCCGTGGACGCTGGTGGGGTGATGCCCTGGATTGCGGGGATGCCGCCGGTCTCGGTCAGCCAGTTCGTGATGTACTGCGGGGCGCTCATGAACTGCAGGAAGAGCAGCGATGCCTTGAGCGCATTCCCGCTCGTGTGGGCCGGGATCATGTAGGTCGTCCCGGCGGCGTTGCCTGAGCGTGCGGGGACGTTGGCCGACAGCGTCGTGGTCGCCGTGGTGATCTCGGGGAAGGGCATGCTCCCGATCGGGAAGTGCGCGCTCGCAGCAATCGTCCCGTAACCGAGGTCGACGGCGAAGGTCATCGCCGCCTGGCCGGACTCGAACTGGGGGAGCCCGACTCCGTCGCCGGACAGGCCGGTGATGCCCGACCAGTTCTTGGTCGCGCAGCTGTCGAACAGCTGCTTCAACAGCACCACGCTCTCCTTGACGTAGGGGGCACTGGCCGAGAACTTCCCGGTGGCGATCCCCCAGACTAGGTCCTTTGTGGTGAGCTCCGGGGCCGTGCCTGGCGCACCGGTGACGGTGAAGTGGTTCAGCTCGCTGAACTGTTTCTGGACTAGCTGATCGAGGATCGGCCGGTAGGGGAAGTAGGTTCCGATCACGGAGTTGTCCATCGCGATCGGCGTGTACCCGGCCTTCGCCAGTGCCCCGCAGTCGCCGATCAGCTGCGAGAAGGAGCTGATGGGCGCGGTGATCCCGGCCCGCCTGAAGGCGCTCTTGTTGTAGTACATGGCAATGCCGGCGAGGTTGAATGGCACCCAGTCGAAGTTCCCCATGGAGTCGAGCACCCCGGTGACCTTCGCCGAGAAGGCCGACTGGTCGAACTCCGAGAGCCAGCTTTTGTGGCCGGCGATGAACGGATTGGGCTGGCTCAGGTACTTGTTGAGCGGGACGACCATGTACGGCTGGTAGGTCGCCTGGCTGAAGACCAGGTCTGGAGCGATGCCGGCGGCCAGCTGAGCCGACTCGACGCTGGAGAACGTGGCGAGCGGCAGCACGTCGGTGTTGACGGTCACGCCCGTCACCTTCTTGAACTCGGCGACGAGCCGGTTCCACGAGGGTCCGAAGCTGCTCCCGCTCTGGGTCCATTGGTTGGGCCCCTCGAGGGTGATCGTGGTGCCGACCACGCCTCCGCTGGAGTTGCCGGATGCCGCCGGGGCGGTACAGGCGGCGAGGGTCCCCGCCGCCAGGGCTCCCAGTGACAGCAGGCTGACAAGGCGCGCTCTGGCTGTCCGTAGCCTAATCGGTACTCCTATGCTCGTTGACACTACCCGGTGCCTGCCGGGTGGTCGACCCTGAGCAGGGGCGGCTCGGGGCTGTTGCTGTCTGGAGCAGGTCGTCATTTCATAGGCCTACCTCCGTCATGAGAGCGTGGTGCCGTGATCGGACTGCTCAGCGGTCCACCGCCAGACCGCCCTCGATGCCGGCCAGGAAATTCCTGACGAGCACCGCGAACAAGATGAGCAGCGGCAGGCTCGCGATCAGATAGCCGGCAAAGAGCGGGCCGTAGGACGTGGTGAGCTCACCCTGGAAGAACTGGACGCCGACCGGCACCGTACGCAGCGAGTTCGTGACGATGGTGAGCTCGGGCCAGAAGTAATCGGACCACACCGAGATCACGCTGAACAGGGCGACCGTTCCGATGATCGGTCGCGCCAGCGGCAGGGTGATCGACCAGTAGGTCTGGGCCGGCGAAGCGCCATCGATCTGGGCCGCGTCGAACAACTCCTCGGGCAGGTGCTCGATGTATATCTTCATGAGCACCACAGAGAAGACCGTCTGGGTGGTGAGCTGCGGGATGATCAGGTCGGGGTAGGAGTTGAGCAGACCGAGATCTCGCATCAGCACAAAGAGTGGGATGAGGCTGGCCGTGTTCGGCACCATGAGCAGCAGGGCGATGAGGCCGAAAAAGAAGTTTCGGCCGGGAAAGCGGTAGCGCGCGAGCACGAAGCCGCTGACCGAGCCGAGCAGAATGCAGCCGAACATGACGCAGGCGGCGACGATGATCGACGAAAGAAGATAGGGAGCCACCTCGCGCCACGCGGCGGCGAAGTTGCCGAAGTGCAGCGGCCAGGTCGGTGTTGCCTCGTTGCTGTTGAACTGCGAGTCCGACTTGACTGCCGTTTCGAGCATGTACAGGTAGGGGAACAGCCCGACGAAGGCGAGGCACGACAAGACGGCGGCGACGGCGAGGTCCGTCAGCCGTCTGGGCGTGATGGGACGTGCCCGCTCCCGTGATGGCAGCGTGGGTGCGCCGGCCATCAGCGTGCCCCTCTCGGCGCACGGCGGCGCCCGGCGAGCAGCATCAGCCCGCTCATGAGCATCATGATGAGGAGAAGCGTCGCGGACAGTGCCGCGGCGTAGCCCCACTCGCCGGCGTCGAAGGCAACCCCCACGATCCTCAGGACCGGCACCGTCGTGGCGTTGTCTGGCCCGCCTTGGGTGGCGATGTAGGGGGCGAACCCGTACTGGAGCACGAAGACCACGGCGAGAAAGAACAGCAGCTTGACCTGACGCAGCAACAGCGGCAGGTCGATGGCGAGGAACCGCTTCCAGCGCCCTGCCCCGTCGATCGCCGCCGCGTCGAAGATCTCGCCGGGGATGTTCTGGAGGCCGGCACTGAAGATGAGGAACGGCAGGCCGGCCACCCACGGGAAGTTGATGAAGATCAGCGCCCACAGGGCGGTGTGAGGGTCGCCGAGCCAGTTGTTCTCGAGCGCCGTGAGACCGACCTTGCCGAGGAAGTCGTTCAGCACTCCGACGTTGGGGTCGTAGATGAGCTGCCAGGTCAGGACCTGGATCACCGGGGAGAAGGCGAGCGGGACGATGAGCAGGTAGCGGAAGAACAGGCGCCAGCGCGGCCGGGAGAGGGTGATCAGTAGCTCCGCCGCGGCGAGCGGGATCACCCACATCGCCGTTACGGCCACGGCGAAGATAATCCCGATGTGGACGAACGCCTCCCACCACAGGCTGTCGTGCCACATGGCACGGTAGTTAGCCAGTCCGACGTAGGGGGAACTGAAGCCTGGCTCCCAGTTCGTCAGGGAGTGGACCAGCCCGTTGATGTCGGGGTAGTAGCCGAAGAAGCCGAGGAGCCCGAGCGTCGGGACAAGCGCGAGGTAGATGCCCCGGGGAATGCGACGCCGTCGGCGAGGAGGCGCCGGGGAGCGGTCCGCGCCACTGGCAGATCGGGCCCTGGCGGCGAACCGGCCGACTGGATCGAGCGTCATGTTCCATGTAAGCACGGGTGCTGGCCAAGGCCGGCTGGCCGTGCTCGGGGGGATTACCTCGCCTCCCAGTCGAAGAGAAACGTGAGGTGGCGGTCGGGTTCGCTGTCGAGCACGCCGTAGGCGGCGTGCGCCCGGTCGGGTGTGATCGTTCCGCTGACGAGCCGCCCCGTTGCGATGGACCCGTCGGCGAGCCGTTCGAGTACCCAGCGCGTGCAGCCGGCGACGGAGCGCTCGCCGTCGTAGAGCGGGACCTGCCACTCCCAGCCGCTGCGAAGGGACAGGAATCGCTCGAACACGCGGGCCGTGACTGAGCTCGCCGCGACCTCCGGCTCGCGTTGCCACGGGGCCCCGACCATCATCACTTCACCGTGGCGAGCGCAGATCTCTGTGGCGAGCTGGACCGCGTGCTGGCTGCCTGAGCACTCCAGCACGAGGCTGGCGCCGGCGGGCGCGACGGCGTGGCCGGCTTCCTCTGGTCCGACGACCGTGCTGAGCCCGGCGGAGCGGGCCAGGTCTCGGCGACCGGGCGAGCGCTCGACCGAAACCACCCGGTACCCCGAGGCTTGGGCCAGCTGGGCGACTAGGTTGCCCACCGGCCCGAGGCCGATCACCGCCACCGTGTCACCGGGCCGCGCCGCGGTGAGCTGCAAGCTGATGCCGCCGATCTGGCCGAGGCGGGCAAAGGGCGCAATATCGAGGTCGATCCCGGCCGGCAGCGGCAGGCAGACGTGCTGGCGGGCGTCGAAGCGCACCACACTCTGGTGCGGGGTGTGCGACAGAACGCTCGTTCCGGCCGCAAAGCCGCTGTCGGATCCGGCGGCAAGGACAATTCCGGCCATAGCGTAGCCAGGATGGAACGGCTGGTACGGGCGCTGTCCGGGCGGGAGCAGACCGCCGAGGGAGTCGCCGCGATAATGGGCTAGCTCCGTGCCCGGGCTGATCACGCTGCGGCGAGCCCGCACGACGACCTCGTGCGGCCCGAGCTCGCGCAGGTCAACGATTACCTCCTCGAGCTCCACCCGGCGGGGCTCGGGGAACACGACGCGCGTCGCAGAGCGCTGACCGGCTGGCATCGGAGTGGTCATCTGCTCGCCCGGGGTCCTTCCAGTGACCCGGCGCCGCTTCTGGCCGCAGTCAGCGCGATTCCGGTCACGACGATGGCGCTGGTCAGGGCGGTCACGCAGAGCTCGGCCATCTGGTCGGGTGGCAATCCGGGAGCTGGGCTGCGAGGTCTTCGAAGTCATCGTCCATCCCCGTGGACTGTCGCATATAGGCGACGATCCGGAAGGCGAGAGGGTCGCACCCGACGCCAGCAAAGTGCTCGCGGAGTAGGTCGGCGGCTCGCCTGGCGTTGCCGGAGGCCGCCGTGCGGACGACCTCGATGTGGTGGCGTTCCCAGTTCATCTGTCCGCGACCGAGACGCTGGCCTGAGGTTCCGGTCATGGCGTCGAGGTCGGCGAGGGCGAGCTCGAACGCCGGGTCGGCTTCGACGGCGTGGCGCAGCGCTGTGATGGCCTGGCGGCGGTCGATGGCTCGCTGTGCCTGCCGGTACCACGTCGCGGCCCGCGAGCTTGCGGTGACCGCGCGGCCGTGGTCCTCAACGGCAGGCCCGGCGGCGTCCAGGTGATCATGTCGGCTGAAGGGCTGACCCTGTGGTGGCTGCATGAATCCCCAGTTTGCCTGGCTGGCCTGACGCGGCGCTGAGGTGACACTGAGGTCAACGACCCGGAAGCGCGAGGCGGGCCGCGAGCGCGGCGACATCCGGCTCGTCGGTGTAACTGGTGAGACTGCCGTACGGCAAACTCCGGGCGCGCTGCTGAGCGAGCGCGACGAAGGCCTCGGCGTTGTGGCGGGTCGGGTCGGCGAGCGCCCTGACTGCGGCTACGGCCGTATCGGCGAGCAGTTGTACTGCCGGGTCCCCGCTAGCGGCGGCGGCCTCGCAGGCGTCGGCGGCGAAGACCATCGCGTCGTCTGCTTGGCCCACGCTGAGTGCCCACCACGCCAGGCCGGCAAGGACACCAGCCTGGCCGGCGGGAAGGCCCACGTTCTCGTAGTAAGTGCCCGCCGCGTCGAGCAGTGCCCGCGCCCGCGCCAGGTCGCCGAGCCGGCGAGCAACCGCGGCTTGGCCGACCATCACATCCGCAGACACCGACGGGTTGAAGCTGCATGCGATCGCCTCCTCGTACACGCCGTCGGCGGCGGCGTCGTCGCCTTGCTTGGCTCGCAGCGCGGCCAGGCGGACGAGAATGAACAGCACAAAATTGCGTTGCCCGGCTGCGCGGCACCGCTCCAGCAGCGCTCCGTAGGCCGCTGAGGCCCCATCGAGATCGCCTCGCGCTGCAGCGATGCCGGCCAGGATGCTCAGCGGGCCGACCGAAAACCAGACCTCCCCTTGCGCGTCGAAGCGCTCGACGCTCGAGCGGGCGGCTTGCTCCGCGCCATCGAACTGCCCCAGCAGCGTTAGGTTCTCGGCCACTATCCAGTCGTGGTAGGCCAGCAGCCAGCCGTGCACAGCCGGTTCAAGCAGATCGTACGCCTCGCTCAGCGCGCCGAGAGATCGTTCGGACTCCTGCGCGCGCATCAGCACCGTGGCGCTGAACAGCAGCGCCTCCGCTCGACGGGCCCGGTCGTCGCTGGTCCGCAACGCGGCGAGGGCCGCGTCACATTCGGGAACGGCAGCGGCTGGGCTGTACGCCATGCACACGAAATAGCCGTGCCAGACCTGGGCGGTCGCGGTCAGTTCAGGACGGTGCGGCCCCGTCGCGCCGAGCGCGTCACCAAGCCAGCGTGCTCCTTCGACAACGTCGCTGTTGATGAACCATAGCCAGGCCATTCCCGACGCCAGCGACAGCGCCGCATCGGCGTCAGCTCGTGCGATGAACCAGTCGAGCGCGGCCCGCAGGTTGCCCAGCTCCGAGGTGAGGCGTTCCAGCCACATCGGCCCGGTGGCGCCTCGCAGGCCCTCGTGCGCGTCCTCTGCCATCTGCCGGTAATAGGCGCCGTGCCTGGCGCACATGGCGTCAACTTCGCCGGATTCACCCAGGCGGTCCCGGCCGTACTGCCACAGCGTCTGGAGCTGAATGAACCGGGCGTCACGACCGGCGTTGGGGGCGGCGACGAGGGACTTGTCGACCAGCCGGCTCAGAATGTCGAGGACCTCTCCGGTCGGCACCTGGTCGTCGGCGCAGACCGCCTCGGCGGCGTCCAGGCCGCAGCCTCCGACGAAGACCGACAGCCGTGCGAACAAGCGGCGCTCGTCCTCGAACAGCAGGTCGTAGCTCCAGTCCACCACCGCCCGAAGGGTTTGCTGGCGGGGCAGGGCAGTGCGAGCCCCCAAGGTGAGCAGCCGGAAGCGGTCGTCGAGCCGTTCCGCCAGCGTGGCCAAGGTCAGTGAGCGAAGGCGGGCGGCGGCCAGCTCAACGGCCAGGGGAAGGCCGTCCAACCGGCGGCAGATGTCGTCGATGACAGGACGCGTGTGCCCGTCTGCGGTAAATCCGGGTCGCACCGCCCGAGCGCGATCCACGAACAGCTCGACTGCGGCCGGCAGAGCCAATGGGCCCACCGACACCAGGACTTCGCCGGGAACGCCGAGCGGCTCGCGGCTCGTCGCGATCAGCCGGAGACCAGGCACCGTTCCGGCCAGCGTCTCGGCCAGGGCTGCCGTCTGATCTATCACGTGTTCACAGTTGTCGAAGAC